>Ga0209577_10003679_pt1 | contig 14454 bp, 14 predicted proteins | sample GraSoiAngelo_109_FD_185874 | JGI IMG/M metagenome (GOLD analysis project Ga0209577, IMG submission 185874) | Grasslands soil microbial communities from the Angelo Coastal Reserve, California, USA - 14_0903_12_20cm (SPAdes) (version 2) | ecosystem: Environmental > Terrestrial > Soil > Grasslands...
GGAGGGCGAGCTGCCCCTCGACCTGGGGAAGTAGAGCTCCGCAGGACGCCGCCTCGCGGGCACTCCTGACGCGTTCGAGAGGACCCTGCAACGCCGCCGTGACAGTACGGTCGCGAGGCTCGCCGCCGCGGCGGCGCGCCGCCCGGCGTACGCGACGCTTGCCCCGCGAACAGGATCGCGGAGGAAGAGGGATGCACTTCACGGCGCGGCTCACCAACACGCTCTACAACCGCATGCTCGCGCTCGTCGTCGCCTGGGCCGGCCTGGCCGTCCTCGGGGTTCTCGGCTCGGCTCCCGTCCACCTCGGCTGACCGCGGCTCGGACAGTCCCACCAGCGGGAGCGGTCCGACCCGGACGCTGACACCACGACCGCGGTGTCCGTCGCGCGTCGCCCCAACCCATGCGCCCGGGGTTTGTCCGTCCCCTCCGTAGCCCGGGTCGAGCGGCCGCGCCGAGACTGGGCACATGACCGTCCAGACCGAACGCGCGCTGTGGCAGCAGAGGATCGATGTCGAGCGGGTCAAGCGTGAGGGCCTCGACGTCGACCTCGACCGCCTCGAGCGCGAGGGCTACGACAGCCTCACCGCCGAGGAGTTCTACCGCCTCAAGACCTGGGGCGTCTGCAGCCAGCGCACCCCGGGCCTGCACATGATCCGGGTCCGCGTCCCCGGCGGGCGGATCGAGGCCGACCGGCTGCGTGGGGTGGCGAACCTCTCGGCGAGGCTCGCCGACGGCGAGGCCCACATCACCACCCGCCAGAACCTCGAGCTCCACTCGGTGAGGAGTCGCAGGGTGCGCGAGGTTCTCGAGGGGGCCGCCGCGCTCGGCCTCACCACCCGCTCGGCGTGCGGCCACACGGTGCGCAACATCGTCGGCTGCAGCCGCTCCGGGGTCTGCGCGCGCGAGCCCTTCGAGACCCGGCCCACGGTGGTGGCGATCCACGACTTCTTCCTCGCCAACGCGGCTCGCTACAACTCCCGCCTGCCGCGACGGCTCAACGTGTACGTCGCCGGCTGCGACGGCTGCATGGCCCACGCCCAGGTCAACGACCTCGGCTTCGTCGCCACCGCCCGCGACGGCCGCCCCGGGTTCCAGCTCTGGCTCGGCGGCTCGCTGGCGTCGAACCCGCGCCTCGCGCATCTCCTCTTCGACTTCGTGCCCGCCGACGAGGTGCTGGCCGTCACCGAGGCGGTCGCCGACACGTACTGCGAGAACGGCTTCCGCGACCGGCCGGCGAAGGCGCGCCTCAAGTTCCTCATCGAGGAGTGGGGTGAGGAGCGCTTCACCGCGGCGGTGCTCGAGCGCCTGCGAGAGCTGCGTCCCGAGACCGCGGTCAGCGCTGGCACCGAGCCCGGGGTGCTGGGGGGCGACCACCGCCTCGCCGGCGGGCATGCCGGCGTCGAGCCGCAGCGCCAGGAGGGGCTGTTCATCGTCGAGGCGCACGTGCTCCTCGGCGACCTCACCGGCTGGCAGATCGAGACCCTCGCCGGTCTCGCGACCGAGCTCGCCGACGGCGCGCTCTACCTGACGAGGGAGCAGAACGTCGAGCTCCATGGCGTCGCCGCCGAGCACGTCGAGCGGGTGGCCGACGCGCTCGCGACCGTGGGCCTGCCCGCGCGCGGCGCCGGCAGTCTCGTCGACGTCCAGGTCTGCGCCGGGAGCGAGTGGTGTGTCTGGGGGGTCGGCGACTCCCGCGGCCTCGCCCGCGGCATGTCGGCGGACCTCGCCTCGCTCGTCGAGGCGGAGGGCTGCGCCGAGCCGCTGCGGGTGCACATCTCCGGCTGTGCGCACGGCTGCGCGCAGCACACCGCCGCCGACGTCGGGCTCCACGCCGTCGTGATGCGCGACGCGGAGAGGAACCAGGTCGACGGCTACGAGGTCCACGCCGGGGGCCGGCTGGGGCGCGACCCGGTCCACGGGCGCCGTGTCGGCCGCGTCCTCGGCGTCGAGGCGGGGGCGTCGACCGCCGGTATCCTCGCCCGCTACCTGCGCGACCGCCTCCCCGGAGAGGCGATGCCGGAGTTCGTCGAGCGGGTCGGCAAGGACAGCGTGATGCCGGTCGGCACCGCCACCGCCGTCGGCGACGAGGACGCCGCCCCGTAGCCCGACGGCGGTGGCCGCCCGGCGGGGCATGGCCGTCAGACTCCGGGCATGGCTCCCACCACGCTCGACGTCGCCGGGGCGATCGCCGCGGCGCGGGCCCGCATCACCGCCGCTGCGGAGCGGGCCGGGCGCGACCCGGCGGCGGTCCGGCTCGTCGCCGTCTCCAAGACCGTGGTCCCGGAGCGGGTCGCCGAGGCGGTGGCGGCGGGGGTGACCGACCTCGGCGAGAACCGGGTCCAGGAGGCGGTGGCGAAGCGGCCGCTGCTGCCGGAGGGGGTGCGCTGGCACATGGTCGGCCACCTCCAGACGAACAAGGCGGCGCGGGCGGCGGCCACCTTCGCGGTGGTGCACTCGGTCGACAGCGTCCGCCTCGCCGAGCTCCTCGCGGCGCGGCGGCCGGCCGGGCTCGGCGATCTCGACGTGCTCCTCGAGGTCGAGCTCACCGGGCTCCCCGGGCACACCGGGTTCGCCCCCGAAGCCCTCGGGGAGGCGGTCGCGGAGATCGGCGGCCTCGCCGGCCTGCGGCTGTGCGGGCTGATGACCATGGCCCCTCCGGTCGCCGACCCCGACCAGGCGCGGCCCGCCTTCGCCCGGCTCCGCCGGCTGCGCGACGAGGTCGAGGAGCGCGGCGGCCGTCCCCTTGCCGAGCTGAGCATGGGGATGAGCGACGACTTCGAGGTGGCGGTGGAGGAGGGGGCGACGGTGGTCCGGCTGGGCCGCGCCATCTTCGGCGAGCGGCCTCCCCGGGGCTCAGCCTGAGCGCGACCCGCGCTGGGCGCGGCGTGAACCCGCCCTCGACTTCTCGTCCTCCTGCATCCGCTTGATCGTGGCCTCCGGCTCCTCCTCGACACCGACCAGCCGGCGGTCGGTGCCGTGGATCACCTCGATGAGCTCGTCGAGCTTGAGGTTGATGGCCCGCGTCTCCCGGTTGGTGGTGTGCTGGATCGCGAAGACCATGACGAAGGTGATCACCGAGGTGGTGGTGTTGATGATCAGCTGATAGGTGTCGGTGAAGCCGACCAGCGGCCCGAACGCAAGCCAGGCGACCACCAGGGTCACCGCCAGGGCCACCGCGAAGGGGTTGCCGAGCAGATCGGTGATCCGGTCGATCAGGCGGGAGAACCACGAGGGCTGGGTGTCCCTGGCTGGCATCCTGTACTCACTCCTGTGGCCGGTCCTGCTGACGATGATCGCGCTTGGGTACCGTAGGATTGCCGCGCCACTTCAGGAATGCGCCCTCCCGGCCCATCTCAGAGCCTCTGCCGAATGCCCCGCTTCACCCCCGTCCCTCCCCGTGCCGCCCTCGCCGAGGGAGAGCGCGAGGTGCTCGCCTTCTGGAAGGCGGCCGACGTCTTCGCGCGGACGCTCGCCCGCCGCGAGGGAGCGCCGCCGTTCGTCTTCTACGAGGGCCCGCCCACCGCCAACGGCCGGCCCGGCGTCCACCACGTGCTCACCCGGGCGTTCAAGGACCTCTTCCCCCGCTACCGCCAGATGGCGGGGTACCAGGTCGACCGCAAGGCCGGCTGGGACACGCACGGCCTGCCGGTGGAGCTGGAGATCGAGCGCAAGCTGGGGATCAGCGGGAAGCGGCAGATCGAGGAGTTCGGCGTCGCCCGCTTCAACGCCCTCTGCAGGGAGTCGGTGAGCGAGTACATCGACGACTGGGAGGCGATGACCGAGCGCCTCGGTTTCTGGCTCGACATGGAGCACCCCTACCGCACCTACGACAGCGCCTACATCGAGTCGGTGTGGTGGAGCCTCAAGCGCATCTGGGACGCGGGGCTGCTCGAGCAGGACTACAAGGTGGTCCCGTACTGCCCGCGCTGCCAGACCTCGCTGAGCTCGCACGAGCTCAGCCAGGGCTATCGCGACCACGTTCCCGACCCGTCCGTCCACGTGAAGTTCCGGCTGAACGACGCCGAGGGCGGCGACGTCTCGCTGCTCGCCTGGACGACGACGCCGTGGACGCTGCCCGGCAATGTCGCGCTCGCGGTGCACCCCGGCGAGACCTACGCGCGGGTGCACCTCGACGGCGGCGACGTGATCCTCGCCGAGAAGCGGCTCGAGGTGCTCCGCGGCGAGGGCGAGGTGGTCGCGCGGATGCCCGGCTCCGCGCTCGTCGACCGCACCTACGCGCCGCTCTTCACCGAGATGATCCCCGAGGGGAAGGCCTTCGTGGTTCTCTCCGCACCGCAGCTGGTGTCGATGGACGAGGGCACGGGAGTCGTCCACACCGCCGCCGCCTACGGCGAGGCCGACCTCGAGCTCTGCCGCAGGGCGGGCGTCGCCGTCCGCCACGTGGTCGGGCTCGACGGCTGCTTCCTGCCCGAGCACGCGCGCTACGGCGGCCAGTTCGTGAAGGAGGCCGACCCCCAGATCGTCGAGGACCTGCGCGCCGCGGGGCGGCTGCTCCGCAGCGAGTCCATCGAGCACACCTATCCGTTCTGCTGGCGCTGCGAGTCGCCCCTCATCTACTACGCGCTCACCTCGTGGTTCATCCGCACCACCGAGGTGAAGCAGCGGCTGCTCGCCCACAACCGCAGCGTCGGCTGGCAGCCCGCGCACATCCGCGACGGCCGGATGGGCAACTGGCTGGAGAACCTGGTCGACTGGAACGTGTCGCGCAGCCGCTACTGGGGCACCCCGCTGCCCATCTGGATCTGCGAGGAGTGCGACGCGAAGCGCTGTGTCGGCAGCGCCGCCGAGGTCGGCCTCACCGTCGACGACGATCTCCACAAGCCCTTCATCGACGAGGTGACCCTGCCCTGCCCCGGGTGCGGCGGGGTGATGCGCCGCTGCCCCGACGTCATCGACTGCTGGTACGACAGCGGCGCGATGCCCTTCGCCCAGTGGCACTACCCGTTCGAGAACGTGGAGTGGTTCGAGCAGCGGCACCCCGCCGACTTCATCTGCGAGGCGATCGACCAGACTCGGGGCTGGTTCTTCACCCTGCTCGCCGAGAGCACCCTGCTCTTCGACCGGCCCGCGTACCGCAATGTCATCTGCCTCAGCCACGTCGTCGACAAGCGCGGCAAGAAGATGTCGAAGTCGCGCGGCAACATCATCAGCCCCTTCGAGCTCTTCGACGAGTTCGGGGCCGATGCCACCCGCTGGTACTTCTACGCGAGCGTGAGCGCGGGGACCGAGTACCGGGTCGCCCCGGAGCTGGTGCAGGACGTGGTGCGGCGCTTCATCCTCACCCTCTGGAACGTGTACAAGTTCTTCGTCGAGTACGCCGAGATCGACGGCTTCGACCCTGTCGCTCCGGTGCCGGAGGTCGGGTCGCGGCCGGTGCTCGACCGCTGGGTGCTGGCCCGCCTCGCCCAGGCGATCGACGGGGTGCGCGCCGCTCTCGACGCCTACGACGCCACCGACGCCTCGCGGATCATCGAGCTCTTCATCGAGGACGTCTCCAAGTGGTACGTGCGCCGCTCGCGGCGTCGCTTCTGGAAGAGCGACAGCGGCGACGGCGGCGACAAGCTCTCCGCCTACGCCACTCTCTTCACCGTGCTCGACACCCTCTCGCGGCTGCTCACCCCGTTCATGCCCTTCCTCGCCGAGCGCATGTACCGCAACCTCAACGGGCTGACCGCCGACCATCCCCCGATCGAGGGGGTCGCGGACTCGGTGCACCTCACCGACTTCCCGGTGGCGCCCGCGGCGACCCGCGACCCCGAGGTGATCGCGGAGATGAGCCGGCTGCGCCGCCTCGTCGAGGAGGGCCTCGCGGCGCGCGAGACCGCGAGGATCAAGGTGCGCCAGCCGCTGGCGTGCGCGACCGTCCGCGGGGATCGCCTCGACCCCGAGCTCGAGGCGATCTTCGCCGACGAGCTCAACGTGCGCGCCGTCGACTATGCGCCCCGAGCCGGCGAGCACGAGGCCGTCGTGCTCGACACCGAGATCACCGACGAGCTCCGCCGCGAGGGGATGGTCCGCGAGCTGAGCCGCAAGGTGAACGAGCTGCGCAAGCAGGCCGGGCTCGCCCTCGACGACCGGATCACCCTCCACGTCGACGCCGACGGCGAGCTGCGCCGCGCCGTCGAGGCGCATCGCGAGCATCTCGAGCGCGAGACCCTGGCGACTCGCATCGTGCTCGACCCGTTCGACCGCGAGGCGGTGGCGGTCGAGTGGGAGGGCGACCTCGGCGGGCAGCACGTCCGGCTCGGGGTGGCACGCGCGTGAGCGCGGCGCCGCGGCCGACCGGCTCGCCGTGGCGCGGCCTCGCCATCCTGCTCGGCTCGGCCGCGGTGGTGTTCGGGCTCGACCACCTCACCAAGTGGCTGGTGGTGCGCGACATCGCCTACGGCGAGCAGGTCCCCTCGAGCGGGCCGATCACGCTCCACCACATCCACAACACCGGCGCGGCATTCGGTCTCTTCCCCGGCTTCCAGGCGGCCTTCCTCGTCGTCGCGGTGGTGGTGAGCGCCTACATCCTCGTCGTCGGTCACCGCGCCGGCAACGGGGCGCTGACCCAGATCACCCTGGGCGCGGTGCTCGGCGGGGCCGCGGCCAACGCCGTCGACCGCTTCCGCCAGGGCTACGTCGTCGACTTCGTCGACCTCCATCGCTGGCCGGTGTTCAACGTCGCCGACGCGGCCATCGTCGTCGGCATCCTGGTCACCGCGATCACCCTGAGCCGGCGTCCCGACCACGCCAGGGAGACCGCACGGTGACCGCCGCCACGGAGCCCGGGTCCCACACCTCGGCGCTGCGTCTCGACCTCTGGCTGGTGCGCGAGCGCGGGTGCAGCCGGAGCGCGGCGCGGTCGCTCATCGACGCCGGCCGGGTGCAGGTCGACGGCAGGCGGGGCCGGCCCAGCCAGCGCGTCGACGCGGGGGCGCTCGTCGACGTCCTCGACCCGCCCGCCCGGCCCACGCCGCCGCCGCCGGTGGGCGCCGTCCCCGAGCTGCGCATCGTCCACGAGGACGAGTGGCTCGCCGTCGTCGACAAGCCCGCCGGCCTCGTCGTCCACCCCGCCCCCGGCCATCCCGCCGGCACCCTCGCCGACGCGCTCCGGCATCGCGGCGACACCTGGTCGACCGCGGGTGGGGAGGACCGTCCGGGGATCGTCCACCGTCTCGACCGCTTCACCAGCGGCCTGATCGTGGTCGCGAAGACCGAGACCGCGCACCGCGCGCTCGCCGCCCAGCTCGCGTCCCGCACCCTCGGCCGCGTCTACTGGACGATGGTCTGGGGGAGCGTCGCCGAGGCGAGCGGCGAGATCGACGCCCCCATCGGCCGCGACCCGCGCCACCGCCAGCGGATGGCGGTCGTCGACGGCGGCCGTGCCGCCCAGTCCGACTTCCGTGTCGTCGACCGGCTCGCCCAGGCGACCGTGCTCGACGTCTCCCTGCGCAGCGGGCGCACCCACCAGATCCGCGTCCACCTCGCCTGGGTGGGCCGCCCCGTCGTCGGCGACCCCGTCTACGGCCGCCGCGACGACCCCCACCGGGGCCGCCCCGCGCTCCACGCCCGCCGGCTGCGCCTCGTCCACCCCGCCGACGGCGCCGAGCGGGTCTTCGAGTCGCCGCTCCCCGACGACCTCGAGGCCCTGCTCGACCGAGCCCGGAGGGGCGCGTTGTGAGTGGGAGGCTGATCGTCCTCAGCGGGCCGAGCGGGGTGGGCAAGGACACCGTGCTCCACGAGCTCTTCAGCCGTGAGCCGCAGCTGCGCTACAGCATCTCCTACACCACCCGCCCGCCGCGGCCCGGCGAGGTCGACGGCGTCTCCTACACCTTCGTCGACGACGAGAGTTTCCGCCGGCTCGAGGAGGAGGGGGAGTTCCTCGAGACCGCGACGGTCCACGGCAACCGCTACGGCACCTCGCGCCGCCGGGTCCAGGCGATGCTCGCGCGCGGCGAGCACGTGATCCTCAAGATCGACGTGCAGGGGGCGGCGACGGTGCGCGACCGGCTTCCCGAGGCGATCTTCATCTTCCTGATGCCCCCCTCGCTCGAGGTGCTCCGCCGCCGGCTGCGCGACCGCGGCACCGACGACGACGACTCCCTCGCCCGGCGTGACGCCGATGCGATGCGCGAGATGGCCGAGGCCGAGCGCTACGATCACCTCGTGGTCAATGACAGCGTGGAGCGGGCCGCCGCTCAGATCCTCGACATCGTTGAGGCCAGCTGTGGCGCCAACGCCGGCTGACCTGGCCGGGCGCCGGGTCCTCCTCCACGTCAGCGGGAGCATCGCCGCCTACAAGGCGGGCGAGATCGTCACTCTGCTGCGCAAGCGCGGCGCCGAGGTGCGGGTCGCGATGACCCACGCGGCGACTCGCTTCGTGTCCGCGATGACCTTCCAGAGCCTCTCCGGGCACGCCGTCGCCGCCGACCCCTGGGAGCCGGGCGAGGGCGGTGTCGCCGCCCACGGCATGGCCCACCTCGGCCTCGGCGGGTGGGCCGAGGTGCAGGTCGTCGCCCCTGCGTCCGCCGACCTGATCGCCCGCCTCGCCCTCGGCCTCGCCGACGACGCCGTCACCGCCACCGCCCTCGCCTCCACGGCGCCGCTGCTACTGGCGCCGGCGATGGAGACGCGGATGTGGGAGCACCCCGCGACCCGCGCCAACCTGGCGACGCTGCGCGCCCGCGGCGCGGCCGTCGTGGGACCGCTGGCCGGCCGGCTGGCGAGCGGCGATGAGGGGATGGGAAGGATGGCCGAGCCCGCCGAGGTCGTGGCGGCCTGCGCCGCCCTGCTCGGCGCCGCGGGCGCGGTCCTCGCCGGCCGGCGACTCCTGGTCACCGCCGGCGGCACCCGCGAGCCGGTCGACCCGGTCCGCTACCTCGGCAACCGCAGCAGCGGGCGGATGGGCAACGCCCTCGCCGCCGAGGCGCTCGGGCTCGGGGCGTCGGTGACGCTGGTCACCACCCTGCCGCCGCCGTCCGCCCACCCGAGGCTCGACGTCGTCGAGGTCGCCACCGCGGCGGAGATGCTCGACGCCGTCGGTGATGCGCTCCCCGGCGCCGACGTGCTGGTGATGGCCGCGGCGGTCGCCGACTGGCGGCCCGCCGAGCCCTCGGAGCGCAAGCTCAAGAAGGGCGACACCGGGCTGCGCCTCGACCTCGTCCCCACCGCCGACATCCTGCTCGCCGTGCGCGACCGCGCCGCCGAGCTCGGGGTGATGGTGGTCGGATTCGCCGCCGAGACCGACGACCTCCTCGACAACGCGCGCGCCAAGCTCGAGCGCAAGGGCCTCGAGCTGATCGTCGCCAACGACGTCGCCGTCGGGATGGGCGGCGAGGAGAACGCGGTCACCATCCTCGGCCGGGAGGGCGTCGTCGCAGAGGTGACCCGGGCGCCGAAGCCCGCGGTGGCCCGCCGGGTGCTGGAGATCATCGCGGCGAGGTGGGAAGCGCGAACCGCAGGTTGAGGCTCGCCGAACCCATGTTCGCTGTCAGAATCCCTCCGTGACCGAGACCCCCGGCTACGCGGCGGTCGTGCCCGAGCTCCGCTCCATCCTCCCCCGGGACACCTTCACCTATGCGGTCGGCGCCGAGCACGCCGAGACGGCGGTTCCGGGGGCGCGGGTACGGGTGCCCTTCGGCGAGCGGGAGGTGATCGGCCACGTCCTCGAACGGGTCGCCGACTGCGACGTCGACTCGCCCCGGGCGATCCTCGAGGTGCTCGACGAGCCGCCGCCCCTGCTCCCCCACCTCGTCGAGCTGGCGCGCTGGGTGGCGGCCCGCTACCGGGCGCCGCTCGGCGAGGTGGTCAAGGCGATGCTCCCCGCCGGGGTCCGCGCCGCCCGGCCCCAGGGGCGCAAGCGGGGGCCGCGCACCACCTCGCGGGGGGCGCTCGCCGCCGCCGAGGCGGGCCCGCCGGAGGTCCCGCATCCGCTCACCCCCGGGCAGGAGGCGGCGGTCGCGCCCCTGCTCCGGGCGATCGCCGAGCGCCGCCACCACCGCCTCCTCCTCCACGGGGTGACCGGCTCGGGCAAGACCGAGGTCTACCTCGTCGCCATCGCCGCCGCCCTCGCCGCCGGCCGGAGGGCGGTCGTCCTCGTCCCGGAGATCAGCCTCACCCCGCAGACCATCCGCCGCTTCGCCGCGCGCTTCCCCGGCAGGGTGGCGCTCATGCACTCGGGGCTCACCGCGGCCGAGCGGGCCGCGACCTGGCGCCGCATCCGCGACGGCGAGGCGGACATCGTCGTCGGCTCGCGCAGCGCGGTCTTCGCGCCGCTCGGCGATCTCGGCGTGGTCGTGGTCGACGAGGAGGACGCGTCCGCCTACAAGCAGGACCGGGTCCCCCGCTACCACGCCGTCGAGACCGCCCTCGAGCTCGGTCGGCTCTGCGGCGCGGCGGTGGTGCTCGGCTCGGCCACGCCCCGGCTCGAGACCTTCTTCCGCGCCCACCGCGGCGACCTCGAGCTCGCCGGCCTCCCCGACCGGATCGCCGGGCGGGCGCTGCCCCCGATCGAGGTGGTCGACCTCCGTGAGGAGCTGCGCGCCGGCAACCGCAGCCCGCTCTCGCTCGCGCTCGAGCGTGCCATGGAGGACTGCGCCGCCGCGGGCGGGCAGTCGATCCTCTTCCTCAACCGCCGCGGCACCGCGACGGTGATCGTCTGCCGCTCCTGCGGCGAGGCGCTCGGCTGCCCCAACTGCAGCGTGGCCCTCGTCCTCCACCAGGGCCGCGACCGCTGCGACTGCCACTACTGCGGGGCGTCGCGGCCGCCGCCCCGCGAGTGCCCCGCCTGCGGCTCGCCGGCGATCCGCGGGCTGGGGATGGGCACCGAGAGGCTCGAACGCGAGGTGCACGACCGCTTCCCCGCGTTGCGGCTGCTGCGCATGGACCGCGACACCGTGCAGCGGCGCGATACCTACTTCGAGATCTACGACACCTTCGCCCGCGGCGAGGCCGACTGCCTGATCGGCACCCAGATGGTCACCAAGGGCTGGGACCTCGCCGGGGTGCGGCTGGTCGGAATCGTCAACGCCGACACCGCCCTCCACCTCCCCGACTACCGCAGCGGCGAGGTCACCTTCTCGCTGCTCACCCAGGTCGCCGGCCGCGCCGGCCGGGGCGGCGAGCCCGCGCGGGTGATCCTCCAGACGTACAGCCCCGGCCACTACGCGGTGCGTCATGCGCTCGGGCACGACTACCTCGGCTTCGCGCGCGAGGAGATCCGCATCCGCAAGGCCACCGGATTCCCCCCCTACAGCCGGCTCTGCGTGTGCACCTGCGCCCACCGCGAGGACGCGGAGGCGGAGCGGCGTGCCCGCCGGGCGGCGGAAAAGCTCTCTGCTACACTGACCCCCGGCCTGGGTGTCGACGTCCTCGGACCCACGCCGGCCTTCCTGCACCGCCTTCGGGGTGAGTACCGCTGGCAGATCACGGTGCGGGGGGCGTCCCTGGAGGGGGCCCTCCCCCATCTCCCGACAGAGCGGGGCTGGAGCATCGACGTCGATCCCGCCCTCTGAGGTTCAGCGTGGCGCTTCTCGAGATCATCACCCGCGACAACCCTCGGCTGCGGCTCAAGGCCCGGCGGGTCCCCAAGGTCGACGAATCCGTGCGCCGGCTGATGGACGACATGGTTGACACCATGCTCGACGCGCCCGGGGTGGGTCTCGCCGCCAACCAGGTGGACGTGCTGCTGCGGGTCATCGTCATGAAGGTCGACAACCAGCTGTACACCCTCGCCAACCCCGAGGTCGTCCGCTCCTCCGGCGAGCAGATCGGGTACGAGGGCTGCCTCAGCGTCCCCGGCTACATCGGAGAGGTGGCGCGCGCCGAGAAGGTCACCATCAAGGCGCTGAACCGCAACGGCAAGGAGGTGCGCATCAAGGGCGAGGGCCTGCTCGCGCGCGCCATCCAGCACGAGATCGACCATCTCGACGGCGTCCTGTTCGTCGACAGGCTGACCAGCCTCGACACCCTCCGCCCGGTCGCGGAGGCGGCCGACGAGGAGGCCACCGAGGGCGAGACGGTCACCCTCGCCGTCTAGCGTCACCGGCGTGGCGCTGCGCATCGCCTTTCTCGGTACCGCCGGCTTCGCCGTCCCCTCGCTGCGCGCCTGCCTCGACGCGGGCTGCGACGTCGCCGCGGTGGTCACCCAGCCCGACCGCCCCGGAGACCGCGGCCGGCCCGCCCCGCGGCCGGTCGGCGACCTCGCCCGCGAGCGCGGGCTCCGCCTCCTCCAGCCGCAGCGGGTCCGCGAGCCCGAGGCCACCGCCGAGGTCCTCACCCTGGGCGTCGACGCGCTGGTTGTTGCCGCCTATGGCCAGATCCTGCCGGCGGCGCTGCTCGCCGCGCCGCGGCTCGGCGGCGTCAACGTCCACGCCTCACTGCTGCCCCGCTGGCGCGGCGCGTCCCCGGTGGCGGCGGCGATCCTCGCCGGGGACGCCGAGACCGGGGTGTCGATCATGCGCATGGAGGCGGGGCTCGACACCGGCCCGGTGTACGTGACGCGGGGGACGCCGATCGGCGCCACCGAGACGACGCCGGAGCTCACCCACCGTCTCGCCGTGCTCGGCGCCGAGCTGCTCGTCGAGGTGCTGGGCGCCCTCGAGCTCGGCGGCCTCGAGCCGCAGCCCCAGGACGACGCCGCGGCCACCCTCGCCCCCCGGCTGCGCCGCGAGGACGGCCGGGTCGACTGGTCGCAGACGGGCGCCGCCGAGGTCGACCGCCGGGTGCGGGCGCTCGACCCCTGGCCCGGGGTGGTGGCGCCGCTCGGCGGCGCCGAGGTGCGCCTGCTCGCCGGCCGGCCGCTCTCCCGCGGCGACGACGCCGGACCGCCGGGGACGGTGCTGCGCACCGACCGGCAGGTCGCCGAGGTCGCGACCCGCGACGGCGTCTACGCGGTGCACCGGGTCCAGCCGCCGGGCCGCCGCCCCATGGACGCCGCCGCGTACCTGCGCGGCCGCCGCGCGCCGGCGACGTGACCGCGCCCGACCGCCACCGCTTCGCCGACGCCGACCGCGGCGCGGTCTATCGCGCCATCCACCAGCGCCGCGACGTCCGCCACTTCCGCACCGACCCGGTCGACGACGCCCTGGTGTACCGGGTGCTCGCCGCCGCCCACCGTGCGCCCTCGGTCGGCTTCATGCAGCCCTGGACCTTCACCGTGATCCGCTCCCCCCAGACCCGCGCGCGGGTGCACGGCCTCTACCTCCGGGAGCGCCAGGCAGCGGCCTGCTTCTACGACGAGCCCCGCCGCGGCGAGTTCCTCGCCCTCAAGCTCGAGGGCATCCTCGAGGCGCCGGTGAACATCTGTGTCACCTGCGACCCCACCCGCGGAGGCACCCACGTCCTCGGCCGCAACAGCCAGCCCGAGACCGACGTGTACAGCACCTGCTGCGCGGTACAGAACCTCTGGCTCGCGGCGCGTGCGGAGGGCCTCGGCGTCGGCTGGGTGAGCATCCTGAAGACGGGCGAGCTGCGCGAGATGCTCGGCATCCCCCCGCACGTCATCCCCGTCGCCTACCTCTGCCTGGGATGGCCGGAGCAGCTGCGCACCCGGCCGATGCTCGAGGAGGCGGGCTGGCGCGAGCGGCTCTCGATGACCGGCGTGGTCCGCCTCGAGCGGTGGGATGGAGGCCCCGAGGCGGGATCGGCGGCGGCGGCCGCGGTCGCCGCCGCCGAGGCCGAGATCGCGGGCTTCGAAGCGGCCCCGGAGCCGCGCTGAATGGCGACGAAGAAGAAGGCGGAATCCGACGGCACCCTGGCGCGCAACCGCCAGGCCAGTCACGAGTACTTCATCCTCGAGACCTTCGAGGCCGGCGTCGAGCTCACCGGCACCGAGGTGAAGTCGCTGCGCGCGGGCCGCACCCAGCTCCGCGAGGGCTATGTGCGGGTCGAGAACGGCGAGGCGTGGCTGCTGTCGGTGCACATCAGCCCCTACGCGGAGGGCAACCGTGCGAACCAGGATCCCCTGCGCCGGCGCAGGCTGCTGCTCCACCGGCGGGAGATCGAGTACCTCGACGGCAAGGTCCGCCAGCAGGGGCTCACCCTGGTGCCGCTGCGGATGTACGTGAAGGGCAACCGCATCAAGCTCGCGATCGGCCTCGCCCGCGGGAAGAAGCTCTGGGACAAGCGGCAGGCGATGGCGGAGCGCGACAGCAAGCGCGAGGCGGAGAGGGTGGCGGCGGCGCGGCGGTAGGCTTCTCTCTTCTGGTCTGTTCTGTGGGGCGTGCACGGCGGTTCTGTGTGGGGCGCGCGGTGGTGGAGCTGGTTCGCGTCGCGCGATCTGCGGGTGGGCGCTGCGGTGATCACGGACCGACCCTGCTTCGGGGCCGCTTCCAGTGGCCTCCGGTGGCGGTGCCGATGAGCGTCCCGTCGCGTCTCAGGAACTGCAGGTCGCCGTCGCGGGTCCGGCGGATGTCGAACTCCCCGTCGTGGTGGCGGTTGTGGTGGTGC
>Ga0209577_10003683_pt1 | contig 14448 bp, 9 predicted proteins | sample GraSoiAngelo_109_FD_185874 | JGI IMG/M metagenome (GOLD analysis project Ga0209577, IMG submission 185874) | Grasslands soil microbial communities from the Angelo Coastal Reserve, California, USA - 14_0903_12_20cm (SPAdes) (version 2) | ecosystem: Environmental > Terrestrial > Soil > Grasslands ...
CTAAGGGTGCCGTTTGTGCCCCAGATAGGTACAGGCCGGCCCCGATCAGCACACCCGCAGGCAAAGCCAGCACGCGGAACCAACAAGCCTGGGGTATCGATATAAAGAAAATTGCCATGGTCCCCGTCGTGAATACCAGGCCCATGGCTCTTTTAACCGGAATCTTGGCTAGCTGGATCTCGGACATTTTTTCGTCGGGTTGCCGAGCAGGTGACGGCTTCGACGAGGGAAGAATTACAGCTACTACCACGCCGATCACGAGAGCGGGAAAAATGAACCAGGCCAGCACAGGCTCAGCGATGAACACGACGACCATCACCGCCAAGGTGACTGCGATACCGACTGGCCTCTCGACGAGTGCAGGCACGACGAGATTCTAGTACACCGGGAACACCGGGATGCGCATCTTTACCCTCCCCTCCGGACTCTGCTAATGTTGGTCCTAGCCTTTAGCCGAGGTCCTTTGCCTTCTGAACAGCGTCCCAAAAACTTCCGTGCCGTTTCCGATTCCCGCCTTTGAGAAGCAGGACGCGGTTTTCCCGCGAGCTTTCGGCATCCTGCATGACGCCATAGCCGCACACGCGTTTCCCGGAGCGTCGGTGGCAGTCACCTTTAAAGGCAGGCTGGTCGCTCTGAAGGCGGTCGGGCGGTTTACCTATGACCCGCGCTCTCCAGAAATTACCGTTGACACCAGGTTCGATCTGGCATCGCTTTCCAAGGCGATTGCCACTACCAGCATGGCCATGGTTCTCTACCAGGGTGGCTTTCTTGACCTGGACATGCCGGTTGTGGCGGCCGTGCCCGAGTTCGGTACTGGCGATGCGCGGCGGCGGGAAGTAACTGTCCGTATGTTGCTGGCCCACTCCTCGGGACTGCCCGCGTACGAGAAATTGTTCTTGCAAGCACGCACCCCAGACCAGCTTCTGAGCCGAGCGTTCTTGGTTCCGCTGGCCGCCGATCCCGGAACCGTCGCGGTATACAGCGACATTGGCTTCATCGTTCTTGGAGTGGTGCTGGCGCGGCTTGCCGATGAACGGCTGGATGAGTTTTGTTACCGACACCTGCCCGTGCTTGGCATGCCTGACACCCTCTTCAACCCTCCGGCGCGTTGCCGTGCTTCCATTCCTCCCACCGCCGACGATCGAACTTTTCGGAAGCGCATTATCCAGGGCGAAGTTCAGGACGAAAACGCCAGTGTTCTGGGAGGAGTAGCGGGACATGCCGGGCTGTTTGGACCAGCGCGCGACCTCGCCCATTTTGCCCACACCATGCTTTTGGGGGGGCAGCCCCTGATTCTCCCCGAGACATTGTCCCTATTCACTCGCCGTGAATCCACTCCCGACGGCACGTCTCGGGCGCTCGGTTGGGATACTGCTTCGCAACCATCCCAGTCGGGCAAGTATTTTTCACCGCGCTCTTTCGGGCATCTTGGGTACACCGGAACATCGCTGTGGATCGATCCCGAGCGGCAGTTTTCACTGACTCTGTTGACCAACCGCACCTGGCCGGACTCGAAGAACCAAGCTATTAAGCAGGTGCGACCAAAATTTCATGATGCAATAGTGGAAGCGTTGCAGCATGAAAAGTAACCTCATCCTTCGCAAACTAAGAACCGAACAGCCCAATCCCCTCTCGGCGGGGTTGGACTACAAGTCGTCGCTCGAAATTGCTCGCATCATGAATGCCGAAGATGCCAAGGTGGCAGCGGCGGTGAAGCGGGCTCTGCCGCAGATTGCGCGCGCGATCGACTGGATTGAAGATGCGCTCCACAGCGGCGGGCGACTGATCTATGTCGGCGCCGGGACCAGCGGGAGGATCGCAGCCCTTGACGCCGCCGAGTCCCCGCCTACCTTCGATACCGACCCGAGAACTGTTCAATTCGTGATCGCGGGCGGTACCAAGGCGCTGGCGGCAGCCACCGAGGTCAGCGAGGACTCGCCGGACTTGGGCCGTCAGCAGATCGCCAAGCGCAAGCCTGGCAAGAACGATGTGGTGGTCGGAATCGCCGCCAGTGGACGTACTCCGTTCACGGTCGCGGCGATCCAGGAGGCTCGCCGCAAGGGCGCCAAGACGATTGCTGTCACCTGCAACCGGAATTCCCCGCTCGAAAAGGCCGCCCACCTTGCGATCGTGACGCAGGTCGGGCCAGAGGTGCTGGCCGGCTCCTCCCGATTGAAGGCGGGTACGGCGCAGAAATTAGTGTTGAACATGCTTTCAACTGGGGCCATGACTCGACTGGGCTATGTCTACGGCAACCTGATGGTGAACCTGCGTCTGAAGAACGAAAAGTTGAGGGAGCGTGGCATCAGCATCGTGGAACAGGCGGCCAGAGTGTCCCGCGAGGCGGCGCGCAAGGCACTACAGGCGGGGGGCAGCGTGGCTATCACCCTGGTGATGTTAAAGGCGGGCGTGAGCCGCGATGTGGCGGCGCGGGCTTTGAGACTTTCTCGCGGGAATGTCCGAGAGGCCATCACCAGCGTTAAACGGGACTGACACTAAAGTGCGTTTTCCGGCATCCCCTTTCCTGCTATCCACAGGACAACTGGCTACAATAGGAAACAAAGCCGGATTGAAACCACCGTCGGGCTTCCCAAAGGAATTCGATGGATAAGTTTGTTATTCGGGGCGGCAATCCCCTGCTGGGCACGGTTCGCGTCAGCGGGGCCAAGAACGCGGCCCTGCCTGCGATGGCCGCCGCCCTGCTCACGGAAGAGCCCGTCATCCTGGAGAATGTGCCCCAGGTACGCGACATCGAGACCACGCGCAAGCTGCTGTCCAGCATGGGCGCCGAAGTTGAGCTGGGGTATGGGCGGGCGCAGCACCGCACCACGATTTGCTGTCGCAATCTGGCTAGGCCAGAAGCTTCCTACGAACTGGTTAAGACCATGCGAGCTTCCACCCTGGTTCTGGGTTCGCTGGTAGCTCGTTGTGGGCGGGCTCGGGTTTCCCTTCCCGGGGGATGCGCCATTGGAGCTCGGCCTATCGACCTCCACATCAAAGGACTTGAACGCCTGGGCGCTCACATCACGCAGGAGCACGGCTACGTGGAAGCAAACGCAAGCCGGCTGCGCGGCGCTGAAGTGGTTTTCGACAAGATCACGGTGACCGGCACCGAGGACGTGCTGATGGCTGCCACCCTCGCCGACGGAGAAACCATCATGCAGAATTGTGCCCGTGAGCCGGAAGTCGCCGATCTGGCTGACCTGCTCAACAAGATGGGCGCAAACATCGAGGGTGCGGGAACTTCCACCATCCGGGTGAAGGGAGTCAGCAAGCTGAATGGGGCGCGCCATCGCATTTGTCCTGATCGCATTGAGGCTGGAACCTTCATCCTTGCGGCTGCCCTTACAGGAGGAGACCTGAATGTTTCCGGCTGCGAGCCGCATCATCTCGATGCTCTGCTCCAGAAACTCACAGAAGTCGGAGTGAAGACGGCGCACAACGGGGATTCTGTTCGCGTGCTCGGCAGTGGCGATCTGAAAGCTTCCGACGTGGTCACGGAAGAATACCCCGGCTTCCCCACCGACATGCAGGCGCAGTACATGGCGCTGGCTACTCAGGCGGAGGGAACGTCTATCATCACGGAAAACATCTTCGAGAACCGTTTCATGCATGCTCTGGAACTGGTGCGCATGGGAGCGAACATCAAGATGGAGGGCCGGCGGGCGATCGTGCGCGGAAAAACGCCGTTGAGCGCGGCCGCCGTACTGGCCTCGGATTTGCGGGCTTCCGCTTCGCTGGTTTTGGCTGCGCTGGTTGCCGATGGGGAAACCATCATTGATCGCGTTTACCACATTGACCGCGGCTATGAGCACATCGAAGAGAAATTACGCGGCGTGGGAGCGCAGATCCGGCGCATTGGCGAAATGCTGCCCAAGAAGGTGGCCGCGCCCCTGGTGAGGGCGTAGGGCCAGCTTACGTCCACGCACGCCGAGGTTGAGAAATCCAGGTACCGGCCTTCCCCACCTCTCCTTGATCCTTGGTTCCCAATTCTTCTTAGATGTCGTTGGGGGGACAGCGAGCTCAGCAGAATTCGCCATTGCCTAAGCAAGAAAATGGGCCGCGATTTTATCGCGGCCCATTTGGTGGTGCTGTGGATTGGGGGAGGACGGGTCTTTGACCCCGTCCGAGCCGGGCGCAGCTCGGCTGCTAATGTCTACCGTGTCCGCCACCGCGACCACCCCGCCCGTTATGGCCACGACCGCCTCGGCCACCGCGACCGCCACCACGGCCGCCGCGGTCGTGACGCCCGCCTCCGCCGCCGAGCTGGCGGGGCTGGTCCCGATTGAAGTTAGGTTCGCCTTCGGGTTCCTCGGGGAACTCTCCGCCGCCCTCGATGGTCATAGCAGGCGTACCGCCTTCGGCGGGCGCTTCTCCGCCGCCCATCTTGGCGCGCTGTTCCTTGAGAATCGCTTTGCGCGACAGGCGAATACGATTGCCTTCCACGGCCAGCACCTTGACCAGAACCTGGTCGCCTTCTTTCAGTTCGTCGCGGATATCTTTGATGCGATGCTCGGCGACTTCGCTGATGTGCAGCAAACCGTCGGTTCCAGGCAGGATTTCGACAAACGCTCCAAAATCCGCCAGGCGCGAGACCTTGCCGAGATAGGTCTTCCCTACTTCGGCGGTGGCAGTCAGGTCGCCGATAATCTGCAGAGCCCTGGCCGCCGAGGCTTCGTCATTGGACGCCACGTTGACCTTGCCCGAATCTTCGACGTCAATTTTGACTCCGGTCTGCTCGATGATGCTGCGGATCATCTTGCCACCGGGCCCAATCACATCGCGAATCTTGTCCACAGGAATCTGCAAGGTGTAAATCCGCGGCGCATAGGCCGAGACTTTCTCCCGCGGAGTGGAGATGGCTTCCTGCATCTTGTCGAGGATGAACAGGCGTCCGCGCCGGGCCTGGGCGAGAGCCTCGCGCATGATCTGGGGCGTGATGCCCATCACCTTGATGTCCATCTGCAGAGCCGTGATGCCTTCACCGGTTCCGGCAACTTTAAAGTCCATGTCGCCGTAATGGTCTTCGGCACCGGCGATGTCGGTCAGGATGGCGTATTTCTCGCCTTCCTTCACCAGTCCCATCGCGACACCTGCAACCGGCGCGGCGATGGGAACGCCCGCATCCATTAGCGAGAGCGATGCCCCGCAGACGGTGGCCATCGAGGAAGAACCGTTGGACTCCAAGATGTCGGAAACCACGCGCATGGCGTAGGGCCACTTATCTTCACTAGGCAGCACGGCGGAGAGGGCTCGCTCCGCCAGCGCGCCGTGTCCGATTTCCCGGCGGCCTGCGCCGCGCAGGAAGGCTACTTCCCCAACCGAAAACGGCGGGAAGTTGTAGTGCAGCATGAAGCGTTTCTTGGCCTCTCCCTCGAAAACCTCGAGCCGCTGCATATCGTCGCTCGTGCCTAGGGTGGTCGTGACTAGCGCCTGGGTCTCACCGCGGGTGAAGATGGCCGAACCGTGGGTGCGTGGCAACACGCCCACTTCAATCCAGATGGGCCGGATCTGGTCGAATTCTCGCCTATCGGGACGGCGATGTTGGTCAATGACCTGCTGGCGGAAGATGCGCTCGCGCAGGATTTCGTAATAATGCTCGAGTTGGCGGCGACCCTCTTCATCTTCCTCCGGCAAGGCCTCCAGCAACTCGTCCTGTAAGGCCTTAACCAGGCTGTAGCTTTCGGATTTGGGATGCTTTTCAGTATCCAGGGCGTCGGTCAGCCGGTCGCCGGTTTTCTGCTTGAGATTGTTGTAGTAGGCCTCGTCGAATGCGGGAGGCACGACTTCCCTTTTGGGCTTGCCGGCGCGGCCGCGTAAGTCTTCGATCGCGGCACAGATCTTTTTGATTTCGGCGTGGGCGAACTCAATCGCGTCTACCACGGTCTCTTCTTTCACCTGCTTGCCGCCGGACTCGATCATCACGATGCCGTCCTTGGTGCCCACGACCATGATGTTGAGCAGGCTGTCACGCATCTCCGAGTAGGTCGGATTAATGATGAATTGTCCGTCAACAAGACCGACGCGCACCGCGCCCACCGGACCTTGAAACGGAACGTCGGAGAGAGTCAGGGCGCAGGAAGCAGCGTTGATGGCTACGACGTCAGGGTCGTTCTCGGTATCGGCAGAAAGCACGAATGCAATGACCTGGGTCTCGCAGCGGAAACCTTCCGGGAAAAGCGGGCGGATAGGGCGGTCGATCTGGCGGCTGGTGAGAATCTCGCGCTCACTGGGGCGGCCTTCGCGCTTAATGAATCCGCCGGGGATGCGGCCGCCGGCATAGGTGTATTCACGGTAGTCGACCGTCAACGGGAAGAAATCGATTCCTTCCCGCGGTTCGGGGTTGGCCACAGCGGTGGCCAGGATAACGTTGTCGCCCAGGCGTACCACAGCACTGCCATGCGCCTGCTTCGCCAGTTTTCCTGTTTCCAAAGTGATGCGTTTTCCGCCGGAAAGTTCAACGCTAGTAACTTGAGGTTCGGGCTTCATGATTCATTCCTTTTTTGAGCAGGAGGGTGTCCGCCAAGAGCGGATGCACGGTAGATGAGAGTGCCAGTAGCGTAATTGCAAGGGGCCGAAAACACTATTCCGAGTTCGGGGAATTCAAGCTCGGCCGCCCACCGATCGGCGGAGCCATCCCCAATACGCCCCGGCACCCATGCGCCGGGCACCCGACCGCAAGTTGTTACTTGCGCAGGCCGAGTTTCTGAACCACCGTCTTGTAGCGCTCGGAATCGTATTTCTTGAGGTAGTCGAGCAAGCGACGCCGCTTGCTGACCAGCATGAGAAGACCGCGGCGTGACCCGTGGTCTTTCTGGTGCGTCTTGAAGTGCTCCGTCAGTTGACCAATGCGCTCGCTTAACAGCGCAATCTGGACTTCTGGGCTGCCGGTATCCGTGGGATGCGTGCGATATTGGTCAATGAGGGACTGCTTTTGCTCTCTGGCTAGCACTAACCTGGTGCACTCCTGTCTGTTTTCGATTGTCTTTTGTGACGTCCTTGACTGTAACACGTTGAAGCGAAACCTGTAAAGTTAGCAGCTACTCATACTCAGCAAACCACTGGCGTCCTTCGTTCCTCTAAAATATCCTATGTGAGAGTAGGAGAGAGTAGGAGGAGGAGTGCTCTGCCCCAAATGCAGGAATGACAACCCGGCCGATTACCGCTTTTGCGGCATGTGCGGTACTCCGCTAGACAAGCCGGCCGCAGGTTCCGAACCTGGATCGACACGAAGGGGCGAGTTGTCAGGGCTGCGGGAGCGCACCTCCGATACTCGGTCCCCGGTCAGTGGACCGTCGTTCCTGGGTTTAAATGATGTACCCTCGGGAACCGGTTACGGAGACTCTTCCCGGGACGTTACCTACTTGTTTGAAGATGAGCGGCCGCGGCGCACCTACTGGCGTTTCACCCTGGTGCTGATCATTCTTCTCGGTTTTGCTGGACTGGGATGGCTGGAATACACCCGTTCGGGAAAATCGTGGACTGCGCCATGGTCGACGGGTCCGGCGCAGAGCCCGATTCAGGCAGGCCAGCAGGCGCCACAGGAGCAGGACCAGGCAGCTCCAACTCAGCCACCGGCGGATAACTCGGCCCCCCCGAATCCGGGCAACGCTCTGGCCGCCGCCGCGCCAACGCCGTCCCCAGCTCCAGCCCAACCGGCAGCTGCTGAGGCGCCGGACACTACCGGAAGCAAGCAGGAGCAGGCCGAAAGCGCGTCCGCGGAAAAACCGCCTTCTGCAAGCGACCGCAGCGAAGAAGCAGACACAACCGAACCTGCCAAGCCTATCAAGCCTGCCAAACCTGAGAAACTGGCAAAGTCGAAGGCAAAGCCGGCGCCGGTAACTTCGCCGGATGACGCGCTGGTTATCAACGCTGAGAAGTATCTTTACGGCCGGGGCGTACCACAGAATTGTGACCGCGCATTGAGCTCATTGCGCGCCGCGGCCGACCGTGAAAACCTCCGGGCCCGGAGCTTGCTGGGGACCATGTACGCGACCGGCCACTGTGTGCCGCGCGATCTTCCCAACGCGTACCGATGGTTTGCTCTGGCTTCCCGCGAGAACACCGACAACATGTGGGTGCAGCGCAATCTGGAGATGATCTGGCGGGAAATGACTCCGCAGGAGCGGCAACTGGCTACGCAGAGAAGCCAGTGAGGCGGACCGACTCGCGTTTCCTTTTGTTGTGGACCACCGCTTAACACCTATTAATACCTACCTCTTAAAGTACATCCACGCGGTAAGTGCCAATAAGACAACCGTGACGACCCAGAGAACTGAATCGCTCATCCCTGTTTTCTTGGCCATGTGTCACATTCTATGCCTTCGCGGTTCGAGAAAACAGCGAATGGAATTCCGGAAGTAAACAGGGCGGCTCAAAGAAATGGCTCCGCCCGAATTCTAATTTTTCTCTAAGGCAAACTGTCCAGGTAACAGGGATCACCGGTCGCCTGGACAGGAACTGAGGCTGGCGGCGTTGCCCAGGGCACATTGGCGAAGTCAAAAAAGTCCGTCATATCACTGGCCGCCGCGTCGCGCTTGGTGAGATGGGGAAGGTTAAACCGTTTCTCGATCAGTTTCAGAATCGCCGTGTAGTCGGTTTTCTTATGGGAAACGTAATTTTTCTTCGTGAACGGCGAAACCACGATCAACGGAACGCGGTAGCCAGTAAACGTAAAATCGCAATTATCGCCCCACGTCACAACACAGATATCAGCCGGACTCTGGAAGAGATCCGATGGTTGTATGCCGTCCGGATTGGGGGCTGATATGGGGGCAGCGTGGTCGTACAATCCCCCACCCTCGTCGAAGGTGAGAATGAAAGCCGAATCCTTCCACGATGGGCTATTCATCAAGGAGTTAATCAGCTTGGAAACATATCTGGCCCCATCCTGAATCCGGGTCGGAGGGACACCGGGTGTCACGTTGACAGTTGGATGTTCGTCCAGACCTGCGCCATAGGCGGGTTCAATTAATGCGACATTGGGCAAGGTTCCATTCTGCACGTCCTCGAGATACTGGCTGACCGACTGCACGTGCGCCAGCAGCGTGGGATTGCCCTTCATCGTTTGTCCGAACTTGAACATTCCAATCTCGCTGTAATTGATCAGGCAAGGAGAGTCGTTGTCTGCACACGGACTACTGTTCTCTGTACTCTGGGATGGCACGTAAATCTTCCAACTCAGGCCCGCGTTCTCCAGTTCTTCAAAAATCGTCTTGGCGCCGACCGGAGAGCCGTCCGGAGGTGGATAAACATGCCCCTGCGAAGTAGCCGCGATCAGGTACATCCGATTGGGTTGGGTACGCGACAAGAGCGGCGAGAACCATGTATCCGAGGTGGCGAAACTCGACGCCATGAAATAGTAGTAATTCAGATCGTTGCCGTCGTAATAGCCCATGGCGCGGATGCCATTGACATCCATGTAGCCGGTATTTCGGCGCGAGTTGTTGGCGGCGGTATTCACGAAGCCGTCCAGCGTGGCAGTGCTGTTGACCGGATCGCCCAGGTTCCAATCCACGTGGCTTTCGTTCCAGGACGGGCTCGGGTTCTCGATGCACTGCGTCAGCAGATGAAAGGAAGCAATTGGGTTGGAATCATTCGGAGTGGCGTTGCAGCCGCTGGTGACCGGCGAAGTCGGATCGCATCCGGGATTCGTCGGTGTTGACCCTGCAGGATGATTGAATTGCGGCAAGCCGTCGAAGTCCTGATCGGGAAACATACCCTGGCTCTTGGCCCAGTATTCGCGGAGCGCTCCGAAGTAGTGATCAAACGAGCGGTTCTCCTGGGCCAGGAAAATAATGTGGTTCAGCGACTGGAGAGTGCCGACAAACTGGGCGCCGACTGAGCTGGCTGCAGGAAGAGTAATACTGCACGTGCTGGCCGTGCCGGAGCAAGCTCCCGACCAACTGTCAAAAGCTACCCCCTTGGAGGGCGTCTCGGTGAGGGTGACCGCGGTGCCCGGCGGAAAACTCGCGGTACAGGTTTGGCCACAATTGATGCCGGCCGGATTGCTGGTCACCGTTCCTGCCCCGGTCACGGTTACTGTCAGTTGAACCGGAGGGGGAGGAGGCGGAGGCGGAGGAGTAGGAGTAGGCGGGGGCGGAGGAGTAGGCGGGGGCGGCGAGGGAGGCGGCAGTCCTGCACTGCGCAATCCCTGACAACCTGTCAACATCAAAGCAAAAAAAAGAACAAATAGGGCTGCGAGCCTCAAATCTGAGCCTGGGGCCATTCACTCTAATCCTTCCCGCGCTCCCGTTTCGATGGCACAACGGAGTGGCCGGTTGTTTGCTGAGGAGCGGGGTTCCCTGCCAGAGTTTTCAGGGCTTTGTGAGGTTATTCAGAAATCCTGCTTTTTATTAAGGTGGTCTACTGCCGCTTTCTACAGGATGACCCGGAGGGGAGGAAAAGGAAGCTGAAGACTGTTAGAAACGGTTAATTGTTGTTTGGCCTGAGAGTCTTTGCGAGAAATAGTTTTGCTGAAGATTAATCGGTCAGAGCGGCGCACTGGTTTCTACAAAAGAAAACGCACTCCGCATGACAAGAAACAGCCATCCGGAGTGCGTTGCGGTGCGAGAGGTTATTTTGCGCTCTCTTCGACCATGCTGACGTTGTCCACGGTTAGAGTATTGTTGTCCATCGAACCTTCTATTTTGACGTGATGGCCGGCGTGGTCCTTCAAGGCTTCCTGATTGGCCACGGGTAGAACGGTCTTGTCAGCATCGTTGACAAACACAAGCGGCTGTCCGGCTTCGGCGCACTTTTTAGCGCAGTCCGCGTTCACCTTCGCACCGCACTTGGCGTCACTGACATAGCCTGTCCAACTGCCTTTGCTGCCTCCGGCCATTGCCGCTGTGACCAGCAAGGCCAGAAGAGCTGAAATTGCAAGCATCTTCTTCATCTCGATTTCCTCCTCAATTCGACTTTTCAAACTAGACTTTATTGTGGCGTTGGTAAGGTGGAGCGCTGCTATGGTGTCGCAAGGAACGCGTGCGTGTCAAATCCTGTAGTTCAGGGGAAAGCAGGCTTCCGGGTTCGAAAGTCACAAGTTTTCAAAGTGGGGTCGGGTTTTGTCTTTGAAACTTTTGAACCTTGAAACTTTCGAACCTTTCTTTTCACCCTTCCATGGTGGAAACGTCGCCCGCATCGGTTCCGGTCTCCTTGGCTTTAAGAAAGCGGCGCAGGATTTTGCCGGATCGCGTCTTGGGCAGCGCGGCAACAAACTCCAGCGCGGAGGGAGTTGCGATGGGTCCCAGTTCCCTTCTCACGTGTTCGATCAGGGCGGCCGAGAGCGAGTCCGATGGTGTGTACTCGACGCGCGTCTGCACGAACACCTTGATGGTTTCTCCTTTCACGGGATCGGGGATGCCGATCGCAGCTGCTTCGGCCACGGCGGGATGCGATACCAGGGCGCTTTCAACCTCGGCGGTTGCAATGCGATGACCCGCAACATTAAGCACGTCATCAGCCCGACCTAGCACAGCGATGTAGCCGTCGTTATCTTTCAGGGCGACGTCGCCAGTGACATAACAGCCCGGAATCTGCTGCCAGTCACGCTCATAACGAGCCGGATTGCGCCACACGGTGCGCAGCATGCAAGGATAAGGACGCTTCAAGACCAGCCGTCCGCCCACGCCGGGTGGTACGGGCTTTCCTTTGTCATCGACCACATCCGCAATCGTTCCGGGCAACGACACGCCCGCCTTGCCCGGACGCATAGCCATGGCGGGAGGGGTTCCGATCGCCGGCCCACCCAGCTCGGTCTGCCACCAGTTGTCGGTCACGTAACCCCATTTACCGTCACCGGCCAGATGGGTTTGCGCCCAGCGCCATGCCTCCGGGTTGAGCGGCTCACCGGCGCAAGCAATGAAACGCAGGCTGGTGATGTCGTATTGCCCGGGAATCTTCTCGCCATGGCGCATGAACATACGCAGCGCGGTGGGCGCCGTAAACATCTTGGTCACCCCGTAGCGCTCGACGATTTCCCAGGCAATCCCAGGATTCGGAAAATCAATCGCGCCTTCGCGGAATAGAGTGGTGGCGCCAGCGCACAAGGGCGCGTAAACGATGTAGGAATGGCCCACGATCCAGCCAATGTCGGAGGTGCACCAGAAAATATCCTGCTCGCCGACATCGTAATAGTTTTCTAGATAGTAGGTGGTGCCCACCATGTATCCGCCGTGGACATGCACCACGCCCTTAGGCTTGCCAGTTGATCCTGAGGTATAGAGGAGGAACAGAGGGTCCTCGGCATCCATTTCTTCGGCGGGGCATTGCGCAGGAAATTTCGTTAGATCGTTGAAGTCAACTTCGCGTCCACTGATCTGGGCGGCACGTCGCGAAAAGACCACCACCTTCTCGACCGCTTCCAAACCATCCAGCGCCTCGTCCACAATGGATTTCAGCGCGACCGTTTTGCCGCGCCGGAAGCCGACGTCGCCAGCAATAACCACCTTCGCCTGAGCATCTTCAATCCGGTCGCGCAAAGCCGTATGGCCTAATCCGGCGTAGACTACCGAGTGAATCGCTCCGATGCGCGCGCAGGCCAGCATCGCCACCACACCTTCGACGGTCAGCGGCATATAAATGATGACCCGGTCGCCCTTCTTGACACCCAGCGATTTCAGTCCATTCGCAAAGCGGCAGACCATCCGGTCGAGCTGTCCGTAGGTGACGATGCGTTCGCTTCCGTCTTCTGCCAGCCAGATGTAAGCCGCTCGGTTGCGCCGCTCGGAGTTGGCGTGGCGGTCCAGGGCATTCATCGTGATATTCGTCTTCGCGCCTTGGAACCACTGGTGATGCACGCCATCCCAGTCCAGAACCTTTTCCCAAGGACGCGTCCAGACGAATTTCCCGGCGTAGTCGCCCCAGAAGGCTTCGGGGTTTTCGATGGAGCGGCGATGCTCCTCCGCCCAATTCTTCTGCCGGCAGGTTTGAGCGACGATCGCTGGCGAGGCGTACTCCTCGTCAATCGCCAGCAGGTTGGAAATGTTCTGAGTGGATTCCTGGACAGGGCTGCTCATAGAGCCTCCGGTTCATGTTAAAGATGGGGAGCCGAAACGCCACAATAACTTGCGATTTTCAGCTGCGGTGAACGTCGGCTCGGTGATCGACATCACAAAGACCTGTGAAGCGCAAACCAAAAGGGCCGGACCTGAGGACCGGCCAATTCTATACTGCCTCCGATGTCATTCGAAACCGGCACGCGACGAGAATCGACGAGAAATCTGCCGTGGGTTAGCGGGAGACCGCGTTGCGAAGACATCGGTAAGCGGGCGGCGCGGGTGTGAGCGGGGATAAACCTTCAGCACGTCGCGCCAGCCGCGGTGCAGCCAAGTCATAACAATAATGTCGTCACCGGCCGCAAGCCCATCAAGGCCCACGGCCACCAGGGAGTCACTTCAGGCCGCGCGTCGGGAGCACCTTCCGAACCCGGTCTGGGTGCTTTGCGACGATTCTTGAGCCTGGATCGAACAACGCCAACGGACGAAGTTGTGCAGCTTTGCCGCGCAGTTGTCGCGCCCTCATCCGCTCTTGATCTGGCTGCTTACTCGACATCGGGAATCCCTCCATCGCTCAGCGGCGTCATCGTCAGGCATTCAGGACCGCCAGGTCGAATTCATGGAGGCGCGCAGGATCTGCGACCACTTCGATCTCTGCGATCTTGTCGTTCATGAAGGTAAAGCGGAGCACTCTACGCAGCCGTCCGCCCGGAGCCAACACCACTCCCACCTCGCCGTCCACCAGCGCCGGCTGGGCGAACCGGGCAGCCTGTGCGAAGGCGATTGCTCCCTTAGCCCAATTCCGCGCTCCCTGCACCTCGGTAGGCCTGCCTGAGGCTGCGGCGGCTCTGTCAACCCGAACTACGACGTCTGGATCGAGCACCGCGAGAAGCCCTTTGAAGTCACCTCCGCGCAAGGCAGCGACGAAGGCATTAACGACTTCTCGCTGGCAAGTGAGATCGGTGCTCACAGTACTCTCGGCGCCCTGCACACGGCGGCGTGCCCGGCTGGCGGGCTGCCTGGCCGCGGCCAGGGAGCGCCCTACGATTGGCGCGATCTCCTCGAAGGGCACGGCAAACATGTCGTGCATCACGAACGCGAGGCGCTCGGCGGGGGTGAGCCGGTCGAGTACCACCAGCAGAGCGAGGCCGACTGAGTCGGCAAGTAGCGCTTCCCGCTCGGGATCGCCCCCGCCCTCCCGTTTCGCGCCCGCCTCGGCTACTTGCGTGTCCAGAGCCTCCTCCCGCCGCGAGGTGCGCGAGCGCAACATGTCCAGACACACTCTGGCAACCACCGTCGTCAGCCATCCCCCGAGATTCTCGATGCTGCTAGCGTCGGAGCCGCCGAGGCGCAGCCAGGTTTCCTGAATGGCATCGTCTGCCTCGCTTGCCGAGCCGAGCATGCGGTAGGCGACTGCCCGCAGATGTCCCCGGTTCTCCTCGAATCGCTC
>Ga0209577_10003684_pt1 | contig 14447 bp, 7 predicted proteins | sample GraSoiAngelo_109_FD_185874 | JGI IMG/M metagenome (GOLD analysis project Ga0209577, IMG submission 185874) | Grasslands soil microbial communities from the Angelo Coastal Reserve, California, USA - 14_0903_12_20cm (SPAdes) (version 2) | ecosystem: Environmental > Terrestrial > Soil > Grasslands ...
TCTGCCCGCTTGGGCCTGGTTCGTGCTTACCTAAGCGCGGGGACCAGCAGCTCGGGGGTTGCAGCGGCCGAAAGCCTTTCCAAGGACTTTCCAAAGGATGCGAAGCTGCATTTTTCTCTTGGGGCCCTGCGGGCTTCTCATCGTCAATATCAGATTGCTATCCGCGAGTTTGAGCTGGCAAACGCACTTCAACCGCAGACTTTCGAGATACTCCACGATCTCGGGCAGGCGTACCTGCTCAATGGGCAGCCGGCCAAGGCGCAAGGAGCTCTGGATCAGGCGATCCATTTGCAAGGGGATTCCGCGGACGCGCTTTATCTTTTGGCCCGGGCGGCCTCGGATATGCGAAGAGGTGGATGCGCTTGAACTGCTCGTCCGCGCTAGAAAGTTGGCGCCACAAAATACGGACATTCTACTTCTAATGGCACGCTTGAGCATGAAGCAAATGTTTTTCGAGGACGCCATCGAATTGCTTAAGGAAGGAGTGCAGATCGACCCTCATCGTCCCGATTTTCACGCGGCCTTGGGAGAGAGTTATTTTACTGTTGGCAAAATCGAAAAAGCAGTCGAGGAGTTCAAGACGTTAGTCGGTCTCGATCCTTCTCCCCGATCCTACGCGCTGATGGGATTATGTTACCGCCATCTCGGGCAATACGAGGAAGCGAAGCGTTACCTGAATGAAAGCCTTAAAGGGGATCCGGAAAATCTAACTTCTTTATTCCATCTGGGGATGATTGCAAAGACGCAGGGCAATCCATCTCTGGCTGAGAGCTATTTCGTGCGGGCGGTTCACGTCGATCCCAATTATGCCGAGGCGCTTTTGGAACTGGCAAGCGTCAAGATGGAGCAGACGAGATATCAGGAAGCCATTCCCCTTCTACGGCGCTGCATCCAGGTGAGTGAGGCGCCGGCCACCGCTTACTACAAACTGGCGCTGGCCGAAAGAAGCGTGCATCAGTTCGAAGCGGCGCGGCGCGACATGAATATTTTCCAGACGCTGTCAAAGAATCGCGAACCCAGCCCTTATCCTCTGCAACAGTTCTTCGACTATCTGGAGAGGAGAAATGCGCTACCGTTCGCCCAGCAGAGCGAAGCAGACCTTCATGAATTGGAAGCTGAAGTGAAGCAGCACCCGGACCGTCCTCGCAGTCTTTACCTTTTGGCAGAGGCGTTGCTGAAAGCAGGCCGCACAAAGGATGCAATCGAGACAATCGGGCGCTTGGACGAGATCAGCGGAGGCGACTTTCGAACCGAACTGGGTATGGGAGTCCTTCTGGGACGTTTCCGGTCGTATCCGGCCGCCATCCAATATCTTCAAGCCGCTGTCAAAAGCGACCCTGCGTCGGAAGAAGCAAAATATAACTTGGCGGAGGTATATCTTGAGAGTGGGGATTACCAGGCCGCCCTTCAGCGGCTCCTCGAGATCTCCTCAGAAGCGCAAAAAGATGGCTCCTATTTTGCCCTTCTCGGAGATGTCTACGCGCACCTGGCTCGCACGGATGATGCTCTAGAAGCTCTGAAACAAGCCGTTCGAAAATCAGCCGACGACGATCAATGTTACGTTTCTTTAGCTATGGAACAACTTCAGGCAGGAGCTGTCGATTCTGCCAAGGCAACGGTGGAAGATGGCTTGGCGCGCATTCCGGATTCCGGCCCTCTCAATTGGGCCGCTGGAGTCGTTTCCGTGTTGCAAGGGAATGTGCGTGAAGGGGAAAAATACCTCAAGAAGGCGACTAACCTGATGCTCTCGCGCCAAACGCCTTACGTCTCATTGGGCATTCTCTATTATGAAGAAGGCCGAATTGCCGAAGCCCGCGAGGTCCTGCAGCGGTGTGCGGAGATGTTCCCGAACGGGACGCTAAACATCGAGAAAATCAGCGAAACATTGGATGCAGCTTCGAAATCAGAAAAGCCGGTCCAAAAGCCAGGGCGCTTTCACCGGCTGCCCGCCAGGAGTTCTACAAACTTTCCTTAGCTATAGCTGATAGGGAGCGGTGACCCTGGCCGCCGGTGAAGAGACTCCACCCTCGTCACTTTGGGACAAGAGCTCGAAGTGTGATGTTCAAAAGGATTACAAGCTGCTTGTTGCTCTGTGCTGGCGCTGCTCCTCTGGCCACGAACCCCAAAGGGTCAGCGAACGATAATCCTTCGCAGGGGCTCCCGGCTATTCCTGCAAAATTTACTGAGGTGACTTCCGCGCTCGACGTTCATTTCGAGCACGCTGCTCCGCATACATCCAAAAAGTATCTTGTGGAGACGATGGGCTCCGGGGTCGCATTGTTTGATTACGACAACGACGGCAAGCTCGACTTGTTCCTCGTAAACGGCGCAGAGATTAACGAGTCCTCTCCTCCAGGCACGATCCCGAAAAAAACCGGGCCAAAATACTGGAATCGTCTTTATCACCAGAAGCCGGATGGCACGTTTGAGGACGTCACGGAAAAGGCGGGCTTGCAGGGTGCGGGATATGGAATGGGGGTGGCGGTGGGTGACTATGACAACGACGGTTACGAAGATCTATTGTGACGGCGTACGGCGGCAACCGCCTATACCACAACAACGGCGACGGGACCTTCACCGATGTTACAGAAAAAGCAGGGCTCGCCGGCGGCGGGTGGTCCACAAGCGCCGCGTGGGTAGACCTGGATGGCGACGGTCTGCTTGATTTGATCGTGTTGCGGTATCTGCAGTGGGATTTTGGAGACGTCTGGTGCGGTGAGCGGAAAGAGGGTTACCGTTCCTATTGTCATCCCGATCAATTCCAGCCGGTTCCACCGCTGGTTTATCACAACGACGGAAACGGCCACTTCACCGAGGTCTCGAAAAAAATTGGCCTCGCAAAAGCTGGAAAGGGGCTAGGGATAGCCATCGCGGACTTCAACGGCGACGGGCAAATTGACGTGTTTGTGGCAAATGATTCGGTACCCGAGTTCTTATACCAGAACAAGGGGAACGGAACATTTGAAGAGGTGGGCTTGCTTGCGGGGGTCGGCGCGGACGGGGACGGGCACGTTTACGCAGGAATGGGCGTGGATTTTTCCGACTACGGCAATGACGGTCTGCCGGACCTAGTGATCAGCAACCTCGCTTATCAGAAGTATGCACTCTATCGGAATAATGGTGATGGCACCTTCGGCTACACAACGGAGAGTTCGGGACTAGGCGAGATGACTCGCCTTCACTCGGGCTGGGGGCTGCGATTGATGGATTATGACAACGATGGGTGGAAAGATCTCTTGGTTGTGCAGGCCCACGTACTGGACACCGTCGAACTAGCCTACCCGCAACTCCATTACCGGGAGCCCATGCTGCTACTGCGAAATACCGGCCATGGATTTGTGGACGTTTCGAAAAGCGCTGGCGCCGTGTTTCACGAGGCTTGGGCCAGCCGGGGAATGGCCATCGGCGACTTGGACAACGATGGGCAGATGGACGCGGTGGTCACCACGAACGGAGGGCCAGCTCACATCCTCCACAATAAAACGGAAAGCCATTTCCACTGGCTGGGGCTTCATCTTATAGGGCACAAAAGCAATCGGGACGCGATTGGGGCAGCGGTCAAACTCGTTACCAACCAAGGGATCCAATACGCAACGGTGAGCACGGCGGTCAGCTATCTCTCGTCGAGCGACAAGCGTTTGCATTTTGGCTTGGGCCAGGAGAGGAAGGCCCAGAAGCTCGAAATCCGCTGGCCGAGCGGACTCGTACAGATTCTTCAAGACATCGTCGCGGATCAAATGCTGCGCGTGGATGAGCCTGTTGAGCGAGCGCCAAACCCACCGCCTCATCTTCAAAGGTTGTCGTCCAAGGCCGCCGTCGGCGGTTCCTGCCGAGAGAATGGCCCCTAAACTCGCGGATCAGGTTTTTGTGCGGAACGCATTTTTCGCTTGACAAGGAACGCTGTTTGGCTGATCGTGCACGTACACGATGGCCGTGTACGTGCACGGTCGCCAGGGGCGCGCAGCTTTCCGTTCCTGAGCTAGTTTTTCAGTTGGGTAGACCCTGAAGTGTGGAGGGGTGCGAATGAGATCCTCTCAAGTAAGCGTTACCCTCGTGCTGGCCGCGGTGGCGGCAGCTATTTCTGCCCTGTCCTCAACTCCTGCGCTGGGGCAAGTCGACGCAGGGGCGGTCCGTGGTACCGTTACGGACTCAAGCGGGGCTGTGGTTGCGAATGCCAAAGTCTCGCTTACAAATAAAGATACGGGTTTGGTGGTGTCCACGATTACGGCGGGCGACGGGACGTACACGTTCAGCCCGGTGAAGATTGGCTCGTATAAGGTCTCGGTGGAAGCAGCAGGCTTTCGCCAAGCGGCAGCCCAGATTGTCGTCAACGTTCAGGAACAGGCGCGCGCTGACTTTCAATTAGTTCCCGGCGCGGTGAACGAGACGGTAGAGGTGTCGGCTGCCCCTCCTCAGATGCAGACGCAAGATGCTTCCGTGGGTACGATCGCCACAGGAGTACAGATCAACGATCTTCCGTTGAATGGTCGCAACTACACCTTTCTCGCCCAACTCGGCGCAGGAGTAACTCCTCTCGTTGCCACGCGGCATCTTGAGGCGAGCGGCAGCTTCGTTGCAAACGGCTTGACGACGGTCCACAACAGCTACCTATTGGACGGGATCGACAACAACAACGATACCGTGGATTTCCTGAATGGAGCGGCGTACGTCAACTTGCCTCCGCCAGATGCGATCCAGGAATTCAAGGTGCAAACAAGCAACTTTAGCGCAGAATTCGGGCGGGCCGGCGGAGCGGTGATTAATGCCGCGATCAAGTCCGGGACCAACCAATTTCACGGAACGGCGTGGGAGTTCGTGCGGAACGACAAATTGGATGCGGTTAGCCTGGATCAATACTTCTTCAATCCTAAACAAGGAAAGGGCGAGTTGAGGAGAAACCAGTTCGGCGGCGCGTTGGGAGCGCCGATCCGCAAGAACAAGCTTTTCATCTTTGGAGATTATGAAGGCACTCGGGTTCGCACGGGAGTCGGGCTCCAGGCCAACGTCCCCACCGACGCGGAAAGAACCAGCGGATTTAGTGACTTTCGCGATTTGTTTTCGAACCCCGCGCAGAGTTTTACGCAGAACGACTTACTGAACCGGACATTCAATGCAGCAACGATACTCGATCCGGCCACGACTCGCCCGGTTAGCAAGGGTCAAGTTGATCCTGTAACAGGTTTGCTCGCTACGGGGACCGGCTTTGTGCGCGACCCGTTCTACACCAACGGAAGCATCGTGGGAATCACGGATTTCACCGGCCTGACGCAGTTCCTGAACCAGCTACCTGGCACGCGTTTGGATCAAAATGCGATCAAACTCCTGGGGCTTTATCCGGCCGCGACTGTGAAAGGGGCATTCGTCAGCAATTACCAGGTCGTTCGAAGCGAGCCGGACGACAACGATCATTTCGATATTCGAGCGGACCAGAATTTCAGCGACAAAGATCAGATGTTCGGCCGGGTGAGCTACAGCAACCACCGCGAGAATATTCCCAGTACATTTACGGGAGACGGGAGCAACATTGGATTTGACCAGGGCGCCATTGTCGACAAGTCGTGGAACCTGGCGGTCAGCGAAACGCACTCGTTCTCGCCAACGCTAATCGACGAGGCGCGCTTCGGCTACAGCCGGCTGACTGATTCGGCCCAGCCTTCCCTTGCGGACGTCCAGGGGATTCCCGCCAAGTATGGAATTCCGGGCATTCCGCAAGGGAGTGGCAATGGCGGGCTGCCTGGGATTGACATCAACGGATTGACTTCGCTCGGCGCCGGAGCTTTTGCCAGCCCCAACCGCCGCGAAAGCGACACCTACCAGTTTACCGAAAACTTGACCAAAACTTACGGAGGGCACAGCTTCAAAGGCGGATTCGAATACCAGAGACTGCATTTCCCCTGGATTGACCCGGCCTGGTCGCGCGGCAATTTCTCGTTTGGAGGTTATACCGGGATCCCCAACGTAGGCGGCAGCACCGGCATGGCGGATATTTTGCTTACCCCTACGGCGACAACGGTTCCAAACGGAGTGAATAACGTCGGTGGGGCGAATGCGGTGTTCGCGTCTAACATTACACAGCCCGACGACCTGCGCAATTACTACGGAACGTACTTCCAGGACGATTGGAAGATGAATTCGAAGCTGACCATTAACATGGGGCTGCGCTGGGAAATCTTTCAAGGTCTCTCAGAAAGCAGCGGAAAGCAGGCTGGACTCGTGCCCGGCGCGCTCAGCGGAGCCGGGGCCCAATACGTGATACCTTCACAGCAGAAGAACGCGCCTTTGTCTTCCGCATTCGCTCCGCTTTTGGCGAAGGACGGAATTCAGCTGAATTATATCAGCGGCTCGAGTATCTTCACGACGCCGCTCACGAACTTCGCGCCGCGAGTCGGTTTAGCCTACCGCTTTACTCCGAAGCTCGTGGCGCGCGCTGCTTATGGCGTCTTTTACGGGGGCTTTGAGAATCTCGGCGGTGCGCCCGATCCCGGGTACAACTATCCCTTTACGGTGAACCTGGGGTTCTTCCGCGCCAATGACGCCAACCCTCTTGTTTATCCCAACGGCCAGCAGGCCACGCTGGAGAACGGGTTGACAGCGGCCGATCCGAATCCAGCAAGCGCAAACTTCAGTCCTGTCGGATTGAATCTGGTCGAATACCAGAGACCGTGGAAAACGGCCTACACGCAGGAGTGGAATGGGTCGGTAGAATACCAGTTGACGCCGAGCCAGACGGTCACCGTGGCATACGTCGGGAACAATACTCATCACCTCCTGAATGGTGACAAGGGAAATATCCCGAGCGTTATTCTGCCTCCTGGGACCGATCAAACGGCATACATTCCCTTTCCTGATTTTGCCCGCAACAGCGATTACGTGGCCGCGAATGGCGCCGCTTACTATCACTCGTTTGCGCTGGCCTTTGAGCGGCGGTTTAGCCAGGGCCTGAACCTGCTCGTAAATTACACGCGCTCAGAGTGCAAGACGGACACCAAGAACATTTTGGGCATCGCCGACGGCAATTTCGCGCGGGCTCCTACGCTTGCCGGCTGGGGCCTGAAGAAAGACTATCAGTATTGCGGGAACGACGTTCCCAACATCTTCCACGCCAGCGGGATTTGGGAATTGCCGGTGGGCAAAGGCAAGAGGGTCGCCAACGGTTCCTCAAGCGCGCTCGATGCCGTCATTGGTGGATGGAGCACCCAATGGATTCTTACGGTGCAGGATGGCTTCCCGTTCTCGCTCGGAGGCGGTTCGCCAGGGACCGGATGCCCTGTAGCCACAACGGCTGACTTCGGATGCTACTCGAATGTGGTTTCCGGCCAGGATATTTATTCCCACAAGGGTCCTCACGGAATTACGCAATTCCTGAACCCGGCCGCGTTCGAGCAGCCGCCGGTTGCGACCGCGGTGGGCCAAACGGATTACTCACCGCTCGGCGGTTCCCCAACACAGGCCCATGGGCCGGGATTTAGCAACCTGGATATGTCAGTCTTCAAGAGATTCCAAGTGACCGAAAGAACGAAGCTCGAATTCCGGAGCGAATTTTTCAACACTCTGAACCATCCGAATTTCGGTACAAACGGTAGTCCGAGTGGGACGGGGTTCGTCAGCCTGGATTTTAGAAGTACGTCCACGTTTGCGCGGGTCGATGGCACGCGCGGAATTGGCCGCCAAATCCAATTGGCCCTGAAGCTCTATTGGTGACCGTTCACTTTTGTCCAGCGCTAAAGGATGCAGCTCGGCACAGGTCCGGCCTGCTCCTTCTTCAGTCGAAGAGGTCTTTGAGGTGGGCGTTTGCCGGAAATGCGACTGAATTCCCTGAGGCAGCCTGAGCAGCGCTGAGGCCAGGTGCCTAGATCTCATCATCGTAATTAAAGCGGACATCCCAGACGAGACGTACCCCGGACCTTAGCGTTAGGATGGGGAAGCGAAAAGCGCGAACGAGCCGGTTGCTCCGTGATGACGAGAGCTAGGCTGCTTCGCGCCGAAGCTGGATAGACCAAATGCGCGGCATTTCCTCGCCAACACCGATTAAAACGATCACGGGCTGCCTCGCACTTTTTCTTTTGAGTGCAGTGTTCTTGCTCGCGCCGCCAAGAGCAAAGGCGCACGCCCAAAGCGCGCAGCCAATTCCCCAATCGAACAAAACGGCGGAAGATGCGAAACGTCAGTTTGACGCTGCGCTGGCTGCTTACCGCGAGCAGCAGTACGCCAAGGCTGAACACTACCTTACCTCCTTGCTCGTTTCAGCTCCCGACAGTTTCGAAGCCAATGAACTGGCGGGTCTGGTCTTTGTGGCGGAAGGTCAGTACCGAAAAGCTGACCGCTATCTCGCAAGTGCCGTTCGACTGAGGCCGGACGTTGCGGAAGCGCGGACCGCGCTTGCTACCAACCTTTTCCGGCTGCAAAGAAACAGCGAAGCGGAGAAGCAGTTTAGGAGCGTGGTGGAATCAGAGCCCCGCAGTTACGACGCAAATCACAATTTAGGAGAGTTCTACATCCAGACCGGAAAACTTGCCAATGCCATTCCTTTTTTGGAGCGCGCCCAGGGAGTGAATCCCTCAGCATATAGCAATGGCTATGACCTGGCCCTAGCCTATGAGCGAAGCGGCAAACCGGACGAAGCCCGGATAATGCTTCAGCAGCTCATCGCATCACAGGACTCTGCAGAGCTTCATAGCCTGCTCGGAGAAGTGGAGGAGAGATCGGGGAACTATGTGGCGTCCGCGGGGCAGTATGAGCAGGCGGCGCGCATGGAACCGAATGAAGAGAACATCTTGAACTGGGGCAGCGAGTTCCTTTTGCACCAGACATTTGAGCCGGCAGTTCAAATATTCAAAGCTGGGTTAGCCCGCTTCCCCCAATCAGCTCGCCTGCTGGACGGCCTTGGTATCGCCCTTTATGGGCTAGACCGTTTTGACGAGGCGGCCCGCACTTTCTTCCGTGCTTCTGACTTGAATCCCTCCGACGCACTGGCGGTTACGTTTGCAGGAACGGTATACGACAATCTTTCGCCTCCAATCGCTGCCGAGGCGCGTTCTCGTTTCCAGAGTTTCCTGAAAGCTGATGCGAACAACGCTGCCACGCGCTACTACTACGCAATGTGCCTGTGGAAAACCAATGAGAAAGAGCCGCAGCCGGAACTGCCCGGACAAATCGAATCTCTTCTGAAACGGAGCCTCGAGATCGATCCGGATTACGCCGACGCTCACACTCTGCTCGGAACTCTCTATTTTCGTGAGCAGAGGTACCCTGAGGCCATCGCCGAGTATCAGCAGGCGCTCAAGACCAACCCAAATGACGCCAGCGTTCGCTATCACCTTGCCCAGAGTCTGAGGCGAACTGGCGATAAAGCGCGAGCGGACCAGGAGCTGATAACCTTCGAGCGGCTGCGCCAGCAGCAGCAAGATCGGGCCAACGAACAACGTAGCGAGATCAAGCTGTTTGTATACACCATGCGCAATGCGAGCAGCGGCGGAAATCCTAAATGAAGAGCCGCGACGGGTATGTCCATGTGCTTGCACCCGTATCCATAGAATGCTTTTTGGGAACTGCCAAATGAGCGCAGGGAAATCCGGCATTTCTTCAAAGATAGTACTTACGCCGGTTCAGTTGGCGAACAATTACATTGTCGTTAGTTTCCTCCCGGAACTGGGCGCCAAAATGAACTCGCTCAAGAGCGTCCGAAGCGGACGGGAATTTCTCTACCGGCTCCCCGATCGTCCGTATCGCCGGGCTGCCTATGGAGCCAGCTTCGCCGCTTACGACACAAGCGGCTTTGATGAATGCTGTCCCACGATCGCCGAGTGCATATACACCGGGCACGGGTTCGCAGGCAGGAAGATGCCCGATCATGGCGACCTCTGGTCGTCGTCCTGGGATTACTGGGCCGGCGATCGAGGGCTGTTTTTCGAAACTCAAGGGAAGAGTCTGCCCTACAGATTTCGAAAAAGCGTGCGGCTTGAAGACAACGTGGCCATCCTAGCGTACGAAATAGAGAATACCGGGTCCGGAGAATTTGCATTTCTGTGGTCGGCTCACCCGTTGCTGGCCGTCGAAGCCTCTTGCCGGATTGTGCTGCCAGGGGAAGTATCACGGCTGTTCGTGGAATGGTCCCGGGGAGAGCGGTTAGGCAAGTTCGGCGACAGCTGCGACTGGCCAATAGCGTCTTGCAAGGATGGCGAAAGAGTGGATCTTTCGCGACTGCGCCCGGCGAGTGCCGCAACTGCCGACAAACTGTTTGCCTCCCGATTCCAGCATGGAGAATGTGCGCTTTGCTATCCCCAGACAAATGAAGCCATCGCATTTCATTTCAATCCACATGACGTTCCGTACTTGGGAATATGGATCTCCCAGGGTGGCTGGCCGTCCCCGGAGCGCGGGCATTTCACAGTTGGATTGGAGCCGTGTACCGGGTACCCGGACTCTCTTCGAGAGGCGATACATAGAGGCAGCTGCGACGTATTGAGGCCGAAGCAAAAGAAGAAATGGGCACTGAGAATTGAAATCCAATCCGGAGACGCGAGTTTCGCGGCGAGATGACGTTGAGCATTCGCCAGCGTAAACGTTTTTGAATCCCGCGGTTACTCTGGCTGGCGCCCAAAACTGGAAGATTCGCAACGATTTGAGAGGTTTAGGAAGGAAGTGGGGCAAGCATGCGGAAATGGCTCAATATGACTGCGGCGCTCCTATGTGGTCTCGGCTGCCAAGTGCGTGCCCACTTCCAGAACTCACCTGCGATAGGTACAGTGAGGATAGATCCGACGCAAAATCTCGGCAAATGGGAAGGATGGGGCAGCTCGCTCGCCTGGTGGGGCCGCGCCGTCGGGGGAACCGCCAATGCCGACTACTATGCGGATCTTTTCTACAGCATGAAGTCGGTCGACGGTTACCCGGGACTCGGGCTCAATCTTGTGCGATACAACGTGGGCGGAGGAGGGATCGGCCAGGCCCGCGAGAACAAAGGAGCCAAGCTGCAGTGGCAAATGGACATCCACGGCTACTGGGTGGATCCTGGCAGCCAGAAGCCAACGGCGTGGGATTGGTCTGAGGATGGCAACCAGCGTTCCATGATGCTGAAGGCGCGGGCCAGGGGTGCAAATGTTTTCGAGTTGTTTTCCGACTCGCCCATGTGGTGGATGAACTCCAATCACAGTACAGCGGGGAGCGAGACTGGAGGCGATTGTCTTGCGCCGGAAAATCAGGAGCCTTTTGTGACTTACCTGGCGCAAGTCGCGCGACACGCGCAGGACGATTGGGGCATACATTTTGGTTCTGTGGAAGCGTTCAACGAGCCTTCCGCAAATTGGTGGAAGTTTCCAGGGCGCCAAGAAGGTTGCCACTTTGACGTTCGCACGCAGCAGACCATTGTTCAACAGCTTCGGAAGAAGCTTGATCAACTGGGACTTAGCCACGTAATGGTTGCCGCGGCAGATGAAAACGATGCCGATGTTGCCTTGAAAACGTGGGACGACTATAGCGAAATAGCGCGGGCGGCCGTGGGCAAGGTCAATGTTCATGGGTACTACCGAGGCACAGAGCCTTACCGTGGTTCTAACAGGGCGGCATTGCGCGGGGCCGTTGGAAACAAACCCCTCTGGCAGTCCGAGTATGGCGAAAGCGACGCTTCCGGCTACACAATGGCCCGTTCGATCGTTCTCGATATTCGGGGGCTTCGCCCCAATGCGTGGGTGTACTGGCAGCCGGTAGAGCCCGATTCGAAAGTTTACGGATGGGGTTTGCTCAACGCCAATTATTTCGATACCCAGGATCAGGTCAGGTCTGACCAATATACTACGCTAATCCGTGTAAACCGTAAGTTCTGGGTCTTCGGCCAGTTCACAAGGTACATCCGCCCCGGTTACCGGGTCGTTGGCATGGGAGACTCGAACTCCGTCGCTGCCTATGATCCCGATTCGCACATGCTCGTCTTCGTTGTCGTGACCGGAGATACGCAGCAGACTGTCCAATACGATTTATCCATGTTCAAAGCCGTCGGGGAAACAGCGCAAGTCGTCGCCACAACAACTGCGCCGGAGACGGGGATTCCGGATTGGAAGCAACACGTTGAGGTGGTTCGCCTGGATGGCAAGGGGGCGAGGAGTCTTACAGTCAGTTTATACCCCCGGTCCGTTTACACATTTCTCATCCAGAATGTTTCAAGTTAGACCGCGTGATTCGTATACTTGTTATATGTTGCAGTCCACGCAAGACCGGGTCTCAGCTTCCTGACTGATGAGAAAAGTGCACACACGCGGCCGTCCCATCGTTGCGAATACCCTATCCGGTGGAATGACGGGGCGCCACCAAACGCCAGCCAATCCGCGCCCTGTCGGGATCAAGGACATCGCTAAAGCCTTAGGCTTATCAAATGGGACTGTAGACCGGGCCCTGCACTCGCGGGGCGGCATAAACCCCTCTACAAAAGATCGCGTCTTGAACATGGCTCGCAAGCTCGGATACAAGCCAAATTTGGCGGCTAGGTATCTGAAGGCGCCTCGGCAGGTTCGGCTGGCGGTCAACCTTCCTGCCAAGATCGCATCCTTTTTCGACGCGGTGCGCGCAGGCATCATCGAAGCTTCGGGCCCATTTCAAGCAGGAGTCGATTTGTGTTTCCGTTCTCACCCCACACTTGGGGAGGAAGACGAAGCATTGTTCGAGGAAGCTCTCGTTGACGGGAGTAAGGGGATTATTATCGCACCCGGCCGCCCGGCAAAGTTGCAACCATGGATTCATAAGGCCAAGGAGAAAGGAATTCCCGTTGTTTGCGTGGCTACAGACGCGCCGGGCACGGATCGACTGACCTGTGTGTCCGCCGATCCGTTCATTAGTGGGGGACTTGTCGGTGAACTGCTGAGCCGTATGGCGTCAGGCCCGGGCAGAGTTGCAGTTTTGACCGGCGACCTGTCCACATTTGACCATTCCGAGAAAGTTCGCGGTTTCAAAAATAGCCTCGACTCAACCCGCAGCCCCCTGGTTCTTTCGGCTGTGTTGGAGAGCCACGACGATGAGAACGCAGCTTATGACCAAACGCGAAAGCTAGTGCTGAAAGAAGGGCAACTGAAGGCTCTCTATGTGAGTACGGCGAATTCTATAGGTGTGATCCGGGCCCTGGAAGAGCTGGATGCGGAGTGTCGTCTGGCAGTCATCACGACGGACCTGTTTCCCCAGATTGCGCCGTTCGTAAAGTCGGGCAGGATTCTAGCCACAATTCATCAGCGGCCCGAAGCCCAGGGCCGGCTTTCTTTCGAGGCGCTTTACAACTTTTTGGTCGAAGGGAAGTGTCCTGCGCCGCGCATCAAGCTGAATCCCCACCTTGTTATGCGGTCGAATCTGGACCTTTTTCTCGAACGGATGTCACGCGCGGTTTCCGGGAACGGCCTGAGCGGAGTCCAACTTCTGTAAGCAAGGCGGAATAGCGGGCATACGGGCGCTCGGTGCATATTTTTGCGGAAGTTTTTATTGACACCTAGGGCTAACCATGGCTAACTAAGCGCCAGCGTTAACGTGCACGCAAAGCGAAATCCTTTGTTTTCTCGCCGACAATTCCTGACCGCAACTTCCTCCTTGGCGGCCGCTGTGTCGGTTGAACGAACTCTCGATGCAGAGCGGGCCTCCGGAACAAGCGCGATTCGGACCGCGAGGATACCCCTGGACGGAAGCTGGCAATTTAGGCTCGATCCAAACAACCTCGGGCGCACCAGGAACTGGGAAAAAACGGAAGGACCATCGGAGGGATGGAATGAGGTTACCGTTCCTCATACTTGGCAAACGTCCTCCGATTCGGCCGGATATTTTGGCATAGCTTGGTACCGGAGAGAGTTTGAAGTGCGACCTGGCTGGAAGGAACAGACGGTTCGAGTTGAATTCGAAGCCGTGTTTCACTCGGCAACGGTATGGGTCAATGGGCAAGAGGCTGGAAAGCACCTTCGCAAAGGATATACAGCATTCGCGTTCGATATAACCTCCCTTCTTCATGCTACCGGAAAAAACTTGCTTGTCGTCATGGTTGACTCCAGTTTCGACCAGAAGATGCTGCCCCGAGGTCATTCCAGTGATTGGTCTCCGGACGGGGGCATTTATCGCCCGGTCCACTTGTTGATCGCCCCGAAGGCATACATTGAACGGGTGGACGTGGATGCCGTTCCGGACCTTGCGACCAAAACAGGGAGTCTCGATATTTCTGTAGTTCTGCGCAACAGCAGCCATCATGACTTTCGCGGTGAGATTTCCTGCGATGTCATCGATGAAGCTTCGGGCTTGAATGTACTGCACTTCCGTGGCCCCGGTGTGAGGATCCCAGCAGGAAAGGCGGTAGATCAAACGTTGCCAGGTCTGAAAATAGCCGATGTCCGCCTGTGGCACTTCGATGCCCCGAACCTGTACTCGGTTTCGGTGGTTTTGGAGGGCAGTGGATCAAGTCATGAATTTACAGCCAGTTTTGGTGTGCG
>Ga0209577_10003685_pt1 | contig 14446 bp, 7 predicted proteins | sample GraSoiAngelo_109_FD_185874 | JGI IMG/M metagenome (GOLD analysis project Ga0209577, IMG submission 185874) | Grasslands soil microbial communities from the Angelo Coastal Reserve, California, USA - 14_0903_12_20cm (SPAdes) (version 2) | ecosystem: Environmental > Terrestrial > Soil > Grasslands ...
ACATCTACCTCTACGACATCGCGACGCAGAAGCTGGAGCGTCTGACCACGGGCAAGTGGGACGAGTCCTCGCCCTCCTGGTCGCCCGACGGCAGCCGCATCGCGTTCATGAGCAACCACTCCGACGACCCCGACCGCGACCCCATCGCGCAGCTCTTCGTCGCCGAGGCGAAGCCGGGCGCGACTGAAAAGCTTCTGACGCAGCCGACCGACCGCGCCGGGCGCTCGCGCCCCGAATGGAGTCCCGACGGAAAGTGGATCGCATTCATCGAGGGCGACGAGAGGAAATACAGCGCTTACAACATGGAGCACCTGTCGCTCGTGCCCTCGGACGGCGGCAGCGCCCCCGCGCGTGTCAAAGGCGTGGAGGAGCTGGATCGCGGCGTCTCGTCGCCGTACTTCGGTGCGGACGGGAAATCAATCAGCTTCCTCGTAGCCGACGACCGCTCGGTCTATCCGGCGCGCGTGAGCCTCTCCGGCGGCGTCGTCGAGCGACTGCTTCCGCCGCCCGTCGTCGTGTCCAGTTGGGCGAACGCCAAAGGGCGCGTCGCCGCGCTTTCGGGCAGCGACACGCAGCCGACGGAAGTCTATGCGCTCGACGGCGGCTCCGCGCGCCGGCTCACGCACCAGAACGACCCGCTCATGGCCGAGCTTGAGGTCGCGCCCACGGAAGAAGTCAGCTTCAAGAGCAAAGACGGCACGGAGGTTCACGGCCTTCTGACCAAGCCCGTCGGCTACGTCGCCGGAACGCGTGTCCCGCTGCTGCTCCGCATCCACGGCGGCCCCAACGGACAGGATCAGCACTCCTTCAGCGTCGAGCGGCAGTGGTTCGCCGCGAACGGCTACGCGGTGCTGGCGGTGAACTACCGCGGCAGCGCCGGGCGCGGCCAGAAATACTCGCGCGCCATCTTCGCCGACTGGGGCCATTACGAAGTCGAAGACCTGGAGGCCGGCGTGGATCACGTCATCCAGATGGGCGTCGCCGACCCGGAGCGTCTGGGAGTCGGCGGCTGGAGCTACGGCGCGATTCTGACCGACTACATGATCGCCACCGACCCGCGCTTCAAAGCCGCGACGAGCGGCGCGGGCACGGCCTTCACCGTCGCCTTCTACGGCACGGATCAGTACATCACTCAGTACGATTACGAGATCGGCCCGCCCTGGAACCCGAAGGCGTGGGAGACCTACCAGAAAATCTCCTACCCCTTCCTTCACGCCGACCGCATCAAGACGCCGACGCTGTTCTTAGGCGGCGAGCGCGACTTCAACGTGCCTGTGCAGGGCAGTCAGCAGATGTACCAGGCTTTGCGGAGCCTCGGCGTTGACACGCAACTCGTGATCTACCCCAACGAGTTTCACGGCATCCAACGTCCGAGCTACATCCGCGACCGCTACGAACGCTACGTGGCCTGGTACGACAAGTACGTGAAGAAGGCCACACCGGCGGCAACCACGACCGCGACGCGCTAGTGTTTATCAACATCTCGACGAGGTGGCCGCCCCGTCGGGTTCGTTAGCAACCTCAACTCGTCCCAAAATATCTCCTGCGACACGACCCCCTCGGCGGTTCTGTTTCAAGAACTCCCTCCCGTGCCTGAAATTACGAGGCGGCAGGGAAGGGGTGCAACTTTTTAGAACCGTGCGCGTGGGTTCGAGCGCGCGAGCGGCGTCTTAGTTTGTGAGAGCGATGTTAGAGCCTTCGGAATTCCAACGCGCCGAGGAGCGGCACGAGGACGTGTTCCTCGCGCGCTACGGCTCCTTGCGCGCGTGGGCGCTGCGGCTGACCGGGGGCGACGACGCGCGGGCCGAAGACCTCGTCCACGACGTGTTCGTCCAGTTCACTCTTACCCGCCCCGGCCTCGCGCGGGTGCAGAACATAGACGGCTACCTCTACACGATGCTGCGCAACCTCCACGTGTCGCAAATGAGGCGTGAACGCCGGCGGCAAAGCCCACGCCTCGCGGTCGTCGAATACGACTCGGTCGAGGTCGCGTTGCGGGCCGCCGACCCGCGCGCGTGCGTCCGCGTGCAGGACGACCTGCGCCAGGTGTGCCGCTACGCCTGCCTGCGCAAGGAGACCTCGAAGGCCGGCAGCGTGCTCATCCTGCGCTTCATGCACGGCTACTACCCGAGCGAGATCGCGCGCGTGATGTGCTCCTCGCGCGAGGCCGTCGAAGAGAGGTTGCGCGTCGCCCGCGACGAAGCCAGGCAGTTCCTCAAAGACCCGGCCAGCCTGCGCTTCATCGCGGGGAAGAAGTCGCCGGGGCCTTCGCCCGCGACGAACGCATCCGCGCAGTCGCCGGAGGAACTGCTCCGCGACCTGCGCCGCGCCGTCTTCGATTCGCGATGCGGCGTCTGCCTGACGGAAGAACGACTCGCGCGCCTCTACCGCGACGGCGGGCGGGGGCCGGACTGCGCGACGCTGGCGCACGCCGTGAGTTGCCCGCGTTGCATGGACGAGGTCAACCGGATTCAAGGGCTGCCGCCACTCTCCGAACGCTACCCGACCGACTCGCTCGGGGCCGAGCCGCGCCGGAAAGGTCGCGACGGCGACGACGGCAGCGACGGCCCCGGCCCCGGCGACGGCGGCGCGACGGGGCGCGCGTCCGAGGAAGAGGCCCGCAGGTGCAGGCGGCGCGCGCGCGAAGTGTTCGAGCACCGCCCGCGTGAGCTGTGCGTCTCGGTCAACGGTCGCCCGTTGGCCGCGCAGAAGGTCGCCGCCGCGCTCAACGAGCAGAAGCTCAACGTCGGCCACGGCGAGGAGATCAACTTCGTCGAGGTCTTCAGCGAGCAGGACGTGAGGCTCATGTACCTCGACCCCGCTTCGTGGCCTGCCGACGACGAAGGCGTGTACGCGTTGAGAGTGGAGTTGAGCGACCGGCGCACGCTCGAAGCGCGACTCACCTACGCCGACTCCGCGCCCACGGTTCAGGTCATCTACCGCGACCCGCTCATGACCGCCAGGCCTGCCGCAGAACTCGACCCGTTCGAGGAGAGGGCGACGCAAGCGGCGTCGGACGGCGTCGAACGCCACGAGGCGTCGAACCGTCTTGGCGGCCTCGCGCGCGCGGCGTGGCGTCGGCTCTTAAAGTTGTTAGGGCGATTCGCGAATCCCTTCTTTGTTCTCAAGCCGGGCGCGTTGGCCGCCGCTCTGTCGGTGCTCGTCATCGCCGCGCTGCTCTTCACAAGGTTGTACGCGCCGCCGGTCTCTGCCGCCGCGCTGCTGCGGCGCGCGGCGGCGGCGGAAGAGTGGTTCGCCTCCGCGAGTCCCGGCCTCGTGCTTCACCGCACGGTCTTCGTTGAGGAGTTGAAGGCGGACGGGCGGAGCGTCGCCTCACGCCGCCGCGTCGAGGTGTGGCAGGGGGCGAGCGGCATCAGGCTACGGCGTCTCTACGACGAGCAGGGCAGGCTGGTCGCGGGCGAGTGGGCGAAGTCTGACGGCACGGCGACCGTTTTCCGGCGAGGCGCGACGCCCGCCGAGACCGGCGCGGCCACGGTCGGCTCGTTGCTCGAAGCGGGCGAAGCCTGGCGCATCGAGCCTTCGGCCAAAAGCTTTTCCGCGCTCGGCGCGGCAGGCAGTGGGCTGAAGGTGGAAGAAGGACTCGGAACTTACGTCGTCGGCTACGAGGCCGCGCCCGCGTCCGAAGGCGTGCTGCGTGCGGCGCTCTGGCTGAACAAGGCCGACCTCCACGCCTTCAGGATGACGCTCGACGTGCGGCGCGGCGGCGCGGCGATTGAGTACCGATTCATCGAAGGCGGCTTCGAGAAACGGCGGGCGGAGGATGTGCCGCCGGGCGTCTATCAACTCGAACCCGAACTGCTCGACGCGCCAGCGGGGCCAGGCGCGGGGAACGAATCGAGAATGCAGGGCGACGCGCGCTCTCACCCCTCGGCCAGCGCCGCGCAGCCGCCGGCAGTCGCTTCCGCGGAACTGGAAGTCGAGGTGGCATACCTACTCAATCAGATCAAGGCGAATCTCGGCGAGCAGGTCAGCGTGGGGCGGACGACAGGAGGCGCTCTGCGCGTCGAGGCCCTCGTCGAGTCCGAGGAGCGCAAAGAAGCGATTCTTCGCGCCCTCGGCCCAGTTCTCAACAACCCCGCGGTCGTCGTTGAAGTGGACACGGTAGCCGAGGCGTTGGAGAGGCGGCGGGAGGCGGAGGCCGCCCCGCCGAAAGTGACCGAGCGCGAGGTCAGCGTGCGCGCGGGCCGCTTCCCTGCGGACGCCGAGCTGCGCGCACACTTCGCGGCGCGACTTGCCGACACAGGTCGCGTGGACGATGAGATCAAGCAGTTCGCCGCGCGCGCCATGAGCCACTCGCGCCAGGCTCTGCTTCAAGCCTCGGCGCTTAAACGCTTGGCCGACAGGTTCACGCCTGCCGAATCGCGCTCGCTCGGCGCGGACGCGCGCGCCAAGTGGCTCTCGATGATCCGCGAGCACGCCGAAGCCTACCGGCGCGAGGTCGAGGCGCTGAATACACAACTCGGCACGGTCTTCCACACTGGCGGGCAGGAAGCTCCTGCCGAGGCCATGGGCGATGAGAACGTCGCGCAGGCCGCCGAGCGTCTGCTCCGTTTGAGCTACGAGCAGGACGGCGCGGTGCGCTCCGCCTTCACCGTCTCGGAGGAAGGCGGGGCGGCGTCGGCCATCAAGTCGCCGCAGTTCTGGCAGAAGCTCGCCGCGTCCGAGAGGCTCGCGTCGGCGATTCAGCAGGCTTACGAGCGCTGAGTCGCCGCGCGATGAAGAAAAGTAATACCGAGTTGCGATGAAAGGAGGGTTCAGAGTTCAAGCTTTAGCTTGCTCCCTCCTTCGAGAATAACAAGCTAAAGCCTGAACTCTGAACCCCCACCCTCTTTGCTGCTCGGTATAAGATGCGCGGTCGCCGCTGGCGTCGCGCTCTCGCAGGGGGTTGTCGTCATCGAACCTGGGAATCAGAATAAGGAGGAAACATTCATGCGCATGCTTCATCTCACGGCATACGTTTTCGCACTGGCGCTTCTAATCTGCGGCGCTCAGCGCGCGCAGGCGCAGGGCGTCGAACATGGGTGGGAGATGGGCGGCCAGTTCTCGGCCTTTAGTGTTACGAACGGGCGAGCGAATGTGACGACTGTCGTGCCGTGCATAGCGCCCTGCGCACTCACGACCACAACTACGACCACGGAGGGTCGCGCGACCGATCCGGGCTTCGGCGCGCGCGTCGGCTACAACGTCTCGCGCTACTTCGCGGTCGAAGCCGAAACGAACTTCTTCCCGCGAAAGCGCGGCCTGAGCGACAACGGCTTCAACGGCGGGCGCAAGACGCAAGGTCTGTTCGGCGTGAAGGTCGGGCGGCGCTACGACAAGTTCGGCGTCTTCGCCAAGGCCCGCCCCGGCTTCGTCCGCTTCAGTCAGGGCGACTTTACCTCGAACGGCAACGCCTGCATCTTGAGCTTCCCCCAGCCCATCGGCTGCTTCGCGCCGAAGGGCCGCACCGACTTCGCGTTCGACGCGGGCGGCGTCCTGGAGCTTTACCCGTCGGCGCACGCCTTCGTCCGCTTCGACGCGGGCGACACCGTTCTCCGTTCGGGCGATCACCTCGCTCCCGTCACCGTCCCGAACCGCGGCACGTTCGCCGTCGGCGTCGGGAGTAACACCACGCACAACTTCCAGGGCAGCGTCGGCGTCGGCTTCAGATTCTGAAAGACTGCGACCTTCGGCGGCGAGCGATGACGACTCACGCGAAAAAATGGGGTGCGGACGTGCGGCTCGCTCTCGCGCTGGCGGCCCTCCTCTTCGCGGTTGCGGCCTGGGCTGGCGTGCCCGCCGCGCGCGCACAGTCGCCCGCGGCCACGCTCGGCGGGACGGTGCTCGACGAGCAAGGGGCCGTCGTGCCCGCGGTCGAGATCACGGTCTTGAACCTGAGCACCGCCGTGCAGAGGCACGCGGCGACGGACGGCGCGGGCGCGTTCGTCGTCCCGCTGCTGCCGCCGGGCCGCTACACTCTGACGGCGCAGCGCGATGGCTTCGCCACGCTCGAAGTCAGAGAGATCGTCCTGAACGTCGGCGACCGCCAGGCGCTCCGCATTCGCCTCCGCGTGGGCGAGGTCGGCGAGTACGTGACGGTCTTCGACGCCGTGTCGTCGGGCGTCGAGCAGTCGGCCTCGGCCTCGGTCTCGACAGTCGTCAATCGCCAGTTCGTCGAGAACCTGCCCCTGAACGGTCGGAGCTTCCAGTCGCTGTTTGAACTGACGCCCGGCGCGGTGCTCACACGCGCCAGCTTCAACGAGCAGGGGCAGTTCAGCGTCAACGGCCAGCGCGCCAACACCAACTACTTCACGGTGGACGGCGTCTCGGCCAACGTCGGCGTGAGCGCCGGCGCGTCGCCGGGGCAAGCGGCGGCAGGCGGCCTGCCGGCGTTGACCGTGCTCGGCGGGGCCAACAATCTCGTCTCGCTCGACGCGCTCGAAGAGTTCAGGCTGCTCACCTCGTCCTACGCCCCGGAGTTCGGGCGCACGCCCGGCGCGCAGGTCGCCGTCGCCACGCGTTCGGGCACGAACGAACTGCACGGCTCCGCCTTCGAGTACTTCCGCAACGACGCGCTCGACGCCAACGACTGGTTCGCCAACAGCCGCGGCCTCAGCCGCCCGGCCATCCGCCAGAACGACTTCGGCGCGACACTCGGCGGCCCCGTCGCGCGCAACCGCGCCTTCTTCTTCCTCTCCTATGAGGGCATGCGCCTGCGCCAGCCGCAGGTCGCGCTCACAGAGGTGCCTTCCGCCGCGTCGAGGGCCAGCGCGCCCGCGCAGGTGCGCCCACTCCTCAACGCCTTCCCCGTGCCGAACGGCGCTGACCTGGGCGACGGCTTCGCCGAGTTCGCCGCGAGCTACTCCGACCCTTCGAGGTTCGACGCCGCGAGTGCCCGCCTGGACTACGTCGCGACCGACAACCTCACGCTCTTCGCTCGCCTCAACCGCGCGCCCTCGCGCACCTCGCAGCGCGGCGGCGTCAACTCCCCCGTCACGGGCGGCCAGAGCCTGAACACCGTCAGCCGCACGGCGCTCGACACCGAGACGCTGACCGCCGGCGCGACCGCGGCGCTGACCCCACGCGTCACGGGCGACCTGCGCTTCAACCGGAGCCGCGCGCGCGGCGAGACGGCGCTCGCGCTCGACGACTTCGGCGGGGCCGCGGTGCCCGACGCGGCGCTCTTGTTCCCGCCCTTCGCGCGGCCCGACACTTCGGGCTTTCAGGTCTTGCTCAGCGGCGGTCTCAACTCCGGCTTCGGCGTGGGCAAGAGCGTCAACAACCTTCAGCGGCAGTTCAACCTCGTCGGCAACCTGTCGGTCGTCGCGGGCGCGCACGAGCTGAAGTTCGGACTCGACTACCGACGCCTCTCGCCCATCTACGGCCCGCTCAGCTACGCCCAGTCGGTCGTCTTCGGCGACGCGGAGGCGAACGGGGTCGTCGCCGCCGTCCAGACGGGCCGCGCCTTCCAAGTCCGTGTCAACGCCGACGCCGGGCCGCGCCTGCCCGTCTTCACTAACCTCTCGGCCTACGCGCAGGACGCCGCACGCATCACGCCGCGCCTGACCGTCGTCTATGGCCTGCGCTGGGAACTCAACCCGCCGCCCTCGGAAAGTAGCGGCAACTACCCCGCCGCGCTCACGGGGCTGACGGGCGGCGGCGACTCCGTCCTCAGCGGCGCGGGCGTCGGGAGCAGCAACCTCTCGCTTGCGCCGCGCGGGACTCCGCTCTGGCGGACAGGGCGCACTAACTTCGCGCCCCGTGCCGGGGCCGCCTACTTATTTTCGCCGAAGAGAGGAACGCTTCTGCGCGGCGGCCTCGGCGTCTTCTACGACATGGGCACGGGGCAGGCGGCGCAAGCCTTCGGCAGCGTCTTCCCCTTCACGTCGGAGAAGCTGCTCGCGAACGTCTCGTTCCCGCTCGACCCTCAGACTGCGCAGCCGCCGCCCATCAGCCTCGACCCGCCCTACGGAACCATCTACGCCTTCGCGCCCGACCTCCGGCTTCCACTCACCTTCCAGTGGAGCGTGGCCGCCGAGCAGCCCCTCGGCAGTCATCAACTCCTCTCGGTCGCTTACGTCGGCGCTGCCGGGCGGCGACTGCTCAGGCAGACGGCACTGCTCAGGCCCAACCCGAAGTTCACCGTCGTCCGCCTGACGACCAACAGCAGTGCGTCCGACTACCACGCCCTTCAGGCCGAATACGCGCGCCGTCTCTCCAAGGGCTTGCAGGCACACGTCTCCTACACCTGGTCGCACTCGATTGACGACGACTCGGACGACTCCTCGAACCTGCTCTTCACGGGGACGCTCGACCATCGCGCCGAGCGCGGCCCTTCCACCTTCGACGTGCGCCACTCGCTCGTCGGCGCGTTGACATACGACCTGCCGCGGCCCGGCGCGGGCGCACATGCGCGCCCCGTCTTGGGCGGCTGGTCGCTCGACGCGATCTTTCGCGCGCGCACCGCCACGCCGGTCAACGTGCTCCAGACGACGGGCGTCGTGGTCGGCGACCTCGTCGAGGCGCGACACCCAGACCTCGCCGGGGGCACCCCCGTCTATCTGGACGACCCGCGTGCTCCGGGTGGGAGCCGATTGAACCCCGCGGCCTTCCGCCCTCTGACCGTGGGGCAGGGGACGCTCGGTCGCAATGCCCTGCGCGGCTTCGGCCTCTCGCAGCTCGACTTGGCCGTGCGCCGCCGGTTCACCATCACCGAGCGCGTCCGCCTGCAACTCCGGGCAGAGTTCTTCAACGTCTTCAACCACCCGAACTTCGGCGACCCCGTCGGCGACCTCGGCAGCCGCCTCTTCGGCCTCAGCACGCAGACACTCGCGCGCAGCCTCGGCGCGGGCGGCGTCAATGGCGGCCTCAGCCCGCTCTACCAGGTCGGCGGCCCGCGCTCGATACAGCTCGCGCTGCGGCTCGGTTTCTAAAAATGAGGTCGGCTTCCGCGTCGCGGATTACGACCCGCGCCCGCCGCCCGCCCGCCATGCCTTGACAGTCTAGGCGTCACCCGCTACCATGCCTAATCATTCTAGGTATCATCGGCTGGCCGGAGGTGTCAGTGACTCAACACAAAGCAGACCTTCTACAGGGCACGCTCGACATGCTCATCCTCAAGGCCCTCAGCTTGGGGCCGCTGCACGGCTACGGCGTCATCTCTCGCATCCGCCAGATGTCGGGCGAGATGCTCGACGTGGAGCAGGGTTCACTCTACCCGGCGCTCTACCGCATCGAGCAGCGCGGCTGGGTCAACTCGAAGTGGGAGGTGAGCGAGACCGGGCGCAGGGCGAAGTTCTACACGCTGACGAGGGCGGGGCGGCGGCAACTCGACGAAGAGGAGGCGGGCTGGGACAGGCTCGTCCTCGCAATCGCGAAGATGCGCCAGGCTACTTAAAGGAGTGTGCACAGGTGAGACGGCTCAACATCCTCGTGGCGCGGTTGCGCGGGCTGCTGGGGCGCGAGGCGGTCATCCGCGACATAGAAGAGGAGCTGCGCTTCCACGTCGAGATGGAGACGCGTGCGAACGTCGAGAAGGGGATGACGCCGGGGGAGGCGCGCCTTGCGGCGCTCAGGTCGTTCGGAAACGTGGGCAGCATAAGAGACGCGGCCTACGAGGTGAGGGGAGGCGGGATGATGGAAGGAATACTACGCGACGCCAGGTACGGCGCGCGGTCGCTGGCGAAGAATCCGGGGTTCACAGCCGTCGCGGTGCTCACGCTGGCGCTGGGCATCGGCGCGAACACGGCCATCTTCGGCGTCATAGACGCCGTGTTACTGAGGCCGCTGCCGTACCCGGAAGCCGAACGGCTCGTGAAGCTCTACGGTCGCGCGGAGACCGGCGAGAACGTCCCCGTAGCGCCGGCGGACTTTCTGGAACAATTCCGCCGGGCGAATTCTTTCGAGCGGCTCGCCGCTTACCGCGAATTGTCTTTCAACCTGACGGTGCAGGAGCGACCGGAGAGGGTGAGCGGCACGGTCGTGACGCCGGACTTCTTCTCGGTTCTGGGAGTCAACGCGCAGGTGGGCCGGGCCATAACAGCGGGGCAGGACGAGCCGGGCGGCCCTCGCGTCGTCGTCCTCAGCCACGCACTCTGGCAGAGGTGGTACGGGCGAGACCGCGGGGTCATAGGGAAGACAGTAAACCTCGACGGCGAGCCGCGCACCGTGGTCGGGGTCATGCCCGAAGGCTTCCAGTTCCCGGCTGGTTCCGAGCTGTGGGCGTCGTCGCGCTTCGCCGTCCCCGAACACCCTTTGAAGCCGACGAACGACCCCTCGAACCGGCGCGACACACACTACTTCGATGTCATCGGTCGTCTGAAAGCGGGCGTCACGCAGGGGCAGGCGAAGGCGGAGGCCGACGCCATCGTCGGCAGGCTGAAGCAGGAGTACGGGGACGAGGAGGAAGACGTGGGCGCGGCGGTCGTCCCTCTGCACGAGGACGTGGTCGGCGAGACGCGGCCCGCCCTCATGCTGCTGATAGGCGCGGTCGCGATACTCCTCCTCATCGCCTGCGCCAACGTCGCCAACATACTGCTCGCGCGGGGCGCGACCCGCCAGAAGGAGATCACGCTCCGCATGGCACTGGGCGCGAGCCGTGTGCGCCTGGTGCGACAACTCTTAACCGAGAGTCTTCTGCTCGCGGTCGCGGGCGGCGGGCTGGGTGTTCTCCTGGCGCTCTGGGGCCTGGCCCCTTTGAAGGCGCTGATCCCGCCGGACATGTCAGACGGCACAGCGCTCAGGCTCGACGGGCGCGTGCTCGTCTTCACCGCCGTCATCTCGCTCGGCTCCGCGCTCGTCTTCGGCCTCTTCCCGGCCCTGAGCCTGGCCGATCAGGATTTGAACAGCGTGCTGAAGGAGGGCGGTCGCGGCGCGGCGAGCGGCGCGCGCTCGAACCGCGCGCGCCGGCTCCTGGTTGTGTCGGAGATAGCTCTGGCCGCGGTGTTGCTCACGGGGGCGGGGCTACTCACGCGCAGCTTTTACCGTCTCTCGGACGTGCCCGTAGGTTTCAACCCGCAGAACGTTCTGAGCGCGCAGCTCACGCTCCCGCAGGCGCGCTACCCGGATAAGAACGACCGCGCGCTTTTCGTCAGACAGGTGACGGAGCGTTTGAGCGGCTCGCCCGGCGTGTCGTCGGCTGCCGTCATCTCCCGCCTCCCCTTAGACCCTGGGGGCAGCACGCGCAGCGTGGAGGTTCAGGGGCGCACGCCGCCGCCTTCGGGCGACGTGAACCCGGACTACCTGGTTGTCAGCCCGGCCTACTTCCGAAGCCTGGGCATCCCGCTCCTCGAAGGCCGCGACTTCACAGAACGCGACGACCCGAACGCGCCGCGCGTGGTGATCGTCAACGAGGCGACGGCGCGCCACTTCTGGCCGGGGCAAGACCCTTTGGGGAGGATGATTAAAGTTGACGAGGACTGGAGCCAGGTGGTGGGCGTCGTCGGCGACGTGCGGCAGCACTCGCTGGCGCAGACGCCGCCCCCGTCCGTCTATGTGCCATACGCGCAAGACCCCTGGCCGTTCATGTCGTTCGTCGTCCGCACGAAGTCCGACCTCGTGGGCGCGGCCCCGGCCCTCGAAACGGCGATTCACTCCGCGGACAAGGACGTGCCTTTATACAAGGTGCGCGCGGTGAGCGACGTGGTGGCGCAGTCGCTCTCGGCGCGGCGCTGGCGGATGCTCCTGCTGAGTCTGTTCGCGCTCACGGCCCTCACCCTTTCGTGCCTCGGCATCTACGGCGTGACGGCCTACTCCGTCACGCAGCGCACTCACGAGATCGGCATCCGCATGACGCTGGGGGCGCAGAAGCGTGACGTGCTGAGGTTGGTCATCGCGCAAGGGGTGAAGCTGGCACTCGCCGGCGTCGGGGTCGGGCTGCTGGCCGCGCTCGCGGTCATGCGGCTCGCGACGAGCCTGCTCTACGGGGTGGACGTGGCCGACCCGTTGACGCTCGCAGGGGTGTTCGTGATCCTGGTCGGCGTGACCTTGATGGCCTGCCTCGTCCCGGCGCTCCGCGCGACGAAGGTTGACCCGATGGCGGCGCTCAGGTACGAGTGACCGGCGCGGAAAGAAGCTCAGGCGAAAGATCATCACGATCAGGCGAAAGATACTCACGATAAACATAGCATTCGTGCATCCGACGGCTTCGCCCTTTATACTTCGGACAAGATAAAGGGCGGCGCGCAACGTGCGCGGTCGTTGACCGCCGCTCGCGTGCCGTGTCGCCGACGCGCCGCGCCGACGGCGGAGACGGCACGGCGTTCGTCATCAAAAGAGAAAGCGGTCGAGCCATGACAGAACCGGCGTACCCGGCTGCCCGCGCGGTGGCCGACACCGTGCAAAAGCAGTTCGCGCGCCACATCGCGGCTGCGCGCCGGCAAGGGCAGCAAGAGCTGGCGACCGAACCCGACGCCCCGGCGGTCGAGGCGATCATAGATGCCGCGTTCTGGGCGAGCCTCCGGCGCGAGGAGGGCTACTCGCCGAAGATTTCACTCGCCTTCCTCTCGCCGGAGCAGGCGGGCCGCCCGCTCACGTTCGAGCGGCTGCTCCCGCTCACCCCCACGGCGCTCGCGCGGCTCGCGCCCGCGGTCGAGCGCCCCGGCATACACCTCTGCGTCTGGCGCGACCGAGGCCAACTGTGCGTGTGGGGAACCACGCGCGTCATCCCCAGGCTCTGCTTCGTGCTGGAGGTCATCGAGCCGGGGCTTCTGGTCGTCAAGTACCGCCGCGGCCAAGACCCAGGCAAGTTCGTCAACGTCGTGGTGCTCAAGGGCGACCAGATCAAGGTGGTGGGCGAAGAGGGGACGAGCCTGCCCGACTGCCCCGGCCTCATCACCTCGCTCCTCGGCTTCGGCTCGCCCGCCCCGAAGGACGACTCGGTGAACGTGCTCGTCCAACTGGCCGTCTCCATGCGCGCGCACGGTCGCGGCGGGTCGCTGCTCGTCGTCCCGCAAGGCTCGGAGGTGTGGCGCGAGTCAATCGTGTGGCCCGTCGCGTACTCGGTCGCGCCCGCGTTCTCCGAACTGGCCGAACTCATGCGCCGGGACGCGGAGGAGAGGGACAGGCGTCTGTGGCGCGAGGCGCTTCTCGACGCGGTGGACGCTGTCGGCGGCCTGACGGCAGTGGACGGCGCGGCCCTCATCACCGACCGGTTTGAGCTGCTCGCGTTCGGCGCGAAGATCGGGCGGCGCGAGGGGGGCGCGCAGGTCGAGCGGGTGGTCGTGACCGAGCCTGTCGTCGGCGACGCGGCCTCGGTCGTCAGCCCCGCGCAGCTCGGCGGGACGCGACATCTTTCGGCGGCGCAGTTCGTACAGGATCAGCGCGACTCGGTCGCGCTGGTGGCGTCGCAGGACGGGCGCTTCACGGTCTTCGCCTGGTCGCCCTGCGAGGATATGGTGCACGCGCACCGCGTCGAGACGCTGCTGCTGTAAACGGCGAGGTCGAATCGCTCCCGCTCTGCCGCTCATTTACCGATTAGCTGCACCGCGACGGCGATGAAGACGATGCCGGCGATGGCCGCCGCCGAGACCGTCAGACTCGGCGAGCGCCGATGCGCCTCCGGCAGCAGGTCGCTCGTCGAGGTGTAGAGGAAGAACCCGGAGGCGAAGCCGAGGAAGACGGCCAGCGCACGCGCCGGGGGTAGCACCACCAGCGCGAGCAACCCGCCCGCGACGGGCGCGAGAGCGTCTAAGATGAGGAAGAGATAGTCTCTGCGTTGCGCCTGCTCGCCATGCGTAACCAGCAGGATGGTGTTCAGCCCATCGCTCATGTCGTGGGCGATGACCGCGAGGGCGACAAGGAGTCCGGTGCGCCAGTTGACCAAAGAGGCCGCGCCGATGGCCGCGCCGTCGAGCGTGCTATGGGCAATGAGGCCGACCGAGCCGAGGCGACCAATGTGCTGGTGGACTTCGTTCGTGCAGTCGCCCTCCGGGCAGGCGTGCAAGACCAGCAGACGCTCCACCAGGTAGAAGAGGAGGAAGCCGGCCAGCACGATGCCGAGGACGACGCGGGAGTCCCACCTCTGACCTTCGGCCACCAACAAGGCTTCGGGCAGAAGGTCGAAGAAGACCGCGCCGAGAAGGACGCCCGCGCCCAGGCCCATCAACAGGTGGATGCTGCGCCGCGCGGCGACGGCGATGTAGCCGCCGACCAGGGTCGAACACATGGCGAGCGAAGTAAAGAGAAGCGTCAGCATAAGCCCCCGCCCAGATTACAACATCTCGCCTTCATGCTCACGAACTCTCACCGCGGCCCGTCGTCTTTTGCTCACGCCCTCGCCTTCCACGACTTTGATGTAGGTGTTGATCGGCAAGTCGGTGAGTCTGTCAATCTTCCCGCTCGGCCAGCGAATCTCGACGCTCTCGATCTTCCCGCCGCGGCCCGCGCCGAGAATCTCGCGCGGGTCGTGCGAGGCGAGGTAGCTGCCGCCGCTCGTCCTCAGCCGCGT
>Ga0209577_10003687_pt1 | contig 14442 bp, 12 predicted proteins | sample GraSoiAngelo_109_FD_185874 | JGI IMG/M metagenome (GOLD analysis project Ga0209577, IMG submission 185874) | Grasslands soil microbial communities from the Angelo Coastal Reserve, California, USA - 14_0903_12_20cm (SPAdes) (version 2) | ecosystem: Environmental > Terrestrial > Soil > Grasslands...
AGCCAGCCGGTTTGTTGAGCAAAATGTAAACAGGCGTTCGTTGATGAACGAGCCTGCCATCGACTTTGACGTAATCGGTTGGTGCGGGCTGGAAATGAAAATCGCGACACGGTTTTCCATTCACGGTTACGCGGCCGCCCGCGATCAGTTCGTCCGCGCCACGACGTGACGCCACGCCCGCGGCAGCGAGAAAGCGGTTTAAGCGCAAGGAAACGTGAACCGTGAATCGAGAATCGTGAATCGAGGTTTGTCACGCCGATTCACGATGTAACGTTTTAACGATTCACGCCGCCGATCACACATCCGGCTTGGTTTTCGGCAGCCCAATCACCTTGCTCGTTTCCTTCCATTGCCCGCGTTTCTTGAGCAGATCGACGCGCTCAAAACGTTTCAAGACGTTGCGCTTGGCCGCGATGGTGCTGGCCCCCTTGAGACTACGATGTTGTGACATGGGTGAAGCTGAAAAGTTAAATCGCTAGACAGTTAAATCCTGAATCGTGAAAACAGGTTCGCACGGTAGCGTGTTCCACCTCTTTTTCAAACAGCCCCTACATCTGATTCGAGAGAATGATGTAGGTACCGAAACTCGCGACCTGGTGATAAACATGGAAGTGTTGCACCAGTAGCCCACGCCAGTAAACCACTCGGTCTTCTTCGACGATGAGAAATACCGGGCGCGCTACCCGCCATTGTTCGAGCGCGGCTTTTTCCTCGAGAAAGAGACTGCGCTGCTCGGGAGTAAGCGGCATTCGCGGATCGGGCTCCTGATTAACCATGGCGAACTTGCGCTCGAGGTAAAACCCGAGACTGCTGGCAACTTCAGGCGGGCCTTCAAACAGCACCTGACCGTTCGTGCCCAATCGGCTGTTTAAGAAGCGAGCTGCCTCCGCCAGGGAAAAAAATGGGGCAATTCGCGCGATCCCGCTGATCATGCAAAGACCGACCATGACCATTCCGAAAGCGAGGCCAACCGTTGCGATTTTTTCGCGTCCGCGGCGAAGTAGATAAACCGTGATGACTGCGCCGGTAAGGAGCCCGACTGCGGCGATGGCGAGAAGTGGGCGAAAATGCAGCCAGGTGCTTGCCGGCATATCGGCCAGTGCCTTCCACGCCGTCCACCTAAAATCTGTTTCGCCCCACTCGCTCTCGTTTTTGGGAAGAAACCGCGGAAGCGCTATGGCGATCAAACCGATCGCGATTCCGACGAGCCCAACCGCGGCGGCGCCGAGATTACGCAGAGAATTTGGTGCGCGCTCAAAAATCATCGCGGCCCAAAGCGCAAACGCGCTGAACATGCTCAGCGCGTAGTAATCCTGTCGCTGCCCGATAGCCAAAACCGGTGCCAGCACCACAATGGCCCAGGCCATCGGGAGAGCATCTTGGAAACTAATCTCGCGCGGCCGCATCACCCGCCGCCAGGAAAACATCGGCGCCGGCAAAATCGCCAGCGACCAGGGAAACCACCAGGCGAGATGGCTGGTGAGAAATTGCCAGCGTGGAACGTCGTCGTACCAATTCCCGTTAGGATAGCGGCCTACCAAATGTTTAATCCACTCGTCCGCAACAATGCGATGAAACGGACCGTCAAAATGGATTTCGATCCAGAGATACCACGGTCCGATGATGGCGAGAAAAAGTAACAGATAAGGCCACCAAAGAAGCGAGCGAAACCGCATCCGCGCCTCACGATAAAAGATCGCCAGTGCAGCAAAGGTCGCCGCCGGAAAAAGCAATCCATGTGGACCCTTGGTTAGACATGCCAGCGCGGCGCAAATCCAGAATCCGGTAAACCAGGCGCGCCGCTGATGGCGCTGCTGGAACCCGGCCAGTCCGCAATAAATCGCTCCCGCAAAAAGCGCGGCAAAGAGTGGCTCCGGCATGACGATACGACCGAAAATGAACGTGCCGGTGAGCGTAAGATAGATCAGTCCGGCAGCGAAACCGCGCCAGTAATCGGCTAGCCGTTCTCCGATGAGAAACGTGAACACTAATGTTGCGACAACCGAAAACGCAATCGGAACGCGCGTGGCCGCGGTGTTGATCCCAAAAACCTTGTAGCTGGCTACGATCAGCCAGTAAAGCAGCGGCGGTTTTTGCAAACGTGGAATGCTGTCATTCGTCGGCAACAAATACTGGTCACTCTGAATCATTTCGCGCGCGGCGGCGGCGTACTGGCCTTCGGTCTCACTGTAAAGATCGCCGATTCCAATCATCCCGAAGTGCAACAGGACGCCCAGCGCAATCAGAATAGCGAAGAGCGCGTGCCGGGTTGGCGGCGGCGGCAATGCTTGCGGTCCAAGAAACGTTTCCTCAATACTAAGCGTCCCAGTGCCCGTGACCATTTTACTGAGCGTCCACCACCGCTGCGCGATATCGGTCCCAACTATCGGGCAAGCGCAGCAATTTTGCCGACGGCATTTGGATCAACGCCAGCGTCTGGCGGCATTCGGCAATTAGGGCATCGTCCGTGTCCCGTACAATCCGAAAAGCGCACCAAAATCGCACGCGTTCGAGGTGATCGAGCCAGCCTTCAATCGTCAGGCGCTCGCCAAGTTTTGCGGCTCGGCGGTAGTCGATCTCTGTCCGGACGACGACGGGATATTTTTGCGTTGCGGCCATGTCCGATAAGGCGAGCCCGAGCTGCTCAGCCAGGAGCGTACGGGCGATCTCAATGAAGCGCAGATAAGCTAAGTTGTGGACGACACCACCGCAGTCGGTATCGAAAAACATCACCTGCACTTCGGTGCGAATGCGGGGCGCGTCGGTTACGGTCATACCGGCGTATGATTTCCAAATGCGGGCGTGAAAGCAACGTTGCCCGATTTTGCCGGGTCAGCCTGCTCGGAAATCATGTTTTGAATGGCGCCAACGACTTCCGCGCTCGTGACCGCGTGCATGCAGCGGAAATCGAGAGGACATTCACGTAGAAAACAGGGGCTGCACTCGACGTGATGCCGAAAAATGCGATGGCCCCGGCCGAGCGGGCCGGTGCGCAGTGGTTCGGTCGATCCGAAAATCGAGATCGTAGGCATTCGCAACAGGGCCGCGAGATGCATTGTTCCGGTATCGTTAGTAAGTAACAGATCACAGGCGCTCAACTCATCGATCAATTCCCCGAGCGTCGTCTGCCCGATCCGATTCACGCACTTCCCGCCCAGTTTTTTGGCAATTTCCAAGCCGACTGTCCCATCGCCGGCCGTCCCGAATAGAATCCACCGTACCGGAAATCGCGCAGAAATTTCCTCCGCCACTTCGGCGAAACGTGGCCAACGTTTCGCCGGGCCATACTCCGCGCCGGGACAAAGCGCGAATTTGAACTGAGCGCGACGACTTTTGATCGGATTAGCTGCAGGAAATTGCGGCGTCACTTTTGCCCCCACCGTGGTCGCCAACTCTAAATACTTGTAGGTCTGATGAACGATGCCACGGGAGAAGGTCTTCCGCGGTCCTTGATTCAGCAGCCAGCGGCGCCAATGCCCGGTTAAGCCAACCCGCCGTGGGATGCCTGCCAAAAAAACTTCGAGCGCGCTGCGGAGGGAATTCGGAAACAGGATTGCGGCATCGAACGGTGGATTTTGACGAATCAAGCGCGTCGCTACGAAAACAGATTTCGACGGCAACACGATGACTTCATCGATTTCGGAAACAATTTTCCAGAGGGGTGCAAGTTTTTCCGGGACGGCCACAGTCAGATGTGCATCCGGCCGGCCACCTTTGATGGCACGCACCGCCGGGACACTCATGACGGCGTCGCCTAGCCAGTTGCTGCTCCGAATCAAAATGCGGAATGGCTTAAGCCGGGTTTTCTCCGGTAAAAAGACACCGCGTTTATATCTCGAGAGCAGCAAGTTTGGCCGGGGTGTTTTCCAACGGTTGTGGACCCAAAACCAATCTTCCGGCGCGCGCCTGACTTGTTTTTCCAAAATTTCGTTGCTGCACGCGGTTAACTTTTCGATCGATTCGCTAACGCCGTCGATTGGCGTTTCCGCCACCGCGCGCCAGCGTGCGAAACCTTCCGTGTGAACGGCAAATCCGATCAGCTTGGCGCGCGTGCGTCGCGCGAGCAGCGCGGGCAATGGGGTGGTCGACGCCAGTCTGCCAAAGACCGGTGTCCAAAGGCCGCCGTCGCCGGCGTGTTGATCCATTAGAATCCCGATCCCGCCGCCGCTGCGTAGCAACTCAATCGCTTTGCCGAACCCTTCGCTGCGCTCAAAGACCTCCAGACCAAATCGGCTGCGGGCCTTCCGAACGTGCCGATCAATGTGCCGATTGCGGATGCGTTGATAAATGGTCGCGGTCCGCTGTCCGTGCGAGAAATGAGATAATCGGGTGCAAAACTCCCAGGAACCGATGTGACTGATGAGCAAGACAAACGGCTTCTTTTGCCGGAAACAGTTTTCGACGAGTTCGAAGTTTTCCAAGCGTACGCGCTCCAAGATTTTTTCCATCGGCATGCGGGTAAACTTCACGCTGCAAAGCAAATTCGCTCCCAGCCATCGAAAATGCCGGCGCACGATCCGGCGCATCTCTGTTTCGGAAAGTTCGTCGCCAAAAGCGATGCGCACATTTCGCAGAGCAAGTTTCCGGTATTGCGGCAGGAGTAGCCAGGCAATGGCGCCGCAGATTTGCCCCATCGCAAATAAGAAGGGCAGGGGCAACAAGACGAGCAAATCTGTTCCCACCCGGTATAAAAGATAAACGGGATAATCGAACATTGAATTTGGCCGGGCACGCTACGTTTGCCCGCCCGTGGCATCAATCAATATACTGTCCCCGTGAAGGGCGAGGAATTGCGAGCAGCGGAAGCGCATATCGCGCGGCTGGAGGAAGAGTTGTTGCGTCTGAAGGACGTGAAGCACGATTTGCAGGTACTGCGGGAAGAACATCGACGGTTGCGCCGCAGCGCCGAAGGGCGGGTGGCAAAAATTCTTTCCGCGCCGTTCCGATTATTCCGGCGGCGGCAACGAACTGACGCCACTGAGCAAGATGAATACGGCCGCTGGTTTGCCCGGCATCGCGTTTCCGAGGAGGAAGCTGTGAAACTGCGTGAGCAATCGCGAACCTTCTCTTATCGGCCGCTCCTTTCGATTTTGACGCCAACGTTTAATCCGACTGACGAATTTCTGACGGGCGCGATCGAATCGGTCATTGCGCAGGCTTACGAAAATTGGGAGCTGATCCTGATTGATGATGGGTCGAGTGATTCCCGCGCGCGCGCTTTGCTGAAAAATTTGGGGCAACGTGATGCACGCATTCAAATCGGCGTCCAAGAGCACGGTGGAATCTCCTCAGCCTTAAACATGGGGCTGGCGCGGGCGTGCGGTGACTGGATCGCGCTGCTCGATCACGACGATTTGCTTGAACCGGACGCGTTGTTTCGCGCGATTGAATTTATGCAAAACGATCGCGAAGCGGATGTGATTTATTCCGACGAAGACAAAATCGTCGATGGGAAACTGGCGGCGCCACTCCTGAAACCGGATTGGTCGCCGGAATTTTTTCGAACGCACGATTACCTGGGACATTTCGTGGTCATGCGGCGCGATTTGGCGCGCGCCGAATTTCGCAGCGAGTTTGACGGGGCGCAGGATTACGATTTGCTCCTGCGCATTTCGGAAAAAACGGATCGGATCCAACACCTCTCGCGAGTGCTTTATCATTGGCGGCGCACGGCCGAATCAACCGCGCACAACATCCGGCGCAAACCGGGCGCGCTGGAAGCGGGACGGCGCGCGATCGAGGAGCATTTGGTGCGACGGCGGGAAAATGCTCGCGTGACGATCGATTGGGAAACGCACCTCTACCGCGTTCGGCGGGAGATTCGTTCGGAGAAAATCTCTATCATTATCAAAGGGGCTGCGGCTCGCGATGCCGAGCGGATTCGGGCGAAAACAAATTTTCCGAATTTTGAAATCGTCGCGAATCTCAAGGAAGCAACTGGAGAATACGTGCTATTTCTCGATCCCGATCTTGAGCCACTCGACGAGAACTGGTTGAGCGCGATGGGGGAGCAACTGTCGAACCCGAGGATTGGTGCAGTTGGCGCGCGCATCGTTTCGTCGGACGATGCAATTGAAAGCGCCGGATTAGTTTTGTCGCCGAATGGAAGTGTGGGTTCGGCTTTTGCCGGGTATCCACGCAATTTCCGGGGCGCAAATCGGCAATTGCAGGCGGTGCGGAATTACAGTGCCGTGAGTGCGTCGTGTTTGCTGACGCGGCGGGAAGTTTTGGAAAAAACTGCTTCAGGTAACGCCATGGGATCCCTCGACTTTGCTCGGGATGACCGCGTTTGTGTCGGTACCGAGTTTTGTTTGAATCTCCGCGAACACGGATTGCGAACGGTTTCGATTCCTTATGCGGAGGTACGGCGCACTTCAGCAAGGGAAAATGCGAGCAGGATGTGTCTGGATTTACAGAAACGCTGGCCGGAAATGTTTCGACGCGATCCTTATTATAATCCAAATCTTTCCAGCGAACGGGCCGATTTCTCGCTGGGGTAGCGCCCGCGTTCTGCGCGCTCTGTTGGGAGATCCTCTCAGACACGATAACAAACGGATGAGGACTTCCTGTTTGCGGCTTCGCCGCCTTATGAGATGACTTCCAGAGATTTAATTGATTAATTTGCGATCGGCGATCATACATCGGCGCTACAAAATGAAAAAATCCGGGAAAGATATTTGGCGCGGTTTGCAGCCCGCCGCCGTTGCCGCGTTGAGCACACGGGACTATCGAGCTCCGGCGCTGGCAAAACGGCTAGCCGGCGGGGGCGTGGAAGCGGGGCAGATTGTCTCGGCGAACCGGCGTTCCCTTGTGGCGATCTGGATTCCTGGCGTCGAAATTTTCGCGCGTGCCATCCATGTGCAACGGCAGCGTGGATTGTTCGGAGAATTGGCCCGCCGGGATGAAGGCGTGCTGGGGAGTTTAAAGTTCTGGCCAAAGCAATGGGCCACCGCGCGTATGTTCGCCAACACCGCCAAGGGCTTTCATGTTCATCCGCCCTTTGTCCCCGAGGGCGAAGATCCGGCGAAATGGCTACGGCGCCGGTTCTCCGGGAGAGCGAACGTTGCATCCAACTACGAGGCGGAACAGTGGGACGTAATGTTTTTCGTGCAGGGCCGGGTGGAGATGATTTTGCGCGATGTGCGCGAAGGTTTTCGCAGCCGCATCATGCATTTTTTTATTGATGGCGACAATCATCGCGGTCCGAACAATGTCGCGGTCGTCATTCCACCGGGGGTGGCGCATGCGGTGCGGGTAGAGGGAAGCGAGGACGCAATCATGGTCTACGGCACCAGCACGAATTTTGAACCGGCGTTCGAAGGCCGGATTGCGAGCGATGTGGAATCGGCACTGTTGCCCGAGAGCTGGCGGAGTTTTCTGGCGGAATAAGTGAAGCGGCAGTTCGATCCGGCGTTGCCGGAATTGATGGACCGGCCGCAGCCCGTCACGCGCGAGCTGGAACGCGACCTTGCCAATCTGCGCTCGTTTAATCGCTGGTTCGGTGGCCACGGATTGGTCAGACATTTTTTGCGACGCTGGCTTAAGCCAAACGACAAAGCGCGAATCCTGGACGTCGCCACCGGATCGGGCGACATCCCACGGCTGATCGCCGATCACGCGCGACGACAAGATGTTTCAGTTCAGATCGACGCGATCGATCAACAGGAATCAACCATCGAAATTGCGCGACGACTGAGCGCGGCATATCCGGAGATCGATTTCAGTTGCGCGAACCTGTTCGAATGGGATCCGCCAGAAGGTTACGATATCGTATTCTGTTCGCTCACGCTTCACCATTTCACTGCCGATGACGCTGTGCGCGCTCTGCAAAAAATTCGCGAACTCTCAAGAGCCCGTGTTTTGCTCGCCGATTTGCGCCGGGCCCGCTGGTTGAGCTGTGCCGTGTATTTTGTGACGGCCACAATCTATCGCGATGAGATGACGAAAACGGATGCGCGGCTGTCCGCGGCTCGTGCCTTCACTTTCTTGGAAATGCGAAAGCTGGCTGAGCGCGCCGGCTGGAAAAATTTCAGGCATCGAAAGTTTGCGGTTGGACGGCAGGCGATTTGGATGGATTCGTCATCCCGAGCATAGTCGAGGGATCCCGCTGCGTTACCTTAAAGATTCCATCATGGGATCCCTCGGCCCGACCCGGAATGGCGGTTTCCCTCGGGAGGCCGAGTTTTCCAAATGAAAATTATCGAATCAACTGACGCCGCCCATGCGCATGTGCGCAGACGAACGGGCAAATCCGTCCTCGTGCCGACGATGGGGGCATTGCATCGGGGACACCTGGAGTTGATTCGCGTCGCGCGTGAACATGCGGGAAATGCCGGGGAAGTCGCAGTCAGCATTTTCGTTAATCCATTGCAGTTCGAGCCGGGATCGGACTTTGAGAAATATCCGCGGCCGGAGTCCGCGGATGAAAAATTTTGCGAGGACGCTGGAGTGAATCTGCTTTTTCGTCCGCGCCAGATGTATTTTGATGATCGATCTGTTTACGTCGAAGAGACGCGGTTGTCGGCGGGGCTTTGCGGGGCTTCGCGGCCGGGACATTTCCAGGGCGTCTGCACTGTGGTGGCAAAGCTTTTTAATTTGCTGGCGCCAGCAGCGACGGTCTTCGGGGAAAAGGACTACCAGCAACTTGCGGTCATCCGGCGAATGGTGCGCGACCTGAATTTCCCGATCGAAATTATCGGTGTGCCGACGGTGCGCGAGGCGGACGGGTTGGCGTTAAGCTCACGCAATCAATACTTGAGCGCGGATGAGCGCGCCGCAGCGCCAGCGCTGTATCAGGCCATGCTGCGGGTGAAAGAATTGGCCGCTGGCGGAGAAAATTCCGTCAGCAAATTGATCGACGTCGCCAGGGAGGTAGTCAGCCCGGCAAAGCGGGCACGTATTGATTACATCACCATCGTCGATGCCGAAAACTTAGAACCGCTGGAAAACCTGCGACCGGACGCGCTTATCGCGCTTGCGGTTTTCGTCGGCGAAACGCGATTAATCGATAACTTGCGACTGACGTGAAGGAACTCGATTTCGTTGTGGTGGGGAGCGGGATCGCGGGCTTGAGCTTTGCCTTGAAAGCGGCGCAGCACGGTTCTGTCGCCGTGATCACCAAGCGCAAAGGGGCGGACAGCAACACGGCCTGGGCGCAGGGCGGGATTGCTTGCGTCACGAGCGATGAAGATTCTTTCGAGTTGCATGTGCGCGACACGCTCGAAGCCGGCGCCGGGCTCTGCGACGAAAAAGTTGTGCGCACGATTGTGACGGAAGCTCCGGAGGCGATCCGCGAGCTAATGGAAGTCGGCGTCCATTTCGATGAACGCGACGTTACGGGTCATCGCGAGCTCGATCTCGGGCGGGAGGGCGGGCATTCGAAGCGGCGAGTGTTGCACGTCCAGGACGTAACCGGCCGCGAGATCGAAAACAAGCTATTGGCGGCGCTCGGCCGATCGCCCCGGGTGCAATTGCTGGAAAACCATACCGCGATCGATTTGATCACCGCGGCCAAGCTTGGTTTCGCAACGGAAGATCGGTGCCTCGGACTTTATTCGCTCGATGAGAAAACGGGCGAAGTTGAGACGATCCGAAGCGATCGGGTGGTGCTGGCTACTGGGGGATGCGGGAAGGTTTATCTCTACACCACGAATCCAGCGGTTGCGACGGGCGACGGGGTGGCCATGGCATGGCGCGCGGGAGTCGCCATCGCGAACATGGAATTTGTTCAATTCCATCCCACCTGCCTCTTCCACGCCGAACAGCGTTCGTTTCTGATTTCTGAAGCAGTCCGCGGCGAAGGGGGAATCTTGCGTGATGCCCGGGGCGAAGATTTCATGTCGCGATATCACGCGCGTGGCTCGCTGGCCCCTCGCGATGTAGTGGCGCGCGCAATCGATGCGGAGATCAAACGCAGCGGTGCGCAATGCGTTTATTTGGACATTACGCACAAGCCGGAGGCGTTTTTGCGTGAACGTTTTCCGCACATTTTTGAGACCTGTTTGCAGCTCGGGATCGATATGAGCCGGCAACCAATTCCGGTGGTGCCAGCGGCGCATTATCAATGCGGGGGAATCAAGACCGACATAAACGGTGCGAGCAATCTGCGGGGTTTGTACGCCATCGGGGAAGTGGGTTGCACCGGTTTGCATGGGGCAAATCGCCTGGCCAGCAATTCGCTGCTCGAGGGCGTGGTGGTGGCGCGCCGGGCTTGCGAGGCACTGGTGCGCGAGTTTCCGAAGGAGCAAGATCACAAAATTGCCTTGCCGGAATGGGTCTCGGGCAATGTCCAGGACGTGGACGAACTGGTGGTGATTTATCACAACTGGGACGAGATCCGGCGCCTGATGTGGGACTACGTCGGGGTGGTTCGGTCCGACAAACGCCTGCAGCGCGCAGCCTCGCGTTTGCGGAATCTCCAGCGCGAAATCCGCGAATTTTATTGGAATTTCAAGGTCTCGGTCGACCTGCTCGAACTGAGGAATCTGGCGACGGTGGCGGCCCTGATCGTGGACAGCGCCCTACTGCGCAAAGAGAGCCGGGGACTGCATTATACCCTGGATTATCCGCAGACGGACGAAGCGCATTTTCGGCGCGATACCGTGCTGTGGCGTGGCTAAATACTTGGAATGGATACTGCTGCAGATGACAAACAGCCAGCCCAGGGAAGGATTCCTCGAAAAGAGGAAAAACCCTTGCCTGATGGCAAGTTTTCGCATAAACAAGCCACGCTAATGAGAAAAGGTTTTCCCGCCGTCGCTTTAGTGTTCCTTGGGACGGGGGTGGCAATGGCCCAATCGCCTTACGAGAGTTCAGCCGATTTCGCCAAATACGCCCGGAAATTGCGCGAACAAGCCTTGCTAAAAGTCGAGCCGCAGGTGTTTGTCCCGACCGCTTCCCGGACCAGCACGGCGACGCGCTACCCTTGGAAAAGCAACATCGTGACAACGGTCTTTTGGGTAGGCGAGCAGGCCGGCGGGAATAATCCTGTCCCGAATTACAAGAGCTGCTGGGATGCGAACTGGACCTCGAATTACGGCGGCTTCGATACTCCCGAGCCGTCCTCGCGTAGGAATTACATTCCCGCTTCATTTACCCCGCGGCAGAATCCTTTTTATTGCGCCCTCCCTTACAACGACGTCACGCACGGGCAGTTCAAGCCGGAAGCGCCGCTGGTGATTCCGTGGTTTAGGACTGCCTATAGCGAACCGGGCCGCTCTGTGTGCAAAGACCACTGGCTGGCGATCCGCAAAGGCAATCGTGTTTGCTACGCCCAATGGGAAGATTGCGGACCCTTCCGCACCGACCATTTCCAGTATGTTTTCCAGAATGAGCGACCGAAACCGAACCTGAATCACGGAGCAGGTCTCGATGTCTCCCCGGCTGTGCGCGATTACCTCGGGCTCGGCCCAACTGATGTGACCGACTGGCAATTTGTGGAAGTGCGCGATATTCCGCCCGGGCCATGGCGTAGCTATGGTGACAACAACCATTTCGTGATTGCCAAGCGTCAGGCTGAGGCACGCCTTGTCCAGCAAAACGGCGGGGCCACCTCGCGCTAGTCGGCGCGGCTTCCCACCACGCGCGGACGCAATTTTTCGAAAGTCGTGTCGAGCTCGTTGATCCGGTCGACGAGCAGTTGATAGTGCGCGCGTTGCGCGGTGCAGAAGGCGGTGAGCGGTTGTATTGCGGCATTGATCTCGCCGTAGAACAAATCGATGGCATGAGTGATCTGATTCTCGATCGCAAGCACGAGCTCGCTGCGTTTTGCTTCCATTTGTTCGGCATAAACGCGTAAGATTTTTGCACGCTGTCGTTTTGCCAGAAAAGTTCCAATGATCACGGCTGAAGCGGCCAACACCCCCGTGACATCGGCGATAGCGGCGCTACTCATGGCCGCAACCAGTGCCACAAGTCCGCCCGCCGCTGCCACGCCCGCCGGAATTCGCAAGCGGTCCGATGTTTCCCGAAATATCACCGCCATTTGTTCTTCAATGGCGTTCCCGCCGCCTCGCTCGGCCAGAGTCAGTTGAATGGATTGCAACAACTCGCGGCGTTGGCGCGCGAAATCCGGTGGCGTCCGCGGCGCCTGAGACTTCGCGTCGCCGGCAAAATGCGACTCGATCATGTCCTGCAGTTGCGGCCAGATTCCACGCAGATCGGTTTCAAGTAATTGCACTGCATTTTCGATTTGCGGCTGCACGATCTGCCGCAGTTTCGTTTCCATTTCGTCTTGAAAATCGCGCTGCCAATAATCGCGTCGCCAAATCATGTTGACGGTGGTCCAGAAGGTCAGTTTGCTCTCGAGAAAGCTCGTTCCCTGGACAGCGCAATCACGACAGGCTTGCTCGACCCCTCGGACAAAACCGTGCACCTGCCGCAACGTTTGCTCCTTGCGCGCCTGGAGGAAGTGCATCAGACGCTCGAACCGTTCTTCGTCCTGGCGAATGGTGCGAAATGCCTCGCGCACTTCCGAGGCTATCTCTTGCAGAACAACCTGCGCTGTTTGCCAGGCCGAGCGCAACTTGAGCGCGTGTGCGCTCGCATCCGACATGATCAAATCAATGTGCTCTTGCAATGGAACAATCTGGCTCTTCTCTTCGAGGCTGGCCGCTCCGGGCGCGCCCGTCCGCGCGAGTAAAGCCTGACGCGCCGAAACGGCAAAAATAGGTGGTGCGGTTCCGAGTTTCTGAAGGGCGGTATCCTGAAGATGACGTCGAATCACCGCAATCTCGGAGGGATCGCGCAGGTCGGCCTGTTGCAAAACGAAAACGATATTTTTCAGCCAACGCTTTTGCACAAAAGCGAGAAGGTCCCAGGCTGATTGCGTCCAGGGATTGACTACGGAAAAAACGAAGAACACGAGATCGGCCCGGGGGACGAATTCTTCGGTGATGCGTTGATGCTCCTCCACCATGGTGTTGGTGCCGGGGGTATCGACGACATTGAAGTCGCGCAAAAAATCGATCGGAAGATAGCGTTCGATCAGTTGGGGAGAGACATCGACCGTTTTTTCCACCTCGCCGTAGCGAAAAATGCAGACGCGATCGGTTGCCGGCAACACGCCAGTCTTGGCGAATTCGCGGCCGAAAAGGGCATTTAGTAGCGAGGATTTTCCCGCTTTCACTTCACCGACCACGACAAAAAGGAGCGGTTGGCGAATGTCGATAAGAAGCGCGTGCAGCGTCTCTAATGAGCCCGGGTTACGTTGCAGATCTGCGCCGAGTCGGAGCAATCGGATCAGCGCAGTTTCGAGATCGGTTCGAAGCTGCAAGTAATGATCGGCGATCATGCCGCGAGCATTAACCGTTCGGCGAAGGGGCGACAACCGGCGAGGGAGCGGCGGTTGTCGCGTTGACCGGCTTTGGCGTCGGCGGCGGGACCGGCGTCTGTAGCTTCAACAATTCGGAGACGGTAACGAATTTGAATCCCTTGGCTTCGAGCTCGGTTAAGGTCGCCGGCATCGCCTGGATGGTCTGCGCATGAATGTCATGCGATAGCACGATCGATCCCGGGCGCGTCTCTTTCAGAATACGACTACTAACGATATTTGGACCGGGTTCCTTCCAGTCGAGGGGATCCACGTCCCACAGAATAATTTCATAGCCCAGGTCGTCGTGAATAAAATGTTTTTGATGCGTCGTGAGCGAACCGTAGGGCGGGCGAAGCAAGAGCGGACGTGAACCGATCGCGCCGGTTATCGCCTCTTCGGTGCGCTTGATCTGGCTGCGCACGGCGTCGTCGGACATTTTCGCGAGATTGGGATGCGACCAGGAGTGGTTGCCAATCTCGTGACCTTCCCGTGCTGCGCGCTGCAAGATTTCGGGATGCTGCGCCACATTCTCGCCGATGACAAAAAAAGTGGCGTGGATGTGATGTTGCCCGAGCAAATCCAACAACCGCGGCGTCAGTTTTTCGCTTGGACCGTCATCGAAGGTGAGGGCGATGTAGGGCCCATCGACGTGCACCGAGCTGACCGTTGTTTTTTGTTCCGGGATCGGCGGCGGTTTTGGCTTTTCCGGCGAGGGCGAGGGTTGCTGGGCCAATGCAACCATCGCCGGAACGAGGAAAAAAAGAGCGCGGAATTTTCGCAGCATGAGACTCAGGAGCGCGACAGATTGCCTTATTAACCCGGCGGCACCAACATCGCAACCGGGGTGTGGAAAATCGGAGGCGGGAAAGCACGGCTACGGCTCCCGGGCGGCCGAATTTGGCAACTAATCTGCTGCTTTGGGATGCATCGATGTTTGGGGGGCTGATTAAGCTTTGGCGGGAGGCCGAGAGGCCGCACTGACGCCGATTATCGCATGATGAACATTCTTCTTGTCGAAGACCAGGACGACAGCCGGAAAACGCTCTCCCGGCTGATCGGAATGCGCGGCCACAAAGTGACACAGGTCGCTACCGCTGAGGAGGCCGAGCGCGCTATGGCAACGGAAACCT
>Ga0209577_10003690_pt1 | contig 14431 bp, 26 predicted proteins | sample GraSoiAngelo_109_FD_185874 | JGI IMG/M metagenome (GOLD analysis project Ga0209577, IMG submission 185874) | Grasslands soil microbial communities from the Angelo Coastal Reserve, California, USA - 14_0903_12_20cm (SPAdes) (version 2) | ecosystem: Environmental > Terrestrial > Soil > Grasslands...
GCTGTACCTGGCGCTGGTGGTAGGCGAACGTCACCGATGTCCAGACCAGCCGGATCACGATGAAGGGGAGCCGGAGCCAATCGATCACAGGCCGTCCCCTGTCTCTCCGAGCCGCCGGTGAGCCGACTTGATGGCCCGGTAGTAGGGTGCGGCTAGCAGGGTGGCCAGCATCAGGCCGGAGAATACGGCTCCGGCCGTGATGCCGGCTGTGACCGCGAACGCGGTACCGAACGCGCGCATCACCCCTCCGACTCCGCAGGTTCCTTGACCAGGCTCACGCCCGTGTCCGAGAACCTGAGCGGTTCCCTGACCATGGGGTGGTTGGGGGCCACCTTGCGCAGGGCCAGGCGGGCGCTGATGGCTTGACGGAGAAGGCTGCCGTACTGATGGTGAAGCGCGCGGTAGCGCAACAGCAGCACGGTACCGCTCATGGTGGCGGTAACCGCCCATGCGGCGATGATCCCCGTGATTATTGTGTTCATGCAGTCTCCTGTTCGTTTACCGGGCCGACCACCTTCTGAATGTCCTCATCCTTGCGGAACGCCAGCATCGAGACCGGCCGACCGGTGAGACAGTAGTTCCACGCCTTGATGAACAGGGCCAGGTGTACCGGACCGCGCCGAGTGTGGTTCATGCGGTTGGAGACGTGGTTGCGCAGGGCCAGGCGCGCGTCTCCCTGCCCGAGGTTGGCGCCGGTGCACAGTCCGGCCCACCAGCGTTCGAACACCGGCGATTCGCGGCCCCACTCGCGCCAGACCAGGAAGATCCCCGCGGCACAGGCGGAGTCGATGAGGCCAATCTGTCCGGACCAGTTCCCCGACGTTCGGAGTGCCTCACGCACGTCGGGGAATGCGTGGAGGTAGTCATTCATCTCGATGTTGGTGATCTTGCGCCTACGCCACTCGCCGAACGGGAGGTTGTCGTGTGCGAAGAGGAGTTTCACCGCGCTGGCCAGCCGGAGCGTGTTGGCCTCTCCTTGCAGTGCCAGGATGTCCGAGGCGCTGCGTACACGGCCGGTGTCGACCACGGCGAAGGTTGCGGCGGATATCCCACAGGTGATCAGGCTCGGCACCGTGATGCCCGGTACCGACTGGTCGGCTTCTATGATGGCGTGGAGTCGGTGCTGTCCGTCGACCAGGCGACCGCCGGTGTCCAGCGCGATCCCCTGGTGGGTTTCCATCCATTCTCCGGCGAGGATGGCGCGTGCCAGTGCGGTGATGTGTGCCGTGCGCATGGGCCGGTTTTCGGAGTTGCGCTCTAGGAGGCGCTTGGCCAGGGCCGCGTCAATCCGTACGCGGTAGGACACCGGGATGGCATGTTCGGTGAAGACTTTGTCGGTGTCGACCAGGAATCCGCTGGCGCGGTCCAGGCTCAGGCTGGCATGGGTCCGGTTGGCTGCCTCAAGCTCAGCCTTCTCCAGCCGCGCGGCTTCCTTCTTTTTGTGCTCGGCAATGACGCGCTGGCGGGTGGCGTCCGCTTTCTTCTCCGCTTCTGCCTCAGCGTCATAGAAACCGTGGCGTCCGAGAATGCGCATGACCTTCCGAGGCGCGTTGATGTCGGAGGGGGTCAGATGGATACTGACGCCACCGGATCCGTCCGGAAACTTGACGTATGATCCTTCGTCGGTGTCCTCTATTGGCCACCCGACGGCGCGCACGCGTTCGATAATGCGCTTCATGGTGGTTGACCTGACTACCATTGCTTACCTTCTTTCGCCACCTAATCCAGTTCAATGCCGCTACGGGACCATTCCAGCCTGCCATGATGCAAAACCCGTAGAGGTGTGCCTGTAGTCCGACCGTGAACATTCCGATTTGTACAAGGAATGTGGTGGACCATGCCCACCGGCGTCTTTTCCCAACGTGGTACATGGAAAAAGACGCCAGCGGGCCGACTATCCAGTTAATCCATAAGAGATGACCGAAAGGGGTTCATCCCTTTATACCGCCTTTCGTTTCCTCCACTGCTCAAGGCCCACAATGGCCTTCTGCGCTGTTTCGGTGATGACCTTCCTTTCGTTGGGCGCCTCGGTGTACCGGAGCCGTACCACGCCGAGTCTCCGGAGTCGCTCATTGATGATGGCGCGGCCGCGTTTGCGCCGGTCGGAGGCGGACTGTTTGGTGATTCCGAGGATGCGCGCACACTCGCCCATGCTCAGCCCCAGCCGCGGGTCAATCCCGAATCGCTCGGCGTTGGCGGCAATGACGACGTTCACCGCTTCCGCCATGCGCATAGCCAGCGCATCGAGTTGCGGGATCATCTCGGGGTCTTCAATGGCGCGGGTCTCCGCCGCGCGCACTAGCCGCCACAGCATCGACAGGAACTCCGCGCTTTCGGTCACGCGGTCGGTGCGTCGGCGCGGCTTATTCACGCGCAACAGTCTGTTGGCGTCTGGCTCAATCGGCCCGTACGGTGTGCCGGTTGCCTGGTAGAGGGTCATGTCGGGGATTGCCTCCGCTCGGGGTTTGGGGGTCAGGTTAGACCTGACCCCCACGTTTTCGCAGGTAAACCGGGGGTCAGGTCTGACCTGACCCCGAAACGTCGCCCGTACCCGGGCCCACAGGCGGGCCCGGGTACGGGGGTCTGGTGGGCGCTCAGCGCCATTGAATGGGCCCGTCGTAACTGGCGATGTCCAGGGCCCCACCGGCGCCGTATGCCTCCATGATGGCGTCGGAGTACATGGTGTCCGCGGGCTCGAATTCGCCGGTCTGAACCAACTCGGCAATACCGGCCCGGTCCAATGCGTACAGCGGTTGCCAGCCGGGGGAGCGTCCGCCCTCATCGTCACCCGACGATGCGCTGGTGACCTCGACGCGCGGGCAATAGGTGGAACTGGCGCGGCGAATCTTATCGGCTACCTTGCGCCGGTCACCCTCGATGTGTTGGCGCTGGATATCGCGCGCGTAGTCGACCAGCAGTGCGCGGCGTTCCGGTTGGCGAATCGACCGACCGGCGTAGTAATACTGGGCCGTTCGGCGCGGGATGCCCAGGGACACCAGGAACCCCACGGCGCGGGTGCCGTATTCCTCGCGGAAGATGTCGAGCGCCTCGGTGGGAGAGTCGATGGCGTCGGGTTCGGTCAGCCCGAGGGCGGCTTGGAAATCCATCAGGCGCCCTCCCTCGCCTCGTGGGCATTCTTGAGTGCGACGTTCACCCGTGACGGCAGGCCCCGCTGATATGCCTCCATGACGGCCTGGTCGATGACCCCCCACCGTTCCAGCCGGAGCCGGCCAGGCAGGAACTCATCGGGAGCGACGGTCGGCAAACCGGGGAGGGCAGTGAGTTGCGCGTCGATGAGGTTGCTATCGCGGACCACCCACGTCGAGTCGCGGCGCCCGCCGAGAATCGCCATGCCGGCCGGCAAGATGGCCTTATTCCAGTTACGCCACTGATTGGCCCATCCGATGGCCTCGACCATGTAGGCGGCATCCGGAATGTGAGCGCTGAGGGTGTAGGTGTCGGAGCGCAGCATCCCACCGAGGAACTGCTGGTAGCTCATCTTCGCCGCGGTACACAACAGCGTGGGTACGCGGTCACGGGATCCGGTGTAGGCGCTCAGGATCTCCCGGTACGGGTTGCCCCACTGGTCGAGGAGTCGGGTCTTGTCCATCCATATCAGCGCGCGGGATGCCTTGAGATCCACGCCAGCGTCACGGATGACGTATTTCCATACCGGGGTGGGCAGCCACGTGCCGGATTTCCACGCGCGACCCGACAGGCCGTAGAGCTTGGGGTTGTCGGGCAGGCTGCCCTGTGCGAGTTGGACGAACCCGGGCCGGTGTGCGGCCATGGCGCGCGCTTCCGCGTGGTTGATATCGATCATCACGGGGTCACCGGATCCGATGTCGCACCGGGATGCCGCAAGGTACTGCGCCTGAACGTCATAGGTGGCGAACGTCCAGCCCGCTGTCATGCCTAGGACGGTGCGGAGGAACGTGAAATCGTGCAACAGCGGTTCCGACTGGTCTTTGGTGTCCAGGATCTTGGCCAGCAGTTCCGCGTGTTCCCCGCCACGGGGGGGAAACGGTCCGGGGTGTCCGGCGCGGGCGCGCATGTGCGCGAACCGGGCCACCCCGACTTCCCCCGGATACGACGGTTCGAATCCGCTCCCGGTACTGCTCGGCTTGGCCCAGTAGAGACCGGTCCGCTCAATCCAGATGGCGTGCGCCTGGTCGATGTCGTCGATGTGGTTGCGGGCCCATTCGTGGCGCTCGGCGACGGCGGCACCGAACGCCCGGCGGCTGACCTGGAACTGTTCGGCGCCACCGCGTACCGGGGCCGGCACCGGGGCCGGCATGTCGGTTTCATTGACGGCGCACGCGGTCACCGCGGCTCCGGTGGCCTCCTTGAGCTGCTGCAACGCACTGGCGACATCCGCCACCGGATCCCGCTGTGGCGCGTAGGCCCAGCCGCCCGGACGGATACAGCACGCGCATGCGTGGCGCCACTGGCCGTAGAGCTGCATGCACGTGCGGGCTCCGCACAGCACGCAGGGCCCGAAATCGTGGCAGTACTCGCCGGTCAGGTGCGCGTCCATCAGCCGCGCGATGAGCGCGTCTTTCGTGTCAATCGGCATGGTCGATCTCCTGGCGTCGGGTAGCCGAGCGCCGAGCGCGGGCGCGGCCGGCAAGCTTGCGCGCCTCCTCGGTCACTTCGTGGTGGATGAGAGCTTCGTTGAGCAGCGTCGACAACGCGGCGTTGCGGGAGATCCCGAGCCGGTTGCCGTGCGCGTCGACGCGCTCAAGGAGTGCCTTGGGCATGTCGACGCTGATGCGCTCCCGTGGGGTGGTGATCCTGTTGGGCATGCGAACACGCTAGCAACTTCGCCCGGTAGTTCGCACACCCGCCACGCCGTGACCTCTCCCGACCCGCTCAGATGCCCTCTGCCGCCGCCAGCGTCCTATCTCACCGGCGGGGCCAGTTGGGGGCTCTGCGTTGATCCTGGCGGGCTCTAGGGGCGTTTTTCGGCCCGTTCCGGACCTGCTCGCGCGCCCGCGCGGTCAGTGGTTACGGGTCTGTTGTACCGGTAGTTGGGGGGATGTCCTAGTTGGCGCTCAGTGGGTTCGGTCCCCGGTTGTCCGCGGAGCGGATATCCGGGGTGCGGGGGGTGCGGGGGCGCGTGCCCCTGCGGTTGTCGTCTTGCTGTTGGTGTTCGTCTTACGGTCTTAGGTCCCGGAAAACCGGGACCCGGTTTCCCGGGACTCGGCGCGACCTGCACACTCACCATCGGTAAGTGTTCTGACCTGGGGAAAGACTGATTTCGGGGAAGCGGGCCCGGGAGCGTGGACCGTGCGCCTAGAGTTGGCGCTGCCGGGCGGGTCGAGCGACCGCCCGCCCGGTGCTCGCTGAGGTGCAATGTCCTATGCCACGGGACGCAGGAACGCGGAACGGCCCCGGTGCGTTGTACACACCGGGGCCGTTCCGTGCTCACACTCAGTTATCCGGGCTCATCGTGAACGATCATCTCGGTCCGCCATCGTCCGCGTGGCCCCTGGAGTCGGACCCTCTCCAGGTACCCCTCTGCCTCAAGTTCCTTGAGTGCCTTACTCACCAGGTCACGTCCGCCGCGTTTCTTGCCGGCGAGTTCCTTGATCCCGATGGGGGCACCTTCCCGTTGTCGGAGGATAAACACCAAAACGCCTAGTGTGGCGAAGGAAAGTTTCGAGTTGTCGATCGCCAGGTTTGTGACGATGGTGAAGTTCCTTCGGCGGGGGGCCCGCCGGATGATCACCGGAGAGTAACGGGTGCCGTATCGAATCCGCTGATGGCGCGTTGAGCGCTCGGTATGCTACGCATGATGTCTCCTCCGTCTCGTACCGCGCGCACGGCCTGACAACCTGCGCGGTCGGGAAACCTGGACGGGCAGCCACCTAGCCGGGTGGCTGCCCGTCACGTCGTTAGTGCCCAGGTATACACCAGGGCCGATCACGGTTGCGGGACCTTCCCAGAGATCAACTCGAACACGTCGACCTCGGCCGGATCCGGTGCCCGATGGGCGCCACGGCCCCGGATGCGTACCCGGGGCCGGTGGGCGCCCCGTTGTCCGGTGTAGGCGTGCGAGCGGGGACCGGACAGTTCTGCGAAGTACGCCACGTCGTCCGCCTGATCTCCGGCGACGCGTCGCCGGGCCCTCAGCCGCACCCCCAGGACCACGGCCGCACTGCCGGATCCCGACAGCGCGGCCACGGTCGTGATGATCTCCACCATCACCGCGGTTCCCGCGGGGTGGGGATGGCGGGCAGGGCTACCGGGTTGGGCTGGCGCTGGCGCGACTTGGGGATGCGTATGGGGTGGCGCGGCCCCGGGGTGATGGCGCCTTCCCGGTCCGCGATCTCCAGGTACCCGCCCGCCAAGGCCAGGACCACGGCGTGCGTCCGGTTAGCCGCGCGCAATTTGCAAAACGCACGGCGCAGATGGGTTTTCACGGTGTTGCACGTGACGTTGAGCCGGAAACCGATTTCCTCGTCGCTGGCACCGGTGGCCACGCCGGCGATGCACTGCAATTCGCGGTAGGTCAGCGTGGTGCCCGGGACCCCCTCCATCACTGGGCACCCACCACGAACGGGCCGGACAGCGCAACGGTGAGGGTGTCGTACAGGTCATCGATCGTGCGGCAGCCGCACTCGCACCACGGCTGGCAGTACAGGGAGCCGGAGCACTCGGCGCAGTGCCCGCGGCAGGGGTCGGTGTCGTCCAGGTGGCACACGACGACGTGGGAACCCGACAGGGCAACGGATGGCATGGTCTTGGGGTCGGTCATGGTTGGTTTCCTTCATGGAGAGTGGGGTTAACGGCACATGTTGCCAAGCCGCGCCCGGTCGACGCGACTTCACCGCGACCGTCGACGGTGATCATGCACCGGACGATGCCGTCGGCCGTGTTGACGTCCGAGACCACCAGCGACAGGTACGGCAGATCGCTGTCGGTGGCGTGGCTGGTCACCCGGAACACCTCCGGCATGGTGGCCGTGCGCTGCCACGCGATCGTGCCGTACGCCAGCGAGATGGACCCCGGGCCTGACGCCTGCCAGGCCACCGAGTGGGGGCCCACGGCGCTGGCGGGGGGCGCCATCGGGATGGGGACCGGGAGAGGGCTACGGCTGACGGCCGGAGCCGGGGGAGTAGGGGTAGGGGTCGGGGGGGACTGGCAACCGCCGAGGAGTGCGAACCCGAGCGCGGCGACGAGGATGAACCCTCGCACTGCCGCCGCTACGTCCCCGGCAACCCTGATCAAGGCTCTACGGGCGGACACTGCTGTAAACCCTCCTATGGGGTGACATGGACATGCGAACACGCTAGCGTGCTGGCACCCACCTTGGGGAGAGTCGCGAGCAATACTTTTTGCTGAGGGTGATTGGGCCGTTCGGATGAGCCACCGAACATGCGCGTCGGCTGATACTGTCCGGGCACGCGCGGGCGGCGCACGGCTCCCCCAGACCTTGGGAGCCAACGGTTCGCCGACCACCCGCCCCGGCCCCTGGTTTCACCGCAACCAGGCCCCGGGGAATTCGCTGCCCGCGCGTGTGGAAGCGGGCCCCCACCGGCCAGGTGGGGGCCCGGCTCCCGGTAGGCCCCCGTGGCGCAACTGGAAGACGCACCCGTCTTCTAAGCGGGTTAACGTGCGGGTTCGACTCCCGCCGGGGGTTCCAGGTACGACCCGCGGTCTTTGCTGATGGGGACGTGGGCCCGCGGGTCGTACCGCACGGCGCTACTCCACCGGGGGGTGGCACGGAGGGGGGTCAGGTCTAACCTGACCCCCCTCCGTTGCGTCCGGGGTCAAGGTCAGACCTGACTCGTCTACCCCGGGCTAGACGATGGAGTACAGCACGTTGGCGGACGCGCCCGTGATGGTCGCGGCGGAGGCGGAGCACACCAGCCGGATGCCCGCTCCGGCCGGCAAGGTCAGGCCGTGCCACGGCATGTGCAGGGAACTGGTCCCCTCGCCACCGGCGGCGTTGAACGCCATTGCTGTGCAGTAGTCCACGGCGCCGGTGGTGTCCTGGACGTGGCACTGAAACTGCCCGCTCGCGGCCCCCCCGCAGTAGGCGGACACCCCGACTTCCCACAGGCGCAGTGTGGTGCCCGGGGTCGCGGCCACCAGGGCGGTTGTGGATCCGGCTCCGGCGCCGAGCACCGAGGCGGCAAGCGCGGTCGGGTACAGGCCGTTGTCTTGGACCGGCAGCGCGGTCGGAGAGGCCGCCTCGATGTCCACGACGCCATGGATGGCGGTTTCGGAGGGGGAGCCGTACACCCGGGGCGACACCACGGGTTCGGTGCCCTGGTCATCCGACCGCCCCACCCAATACGCCAACAGTTGGGTACCGACCGAGATCCCGGGGTTGAGCACGATCCCCGAGATGGACATCCGGTCTTGGCCATATGCCTGAACGTCGTACAGGATTCCGGAGCCGCCCCACGCACTGACCACCTGGCCGGACTTCTCCAGGACCCACCGCGCGGTGACGAGCGCCGAGTTGAGCGCGTCAACCGCGGTCACGACGAACACCGATCCCGTCCACACCAAGCCTTGCGGGACGGGCGGGAAGGTCAGGGTCGTGGTGAACGTGGACGAGATGGTGCCCTGTGCGAGCTGGTATAGGCGGCTGGTCACGGGCGCACCGTCCCTCGTGGCTGGCCCCGCTGGATCGTGGGCCCCTGCGAGCGCAGACGCGCGGCGGATGCCTTCGTACTGCGGTTGGGTCCGGGCACGGTGGATCCGGGGCCCTTGGGCGGGTTGGCGCCCGCCGACGGGCCCGGGGAAGTGACGTTCACAGTGGTACGGCCACCCCCACCAGCGCCACCACCACCGGCCGGTGCGGCTGCCTTGGCCGCGGTCTGCTGGCCCCGGGTGAGTTGGCCGAATCCGCGGCGGAACGCGCCACCGGGCGTAATGCCGGTGACCACCTGGATTGCTTGCTGTCCCTTACGGCGGAACGCGATGGTGACCATGATGAGGATACCGAGACCCATGATGCCCACGCCCGCGGCCACCAGCAGACCCCCGAGCAATTTGTGAGCCTGGTCCTTGGTGAGCAGGCAGCCGCCCGAGCCGGAGCCCAGACCGATCGATGACTGGACACTCGGATACGGAATCAGGCAGTTGGCGTCGGTGGTGCCCAGCACGTTGCCCGCGGTGGTCGCGGTCGCGCCGGATCCGGAGCCGTACGTGCCGGAGGTGTCGGGGGTTACCCCGCCCTGCAAAAACTGCTGGTACGTGCCGCGGGTGTAGGTCGTCCAGGCGCTCAGCCCTTGGGACTTGAGGATGGAGATTGCCGCCCGAGCCTGCGCCAAGGGGTCTCGGCGCAGCGACTCCGGTGAGCCGAACGCCGCGGTCCGCGACTGTGCCAGACCGTCAAAATAGTTGACCTGCCACAGGCCAACGGAATAATCCCCGGTGCCCGCGTCGTCATTGATTTCAAAGGGATGCCCGCCGGATTCGGCCATGGCGATAGCCGCCATGAGTGAGGCAAGCTTGGGATCCCCGCCCGCCTGGACCCACAGACCCTCAATCTGTGCATAGGAAAGCTTGGTGTTGGGTCCGACCACTGTGGACAGTTGGCCAGTCGTGGAGAGGTTGGCCATGGGTTACTTCGCCGAACCCCAGTCGAGGGCGGAGTATTCGGATCCGTTGCTACGGCCCACATCCGTTGCCGGGTGGCCCATCGAGTACTCATACCCGCCGATCATCACCGCGGCCACGATGACGGCGCCGATGAGCGGTAGGGCGGACTGGACGAGTACGGCAGAGGCGGCACCGGTGGCCACGGTCAGCACGGTGGCGACGACTTCACCCTGTCGAATCGCCTGGACGTTACCCTCCCGGGCCTTTTGGTCATGGAAGAAGGGAGAGCGCACAGTGAACCAAGACGGGCAAAAGGCCGCATAGAGGGACGCGCCTGCCTCGATGACGAGTACGGCCGTGGCGATGGATCCACCCGACACCCCGCCGAGTTCTACGGCCATGGCGTCCCTTTCTCGTTACACTGGCGGGGTTCCGGGGTCCCAACTTCGCACTTCCCTTGCCGCACTAGCCCTGAGGGTGGGACCCCGGAACGCCTCAGGTGAGGATCAGCGGCTTGGTCCAGGTGGACGGGTCGGACGGGTCCGCGGCGATGACCTCCGGCGGCAGCAGCAGCGACGGGGTACCGCCCCTCTCCAGCGGGCCGAGCGTGTAGACGTACTGAGGGTCATACGTCAGGCCGGTCGGGGACATCAGGGCCCGGTGCGGCATGGCCCCACGGGTCCACATGGCGCTCATCGCTTGCCTGCCGCGAACAGGTAGCCGCCGTTGTTACGCCATGCCATCGCGCGGGGACCGTCCTCTGTCCACAGGGTGTCCACACTCTGATACGTGGCGCCGGACTCCGAGGTGACCAGCCGACCCGTGGTTTCGTCACTGACGTAACCGTCGACGGGTGCGAGCTGTCCGGTGCCCGTGAGCGTGTCCATGGAAGCGAACCGCGGAACGTCCATTGTGGGATCCCCCCCTTAGCCGAGGGTCTTCAAGTTGGTGAGCAGGTTCGAGCCGGGCGCGAACCCGGATGCGTTGTGCGCGAGCACGTTGGCCCAATAGGTCGTGCCCGGGGCCAGTCCCTGAACCTCAATCGACGGGATGTTGGTGGTCAGGGTTCGGGATCCGGCACCGGTGAGGGTGTGCGGTCCGACATGCACCGTGTAGTCCGTCGCACCCTGCGACGGCGACCACGCGAGAGCGAAGCTGTTTTTCGTCGCTGTGCCGCTCATGAAGTGCAGGTCGGTCACCCGAGCCGGAACCCCCGCGGGGGGTGTGGTTCCGGTGCTCGGCGGGCCCTGCAACGTCTTGAGCTGATTCAGCAGGTCTTGGTACTGCTGCTCTGACAGACCCTGATCCACGGGCACGATGGAGTACGGAATGGTGTTGTCGGTCGGGTTCTGTGCCGTGGCAGCGTCCGCGGACTGTGCCGCGGACGCTGCCTTGGCCCGACGCAGGTACCAAATCCCGCCGATGACGGCGGCCCCTCCGATGATCCATACCCACATCGGGAGCCCAGCAAATCGGCGCTGGAAAAAGGATCCCCCACCGGATCCCCCGACGTTGACTTCGGTGTCCTCAGCCACGGCTCGGCCCGGTCCACTGTGGCCAGTACTGCGTCACCGACGGTTGTACGATCTGCGACTGTCCGCCGACGCGTCGGCCGATCTGCGCCACGCCCGGGAGCTGGTAGACGTTGCGCGCCGGTACCGGCATTTGGTTGTCCCGCAACAGTTGTACGGGCCCATGGATTGGATCGACGGTGTACAGGTCCGGATAGATCACGTCCGGCGCACAGTACGACGGCTGGGTCTGGCGGACCTGCGAGATCATCGGCAGAGCCGCGGGCTTCGGAGCCGGCACGGCCTGAGTTCCGGGCTGCCCGTGCACATGGCACAGGCCATACGACGAGCCGATGACCGATGTCAACGGAGGGGGCATGAACGCGGGCGCCGTGCGCGCGGTCACGTCCGCGACGGTGTAACGCATCCCTACCTCCTCTGTCTACTTGGGAGCGACACCGAGCAGGGACGACTCGGTGGGAGTGATGATCGAAACCAGGGCGTTGCCTGCCGCCTGAGTTCCGGCCGGATGGGTCAGGATGTCTCCGAGCATGAGACCGGCGACCACCAGCCCAAGGAGACCGAGGAATGACGTGGGCTTCATGTTCACCTCCTCAGATGCTTACCGGGCCCTGCTTGGGAAGCGGGGCAGTGTATTGCGGCTGCCCCGAGGATGCGGAGCTTCCGCTTGTGGTGGGCCAGGCGTTGAGCAGTCCGGCGAGATCAAGACCGACCGCGAGCATCGTTGCAAGGCCCGGTTCCCACTCGGCGAGGATCCCCAGGATGACGAACAAACCGGAGACCCCGAGGATCTCCCCCGGCAGCGGCAGCCGCTTACTTGCCTTGTACGAGCGGAAAACCAGGATGCCCTCACCGACGAGCGCGGCGATGAGAAACCCGCCCATCCTGGCCTCCTCTCGCTAGATGTTGGTGGTGGTGCCGGATCCGGTGTTGGAGTTGGGGACGGTGAACGGAGACGGGGTGATACTCGTACTCCGTTGCGGCGGTGGCCAGTTTCCCTTATAGCGGTTGGGAATCACGAGATCAGGCAGGCTGATGTCGTAATCCTTGAGCATGGTCCATCCCCACCACGCCACCGTGTATCCGGAGAACAGCACGGACAGCGCGAGCGCGGGCATGGGTCAGCTACCGGTGCCGCTGGTCGACTTGTTGGAGGCCATCGGCCGGACCCACCGGTGGAAAGCCCACACACCGGCGACCCCGACCACCAGGCCCACGACGAAGCTTCGGTTGATCACGGTCCCTCTCCTAACGCGGCAGGCTCCACCACAGGTAGGCCAGCAGTCCTAGAGCAATGACTCCCGCAGCGATCCCGCCATACGCGGGGACCTTGCTGCCACCACCGGTGACCGACGGTCCGTAGGCAGCAGACGTGATAGTCGTGGGCGCGGCTGCGGTGGATCCCGCGCCCCCGACTCCGGCACGGGCCCGCAGACCCGCGGACGCGCCCAGGTTCAGACCCGACATGAGCGCGACCCCCTACAGCTCCGGGAGACCCTGGATCAGCGTGCCCGCGGGGACCACCTGACCGAGGATCACGTTGAGCGTTGCCGGCGAGTTGGCGATGGTTCCCCACGGCGCGCCCTGGATCTCAATGAGAGAACCGGGGTTCGTGGACAGGTAGGTTTCGCCGGTGTCCAGCAGGCCCATGTCGGTCTGTGAAAGGGAAGTCTTGCGGTCGAACGCCAGCACACCGGCCGGGCGGCTGACCCCTTGGAACGCCGTGGCCATGTCATCGAGCACCGAGTCGAACCGGGAGTCGATGAGCGGTACACCGTCCACATAGACCCGAACCCGGGCCGGCCACGCGTCGATGCGCGCGCCCGTGGAGTCGCGCAGTTCGAGGATGATGACCGACAGGTACCCGCCGAGACGGGGAAGCTGCACCGACATCGTGGAGCCGCTGGCGATCGGCGGGTTGCACTGCTGGTAAACCCACTGGATCGTGGAGCCCAGACCGGGCGGGGACGCGGACACGCCCTCGGGAAGCCAATAGAAATCGGCATCCGTGGTGACGTTGAGCGTCGGGACCGTTGTGGGAGCGGTGGTGTAGACCGACGTGGAGGCGGCGAGGTTCAGTTGCAGGGTCGGCAGCAGCGACGCGTTCGCGCCGGAGATCAGGCCGTAACCCTTGCTGAATTCCAGCGGCAACTGAGTGTTGAACGCGAAGTTCCCGGTCGCGGCCGGAGTCGACCACGACGGGAGCGCGGTCACGTCGCGCGTGATGCCCCACCCGAAAAGCCCACCGTAGCGGGGAATGAGGTTCAGCGCCTCGTAGCCGGGCGCCACGATCAAGGGAGTCCCGAAGGCATCCTTGAGCGTGACGAGCTGGATGGCGTTGTACGGCGCGTCCGCGGCATAGACCGCGGCGGCGCCGGTGCCACCGGTCGCGGACACGTTGAGCCGAAACCCGGAGTAGTACCCGGGAACCGAGACGAGCGGCTGCGTGATGACGCCACCGTAGGCGTTGCCGGACGACGTGTACATCGGTCGGCGCCCCGGCTGGCTGTGGCGGATGAACGGACCGCCGGGCGGCTCAATGGTGGTCTGAGGCTGCGGGCGTCCGGCGGACATGCCCGCGGGACCCGCGCTGGTAGCCGGAGTCGACGTGGATGCGGTGGCCATGTCAGCCGACCGCCACGGCGCCGACCTGCGCCCCCTGATGCTTGACAGAATTGGGGTCGGCAGAGGCCAGGGTCTTTGCGATCCACAGCCTTACCAGTCCCCATGCGGGCTGAATCAGGATTGCAACAGCAATCGTCAGCCCCATGATCCGACGCGTCGGCACGGCGCATTCCTCCCCAGGTCACACAATGCCTATCGGCGGAGGTTAACACACCGTACCGACGTTTCGTAGGATTCCTACGCCGGTGGTGTCGAAAGAGGGAACCCGAACCCGGTCAGGCTGGCAACCGTCTCCGGAGTCGCGGGCATGGCCGGATTCCCGAACCGGTTGTGTTGGTTGTACACAAAATCGTTGAGCGCGTCCTCATCCGGCAGATGCCAATAACTCATGCCGTCGGTAGCATAAACCGCGGGACCGCTGGCGAGTTTCACCAGGCGCGGCAGGCGCATAACTTCCTCCAAATTGAAAATCTCCGCAAGCTCCGGAAATTCGCCACGGAAAATGTCCCCATCCACGGAAAATCCCTGGCGGGTTTCGGCAGCGTCGGTCACTTGACCCAGGAGGGGCGTAACTCCCCCGTACGACTCCCACCCCGCCCACGTGTCCCCGGGGTACAGCGCGGACAGCATGTCCTGTCCACCGGTGTAGTACGACGAGATGAGCGGCGGCAGCCCGTACAAGCTCGGTCGGCCCATCCGCTCCCAGACCCACC
>Ga0209577_10003692_pt1 | contig 14428 bp, 19 predicted proteins | sample GraSoiAngelo_109_FD_185874 | JGI IMG/M metagenome (GOLD analysis project Ga0209577, IMG submission 185874) | Grasslands soil microbial communities from the Angelo Coastal Reserve, California, USA - 14_0903_12_20cm (SPAdes) (version 2) | ecosystem: Environmental > Terrestrial > Soil > Grasslands...
CATTGTCCTTTTTCGCTGGCGGCACGCGCGCGGTCTTCCCAGGCGAACATCTCCTTGGAAACAATGTCCGTTTCCTCTCCGACCGATCGCTGGAAGAGTTGCAGATCTTCGATGACAGGGGTCCGAATCTCGGAAAAGTTGTAGACACGGAAGACGTCGCGGACTACTCCCTCGACGAAATTCCAGGTCTCCGTCTCAGGCGGCAGCAGGTCACGGGTGCCGCGCACGGCTTTGATCATGCAGGTGATTACTCCGAGCAAAATTCTTTGCGATAGGACTCTGTATAGTCTACATAATTCCGGGCATATTGCAGGATCGTCTGCTGGCTGGTTTCGTCGTCAATCCGTTTTTTGAATTTTCCCGGCACGCCCATCCACAGTGAAAATGGCTCTATGATGGTCCCCTCGGGTATGACCGTGCTTGCGGCGATAATAGAGCCCTCGCCGATCTGCGCATTGTTCAGGACCACCGATCCCATGCCAATCAGGCACCGACTACCGATGGTGCAGCCATGGAGCGTCACAGAATGGCCGACAGTCACCCAATCGCCCATGACCACGCCGTATTTGTGGCGCATGCCGTGCAGGACCGAGCAATCCTGGACGTTGGAGTTGTTTCCGATGCGAATCGCGAAGACGTCACCGCGAATGACAGCGTTCATCCATACGCTGGAGTTCTCGCCGATCTCTACATCACCGATGATCTGCGCCGATTCATCGATGTAACAGGAAGAAGCAATGCGCGGAGCAATACCCTGGTAAGAGCGAAGCATGTGAGGGTTAGAAGGTAACATGCAAGACAGAAATTGCCAAAATTGCCATGACTGCCAAAATTGCCCACAACTTTAATGGACCGGCGAAAATGCGGCAGACGATTGGTCAGCTAAGTTTTAGTCAGAGTTATCTCAGTTGCACTCCCAGCAACTCCGTCACCGGCGTCCATTGCTCCCAGGCATAACGCCAGATGGAAACTGAATGTAACTTCTCGAAGGAGTGAAAATCACGCTCGTGCAATGCAAGGATTTCGTCCAGGAAAACCTGGCTGACAAAACTGCAATCGTTGCAACGAACAATGTAAGGACAAGGCGAACTCATGAGTAAAACAGGACGACAAGGTGAGTGTGGTACTTCCGTTGATGGTGTGCACTAGGGTGGCTTGCTGAAGGCGCTGGAGTTTTTCGCTTAGCTTTGATCTCAGGACTGCATGATCCTCAAGCGCAGTTCATTTTCCCAGATGGGCATTGCTGAATCCACGACTTCTACTCCCACTTGACCAGCCTGAGTGGTCTTAGGTTCCCCGACCCATATCACGCGATATTTTGCGCGCTTGTTGTGCCTCTGCAGCCAGAGGACCTGTCCGACTTTTTCAACACCGGTCACCGCCACCAGGCGGGCGCCAATCATCGAAATCTCATAGGTGCAGCATAGCTGAAAGTTGGCGCTGTTTGGATCGAGAAAGACCTTGACCGGCACGGCTACATGAACACGTTTCTCGCGGCGAGCTTCTGCTTGGGAAGCTTGTGCGGCATTGACCGAGGGAGACGCCGCCGAGGGACTTTGATTGGGTTGCATAACTGGAAAGTATGGCGGTGATACAGAAGATGGTCAACGTTACTTTGGTGTGCCGGTAAGGAAGATAACTACAATAACTATTATTTCAAATCAGGAAAACTTTACTTTTTACTGAGAGCACGGCCTACGGCAACAGCCTCTCCTGCAACAGAGGCTCCTGGCTCGAGCGAAAGCAACCGAACTCGTCCGCTGGCCGCCGTGCGGCCTTCGGAGTCAGTAATCGATACCTCCCATACCTGGGTCCTTCGACCTCGCATCAGAGGCAAGGCGGTAGCGCGGAGCAGTCCTTCACGAACGGCCCGCAGAAAAGAGGTGTGGTTCTCGAGGCCGACAACCGGCTGCCCCTGCTTCAACCCATAAAGCGCAGCCCCCACCGAGGCAACCGTTTCAATGAGACCGGAATAGAGGCCTCCATGAACGATTCCATAGGCTTGCAGATGGACTGGCCCTATCTGCACCTGCGCAACAACTTGATCCGCAGTGGCCCGAACGAATTGGACTCCCATGCTGGAATTCCAGCCATCCAGGTTGGCATTCAATTTGGCGGAAAAATCTTCGTTCTTTGGTTCGGTGGTCGTTGATGGGTGAGTCATGGTGATTTGAAATAATTACGAATTAAAAATTATCAAATTACAAATTCCTAGTGTCCTGTGTGGTACGGATGTCCTTTTAAGATTGTCAATGCCCGGTAGATTTGCTCCAGTAAAACGATGCGCGCCAGTTCGTGGGCCAAGGTCATCTTGCCGAAAGAAAGGATCAGATCGGCGGCGTTGCGCGCGTGGTCGCTGAAGCCATCGGCTGGACCGATCGCAAATAACAGGTTCTGGGTCCCACGGTCCTGCTGGTCACGCAATAGTTCGGCAAATTCCTCCGAGGTAAACTGCCGTCCTCGAGCGTCGAGCAAAATAAGCACTGGCTTGGTGCGTCCAGAGGCATGCTCCGCCAGCCTCAACAGGGCCGGTTCCGCGGATAACTCGTGCGACTCCGATGGCACATGGCGCGAAATGCGCTTCAAATATTCAGCGGTCAGCGATTGAATCGCCGGCTCTTTAGTTTTTCCAACCCAGGCAATCTGAAGTTTCACCGGGAATTTGAATTTAAGCTTTTCCTTTCCGAAGTGTTTTACCATGAGTCTTTTTTGCCGGCGAACGTTTCCTTGCTCTCGGACTTGCCTTTGGCCCGGCTGTGGTTTTGGCCTTGGGGGAGCGTCCGGTTGCAGCTCTTTTTGCAGCTTTCACGGTGGCCGGCTTCTTCAGCAGATCGGAAGATGTCACGCGGCTCGCCGATTTCCAGAGCCGTTCCAGATCATAAAACTTGCGTGCCCGCTCCGAAAAAATGTGGACTACAAAATCCACGTAATCGAGCAAGATCCATTCGGCCTGGTTATACCCTTCAATACTTGTGGGGCGAACGCCTATGGAGCGCAGCATCTTTTCCACTTCGTCGGAAATGGCCTGAATCTGGCGAGGATTAGTGCCGGTGCAAACAATGAAATAGTCGGTGAAATGGCCGGCGGCCCGGTCCATCTCCAGAATTGCGAGTTGTTCACCCTTTTTGCTTTCTACCGCCCTGACTGCCTCGGCTACTTGCTGCCTGATTTCTATGCTCATCCTCGCCCTTCGCTCCTGATGTGTTCCCTCGAACAAGAAGATAGCATCTTGCCCGTGTTGCGTGCCTTATTTTTCCTGCTCCAACTGGTCCCCCAGGTATAGATGCTGTTTCCTGATATATTCCGCGACCAGCCGGGGAACATATTTGCTAAGCTCCTCGACTGAATTGTTGGCAGCAGCGCGAATCTGTGTTGATGAAATTGGCTGGTCAACACTATCCAGCAGATGGATGGTGGTTGCACCAAGCTGGACCCGGCTTACTGTCTCCTCTGCGCTTTCCTTCAACAATGTTGCCTCAGACCGCAAGGATTCCGGCAACGCCTTCTCTATTTTTTCAAGCGAATATCCGGGCCGGCTGGCCACCACAAAATCGCACTCTGAGAGAAGTTCGATCGGCTGCCTCCACGAGGCAATCTCAGTAAACGCATCGGCCCCGATTAGAAAGTAGAGTTTATCAGGCGGTTTCAGCGTGCTCTTCAACCGGCGAATGGTATCAATGGAGTAATTCGGTTGCGTGGAATTGGCTTCCAATAGCGAGGGTAAAAAGCGACGCTCTGCCGCCGTGGCCAGGGCCAACATGGCAAAACGATGCTGAAACTCGGTGAGGTTACGGCGACGCTTATGAGGAGGCGCATCCGAAGGAACAAAGTAGACCAGATCGAGCCCCAACCTTTCCATTGCTGCACTGGCTACGGCCAAATGCCCCAGATGTACCGGATCAAAAGTACCACCAAAGAATGCCAGCTTCATGCTTCCACCAGCCGTGCTCATTGGCTCTTTCTTTTCTTGAAAGCAGCTCGTTTTGGAATGCGGACCCTCTGGGACTTGACCCTCCTTGCTTTGCGGACGGCAGACGGCTTTTTCTCTCTTGACGGCTGAACGTATGTTCCTGCACGAATTTCCGCTACGCGCTTTCCCAAGGCATATTTCAACTGAGGGATGCCTTGGCCGGTGACCGCCGAAATCTCGTAGAGATCCAGCTTCAACCTCTTGCTGTATTTGCGAAGCTGCGCCAGTTTCTCTTTGCTGACGACATCCATTTTAGAAGCCACTACCATGACCGGTTTCTGTTCTAATCCAGCGCCAAAGCTGGCCAACTCGTTCGTGATTACTTTGAAATCCTGCACCGGATCAGGCCGCCCGCTGGCATCGGAGACATCCACAATATGCGCCAATGCGCGGGTCCGTTCAATATGGCGAAGAAATTGGGCGCCCAATCCGGTGCCCGTATGCGCTCCCTCGATGAGCCCGGGAATGTCGGCCACTACATAGCTGTCTTCATGGGGGAACTCACCGATGGTGACCACGCCCAGGTTCGGCTCAAGCGTTGTAAAAGGATAATCGGCAATCTTGGGCCGGGCCGCGGAAATACGAGAGATAAGCGTCGACTTGCCGACATTCGGATATCCCACCAGCCCAACATCAGCGAGCAGTTTCAGCTCCAGCTTCAGCACTCGTTCCTCGCCCGGCTTGCCGGGTTCGTGTTCACGGGGGGCCTGGTGCGTGCTGGTAGCGAAATGCTGATTGCCGCGCCCGCCGCGTCCGCCGTGGGCTACGATAATGCGCTCGTCGGCTTTGGAAAAATCATGCACCGCTTCGCCCGTGTTCTTGTCATAAACAATGGTGCCTACAGGAACTTTTAAGACAATGGGTTCACCGTCACGTCCGGTGCAATTAGAGCCTTCGCCGTGCCGTCCGCGCTCCCCGGTATATTCAGGATTGAACCGAAAATGGATGAGCGTGTTATGGCGTTCGCTCGATTCCATGATGATATCGCCGCCCCGGCCACCGTCCCCGCCCGAAGGCCCGCCCCGAGGCACAAACTTCTCCCTGCGGAATGCCATACATCCATTTCCGCCGCCACCAGCTTTGATGCGAATTGTCGCTTCATCAATGAACATTCGACGAAACCATTACACCGCAAAGAACGCTAAGGACGCAAAGGTCAGATGCCATTTGCTCTTTCAAATACGAAGCCCCGTTTTGGAACGGGGCTCAAAACACTAACGGCTCTGAAGGTGGGTATATAACTTAGGCCTTTGCTGCTTCTGCTGGTTCCACCAGCACATAGCGACCGCTGCCGCCTTTGTCCACAAACTTGATCACGCCAGTGACCTTCGCAAACAGGGTATCGTCTTTGCCGCGACCGACGTTGGCGCCGGGCTTGATTGGTGTGCCGCGCTGCCGCACAATGATGGTGCCTCCGGACACGAACTGTCCGCCGAAGGCCTTTACGCCCAGCCGTTGCGCGTTGGAATCGCGCCCGTTTCTAGAACTGCCTAATCCTTTTTTGTGTGCCATAAAAAAATCCTCTGCTATTTCTTCTTGTTCTTGGATCTACCGCTCTTTTTTGCCGCCTTCGTCGCCTGGGTCTTCCGCGCAGGTTTTTTGGCCGGCTTCTTGGCCGCAACCGCTTTTCCGTGAAGCTCAGTTCCAGCATCCTCTTCAGCTTCAGTCTCTACCGGAGGAGCAGCTTTAGCTTTTTTTGCCGGCAGCTCTGGAGCGGTAAAACGCTGGCCGTCAAAAGCAATTTCGGTAATGCGCACAGCAGTGTAATGCTGGCGATGCCCAAGGATCTTTTTGTATTGCTTTTTGCGCTTGAAATGGAAAACCAGGATCTTGTCGCTGCGTCCGCTCTCCATGACCTGGCCGCTGACCAAGACGTCGGCTCCAGGGCCGATCTTGCCTTCCTCCCCGGAAACGGCCAAGACATCTTTGAACTCAACCGTATCGCCATCGTTGGCAGGCAATTTCTCGATTTTGACAATGTCTCCGGGAGCAACACGATACTGTTTCCCCCCGGCGCGAATGACCGCGTACATATTCTCTCCGTTGTCCTTCTCAAATTGCTGCAAAATAAAGGACAGTCTCTTTGGACTTTAGATTTTGCTGAAATTCTGCGGTTTGCGAACAGCCTTGCTCAATAAGGCAGGATCTGACAATACCGGCAAACCTTGTAATTCTAACGTGATGCGGCGGAAGCGGTCAAACTTCAGAGTCCTCGGGTCCTCCAAAAGAAACAGAAGAGCGATCTCGGATGGGCGCACTCAATTCACCCGGTACCGCGATTTCATGACCAGCAGGACCACAATCAGCGTCAATGTAACTGCATTGGCCACAATAACAGGCGCGGCCCGCAGCAGCAGTCCATAGATCAACCACAAGAAAACGCCAAAGCCGAAAGTCAGGAGCATCCCATAAGAAAGGTCCTCGCAACGCCGCGTACGCCACGCTTTGTGGACCTGCGGGACAAAAGAAAGCGTGGTCAATGTGCCGGCGATGAAACCAAGAATACTGATCATGTTAGATCGTTAAATGGGGTCACTTGCCCACCCAGCAGGGCTCTCTCTTACCCAAGAAGGCGGAGATCCCTTCCTGAGCGTCAACGGCCATGGAGTTCATGCTCATAACTTCTTTTGCGTATGCATAGGCCTTGGGCTGGTCCAGGTCTATCTGGGCGTAGAAGGCTTCTTTGCCGAGCGCCACGGTCAACCTGCTTGCCTTGGCAATCTGAGTTGCCAGCTTTTTAGCTGCTTCAACAAGTTCTTCAGCCGGAACGACCAGATTGATCAAGCCCCAGTCGGCAGCGGTAACGGGATCGATCATTTCGCCAGTGAGCAACATCTGAAGCGCCCGTTTCCGGCCAATGGCCCGGCTAACCGCAACCATCGGCGTCGTACAGAAGAGACCAATCTTCACTCCGGGTGTGGCGAATGCGGCCTGGTCCGAAGCTACAGCCAGATCGCAGGTAGCTACCAGTTGGCACCCGGCCGCAGTTGCGATTCCCTGGACTCGGGCGACCACCGGTTGAGGAATGGATTGTATCTTTTCCATCAATTGAGAACAGACGTCGAAGAGTTGCCGGTACTCGTTCAGGTCACGCCCAACCATCTCGCTCAGGTCGTGTCCGGAAGAAAAGACCTTGCCGGCAGCCGCCAGAATCACAGCACGTACGCTTCTGTCTTTCCCTACTTGATCGAGACAGTCGATCAATTCCAGCATGAGGTCCAGGGAAAGCGCATTGCGGCGATTCGGCCGGTTCAGGGTGATGGTGGCAATCTCGTCTTCACAGGCAAAGCAGAGATTCTGGTAATTGGTCATGGCAATCCCTCAGCTTTTCAACTTTTCCATGATAGAGCATTGGCCGGAAAGGCGCGATAGAAGTAACGCCGGATGACCACGGCCCAAAGAAGCGGAAACAGATAGAATTTGAGATTGGGTTTGACCCACCACTGGTCCGGCCCTGCCGGACCAGTGGTGGATTTGGCAAGACGATTTCTACATCACTACATCTTCGGTTGGTATCTTGGCTGCCTGGTTGCGAAGATCTTCAAACAAGAGGGTGCTCAGGTAACGCTCTCCGAAGCTCGGGATGACCACCACGATAAGTTTGCCCGCATTTTCAGGGCGGTTGCCCACCTTCAACGCCGCTGAAACCGCCGCGCCGGAAGAGATTCCGACCAGCAAGCCCTCCTCTGTTGCCATCCGGCGGGCCATCTTCATCGATTCTTCGGTTGTCGCCGTTATCACTTCATCGATGAAGTCAGTACGAAGAATTTCGGGGACGAAGCCTGCCCCCAATCCCTGAAGCTTATGCGGGCCCGCTTTGCCTCCGGAAAGCACAGGGCTGTCCGCAGGTTCGACTGCCACAATTTTGAAGGAAGGCTTTTTGGGTTTTATGAACTCACCCACGCCGGTCAGCGTACCGCCGGTGCCCACGCCCGAAATCAGGATATCGATCTTGCCGTCAGTATCGTTCCAGATTTCCGGGCCGGTTGTTTCCCGATGTATCTTGGGGTTGTCAGGATTGGCGAATTGCTGAAGCATTACGCTATTCGGGGTCTTCTCCAGCAGTTCTTTGGCCTTCACCAGTGAACCACGCACGCCCCTGGCTCCCGGAGTCAGGACCACCTCGGAGCCAAAGGCCAGCAACACAACCCGCCGCTCCATGCTGACCGTATCGGGCATCACCAGAATCGTGCGATAACCTTTGGCTGCCGCTACAAATGCCAGACCGATTCCTGTATTGCCACTGGTAGGCTCGATCAAGACCGTCTTGCCAGGCTGGATTTTGCCGGCCTTCTCGGCCTCCAGGATCATGCTCACACCGATGCGGTCTTTTACGCTGCTACAAGGATTCTGGCTCTCCAACTTGGCGACAATGGTTGCCTTGCAGCCGTCTATGACCTTATTCAATTGCACCAGGGGCGTTCGCCCAATCAGTTCCGTAACGTCTTTCGCGATCTTCATGTCGTTGCCTCTCCGGAAAATTCTACCGATAAAATGTATAGGATTACCCCGGAACCCGCAAAGGCCATGCACCGCACGGGCGCGCGGATTGTAGAATATTGCCGAGGTACCGATGAAAATATTGAGGCTATTGGTTATTATCGTCGTGGTTGTGGTTGCCTATGTCCTGGCGCGCTCGCGATTTCAGCACCCAAGGTGAGATGGAGCGCGGCTACGCTCAAATTTTCGGCAACTTGCGTTACCTGTTTGTGCTTGCGGCTGGTTCTTCGAAGGCTTCCATCTCTTGGTATCCGCAGTCGGTGCATTCAGCTCGGTCAGTTATATATTGGGCGAAGCAACGCGGGCAATAGACGATGCAACCGTTCATCCGAACTGAGGGCGCCCATAGCCGTCCTGGTTCCAGGCCTCTTTGCCGGATAGCCTGTTCAATCAAGGCTTGCAACTTTTTCTGATACCACTCATTGCCAACGGCAGTGAATCTGCCGTGGCGAAGATGCTCTCCTGCAAGAGCTTCAAATTCATCATCGGAACAGAGCGCACCGGCGACCGCCACTGGATGGAAGTTCACAACCAGGTCGCGACAAAGCGTGTCGCCGGCCCTGATCGCCGCGATTGGCGAAAGAGCAATCGTGAAAGCGGATTTAAACCTTGAATCTTTGGCCTTGCCAAAAAAATGCCAATGCAGTTTCCAAACGTCAACCGCCAAAGCAATCGACGTAGCTACAACCAGGAAGATTGCCATCCACAGCATTCGTGGCACGAACGTGCCAATCGCCCATGGAAGCAGGAAGAACAGAAAAAAGAACTGCAGGTTGCAGATGGTCCGGAGCCACAACGAACGGCGCGTGAATACTTTTAAATGGCGGCCAGCCGATTGCACATTCAAGCTCTTCTGCAGCCATTTTTGAATGATCTGTTCTCGGCGGGATCGTTTGGCTTTCCGCACCTGCTCCAGCAACTCACAATAATGCAGGGCCTGGGCTTCGTCGCCCTTGAAAACCTGCGTTCCATTGCAGAGCAACTTGGAGCCGGACCGCGTGACCTCGACTTTCTCCCAAAGCATGGAAAGCGGCTCGCCTTTGGTATCAGCAAACAGGATTGAGTCTGGACCGAGCTGAAAGGCCGGCCATTGCGTGACTAGCGGAGGAGAAAGCGGGGGAAGAGGATTACCAAAGAAAGCGGCTGTATCCAGCGCACTCAGGACAAAGCCCCGGCTTTTCCTCTTCCCCCGCCCGCGAAAGCCCAATGCAAAAACTACCGAATCCGGATTGACCCAGCAGATGCATTGAATCAAATAAACGATGAAAACAATCAGGAACAGGGACCCTAGCTCTGTCATCCCTGTGCGGCTGCCTGCTTATTTGGATCTTCAATTCTGGTCTCATTCCCGCCAAAAATCGATTTGAAAAGCTTCTTGATGAACCCTCCGATCGCCACTATCGCCAGCAGGATGAACTTCCAGAACTTGGCCAGCAAACCTGTCTTGAGCAACACAGCTCCTGTGCCGCCGGCTATCAACGCAGCCAAACCGTACTTGGCAACTTTGTCACCCGCCCGAAAATCTGCGTAGCGGTTTCCCGAATTAAAGCTGAAACCTGACATCAACGTGTTGAACTCCAGTTTGGTGGAGGCATATTTCGCTGGAGAGACTACCAAATCCACATTCATTGTGCCATGCCGGCCCAATACTCGGATCGAATGATTCACCGATCCGTCATCGGTCGGATCATCACCTCGACCCCGAATTGCCCAGGTAAGGTTCTTGGTTTGCGGATCATAGAACGGAGTCGTTTCCCATCCGGTTACATGAAATGGCTTCCAACCGCTCGCTTTACGTTGCTCGTTGGCAGCTTCGGTTCCATCTTTGATGTTTTGTAGAATGCTGCCTGCATTCAGGTTTCTATCATTGTCTTTAACGTACCCGGAATCTTCGAATTCGAAGATCATGAACCATCCACCCTCGGGTGGTATGATCGTTGCGAGTTCCTTGCCGCTGGGCGGGTTGTGGGTCAGCCGGAGCACAGTTTGCGTGCCCGCTCTTCCGGTAAATCGATAACCGTCAGGAATATTGATTTCGCCAATATCACCCAGACGGCCTGCTCCGGGGCCGACTTGCCAATCAATTTTAGGCTTCGGCTGTTCTGCCGCAGGCTCCTGCGCGGCGGCCACAATCGTGAGGCCTGCGGTAAATAAAAAGAGTAGAAAGAGCGCTTTGCGCCCATTGCTTGCCATAAACCTTCCTCCGTTCCCGAGACTGTTTTTGCATTTTGGGCTTTTATTTGCACTCTGGCAACACTTTTCTCACGGGAAGTTACCTTGGGCACTTCGCGCCTTTTCTCGACGGGCAGGTGAATCCACCGGTGGCTGAAGCGCTGAAGTCCTGAATTCTGTTTTCTTTTGCCCTGCGTGACCGTCCTTTTCACAGCGGAATGGAGTCTAATGTCTTTCAGTTTCTACAACCTTCGGAGGTCTGCATGAAGCTGTCGGCAATCGCATGCGGGATGTTTGCTCTTCCCTTGGCCGCAAATTTTGCCTCAGGCCAAATCACAACGTCGCAGTATGACAACCAGCGTACCGGCGCCACATTGACTGAGACCGTGTTGACTCCCCGAAACGTAAACGTGCGGCAGTTTGGGAAGCTGGGTGCTTTCAAAGTTGACGGCGCAGTGTTTGCTCAGCCGCTTTTCGTTCCCGCTCTTGAGATTCCCGGCAAGGGCAGGCATAACGTCCTCTTCGTTGCCACCGAGCACGACAGCGTGTATGCCTTTGATGCAGATCGTCCGAACGAGCCACCACTTTGGCAGGTGAATTTCCTCGACAAGCAGCGAGGAATCTCAACCGTTACCCATCGCGATGTGGAATGCCCATTCATTCGGCCTGAAATCGGCATAACTCCCACACCGGTGATCGACATGAAGACCGGCACGCTTTATGTGCTTGCCCGGACGAAAATCGGCAATACGTTCGGCGAAGATGAATACTTTCAGCATCTGCACGCGCTGGCAATTACCACCGGCGTTGAAAAATTCGGTGGTCCAAGGCTCATTACGGCATCCGTTCCAGGCAAAGGCGAGGGAGCCGCCAACGGAAAAGTCGCTTTCAACGCCTTGCGCGAGAACCCTCGTACCGCTCTCCTGTTGGCCAACGATACGTTGTACCTCGCCTGGGGATCGTCATGCGATGTCGACCCATACCACGGGTGGGTCATGGCATACGATCCGCACACCTTGGCCCAAAAGGCCGTGCTCAATGTCACTCCCAACGGCTCGCAAGGAGGCATCTGGACCAGTGATACAGGCTTGGCAGCCGATGCCAAAGGCAACGTCTACGTTCCTATTGGAAACGGGACCTTCAATGCAGCTTCGGGCGGACAAGACTACGGCGATTCAATTTTGAAACTGGCGATGGAAGGAAATTCCCTCGTCGTTCGCGATTACTTCACCCCGCATGACGAACTGCAATTGAATTCCGAGGATAACGACCTGGGATCGAGCGGCCCCCTGCTTTTGCCGGACCAGCCGGGCCCGCATCCCCATCTTGTATTGCAGCCCACCAAGGGCGGCGCGATTTACGTAATCGACCGCGACCACATGGGCAAGTTTCAAAGTGGCCGCGACGATGTTATCCAAAAGCTTCCCATGGCCGGTGGAGGCTATGGCGCAATCACATACTGGAACCATCACGCATTTTTCGCCTGCAGCGCCGATTTCCTGCGCGATTACTCAATCGCGAATGGCCAATTGAAATCGACCGCACACTCCAGAGTAAAGTTCGCTAATCCGGGAGCAACGCCCACTGTTTCAGCAAATGGAGCCAAAGACGCAATCGTGTGGGCGGTTGCGACCAAAACCTGGAACGGCCCCGAACAACCGGCGGTTCTTTATGCATTCGACGCTGCCCATATTGATCAGTTGCTCTACACCTCGGAGCAGAATAGCCAGCGCGATCGTGCCGCTCTTGCCACCCGCTTCGTGGTCCCCATCGTTGCCAACGGACGTGTCTACTTCAGCGCCCGAGGCGAAGTAGAAGTCTATGGTCTCTTGAAATAAGACTCCGGGACTTCAGCTTCTCCCCCTGAATCGAATGATCAGACGGCGGTCGCGCTTCGACGGGCGGCTTGGCGGCGACGAATCAAACTGATGCGCCAATTTGCGCTCTTCGGCTACCTTCAAACGCAACTCGCGGCTGGCCTCTGTTTCCCGATAAAGCGTCTGCGCGACTGAAGCGGGTCCGCGTATCTCGCTCAGAGCCAGTACCTCCACGTGAAAGTCGCCACCGTCGTTGGTCACTCGCAGCATGTCCCCGATCCGTACATCGCGTGCCGGCTTGGCAGGTTGATTATTGGATAGGATACGGCCAAGCTCGCAAGCACGCGCAGCCAAAACTCGCGTCTTGAAGAAGCGCGCGGCCCAAAGCCACTTGTCTATGCGCACGGCGGTCATGGTTTCATAGCTCGTAGATAAACGTATGGCGCACGGTTGCGATAGGACTTGGAGACGGCTCGTTGCCTGAGATTCGAATGCCGGCGACGGCAAATTTACGCCCCTTGCGCTCGAAGCATTCCTGAATCAGCCCTCGAACCACGATCTCCTCGCCGAGTCCAGCCAACCGGTGGTGCCGCACGTGGCTGCCGGCATGAATCCACGGGCTCATGCGAAAGTTGCGCACCAGGATGTCATTGGCCATGCGCAACAGGCGTTCAGGAATTTCGGCCATTTCTTTCACGTCCATGGTCAGGTGAAGACTGCCGAGGGCCAAGCCCGGCAGGATGGTTGCAGAAGAAGCGACAGGCCGTTGGTCCATATCGGGAAGCGGATGCAGCGGCAACGAAGGCACATTCAGATCGGTTTGGTCATCGCTGGCTACCGTCCCCGAAGCATACAGCGAGCCATCTTCGTGCGTTGCGCTAACTACCGAGCCATCGCAACTGGAGGCTACCGTCTCGCCCTCATAGCAGGGATTGAAAAAGCGCATATTCATGCCGCCCGACTCGAGCCAGCGGAGGCCAAATATCTCAAGCACCGGCGGGACCATGTAACCATATACAGTTATGCCGGGGACCAGGCCGCCACGAAATCCCAGGGAAGCCGCAACGCGGTCATCGTGAATTTTGTTTTCCGATTCCGTAGCGGTGTTGTGGGCCCGGACACGAAAAACCGTCGAAGGCTGTTTGGAAGTCGCCATTTGCCGCATTCATGATAAACCGATGGCTCCTGATATAACATCTGCACCAATGCCCAGACAAAACCGCAACAACGATAGGATTTCCATTGCCCAGCAGAAACTTGGCAGGAAGATTCGCGCCTTGCGCGAAAAGCAGCGGCTTTCTCAAGAGGCTCTTGCCGACTTGTGCGGTCTGAACAGGATGCACATCGGCATTATCGAACAGGGCAAAATCAACCTCACACTCGCCACGCTCGACAAAATCGCGCGAAATCTCAAGACGAGTTGTGCGGGGCTACTGCGAGGTATTTTGTAGCACCGGTCCGCGAATCTGGATAAGCGATGTGCGGTTACCCCGGCCCCGGCAATCGCACACCGTTTGGAGGAGACAACGAATCGCTAAATCGTTCTTCGGCCGGTAATGAGGTTCACGACCATCACGACCAGTGCAATTACGAGCAAGAGATGGATCAAAGAGCCGGCTACATGGAATCCCCATCCTAACAACCACAGAATGAGCAGAATCGCAAAAATCGTCCAAAGCATAGGTCACCCTTAAACACTACTAAGCATTGTCATTTAGTTGAGAGTGGCCTTCGCAGGAGGGAGTTGTCTTTGTAAGGTGAATTGGCGCTGGCCGGTGCCAGAGGGCCAGTACCCCATAAAACACGGTTTTCCACATAAAACTTCTCTGAAAATCGGTAAAAAACAGGTATATTGAATCTTGGCGCAGCTCCGTTAAACAAAGTTATTAATGTCGCTGACTGACTTGACTCGACAGGACGAGCCTCGCTCCTCGTTGGCTGCTCGCGAGGAGGCCGTCTATTCTGATCG
>Ga0209577_10003693_pt1 | contig 14428 bp, 16 predicted proteins | sample GraSoiAngelo_109_FD_185874 | JGI IMG/M metagenome (GOLD analysis project Ga0209577, IMG submission 185874) | Grasslands soil microbial communities from the Angelo Coastal Reserve, California, USA - 14_0903_12_20cm (SPAdes) (version 2) | ecosystem: Environmental > Terrestrial > Soil > Grasslands...
ACGCTTTGATCTTTGCTGCCAAGCTGCACCTCCCGTGCCACCACAAGGTACCAGCCCCCGCCGACCGGGGCTGGTTTAGGGGTGGGCCTGGACGGGGCGGCCGCGGCGCGCGGCCGGCTCGGACTCGCCACCCTGGCCGAAAGCACCTGCCGCCCGGCGCGAGCGGATGGAGCAGCGGCGGATCTGGGCGGCCAGGGAGCGGTTCCTGGGAGGCAGACCGACCCGGCGGTCGTGCGAGGTCACCTGCACAATATATGGAGCCTCGGCCCACTGCGCAATACCATCTTTAGCGGCTGTGGAGACTCAGCGATCGTGGCCGGACGCACCTCCTAGCATTTCTTTCCATGAGCTTGAACCTCGCCTCGATCCTTCGGGAGTCCGCCGCCGCCCGCGCCGACAAGGAGGCGGTCGTGCTCGGCCCCTTCAAGCTGACCTACGGGCAGCTCGACGCGCTCTCCAACCAGGTCGCGGACTCGCTCCGCAAGCAGGGCTTGAAGCCGGGCGACAAGGTGGGGGTGATGCTGCCCAACGTGCCGCAGTTCCCGATCACCTACTACGCCGTGCTCAAGGCGGGCGGCGTGGTGGTCCCGATGAACGTGCTGCTCAAGGCGCCCGAGGTCAACTTCTACCTGTCCGACTCGGAGGCGAAGGTGCTGGTCACCTGGGAGGACTTCGCCGGCGAGGCGATGAAGGGGTCGCCCTCCGGCCTCATGACCTACGTGGCCAACAAGCCGGGCTCCGAGTCGGTGCCCGAGGGCGCGCGACCCTTCACGGAGCTGATGGCCGGCAACGCCGGCTTCGACCTGGAGCCGACCAGCCCCGACGACACCGCCGTGATCCTCTACACCTCCGGCACCACCGGCAAGCCGAAGGGCGCGGAGCTGACCCATTTCAACCTCTACATGAATTCGACCATCGCGGGCGGGCTCTTCGGCTTCCGTGACGACGACGTCGGGTTGGCCGTGCTGCCGCTCTTCCACTCCTTCGGGCAGTCGAGCGTGATGAACGTCTCGATGCGCTACGGCGGCACCATCTCGCTCGTCCCCCGCTTCGAGGTGCCCGCGGTCTGCGAGGCGATCCAGCGCGACAAGGTCACTGTCTTCAGCGGCGTGCCGACCATGTTCTTCGCGCTCCTCCACGACCCGCAGGTGGCGAACTACGACCTCTCGAGCCTCCGGATCGCGGTCTCCGGCGGAGCGTCGATGCCGGCGGAGGTGATGACCACCTTCGAGCGCAAGTTCGGCCTGACCATCCTGGAGGGCTACGGCCTCTCCGAGACGTCGCCTACGGCATCCTTCAACCAGAGCCTCGAGGAGCGCCGCTTCGGCTCCATCGGGAAGCGCATCTGGGGCGTCGAGATGAAGATCTTCGACGAGAACGACCAGCCCCTGCCTCGCGGCAAGGACCACGTCGGCGAGATCGTGATCCGCGGCCACAACGTCATGAAGGGCTACTACAAGAAGCCGGAGGCCACGGCCGAGGCGTTCAAGGGCGGCTGGTTCCACTCCGGCGACATGGGCTACGAGGACGAGGAAGGCTTCTTCTTCATCGTCGACCGCAAGAAGGAGCTGATCATCCGCGGCGGCTTCAACGTCTACCCTCGGGAGGTCGAAGAGGTCCTCTACGCGCACCCGGCGGTCCAGGAGGCGGCCGTCATCGGCGTCCCCGACGAGAGGCTGGGCGAGGAGGTCGCGGCCGTCGTGGCCGTCAAGGCAGGCCAGTCGGTCACCGAGGAGGAGCTGATCGCCTATACCAAGGAGCGGGTGGCCGCCTACAAGTACCCGCGCTCGATCCGCTTCCTGGAGACGCTGCCGAAGGGGCCGACCGGGAAGATCCTGAAGAAGGAGCTGAAGCAGCAGATCGGGGTGCCGGCCCCGGGCTAGGAACGCCCGTTTCCGCGCGGAATGAATCTGATTTCTGCATTCCGCGGCGGTTTCCGCGCGGAAACCGGATGGATTAGCTGTCTTTAGCTCGCGGCCGCTCGGCTGCGGTGCCCGCCACCTCGCGCTCGCCCCCAGGCTGCGGCCCGGCGTCCCCGGCCAGGTGCTTCTCGAACCAGCCGGCGATGCGGCGCAGGCGCTCGACCCGCCGGTCGGGCCGGCCGCTGCGCGAGAGGTCGTGCGACTCCTCGGGGAAGCGGACCAGCTCCACCTCGCGGCGCAGCACCCGCAGCGCCCCGAAGAGCTCCTCGGCCTGGTGGATCGGGCAGCGAAGGTCCATCTCTCCATGCGTCAGCAGGAGCGGGGTCTGGATGTTCTCGACGTAGCGGATCGGCGAGCGCTCCCAGAGCGTCCGGGGGTCGTTCCAGTCCAGCCGGCCCATCTCGCGGTCGTTCCAGAGCGCGATGTCACAGGCCCGGTAGTCGCTGACGAAGTCGGAGATGGAGCGCATCGAGACGGCCGCCCGGAAGCGGTTCGTGTGGCCGATCACCCAGTTGGTCATGAAGCCGCCGAAGGAGCCGCCGCCCACGCCCAGCTGCTCGCTGTCGACGAACCCCGTTCGCTCGATGAGCTGGTCGAGCGCGCTCATGAGGTCGCCGTAGTCCTTGCCGCCCCAGTCCTGGACGCAGGCGCGCTGGAAGTCCTCGCCGTAGCCGCAGGAGCCGCGCGGGTTGACGTAGAAGACCAGGAAGCCGCTCCCCGCCAGCACCTGGAACTCGTGGAAGAAGGCCCAGGAGTACTCGCCGTGCGGGCCACCATGCAACTCCATCACCAGCGGCCAGCGCCGGTCGGGGTCGAAGCCGGGCGGCTTCAACAACCAGCCCTCGACCTGGAGCCCGTCGGTGGAGGTGAACTCCATGCGCTCCGGCAGCGCCAGCTGCCGGTCGTCGAAGAAGGCGTTGAGGCGCGTCAGCCGGCGCTCGCCGGAGCCGTCCGCGACGTGCAGGTCGCCGGGCGAGGTCGGGTCGGCCGCCAGGAAGGCGACCGTCGAGCCGGCCAGGTCCCAGTCGTAGACCTGGCGGTTCCCGGCGACCACCGGTCGGAGGTCGTTGCCGTCGGCGTTGCAGGACCAGATCTCGGTCCTCCCCGGCAGTGCCGCCGGGAAGAAGATCCGGGAGCCGTCGAGGTTCCAGGAGAGGGAGAAGCCATGCCCGCCGCGCATGTCCGTGATGCAGTGGTCGCCGGCGCAGAGGTCGTGTTGGGCGGTCAGGCAGCGCGGCTCGCCACCATCGGGGAAGGCCAGCCAGAGCCGGGTGTAGCGGCCACCTTCGGGCACGGTGCCTGCAAAGAGGATGCGGTCGCCCTGTGGCGACCAGCGCGGCACGCCGATCTCGAGCTCACCCGCGACCTTGCGAAGCTCGCCGCCGGCGGCCGGGACGACGTAGAGAAAGCCGGTCTCCATGAGGTCCGCGTCCGGCTCGGCGTTGCCGGAGACGACGAAGCGCGAACCGTCCGGCGCCCAGTCGAAGCCGGTCACGTCCCAGCGGCCGGCGGTCAGCTGCACCGGCTCGCCGCCCTCCGCAGCCACCACGAACAGGTGGTTGCGCCGACCATCGAGGTAGCCGCGCCCGTCGTACTTGTAATCGAGGCCCTGGGCGACGCGGGCGATCGGCGCACGTGGCTTCGCGTCCGGCCCGCCCTCCGGCGGCCGGGGATCCAGGACCACGCCCTCCGGGTGGCCGAGAACGGTGCCCAGGAAGGCGATCCGCCTGCCGTCCGGCGACCACTTCGGCGACCCCGCGCCGAATTGGAAACTGGTCAGCTGGCGAGTGTCGCCAGCCTCCGGGTCGAGGACGAAGACCTGGCCGAAGGGCCCCTTTTTGGAGACGTAAGCGAGGCGGCGACCGTCGGGCGCCCATTCCGGCGAGCCGTCCTGGGTGCCGGCCGTCGCCTGCAGGACCGGATCCTCGAGGCCGATGCCGCGGATGAAAACCTGGCTGCGGTAGTCGACGGCCTCCCGGTCGGCATGGCGGACGAGATAGGCGACCCGATCCGCGGCGGGGCTGAGCCGGACGTGGTCGATCCAGCGGAAATTGAAGACGTCGTCGGGGCGGAACGGGATCGGCACTCGAAGCGATTTAAGCACTCCGCCGGGGCTCGCGGAACGGACCTAGACGGAAGAGCGCTCCAGGAGCTGGCTGAACCCACCGCTCCAGCCGGCCAGGGCCTCGTGGACGGTGATCAGGTCATCGGCGGTGATGGGATCCAGTTCCGGCAGCGTGACGGGCTCGGGGAGGAGCGACTCCTCACCGTCGGCGCCGGCGATCTGGGCGGCCTCGCGACACATCTCGGGCGTCAGCTCGAACTCGCCGCCGCCTTCAAAGGAGCAGAAGCGGCAGCGGAAGTGCAGCTGGATGCTGCTGTCGTTGCGGAAGCTGGCTTCGATGTCGGCCCGCCGCAGCGAGTTGCCACAGCCCGGGCACTTGCGGCGCCGGACCTCGGCCCGGAGAACTCGCAGAACGACCTGTTCCATTGCCTGCAGAAGGTTAGGAGGCACCTGAAACATTCCTGCTACGGGCCTGTTAAGGAACCCGCGCCAGATCAGACCCGGTTCAGAGACGCCCGCCGCGCCTAGGATCGGGCCGCAGGATGCTGGGAACCGAGGTGCGCCGAGGTGTGGTCGCGGGAGCCGTCGCCGGGACGGTGCTGGTCGCCGCCATGTACCTGCTGGGGCCGCTCGCCGGCCTCCGGCCGCTGCCTCAGCTGCTGCAGCAGCCGCTGCTGAACGTGATGCCGGGTGCGGTCTTCGGCTTCTTGATCGACCACCTGCAGCACGCCGGCAAGGTGGTCGAGGAAGCGGGCTTGATCGTCGCCGAGCTGGCCGGCCTGGCGGTGTTGGGGGGCGTCTACGGAGCGCTCCGGCGACGGTTCAAGATCCCCTTCCTGGCGCTGCTGCTGGGCGGCGCCGGGTGGCTGGTCGTGGTCATGGTCCTGCTTCCAATCACCGGCGAAGGGTTCCTCGGGCTGATCGAGGGCGTGGCGACGCCGCTCCTCTGGGCCGTTCTCTTCGCCGTCTACGCGCTGGTGCTGGAGGCCGCCCACGATCGCTGGCTGCTGCCGCCGCCCGAACGTGCGGAGCCCGGCCGCCGCCTGCTCCTGACCCGGATGCCGGTGGCGATCGCCGGCGGATCGCTGCTGGTCCTCGGCGTCCAGCTGCTTCCGGGCTGGTACCAGGCGATCTTCAACCCGCCCGACCGGCGGCTGGGCGGCCTCTCGCCGGAGCTGACGCCGGTCGGCAGCTTCTACGTGGTCTCCAAGAACTTCTCCGACCCCGTCGTCGATCCCGCGGGCTGGTCGCTGAACGTGCACGGGATGGTCGATCGCCCCCAAAGGTTCGACCTGGCCGGGCTCCACGCACTTCCACAGACGGTCGAGTACGTGACGCTCGAGTGCATCAGCAACAACGTCGGCGGCAACCAGATCAGCACCGGCCAGTTCGGCGGCACCTCGCTGCAGTCGCTGCTGATGCTGGTCGGAGTCCAGGCGGGGGCGAGCCTGGTGGCCTTCCGATCCCGGGACGCGTACACCGAGAGCCTGCCGCTGAGCCTCGTCCTGCAGTCCCCCGAGATCCTGGTCGCGCACAGCCTGGACGGCGGCCCGCTCCCGACCCAGCACGGCTTCCCGGCGCGGATCCTGGTGCCCGGCCACTACGGCATGAAGGGCCCCAAATGGCTCGACGAGATCGAGGTCACGACCGGGGCCCGGAACGGGTACTGGGAGAACCAGGGCTGGAACCCGGACGCGGCCATCAAGACCACCTCGCGCTTCGACCTCCCCTCCGACGGGGAGCTGCTGAAGCTGGGACCGGTCAGCCTGGGCGGCGTCGCCTTCGCCGGCAAGCGGGGGATCAGCGCGGTCGAGTACAGCACCGACGGGGGCGGCAGCTGGCTGCAGGCGAGCGTCAAGCCGCCGCTCTCGGAACTCACCTGGGTGACCTGGACGGCCACCTGGACACCCTCCGCCGCCGGCGCCTACAACCTCCGCGTCAGGGCCCGGGACGGGTCCGGCGCGCTGCAGGCGGGCTCAGCCCAGCCCAGCTACCCGGACGGCTCCAGCGGCTACCACGCTATCCAGGTCAGCGTCTCGCACTAGAACGGCGCGTCACTTCATCGTCCAGGCGGCCTTGGCCGTGTTCCAGGCCATCTTCACGCCACCTTCTTTGGCGAACATCTTCAGGATCCGGCTCTGCTTCTCCCATTTGGAAACGCCGTCGACCCGGAAGAACTCGTCGAGCGCGCGGTCGAGCAGCTCGGGATATTTGCCCAGCATCTCCGGGTTCTGTTCGAGCAGGGGCACCGCGTCGTTGTACTTGCGCATGTCCTTGCCGATGAAGGAGTTGTCGACGCGCCCCTTGTAGCGGCTCAGCGTCCGCTCCGAGAAGTCACCCAGCTCCTTGGCCTGGATCACCGTCTCCCCTGCCATCCGCCCGCTCGCCATCGCCAGGTTGGAGCCCTCACGATGGACCGGGTTGGCCATCATGGCCGCGTCGCCGCAGACCAGGTAGCCGTCGCCGAAGAGCTTCGGCATCGACTTGTACCCTGCCTCCGGGATCATCTTGGCGACGTACTCGACGGTCTCCGCGCCCTCCAGCAGGGGCTTGATCGCCGGGTGGGTCTTGAAGTGCTCCATCAGCTCGTTGGGGCTGAAGACGCCGTGGTCGACACGGCCGACGTCCCGGGCCCTGACCACGCCCCCGTTGTAGTCGCTGACCAGCACGCCTCCACCCACCGAAAGCGTGTCCTGGTTCGTGTAGATGAACATGAAGCCGGCCCGACCCATGGTCGACGCGCCGAAGCACTCCACCGCGCAGCCCTCTCCGGGCTCGCAGTTGAAGCGTTCCTCGATCTTGGCCGGGTCGAGAGCCATGATCTCCTTGACCGCGATCGCGGCCTGGTTGGCCCGGATCGGCTTCTTGAGGCCGGCCTTCTCGAGCAGCCGCTTGCCGAGCCCGATCCCCTCGCAGACGATGACCACGTCGGCGAAGAGATCGCCTTCCCGGCCGGTCGCGACACCGACCACCTTGCCGTCCTTGACGACCAGGTTCTCGACCACCGTCTCGTTGATGACGAAGGCGCCCGCCTCCTCGGCTTTGGACGCGAACCAGGGGTCGAAGCGGGCGCGGAGCACGGACCAGGAGTTCGGGTGCTCGCGATGGCGGAAATTCTTGTGGCCGAGCAGGCGCAGGGCGGCCTGGTCGGTCATGAACCAGCGCTGCTCCTCGATCATCGGCCGCTCGATGGGAGCTTCTTTCCAGGCCTCCCCGACGACCTCCTCGAGGTTGTGCCGGTAGAGGATCCCGCCCATCACGTTCTTGGAGCCGGGCTTCTCGCCCTTCTCCAGGATCACGACCTGGAGGCCGGCGCGGGCCATGGTGATGGCCGCCGCGACGCCGGCCGGCCCGGCGCCGACGACGATCGCATCAAACTTCTCGTCCTGCATTCAGTGGAGCTCGTAAGAATCGTATGGATTTGATCGGCCTCACGGGCGGGATCGGGTCCGGCAAGAGCACCGTCAGCGCCTTCTTGCGGGAGCTGGGCGCCGAGGTCATCGACGCCGACGAGGGCGCTCGCGCGGTGTTGGAGCCGGGGACGCCGGGCTTCCAGGCCGTGGTCGACGCCTTCGGTCCCGAGCTGGTGCGCGAGGGACGGCTCGACCGGGCCCGGCTTGCCGAGCTGGTCTTCAATGACCGCCAGGCGCTGGAGCGGCTCAATGCCATCACCCATCCCCTGGTCCGGGAGTGGTCGGCCGCGCGCCTGGCCGAGGCCGCGGAAAAGGGCGTCGGTGTCGTCGTGCAGGACATCCCGCTGCTCTTCGAGAACCTGGACGGCCTCTTCAAGGCGACCATCCTGGTCTACGTTCCGCCCGAGCTGCAGCTGGAGCGGTTGGTGGCGCGCGGCCTGCCGGAGGCGGACGCCCGGGCCCGGATCGCCAATCAGCTGCCGATCGACGCCAAGCGCGGACGGGCGACTTACGTCATCGACAACAGCGGCTCGCGGGAGGAGACCTGGGCTCAGACCGAGAAGGTCTGGGCAGAGATCACCGCATCCGGTTAGATGGCGCCGGAGGCGGCCAGCTCCGGCAGCCGGGAAGCGTCGACGCCCACCTCGGCCAGGACCTCCGCCGTGTGCTCGCCGAGGCGCGGCGCCTCCAGGCGGCGCCAGCCGTCCGGGAGCGGCACCGCGGGGCCGACCTCGGCACCGGACGGACCGTGCCGCAGCAGCCGGCGCGCGGCCACCTGTGGGTGGGCGTCGACCTCATCCACCTCCAACACCGGCTCCACGCAGACGTCGAGCCCGTCGAGAAGCTCGGCCCAGTCATCTCGGGAGCGGGTCGAGAAGACCTTCTCCAGCTCGGCGTGGGCCTGCGGGCTCTCGTCGAAGTGGCGGTCGAGGAGGTCCGGGCGGTCGAGGGCCGTGACCAGCGCCGTCCAGAACTTCGGTTCCAGCGCGCCCACCGACAGGAAGCGTCCATCGGCGCACTCGTAGACCCGGTAGCAGGGGTAGCGGCCCGTCAGCCGGGTCCTGCCGCCGGCGGGCGGCTCGCCGCCTGCGAAAGCTTCGGCGATCGGCATCGCCAGCCAGCTCAGCGCGCCGTCGGTCATCGACACGTCGAGGTGCTGCCCGGGTCCGCCGCGGCCGACGCCGACCAGCGCCGCCAGGATGGCGGCCGCGGCGCCCACGCCGCCGGCGCCGATGTCGGCGACCTGCACCGCCAGCGGGTGCGGGCTGCCGCCCGGTAACGAGTTCAGCGACAGCGCCCCGGCCGTCGCCATGTAATTCAGGTCGTGGCCGGCCCGCTGGGCGAAGGGCCCGTCCTGGCCGTAGCCTGTGATGGAACAGAGGACCAGGCCGGGGTGGGCCTCCCGGAGGACGCTCCAGCCCAGGCCGAGGCGGTCCATGACACCGGGCCGGTTGCCCTCGACGACCACGGCCGCAGTCGCTGCGAGCGCCTTGAACAGGTCCCGACCCGCCTCCGCCTTCAGGTTCAGGGTCAGCGACCGCTTGTTCCGGTTCAGGGAGTTGAAGACCGCCCCCTGGCCGTCGATCAAGGGCGGGTACCAGCGCATGTAGTCACCGGTTCCCGGCTCCTCGACCTTGATCACGTCGGCGCCCTGGTCCGCGAGGAGCATGGTGCAGAACGCTCCGGGAAGCAGGCGGGTGAGATCGAGAACGCGGATTCCCGTCAGGTTCACTAACGCCTTTCCTTATAGTGACATTGTTGATATCCTGCTGCTATCGTCCGCTTTGGCCTCGCCAAGCGTTCTCGATCTTATAGACGTCATGGAAGAGATCACGATCAAGGTGCCCGCGCCCTTCTCAGGGGTGAGCGATCTTGGCTTCACGGCGCGCTACCCGAGCCAGCCCGGGTACGCGGCGAGCGCGGACGTCCCGCTCCTCTTCGAGGGGCCGTCGCAGCCGATGCGAGCGCTCCTCGGCCGGCTGCGAATGCTGCGCCAGCGGGCGGACGGCCCCTACGCCTGGACAGACCCTGTGATGCTCAGCGACGAGGTCGTGGTGATGGCGTTCCGCGACCGCAGCCTGGTCCGGTCGGAGAAGCTCGAGGACGGGCCGGAAGCCTCCCGCGACTACATCCAGAACACCGTCCGCCCGGTTGTCTTCCCCCTCCTCCAGGACTGCGCCACGGTGGCGGGGCTGATGCTCGCGGAGCTGATCGAGATCCGGGTCCAGGCCTCCCAGCAGCGGATCGCCGACCTCCAGCTGCGGCTGGAGCAGATCGTCCAGCCCAACGGCCGAGACGTCCTCTGGAGCTTCTGACGGCTTAGGGGCTCGGGGAGGGGGACGGGCTCGGCGACGCGGACGCCGACGGACTCGGCGAGGGTGACGAGGTCGGCGAGGCGCTGGCCGAAACTGTCGGGCTGGGAGACGACTCGGGCAAATTGACCGGTGTCGGCCCCTTGTTCAGGAAGAAGAAGGCAAGCGGCACGATCACCAGGCCGGCCAGGACGGTGACCACAAAGGAGACCGCGCCCCACTCACGCCGAATCAGCTGCCCGAAGTTCACGAAGCCCGATTCTAGCTAGAAGCTAGAGCTCGACCTCCGCCTCCGCGTTCTCCTTCTTGTTCCGCTGGTTCAGGAGCCGGATGAAGTCCTGCGCGCGGGCGAGGGCCTTCCAGCGCTCCGGGAAGAAGTCCTGCGCCAGGATGTCCCGGTTGGGAAGCTGGTAGACGGTGACGCACCACTTCTGAAGGGTGCGCGTGACCTCCACCTCGAAATCGTTCTCAGCGGTTGTGTAGCGCACGACCTTGTCGTCGTCGTCAAACCGTCTCTTTCCAGAAATAGCCATAGCAATAGGTGCACGTTGGAGGTGGAACAGCTCATAGAGCCAGATCCGAATTATAGCCGCGCCGGGCCGGCATCAACCGTCGAGCAGGTCCTTGAGGAAGGGCAGCAGCTGCTCCCGTAAATCGTCCCGCTTCAAGGCCAGGCTGATGTTCGCCCGGAGATAGCCGGGAACCTCGCCGGTGTCGTAGTACTCGCCTTCGAACTCCAGCGCGACCACCCTGCCGGTGGCGATGGTCGAGCGGATGGCGTCGGTCAGCTGGATCTCACCGCCGGCCCCCGGCTTGGCCTGGTGGAGCGCGCCGAACACGTCGTTGGCGAGGACATAGCGGCCGAGGATGGCCAGGTCGGAGGGCGCCGCCTCGGGAGATGGCTTTTCGACCAGGTCCGCGACCTCGTGGACCCTACCCGAGCTGGACCGGGTTGCGATGATGCCGTAGCGCCCGACCTGGTCCTTGGCCACTCGGCGGGCCGCCAGCACGGTGGCGCCCGACTCCAGGTGCACATCGATCAGCTGCTTGAGGCAGGGCTTCTCGCCCAGGATCACGTCATCGGCGAGCAGGACGGCGCAGGCCTCCTTGTCGACCAGCCGCCGCGCCGTCCAGACCGCGTGGCCGAGGCCCAGCGGCCGCTTCTGCTGGATGTAGGTCAGGTCCAGCTTCTCGCTGAGCTCGTCGACCTTCCGGAGCACGGCCAGCAGGTCGTCCTTCCCGCGCTCGGCCAGGTAGAACTCGAGCTCGAGGGAGCGGTCGAAATGGTCGACGATCGCCCGCTTCCCGCCGCCGGTGACCAGGATGACCTCCTCGATCCCGGAAGCGACGGCCTCCTCGACGCCGTACTGGATGGTCGGCTTGTCGACCAGGGGCAGCATCTCTTTCGGCTGCGCCTTGGTGACCGGCAGGAAGCGGGTCCCCAACCCGGCGGCCGGGAAGACCGCCTTCCGCACCGGGGCAACACCCACGTCTCAAAATGTATCCGGTGGCCGAGTTCGAGAACGTGCAGCCGGGCCGGGAAGGGACGCTTGAACGCGACGTCGACGACTCGCTCCTGACCAGCCATGTCGGCGGTCGCGGCATCTTCGCCACACCGGCGATGGTCGGGCTGATGGAGCAGTGCAGCCACAAGTCCGTGGAGCCGCTCCTGCCCGAGGGCTTCACCACCGTCGGCTTCGAGGTCTGCGTCAAACACCTGGCGCCGACCGAGCCGGGCGGCCACGTCACAGTCACCTCCAGGCTGAACCGCGTCGAGGGCCACAAGCTCTGGTTCGACGTCGAGTGCCACGAGGGCGAGAAGCTCTGCGGAACCGGCACCCATCGCCGGATGATCGTCCCGGCCTGGCCGCGCTAGGGCTTCGGCTTTTTAGCTGCCCGCCGGCGTTCGGCGACCTGCATCGTCACCTTTCGCAGGCCCGGGTTGTCCACCACCACCTTGGGGCCCCGGATCTTGCGGTCGCGAGACTTGACGCGGGCCTTCTCCGGGTCCGGCAGCTGCTCGAGGTTCTCGCTCACCCGACCGATGCCAATCGCCGCCGCCGCAGCACCAGCACGCCGACGACGACCGCGGCCGCGCTGAGACCGACCGCGGCGCCGATCACCGGCCTTCGCCGGGGCTGCAGGAGCGGCCGCCACCAAGGCGCCGGCCGCGGCTGCGCCAGCCAGTCCCTCAGCTCCCGCTTGAAAGAGTCGGGAGCCGGCACCGTGGTCAGCGACTCCCGGAGGTAGCCGGCGGTCTCCAGCAGTTCCAGCAGCTCCCGGTCCTCGCCGCCGAGCGCGGCCGGGCCGCCGGACTCGAGTCGGTCGAGCGCGCGCGCCAGGCGTTGCTCGGGGCGCGTCAAGTCAGCACCTCGTCGCGGTCCAGGTGCTTGCGCAGCGCGCTGATGCCGCGGAAGGTCAGGGCCTTCACCGCACCCTCGGTCCGGCCGATGGTCCTGGCGATCTCGGCGTTCCTCAGGCCCGCCTCGAAGCGGAGCAGAAGGACGGTCCGCTGGTCTTCAGGCAACCGGGCCAGGGCGGAGCGCAGGGTCCGCCCGCTGTCGGCGCTCAGCCAGGCGTCCTCGGGCCCCGGCTTGGTGGCCGGATGGGCTTCGTGAAGCTCGAGGAAGGGCGGGCGGCGCCGGTGGCGCGAGACCACGCTGGCCGCGATCCGGTAGAGCAGGGCACTGTACGGCACGCCGCGCCAACGGTAGCCCGGCAGGTGTTTCAAGGCCCGCTCGAAGGTCTCGGCGGTCACCTCCTCGGCCTGCTGATGCGACCCGGTCTGGTGGTAGCTGAAGGAATAGATGGCGTCCACGTACCTCTCGTAAAGCTCCCCGAAGCGCGCCGGGTCGGCCTGGGCGGCTTCGACCAGGCGCCGCTCCGCGTCGAGTTCAGCTGCGCTGAGCCGTCGCATCGCTTCGGGTGCACGAAAGCCTAAGCCGGGATCGCCTCGCCGGTTACGATGTCAAGCGGCCAACTTGGAGACCGCCAGCATCACCGCCGCCGCCGTCGAGCAGGCGGCCGCCGACCTCGCCCCCTACCTCCGCCCCACGCCGCTCCAGTTCTCGCGCGCCTTCACCGCCAAGACCCGCTGCGAGGTCCACCTGAAGCTGGAAGGTGTCCAGCCGATCCGCGCCTTCAAGGTGCGCGGGGCGCTCAACAAGGTGATCGGGATGACCGCCGAGGAACGCGCCCACGGCGTCATCACCGCCTCCGCCGGCAACCACGGCCAGGGGGTCGCCTACGCCGCCCTGACCTTCGGCATCCCGGCCACCGTCTACGTCCCGCTCAACGCCAATCAGCTGAAGGTCGAATCGATCAAGCGCATGGGCGCCCGCGTCGTGGCCCACGGCCGCAGCTACCAGGAGGCCTTCCTGGAGGCCCAGCGCAACCAGGGCGGCGCCACCTTCGTCCACGCCTACGACGATGCCCGGGTGATCGCCGGCCAGGGGACGCTGGCGGTCGAGCTGCTGGCCGACCTGCCGGCCTTCGATACGGTGATCGTGCCGATCGGCGGCGGGGGCCTGATCGCCGGGGTCGCCGGCTACCTGAAGGAGAAGACGCCGGGGGTCAAGGTGGTCGGCGTGGAGCCCGCCGGCGCCGCCGGGATGAAGCGCTCCCTGGAGGCCGGGCAGCTGGTGACCCTGGAGCGGGTCCAGACCATCGCCGACGGGCTGGCCGCGAGCCGGCCGGGCATTCTCACCTTCGAGATCGCCCAGCGCTGCGTCGACGAGGTCGTCCTGGTCGAGGAGGCGGAGATGCTGCGGGCGATCCGGCTCTACTTCGAGTGGGAGCACCTGCTGGCCGAACCGGCCGGGGCCGCCGCCCTGGCGGCGCTGCTCTACCGCTACGCGCCGGCGCCCGGCGAACGCGTGGTCGTCATCCTGAGCGGCGCCAACATCACCGACGAGGTCATGCTGCGAGCGTTAAAGTCTCGGTGACGACGTCCGGAACTCGCAGCTTGTGTGGGGGTGGTTCGGTTCCATGAAGGCATACGTCCTCATCAATGCCTCTCCGGGTCATGCCATCGACGTGGCGAAGGCCCTCCAGGGCCTTGCCGGCATCACCGCCGCCGACGCCATCACGGGCGAGTACGACGTGATCGCGGTCTGCGAGGCGAAGGACGTGGCGGGGATCGGGAACATCATCGTGGAGCAGATCCAGAAGGTCGACGGCGTCTTCAAGACCATCACCTGTCTCGCCGTCCGCTGAACCGCAGTCGCTGACGCAGCGCTCCCAACCGCACCCGCAGCCTTCCCAGCAGGCGCTCCTCGGGCTTCTTGGGCGGCCTGTCGAAAGCGGTCAGCATCGCCCGCCGAACGCTGTCCACCAGCTTCAGGACCCGCCGCGCCGGGTTCCACCACGCCGGCGGGTCCGGGTAGACCGGCGTCCCGATCGAGATCCGCACCCTCCGGCGCGGCCAGAGCGGCGCGTCGCCCTCGATGGCGACCGGGACGATGGGCACCCCGGCCTGGAGCGCGAAGTGCGCCACCCCCTTCTTCAAGGGGCGAAGCCGCCGCCCCCGGGAGTAGCGGCCCTCGGGAAAGATCAGCACCCGGCCTCCCCGGGAGAGGACGTGGTAGACGCTGGCCAGCCCGGTCCGGTCCAGCTCGCCCTCGTGGGGCTGGATGGCGAACACCCCGAGCCTGCGGACGATCGCCCGCTTCCAGCCGCGGTTGAAGACAGTGTCCCTGCGCGCCATCGAATAGACCA
>Ga0209577_10003694_pt1 | contig 14426 bp, 13 predicted proteins | sample GraSoiAngelo_109_FD_185874 | JGI IMG/M metagenome (GOLD analysis project Ga0209577, IMG submission 185874) | Grasslands soil microbial communities from the Angelo Coastal Reserve, California, USA - 14_0903_12_20cm (SPAdes) (version 2) | ecosystem: Environmental > Terrestrial > Soil > Grasslands...
TGGCAGCCTGCGCCTGTACACACAGGAACCGGAGAAGTTGATGGCGAGATGGCGTGAGGACTGGCCGTTTCAAGACCTGCGTTTGTTAGGAGAGCGCTGGGTCGAACCCGACATGGAGGACGTTTTCACCGCGTATTCGCAGGGCTACGATGGTGTCTTGAAAAAACCGGCACCATGAACTGGCCATCATTCAGGGCAATTGCGAGCGTCGCTTACAAAGAATTCCTGCACATCTATCGCGATCGGCGTGTCTTGCTTTTATTGATCATTCTCCCGCCGCTCTTTACGCTAATGTTCGGGCACGCCTTCGAAAATACTGAGCTCACTGGGGTGCCAGCGTTACTAATCGATCGCGATCAAACGCCGCGCAGCGCCCATTTCATCGAGATCATCTCCAAGGACAAAACGTTTCATTGGAGAATGCCAGCGCCGGAGTTCCACGATGAGTCGGACCTCATCAGAAATGGAGTGAAGGCGACTCTGGTTATCCCGGCTGGTTGGACCGATAGCATCAACAAAGGCGATCCGAAGCCGCTACCTCTTTACCTCGACGACAGCGATACCAACACTGCCAGTGCAGTGGAAGGCGCTGTGCAAAAAAATTTAGGTACATTCCAGGCCAAGCAGCGCGACCTGCTTGTAGAGTCACTCCCGGAGGAGGTGATCGAGTTAGGCAAGAAATTGCCCATCGATATCCGTAAACAATTCGTCTCGCTCATGACCGCATGGAGTGCGGAATCGAAGAACTTGTACAATCCGAAGTCGCGATTCATCGATTACGTCGTGCCAGGCGTGATCGGATTAATTTTACAATTACTGACTGTCACCCTCATGGCCTGCACCATCGCCCGCGAGCGCGAATCGGGCACACTCTATCAATTGCTGGTGACTTCGCTGCAGCGCGGTGAAATCGTGATCGGTAAAATGCTGCCGTATCTGATTGTCTCCATTTGTTTAGTAATGGTGATTGTGGCGCTTAGTTGGTGGCATTTTGAGGTGGCATTTTATCAGCCTCTCGCATTGGCCCTGATTTGTCTGCTGTTCCTCCTCTGCTCACTCGGCTTGGGGTTATTGATTTCGACCTTCTCGCGCACTCAAACGCAAGCGATCCAGTTTTCCGTTTTTTTTCTGTTGCCGGTCTTTGTTCTCTCAGGCGCATTTGCGCCACTCGAGCAACTACCAAGAACAATCCAATACATCTCGGAACTCTTCCCGCTAACCCATTTTTGTCGGGCCTTTCGCTTAGTAAATATGTACCACGCACGCGTCTCGTTTTATGTTATCGATCTTGTTGTACTTTTGGCGGGCGCGCTGGCCACGTTTATTGGCGCGGCCTTTCTCTTAAAACGAATCGAGCAGTAAGGTCATCGAACAGCCACTTTCGGTGGCGTCAACGATCTTGATTTGGAGGAAGCACGATGAAAGCAAGCAATTGGTATTTGAGCCTGCCGATGGTGACAATAATCACGGTAATCGGTTTGGGCGCGGCGAGCGCGGCCTCAAACGAGCCTTCGAGTTCGACGCCGCAGCAGGTGTTTGACTCGATGCGCGACAGCTTCCAAGCCAATAAGGCAAAGGGAGTACACGCTCGCTACCAATGGGAGCTCAGCGGCCCCAATGGCGGAGAATGGTGGATCGACGTGGACGACGGGACCTACAAAATGGGAAAGGGAAAGATCGATAATCCGAGCGTCACATTCATCACTAGCGACAACGATTGGGTCGCGATGTCGAATGGGAAACTCAAGGGCACATGGGCTTATATGACCGGCCGCCTGAAAGTTCGCGGTAGTCAGGCGGTAGCGCGAAAGCTTAACGAAATATTTCCCTAGAACTTCGCTAAGATCTCGAACTTGACGAAAGGCGCAGGGTTTGTCTTGGCGCTTGCTTCGGCCCGAAAGAAATCAAAGTCGCGCTTAACCGTGACGCCACCGCCTAACACAATCTCAAACGGCTTGAGACCAGAGTAGCTCGCCTGTACCCCAGCGCGATCCTCGGTGTACTGAACCCATGCGTTATGCACCCGCAACTTTCTCTCGGGGGTTATGACGTCATCGGTACGGAAACTTTCGTAAACCAAATTTCCAAAGATACGAAATTCCCAATTATCACTGGGATTATAAACCAAGGCCGGTTTTGGGAAAACGCCTTCCAGACGGAACTTGTCGGTGAAGAGCCAGATTAAGCCGCCGCCGGGGGCGACTACCGGATTCGAATTGAGCGCGCCACCGACGCCGATCACGCCAAAGATTTTGTCTTTCTTGAGCGGGAAACTGAAAAAGGCTTTCCAGGGTATATCGAAATCGTTCCCGTGGACGTCATTTTGGAAATAGACTCCCGGATCAATCTCGATACCCGCCCCCGCATGATCGTGCACTACGTATTCCAGAGCCAGCAGGGCGTGCACGGTTTGGAGGTGATCGGGCAAGCCATTATTGGTTCCATCGAAATCGTACCGCTCGTACTCGACGCCTGTCCGGAAATACCACTTCCCTGTGATGAGGAAGCGATGAGCGTAGCTAAAGTCATTGTATAGCGAATCGCCATGGCCGAACTTGCCGTGGTCGTCGTAGAAACTACTGCCTCCAGTGTAGTCCAGTTCGTAATCAAAAAGTTCGCGGTGATTTTCATCCGCTGGCGTGGGTGAAGGTTGGGCCTCATATGTCGGGGTGCCAGCGATGACTGCTGGGCCGACTGCGACGAGCAACAGGCTGATAAAGAACAGTCGTAAGTTTTTCATAGGTCAAGGCGACTCGGTTACATATCGGATGAACCCGCTGGTCCCGATGTATCCGGTCGAAAATATTCTGGCAAGGCAATAATTCGCGAAAGTCGAGAGTCGCTCACGCACGCAACAAGCCGTGCGCCCCGCGATTCGCACCGACCCAGGTTTGGTGCAACCCCAGCTTGTGATTTCGCGTGATCGTTCTGGAGGGAGAAAGTTTTTCCGTTTGACAGGTGTTAAATCGGAACTAAGCTGGCGTGCCTTTTTGTGACAACCCCCCCTATTCACCTCGAGAACTCAATGGCTCTCGCCGTTGCGAACCCTCTCACCGGACCCGACCACGCACTCGCGGGCTGGTTCCACGCACATTTGACCCGAACATTTGTCAGCGTGCTGCGAGCGTTCACAGAGTTCGGCTCAGGCGAGTGGATCGGCGCAGTATTGTTTGTCGTGGCGGTGTATTTTGTGTGGAAAAAATGGTGGCCCTCGCTGGTGACCCTGCTCGTCGCTGTTCCGGGAGGAATGCTGCTCAACGAGTGGGTGAAGGTCCTTGTTCACAGGCAGCGACCATTTACTGATGGCCTCTTTGTCGATTGGTCTGGCTATAGCTTTGCCAGCGGACATACGATCGGAGCCACTCTCCTTTACGGGCAACTGCTGCTTCTTATTCTGCCGGCTCTTAAAGCGCGACATTGGCGTCTGCTGTCGATTTTCAGTGCTATATCGCTGGTCGCTCTCGTAGGGTTCAGCCGTATTGCATTAGGCGCTCATTTTCTGACTGATGTGCTCGCGGCTATCTTGTTCGGAATTATCTGGCTTGCATTGTGCCTGTTCGCGGGCAAGCCAATCCGACGACGCACGGCGTTGTCTCGGACCGTTGTTCCGCTGCCCGGCGGTGATGAGGCTGTCCTTGCGCTAGCGGAGCAGGTTGCACCGCAGGTCCAAATCTCTCAGAGACGCTAAAACCCTGTCGCGGTAGACAGGCGAATTTACTCTCCAGGTAGGCGCATCTTGCTTTGCGCGCCCGAATTTGTCTCGATGAAAGCGCCCGGCAAGATTCGACTCACGATTTATCTGCTCGGTTTCGCGGGCGCCGCCCTTTTTACGGCGCTGTTGATTCACCAGGGCGCCGGGCAAGTCCTGAATGCTTTTGCCACGGGCGAATGGGGGATTTTGGGAGTCGTTGTCTATCATCTCGTTCCTTTGTTTCTCGACGCGATTGCATGGTGGGTGCTTTTCCCAAGACCTGATCGCCTGCCGCTGTTCCAACTCTTCTGGATGCGCTGGATTGGTGAATCAATCAGCGCGCTGATCCCCTCTGCCGCGGTCGGTGGCGACATTGTGCGAGCGCGCCTGGCTGCGATCCATGGCGCATCGCTTCCAATGGCCGCCGGCACCGTTCTCGTGGACATTACGCTCGGCATCTTTGTCCAGGCCGGATTCACCCTGCTTGGACTTGTGCTGCTGGTCGCGGCAACCGGAGCGCACGACTTCGTCGGTCCGACTTTAATCGGAATCGTGATCGCGCTTCTTGCTTTTGCCGGTTTTTATTTTGTGCAGCGGCTTGGAATCTTTCGCTTTCTCGCACGAATCATATCGCGATTGGCTGGATCTTCCGATTGGCAATCGCTGGTGCAAGGCGGCGAAACGTGGGACCAAACCATTCGTTCGCTCTACGGGCGGCGGCGCGCTGCGCTTGCCTGTTGTGTATGGACGACCGCTTCGCTTGTTCTCGGGTCAGGAGAAATCTGGCTTGCACTTTGGTTCCTCGATCTGCCCGATTCATTTCTGAACGCACTCATTTTGCAGAGCATGGTGTTAACGATTCGCTCCGCGGCATTCGCGGTTCCAGGCGGTTTGGGAGTACAGGAAGGTGGCTATCTTGTCGTTGGCAGTCTCCTCGGGATTCCGGGTGACGGCGCCTTCGCCCTTTCCCTGGTCTGGCGAGCGCGCGAAATCGGCCTTGGGATTCCGGCGCTCATTTTCTGGCAAGTGATTGAGGCCCGCCGTCTCTGGCGGGTGCGCCTGGCCGCAAACGCTCGATAGTGTCCCAGGTTGGCCGTTACATCTCGAAGCTTTGCCAGCCGCTGTTTTACTTTTGCGGGGTTGGCAAAGCTGGTGCGGACGCCCCACCAAATCCAAGCCATCCCGTTTGGAAGTGCGAGGTGATTTGTCAATTCTGCAAGCACAACCGAATCTCCGTAGGCGTTGAGGAACGCAAGCGTGAAAGGCAGCCATCGGCGGCTTGGAGCGACTGCAACCAGATCCAACAAGAATACCAACACGTCGTCAGCGTGACGTGTTTTTGCCGGGACCGATTTTTCATGAACAATTTCAAAATCGATCAGACGCGCCCGGTCGGTTTTGTCATCGTAGATCGTGTTGCTCATCGTTGCATCACCGTGAGACCACGGACCGCCGAATTCGTCGCTCCAGAATTGATGCGCCCGGCGCAGTTCGCGGCCTGCCGCCTCCAGCATCTGCGGCGTGAGCGTGCCTTGGCTTAGGTGGTCCCACAGGCTCTTGCCCGGCAACTTCTCGACACAGACTGTTTTCACCCCCGATGCAAGCACGCGAAAGCGATCACCGTTCAGCATTTGGAAGCAATCCCCCTCCCAGCGCCGCCAATCTTTGGCCTTGCTCCAAAAACGAATCGGTATGCCCGAGATGCGAAAATACAAATTCGCGAGATCAGCCAATTGTTCGCTGTAAGCGTTGCGGCGCTTTAGTACGACTCGCCTGCCGCGGCGGACTTTCTCGGAGACGGAACTGAGTTTTAACGAATCAACGAACGTCGCTGCGGCGTTGCTTAAGGCCTGAGGGACAAGTCGCTCCGCCAAACTCGTCCCATTTTCCCCAATTGGCATTGTCTCTTTCCTATTCGACTTCATTGCTCCTTACGGCTGTATGGATGGAAGGAAGTTCAAAGGTTAAAAAGTTGCAAAGTTAAATGGCGGTTGAAATTCCCAGCGTGCTCGACTCTTTTAACTTTTAACCTCCGCCGAGCGCGATCGTCTCGCCGATTTTCATGACCCGCAGCTTCGACTTCAGTTTGCGCTTCTTCAGTTCGCGTTCGAACACTTCGGGCGTGCCTGTGAGAACCGGAAACGTTCCATAGTGCATCGGAATGACCGTCTTTGGAGTCACCAGCTTCACAGCTTCTGCCGCCCGAGCTGGTCCCATTGTAAAGTGATCGCCGATACAAACCAGCATGATGTCGATCTTCTGAAATCGTTTCACAAGCGCCATGTCGGAAAACAAATCTGTGTCGCCTGTGTGATAGATAGTTGGCCCATCACGGAGGGTGATGATTAATCCTGTTGGATTGCCGGCAGAGACCGGCGCATTTCTGCCTTTTTCAATGGATGAACCATGCCAAGCTGGGACGAACTGCACTTTTACTTCACCATCAAGGAGCGAAATCTGACCGCCCAGATGCCCGGTCGTTTCGTTTCCAGCCTGGCTTTCCGGGTAGCCTAGCACCGGAACAATCGCCGCGTTGAGATCGAAATTCGAAACCAGATTCGCGCCGGTACGCTTCCCGATCTCCACCGTATTACCGACGTGATCGGTATGCCCGTGCGTCAGGAAAATAAGATCAACGTGATCGAGGCTGGCGAGCTCCTCCTTGCCGCCTGGGAAAGCCGGATTTACCACCCAGGGATCAATCAATAAAATCTTTCCCGTCGCAGTCCTGATTTTGAACGCCGCGTGCCCGTACCAGGTTAGTTGAGTTTCCATGCTAATGAGGAAATCGAAAAGCATTGCTTCGGCAAGGGTAGCGGCTTTCACAATTGCCAAATTGCGAGTGACGAATAACGGAAAAGACCGCACGCGCCTGCCTTCTAGACAAACGGAAGCGGAACCACTTCGACTGGAATCGGCTGTGACTCTTTCGACGCAGAATCTCCAGCGGTCGGCACAGCCAATCTGGCAGCGGACGGACTCGCTGCGGCGAGCTTCGTGCCGACATCGTTGAAACCGCGCTTCACGTATCCGAGGGCGATTTCTCGTTTTTCGCTGCGCGTGGCGCTCGTGATCCAGCCTACTTCTTTCCCCGCATTGGAGGGAGTGGCAAGCTTCAGGCCCGGCTGTAGCGGAAGACCGTCCAGCGAAATGAGTCCGCATAATCGCTTGTTCGTTTGCCCGGACATCTTCATTCGGGAGATCACTTCCTGGCCGATGTAGCAGCCCTTTTGGTAATCAATAGTTCGTTGTTCGAGATTGGCTTCGATCGGAATAATCTCGTTAGTCAACTCGTGCCCCCAACGGGGTATTCCCTGTTCGATGCGCATGACTTCGGCGACGTGAGAATCGCATCGGGTGAACACCGACGATAATCGTTGCAGAAGAACGTCGCGCTGCGCTGCCTCAATCCATATATCCCATCCTGGCTCGGCGAAACGGCGCACAGAAACGGTCCGGCCAAAATCTGGCAAGGAGGATTGTTGTGACAGCACGTGAAAGAGCGAGAAATTATCGGGGACATCTTCAATGTGCACGTCGTCGGCGATCACGTACCGTTCCAACCGGACTTTGAGCGTTTTTTGAAGATCAGGTTCCGCATCCACAAAAAAGCATTCTCCCCACACGGAAACAAAAAGGTGTCCATCTGTTTTTCCTTTCGCATTGAGAACGCACGCTTCAATTGCAGACGTTTCACTTGCCTTGCGCAGATCATTGGTGATTTGCCCGTTGAGAAAGCGAATACGGTCCGTCCCTGAGATACGAAATTTTGCGCGGTCGGAAAGGTCGAAGAAGATCGCTTGTCCGGTTTCCGAATGCGGTGTCATTTTTTGCCGGATGACACCCGGCTCAGCAGCTGCTTGAGAAAACCGCGACGCAATCGTTTTGTTTCATTGGCAGCTGCACCACTCGTCAAACCGGCCTGCACAGGCGAAGCCTCCGGAGTCGCATCCTGCTGACCATGGATTTCCGCTTCGGCTAAGCTCGCGATCGGCTCGCTGGCATTCGTCTGCTCGTCCTCCTCGGTCAGTTCAAGTTCTTCACCCGCACTTGACGCAGTTTCGTGTAAGTATTTCCGCGCTACCACTGAGTAATCGTCATCTCCGTGGCCCCAGTGCATTTGCTCAAGCAACTGATCGCGAGCTGCGGCTGTCACACCGAGATCGAGATAGTGGGACAAACCGATCTGATTAGCGATCTGCATGTCTTTCAACATGTGTTTAGCGGAAAAGTGCGGTTCAAAATCACGGTCGACCATCTTGGGAAGTTTCATCGCGAGAGTCGTAGAATGGCTCGCGTTACTGCTCATCGCCTCGACGAACTTTTCCAACGGCAAACCCAAAGCTTGAATGACTGCCAAAGCTTCGGCTGTAGCCTGGACGCTTGCCGCAGTGATCATATTGGTTGCGATCTTGATGGCGCTGGCCTGGCCAATTGTCGGGCCGATTTCGACGATCTCTTTACTGCTGGCTTGCAGAATAGGACGTGCCTCCCGTAGTGCCGCTTCGCTTCCGCTGACATAAAAAACAAGCTCCCCCTTTTCGGCCGCAACTTTACTCCCGGTAAATGGCGCCTCGACAAAGTGCGCTTTGCGGCGGTCGACAATTTCACCTGCAGCGCGCATTGAATCTGGAGCGACGGTTGAATGCGCGACGACGACGTGGCGTGGCGTTAGTTTTCCGCTGAGTTGTTCGACAGTCTGCAGCAAAGCGTCATCATCGGAAACAAATATCTGGATGTAATTGCAAATTTCCGCCACTTCGCCGGCCGACCCGACAAAATTCGGAACGGAACGCGGCGAGCGGTTCCAAACGTAAACCGGAAATCCTTTTCGGCGCAGGTTTCCAGCTACTCCGCGACCGATAATCCCAAGTCCGATTACACCGATATTTTTGCGCGTCGCATGGGACATAGGCTTGTGGCGCTCCATTGAGACAGCCTTTCATAATCAAATTGCCGGGAAAACTCACCTGAGGCAATGCAGAAATTAGGCGAGGCCTCGTGATTCGTAAAACGTTGAAGCGTTGTAGCGGTAGATTCTCGTTGTTATTTACGCGTCTTACCGCTTCAACGTTTTAACGCAATCTCCGACAAATAATACAAGGCGACTGACCCAACGATCTGAAGACTCTTCGCGCTAATCTTATCAATCGTATCCCCAGCGGTGTGCCACCAAGTGTAATCAAAATCAATCACGTCGATTGTTGGAACGCCAACGGCATTCAGCGGTGAGTGGTCGTCGATCATCTCACGATCGAGGTAGGTAAAATAACTTCGCAGCTTGAGTGCTTCCGCTGCCGCGAAAATATCTCGCGCCATTTCAGGAGGCGAATCCGCAGGAAGCGTGACATCGAGGGAACGATCGCCAACCATGTCGAACAAAATCCCACCGCGGAATTGTTTGGCGCTGCTGCCTTCCAGTTGTTTGGCAAAATGCCGGCTTCCGTATAATCCATCCGTCTCTGAAAAACGATCGTACGCTTCTTCTCCGTCGAAAAACACGAGCTCAATTTTCGCGGCGAGATTTGGATGCTGCCCGATTATCCTTGCCAATTCCAAAAGCAAGCCTGTGCTGGAGCCGCCATCGTTCGCTCCCACGAACTTTATCGCATCAAATGTTTTCGTGTCGTAATGCGAGCACAACAAAAACAGGGGCTCCACGTTCCTCTTCCCGGGAAATTGGGCAATCAAATTGACGAACTGGATCTTGCCTCGAGGGGTCTCGTCGGTGAATGCCTGTCGTGTTACCTGCCAGCCCGAACGGTGGAGTTGGTCCTCAATATAAAGTCGCGATTTTTCAAGCTCTTCGGATCCAGACGGTCGTGGGCCGAGGTCGACCAATTGTTGAACATGCGCTAGAGCTCTCTCACCCGAGACTTCTTCCCAGATTTTTGTGTTAGCGCCGCGTGACCCGTTCGCACAAACGACCAGGACGAGAGGAAATAGGAGTAATGAAGTAACGAAGCGATGGCGTGATGAATTCATTCAAGCAATACTCCATTACTACATCACTCCGCTACTCCATCATTCTGGTGGCAGTCCGAGGGCAGTCACAATCCGCTGAAGATCGTCATCGCCGTAGTATTCGATTTCAATCCGGCCTCGTTTGCCCCCATGATGGATGGTGACGTGCGTGGCGAGATGTTCTTGCAGGCGGTTCTGCAAATCTTCCACGGCCGTTGGCGTGGAACTCGCTTCAGTCCCAGCGCGCCGCTGCTTCCGTCGACGACCGATCCCAAGCAGGCGGGCAACCAACCGCTCAGTGCCACGCACAGTGGCATTGCGGCGCAAAACCGTTTCCGCGGTCAGGAGCTGCTCCTCAGGCCGTTTCAACGCCAAGAGCACTTTTGCGTGACCGACGGAAAGCAAGTCCTGAGCCAGCCAGACTTGCAACTGCGGATGTAGATCCAAAAGCCGCAGCGCGTTGGCCACCGCCGCTCGGCTGCGCCCTACTTTGAGCGCAATGTCTTCCTGCCGCATTCCAAATTCATTCGCTAACCTGGCGTAACCTTGTGCCTCTTCGATTGGGTTTAGGTCGGCGCGTTGCAGGTTTTCGATTAACGATAATTCGAGGACTTCCAAGTCATTGGCGCTTCGAATTATGACAGGCACTTGGGTGAGACCAATCTCCTGCGCCGCTCGCCAACGGCGTTCGCCTGCGATCAATTCAAAACGAGCACCCGCTCCGCTACCGGACGGACTCGCCGTGGCGCGCTCGCGGACAATCAGCGGTTGAATGATGCCGTGCTGTCGAATTGAATCGACAAGCTCCTGCAGTGCTTCGCGTGCGAAATCTTTGCGTGGTTGGAGCGCGCTCGGGACAATGGTTACCAGATTGATCTGATGCACTCTTTCGCCCGGCTCGCCAGCCTCTGGGCGTGTGGCGACCGACGGAGTGCCAATCAATGCGCCGAGCCCCTTGCCGAGACCAGACCGTGCCATGCGGCTCAGGCTACGGGAACAGTTCCATCAACGCAAACAGCAATCAGTTCAAGAGCACACGAAACAGACGACAGAAAAGCCAATCGTACATAACAAGCGCCCAGATGAAATTTTCGCGTGTTTTCATGCCTGCCGCGCCGTAGCCGGGCGAAGGCGGTGTTTGGTGGCCAAATTCCTTTCTACAAAAAAAGTTTTAAAAAAAGGTATTGACACCAAAAGGCGGAATTTGGTATTACGCGCCCCTGGCTCCGAAACAGACGAAGGATTTTACCCGGTAGGTTCTTTGTCTGTCCAGGATCCTGATAATCACAAAAACAAACGAAACACCGGGAGAGAAAGAACACACAAAAATCCATGTATCCACTCAATCAACTCAAAACGTTAGTTTCATGCGGACGAGATCCGGCTCGCTCGCTGCCGTTCCGGCGCGGGTTCCTTCTCATCCCGCTAATGCTGGTGTGCTTTGCGCTTTCGCCGCAAACCCAGGCGGTCCCTCAACCGGAGACGCCAGATCCAGGCGCTAAACCGGTAAGCGACACGGCGGATGGGCAGAACGCCCTCAAAAGTATCACCACCGGCATACACAATTCGGCGTTTGGCTTCGATGCACTCCTGAGCAATAGCAACGCCAACTTCAATACAGCCGTTGGTTCTGCGACGCTCCTGGTTAACAACGCCACTGAAAATACGGCTTGTGGTACTGGAGCGCTTTTACTCAACGTCGCTGATAGAAATACGGCCGTTGGGGCATTTGCCCTGATCTTCAACACGGGCGACCCCAACCCCGACCTTGGCTTGGGAGTATTCAACTGTGCCGTCGGCTCTAATTCGCTGCTTGAGAATACGACTGGATCAAGCAACAATGCGGTTGGCGAGAGCGCGATGTTTAACAACACCACCGGCGCGGGCAACACGGCGGTTGGCGATGTTGCGCTGGCGAGCGGCTCAGGTGACCTCAATAGCCTTAACGTGGCAGTCGGCTCCGCAGCGCTCTTCGGCAACGCGACAGGTCCCGTCGTCAGCAATTCAAACAACGCTGTGGGTGCCGGTGCGCTCCAGAACATCCAGGGTGATGATACGGGCGCAATGGGTGATAACGCAAACGGGATCGGAAACGTTGCCGTCGGTGACTCAGCAGGCGCTGGCATTGAGGGAAGTTTCAACATTTATGTCGGTTTCGGAGTTACCGGGCCCGCTAACGAGGACAACACAATTCGCATTGGCGATACGCTTGACACAGGCTGCTTTATAGGCGGCATCTTTGGCCAGAGTTCGGGTGCCGGGGACCCGGTTTTGTGCGGCGCGGACGGCAAACTCGGCACCGCACCCGCTGGTTCGCCTCTCTCGATGAAAGAGGCGCTCAAACAGCGTCAAGTCGTGCAGGAGTTGAAGGCCACCACCGAAAGACAAGCGGCAACGATTGCCTTGCAGGAAGCGCAGATTAAGACGCTGACTGCAGGCCTCAAGCAGCAGGCTGACCAAATTCAGAAAGTCAGCGCGCAGCTTGAAATGATCAGGCCGACGCCTCGAGTAGTCGAGAACCGATAAGATTGTCTACCGGACGCTTAAAAAAGTTACAAGCAGCCCCGAAGAAATTCGGGGCTGTTTTGTTTTTGTAGGAACGCCCAACGCCCAACGTTCAATTGTCTGAATTGAGCGTTGAGAGTTGAGCGTTGGGCGTTGAGCGTTTAGAACCTCTGAAACTTCAAGCGATGATCAGAGACAACAGCAAACGTTTTACATTGGGTCATTCACCCGATCCGGATGACGCATTCATGTTTTATGCCATGGCGGAAAATAAGATCGATCTGAGGGGGTATCGGTTCGAGCATCGACTGGAAGACATCCAAACATTGAATGAACGCGCAGTTCGAGGTGAGCTGCACATTTCCGCGATCTCGATTCATGCCTATGCGTACGTCGCAAGCAAATACGCGCTGCTACCATGCGGAGCGAGCATGGGGGACGGGTACGGGCCGATTGTTGTAAGAAAACGGTCAACGCCGAACGTCCAACGTCCAACGCTCAATGAACGTGCAGCACCAGAATTCTTAGCGAACAAGAAAGTCGCTGTGCCCGGCAAGATGACCAGCGCGTTTCTCGCGTTACAACTTTTTCTCGGGGAGTTCGATTACGTGGTAGTCCCGTTCGATCAAATTTTTGACGTGGTGCGCAACGGGCAAGCGGACCTCGGTTTGATCATTCACGAGGGGCAGCTCACCTATGAAAAGTCAGGCTTCGAAAAAGTCGTCGATCTTGGCCAATGGTGGAAAGAGCAAACTGGCTTGCCGTTGCCGCTCGGCGGAAATGTCGTGCGCAAGGATATTCCACCGGCGGTCCGTCGTGAGCTCAGCGAAATTATTCGCGAAAGCATCGATTACGGTCTGGCACACCGGGATGAAGCGGTGCGGCATTCGCTTCCGTACGCGCGAGACATGGATGTTAACCAGGCTGGGAAATTCATCGGTATGTACGTGAATGAGTTTACTTGCGATTATGGCGAAGTTGGCCGCGACGCTATCCGCAAGTTTCTGACGAAGGCGCATGACAAAGGCTACATCGACGCGCCGACCGAAGTGGAATTCGTCGAATGACGCTTCGGACCTGTGAGTGTGTCACTGCAGCATTGCGTAACACGGAGCCGGTCAGCTCTGTTGGAAATTCGCAGCCGCCCAAATGACGAACGACAAATGACGAAGCACGAAGGAACGACGAAATTTGAATTTTGAAAAAGATGTGACGCTCGCCGCGGCAAGTAATTCCAACAACTCCGCGACTTACAAGTCTGCGCCGCGTCATTGAATCATTCGGGCTTCTTTCGTCATTCGACATTTGTGCTTCGTCATTTCGCGCAAAAAGATCTTCAACAGAGCTCGATGTTCGCCAGACACCGTGTCCGGTTGTTTCCTTGAGCGCGGTCAGAGGCAAGCGATCAGAATTATCTTGCCACTCGATTTGCCAGAGAGATATCAATGATGGCTCGGTGAAGGCTTTCCTCCAAGCCAAGCGCGATCTTCTCCGTCTCACCCCGGTCGGAATCTGTCTTGTTGCCTGCCTTTTCCTGACAATCGCCGGTTGCGAAAAAAACGAGCCAATCGACGAGGCGAAAGCGGCTGGAAAAACTACGGCGGATTTTCCGCGAATCACTGCCGACATTTTCAAACCGATGGACGGCGGGATCGATCTGTCGCCTGAGGAAATCATGGGGCGCAATACCTGGAACCTCTGGAGCGCAGGCAACCAGCATTTCTGGAATCGTGCAGCTCAGGACAGCTACGGGTTGATGGATCTCTTGAAAATGCTCGATAGCCGCAAATTTCCGCGCGGTGAACGTTTCAAGACTTTGGGCTTGGTAAACGAGCCTGGATTTCGCGCTGCAACCAAGCCGGATGAATTTGGCTTATGGCTGGATGAACAAGTGGAACGCGAACCGGCAGGAATTGACGAGGCTGTTTACGGCAAGCCAACCGGAGTGCTTGGTTTCCGGCTTTTTCCGAATCCGGATTTCAATGAAGAAGCGCGCAAAAAATGGAACGGCGATCGTTTCATGAACGATCTGCCTTATTACAACGACAACAAGCTGGTTCGGCCGTATCGGGTCGGCGTCGCCTGCGGCGCCTGTCACATCGCGCCGTATCCGAATAATCCGCCAGCCGATCCGGAGAATCCGCGCTGGGAAAATCTGGCGTCGGCCATTGGTAATCAGTACATCAACGAAGGAAAAGTCTTCGCATGCAATGTCGAAAAGGGTGGATTCTTTTATGAGATGCTGGCTGCGCAGCCGCGCGGCACA
>Ga0209577_10003695_pt1 | contig 14422 bp, 10 predicted proteins | sample GraSoiAngelo_109_FD_185874 | JGI IMG/M metagenome (GOLD analysis project Ga0209577, IMG submission 185874) | Grasslands soil microbial communities from the Angelo Coastal Reserve, California, USA - 14_0903_12_20cm (SPAdes) (version 2) | ecosystem: Environmental > Terrestrial > Soil > Grasslands...
CGGCTGCGGGCATCATTCGTGGCCTCGTTTTTGATGGATAGGGTGAGCTAAAAGCTTGCGCCGCGCGGAGAGTTGAAGTCAAGGCCGCTCCGTTCTCTGCTTCTGGACTGGGTACAACTCAACAGCTGAACGAATTATGAACGCTAACGCGCTCGCTTGTGTTCATCCCCTCGAGAATGGGCTTTTGCGGAGTCTGAGTCTCGATTCTCGTGGTCTTCATCATGGTCCCCTTCTTTTCGCGAAATGCCGAGTCTCATGGCCACCCCGACAACTTGCCCAATGACCTCCGCCTCTTGCACACGAAGAACCCGTGGCGGCACAGGAGACAGCGGATGCGGCAGAAGGATAAGCTCCTCACGGGACTGGGTACACCAGGAGCAGGTATAGCCATCTCGCGTCTCAATGAAGTAGATCGGCCGCTCGTATTCCGACCGCCAGCTGCCTTTGAGCACTTGGTTGCGAGACTCGTCCACCTGGACGAAGCTGCCTGGTGGCAATAACGGATTCATGGTCAGATCTGCACTGCCAATATAGCCGTAGGTGTAACTCATTTTGGAGAACTGCTGCAGATATGACACTGGAACCGTGCCCCACTGCTGGATCATGGCGCCGAAATTCGACGTTGTACGGGGATCGAAACTGGTATCCATCCGCACCGGCTTCTGTACCTCCGGAGTGTTTGGAAGCGCGTTAGAGAAATGAGTTTGTGGTGGCGTAGAGATTTCGAGGTCGGAAGCGGTCTGGCTAAGATCCACTGCATACCGCCTCAGCATTTCGCTAAATTCACGCCGGTACATAATGGCGAGAGAATACAGTTGGTGAATACCGGGGATAACTCCTTTAGTTTCGAAATCAGAAAGCCGACTAATCGGGATCAGGTACGCTTCATTATTGTGTTCGCGAGCCAGTCGCCCAGTTCCAAGTTCAACATCGCGCATTGTTAGGCCTAGTTTCTCACGTAAGTCGCGCAGACCCAGATCCGGTGAATTCATAAGATCTCCTTCTCAATGTGGCTGACAATTTGGCTTGACATTCAGTCGCCTCGTGTCAAATTTGAATGGCACTCAGCGAGCGAATGCCAAGCCATATGCTCAGTTGCCAACTCCCGTACTCTCGGAATTGGCTTTGGTTTGCCGGTTGGCCGCGATTGTCCGCTGCATATTCTGAGCCAGTTCCTTCTCCTGCTGCTGGGAATATACGAACTCATGGCCGGTCAGGTTACCGGGATAAAACCACTTCAGGAGAACAACCGGTTTCCCAGATCCCTGTTCCGCCAAGCTAACCGTGGTAAATCCGGTTGGTTCCCGGCGTTGGGTTGGAACCGTCTCGAGGGTTGCATAAAGGACAGTCTGGTCCGCGCTGAAGACCTGCACAAGGTTTTGGTCAGAATTGCTGTCCACCACCCTGAACCAGTAGGTTCCGGCGGGCAGTATCTGCCCAGGAATCTGGATCGGCTCACTGAAACTGATTTTGGTGGCCTGGTCCAGCACGTCGGCGTGAGCAGCGATTTCAAAGAAAAAAGCCAAGGCAATGATCATGCCAACGACGATGTAAACTTTATTGATTTTCATTTTGGTTCATCTCCTTAGAAACAAATTTTCTACTTCACCCTTAGAAAAGGAACTTCCCGACCGCTTTTCCTGCAGAGGCGACCTTCTTCGCCGAGAACTCCACGGCCTTGACCGAGTCCTTAGCTGCGTGGTCAGTCTCTTTCGCTGAGACCTTCGCGGCTTTGTAAGAATCCTTGCCTACGACCTCGGCGGAATGACCGATAACATCGGCTCCGAACGATGGGGTCGCCATGCAGACAGAAAGAACAACCAGAGCAAAAACTTTTTTCATATGTCCTCCTTTTTTTGTTTTGGCGTACGTTGCGTTCTTTTTTCGGGTGAGGAGCAAACTCCAGGAACCAGGTTTCGGAAGCAACGCATCAGCCTCATGCTTTCTTTTCACACTCTGGAGAAAGGCACGGCAGATGCCAAACCTGGAGCGGCGATAGATTTTTACAAGTGGTCTATTGTGAACAACTTAATTCCAGCGCGAGGTCCTGCAGTGGCGGAGTTTGGGCAGTGTCAGTGTCCGCGGAATCACACTTGGACACAGTGGCCGAGTCGATCCCCGAGCTTCTCCTTATTAGTGTGATGAAGGTGGGTTTTTGGTCCGAGGGGGATAGCGGCGCCATTTGGCCCGGCAGTAGGCTCAAGGCGGCTCAAAACAAATTCATTCCATTTCGAATGAGAGATACTGCAGTTTTCCTTTGCGTTCGATCTGAAATACGACTGGATCACCCGGTTTCAGGTTGTGGACCATCTCTTGGAACTGTGACATGGACTGCAGCGGTGTGCGGTCGATTGCGCAAATGATGTCGCCCGCCTCCAGCCCGGTCTCCACCGCGTTTGGACCGGCAGCCTGGCCCACAACCAGGACTCCAGCTTCGCTGCGGGTGCCCTGTAGCAGCGGTTTCACCGGGCCGTCCAGCTCAGCAACAAAAATGCTCAGCTTCCGGATGAAGTTCTTTTGCAGGTCGGGAAGTTCGGCCAGCTCGTCAAGCCTCTCGTGGTGCACCACCACCGGGACGTTGAAAGACATCCGGCTCTCCCCGCGAAGCACATCCATTTTTAAAATTTGGTCCGCGGGATGGAGATAGAGCGCACCCACGAAATCGGGGAGGCCGAGGATGGGGCGGTCATCGATCGCAAGCACGATGTCACCCATCTGCAGACCTGCTGCTTGCGACGCCCCTTCATTACGGATGTCGGAGATGATTGCTCCCCAACTCCGCGCCAGACCCAGGCCCGCCGCCAGCGTCGGGGTAATGTTCTGAACTCTCGCGCCAATCGCGACGCGCTGCACATGGCCGTACTTGCGAAGGTGCTGGTAGTCGAAATTGACGATTGCCTCGGGGATGGCAAAGCCCAAGCCTTCACTGCCGCCGGCTTCGCTCAACATCAAAGTGTTAATGCCAACAAGATTGCCTTCAATATCTACCAGCGGACCGCCGCTGTTTCCCGGATTGAGGGCTGCATCAGTCTGGATATACACCATGGAATCGTCGGGATCGATCTGCCGCGCGACGGAACTGACAACGCCCATGCTGACCGAATCCCGCAGTCCCTCGGGACTGCCGATTGCGAACACCAATTCGCCCTGGTGGACTCCTACGTTGTTACGCAAGGGCACGGTGGGCAGATCTGTCGCCTCTATCTTCAGAAGCGCTAAATCGGATTCCTTGTGTGTGCCTACTATCTTGGCCTCGAGGACCTGTCCGGCGTGGATAGGCTGAAGCTTCAGCAGGGACTCTGACGTTGGCGGCGGCAATATGACGCGGACGCGTTGCGCCCCTTCTACCACGTGCGCATTGGTCATGATGTAGCCGTCAGGATCGACGATGACCCCGGAGCCGAGGGCATGCCGCCGGGCGATTTGCGCGGTTTCGTGTCCATGCTCCTGCAAGGGGCCATATCCAGTGACTACGATCTGCACTACGGCGGGCGAAACTTTCGAGATGACTGTTTCGAGAGAACTGTCTAATTCCCGTAGGAAGCTCGATGGCTTTGGCACTTTCCGCGTCTCCCTAGCAACAGCAGCAGATGAGTGAATGCCCGGCGTCTGCGCCTGGGCCAACGCGGCCATTAATAAACAAGCAATACCGTATTTCATGCGCTGTAATGTAGTCATGGTGTTAACCGATCTGACGCGAACTAATGGCTTCTCTCAACATTTCCTCGATGCTCGGGCAGTAGGTAAGAGGCAGCACACCGCCTATAGATCAGGACTCCTTCACTATTCCTTTAGCACTTGGGGTTCCACCGGGTAACCCATTGCTCGATCGGGGCATTCAGGCTGGTGGCGTCCAAATGCTGACGCTGCTATCAGCCTGTGGACACGGTGGACATTTCACTTTCCCCTGACCGCTGCGCTTCAAGTCGGGAATGTGGTGTGCCCGCGACGCAGTTGTTTGGAGATATGTGTGCAATGACCGTAGGAATGGCAAAGATCCTACTCATTCTCCGTGCACAGATATTCCTCGCGGCTCTGGGCTGCTTCGCGCAGCCTGTTTCATTACCAGAGGCTCCGCAGGTAGGAGCTAAAAATCACATCGTATCCCTGACGCTACATGCAGTGAATGAAGATGGTCGGGATGCATTTGCTTTCGATGGGAAGACGGTAGCTCCCGTAATCCGGGCTGCCCCTGGTGATGTTCTCAAGATCAGCTACGTCAACGATCTTCCCGCCAAGTCCGAGGAAACTTGTGCGGTAAATCCATGCATGGATATGACGAACCTGCATTTTCACGGGCTCACTGTCTCGCCGGACGCCCCCCAGGATGACGTGCTCGGAATGATCGCCATGCCAGGTCAGGTTTTGCACTACACGGTTGAGATTCCTCGCGATCATCCGCCCGGTCTGTTCTGGTATCACACCCATCCTCATGGCGAAAGTCACCGGCAAGTATTGGATGGAATGTCAGGAGCCATCGTGATCGAGGGAATGGAACGTTACGTTCCGCAAGTGCGGCGTCTCCGGGAACGTGTGCTGGTTCTCCGGGGCCGCTCCATTGAGCATGATCCAAAGGCGGGCGCGCTCCGGCAACAGGTTGAAATTCCTACAAAAGACTGTGGAGGAGAAGCCGAGGCAGTTGAGGAAATTTTTACTGTAAACGGAGTGGTTCGCCCGCAAATCGAGATCGCCCCCGGAGAGCGTCAGTTTTGGCGGATTGTGAACGCATCAGCGGATCGCTACATGGACCTGGAGGTTGATGGCCAGACGTTTGAAGTCGTGGCACTCGACGGTATGCCACTCGCCTATCACGATCGTAAGAGCCCGACGCGCGTCATCAATCACCTGCTACTGGCGCCCGCGGGACGGCTCGAAGCTATCCTTACTGGTCCGCCGGCCGGAACGCATAGCAGTCTGCGTTCGCTCTGCGTGGATAGCGGTCCCGATGGGGACCCCAATCCGGGGATGGTGCTCGCAGATCTGGTACGCTCCAGTTCAGATCAATCCAGTTCAGATTCGCGGCCTGAGCTACTGCATTCTGGCGATGACCGCTCGCCGATTTATAAGCCGATTGACGTTGAACCCCTGAAGAAGGCTGCACCGGGCTTCACTGTCACTTTCACGGAGGACAAGAACGGCTTCTACATCAACGGCCGCAAATTTTCCCCGGACGCGCCTCCGATGACAAGCGCTCGCGTGGGTACTTATCAGCGTTGGCGCATTATCAACGCCACCCACGAACTACATCCTTTCCACATCCACCAGGTACATTTCCTGGCCTACGCAGAAAACGGCGTGCCGCTCGCGCAGCCGGCGTGGCTGGATACGGTGAATGTTCCCTATGGCAGCTCGGTTGACGTCATCTTGGACTTCACCGATCCCGTCATTAAAGGCATGTCAGTATTTCATTGCCATCTGCTGAATCACGAAGACAAGGGAATGATGGCCAAGATCCTGCTGAAGTAACGTTGAATGGTTATTGAAGTGCTTTCGCTTATGGCGAGGTGCACAATGTTCACGTACTTGTCAGATGTGGCTCTCCTGGTGGTCATGTGCTCGGTCCCATTTCTCGTTTCCTCTCTGCGGCTGGGCAACAACCGTTCGAGGAAATCTATGTACGACCTGGCAAAGGACATCCCCGGAATGCCGAAGAGAGTAGGCTAAAGCTGTTCTTCGGTCATTCCATAGTGGTGGGAGCGGCAACACCGACCCTCCCCCGTCTCCGCTTTCGACATAGGGGTACGACCGCCTGCGAGAACAGCAACGAGAGCGGTGCCCGTGGACGCGAGCGAGCCTGGCCTTATGGTATTAATCGCCAAACTTCTCGAGGATCTCGTCCTTGCGGCGAAGGTCTTGCGCATAATCTCCAACACACGCCAAGTGTGCAACTGCTGTGGCACGTCGTACGGGGTCAAGATCGCTTCTGCGAGCTCCCCGGGTGCCTGATCCAACCGACAGAACCATTCTTGCGACCTAAGAACGGCCGGAACCTGTCGAAATGTGGACAGTGCGTCGACTGCAGGACGCCTAGTCAAGCATCAGCTGAGTTGCGCAAGGCGATTCTCAACCCTTAGTCAATTCATATCATTGAAAATAAATGGGTAACTTAACTAGTGACCGATTGGGCACGCGCGTGCTTTTTGCTTTTGTGCCGGCGAACTGATGACCGCCGGAAATTGATGAACGGGAAGAATCTATGTGGATCGTACGACTAGCGTTACGGCGGCCCTACACATTCGTGGTGATGTCCATTCTCATCCTGATCTTGGGTGGACTGGCGATTGTGCGTACTCCAACCGATATTTTCCCCAACATCAACATTCCGGTCGTCAGCATTATCTGGAGCTATAACGGTCTCGTGCCTCAGGAGATGAGCGATCGCATTGTCAGCGTCACAGAGCGAGCGCTCACCACGACGGTTGACAACATCGAGCACGTAGAATCGCAGTCGCTGTATGGAATTGCGGTTGTGAAAGTGTTCCTGCAGCCGACCGCGAACATTCAACAGGGCATCGCACAGATCACTGCGGTTTCTCAGACCCAACTCAGGCAGTTGCCTGCGGGATCGACGCCGCCGCTCATTCTGGCCTACAGCGCATCCAGTGTGCCCGTCCTCCAGTTAGCTCTTTCCGGACAGAATTTGTCAGAGCAACAACTCAACGACTACGGCCTGAATTTCATCCGCACACAGCTCATCACCGTGCCTGGAGCATCCGTCCCCTATCCCTATGGCGGCAAACAACGCCAGGTGCAAGTTGATCTGAACACGACAGCATTGCAATCGAAGGGGCTTTCCGCGCTGGATGTGGTCAACGCGATCAGCGTACAAAACCTGATTCTGCCTACCGGCACCTCCAAGATCGGGTCGAAGGAATATGACGTTTCTATTCTCAATGCAGCACCGCAGACGATTTCGGACCTGAACCGAATCCCGATCAAAACGATTGGCGGTTCTACGATCTATATCAAAGATGTTGCCTGGGTACGCGATGGCTTTCCCCCGCAGACTAATATCGTGCGCGTCAACGGGCAGCGCTCGGTGTTGCTAACCATCCAAAAGGCAGGGAACGCGTCAACGCTGAACGTGATCTCGGCCATCAAAGCTCTTCTACCGCAAATTAAGTTAACGGTTCCGCCCCAGCTGCAGATAGCACCCCTGGCTGATCAGTCGATTTTTGTTCGGAGCGCGATCAGCGGCGTGGTGAGGGAGACGCTGATTGCCGCGTGCCTGACGGCTTTCATGATTCTCACTTTCCTGGGCAGCTGGCGAAGCACGGTTATCATCGCGACCTCAATCCCTCTGGCAATCCTGACCTCCATCATTGTGCTCAGTGCGATCGGGGAAACGATCAATATCATGACGCTGGGCGGACTCGCTCTGGCGGTCGGCATCCTGGTGGACGATGCCACAGTCGAAGTCGAGAACATCAATCGAAATCGGGAGGCAGAGCCGGGGAAGAGCCTGGACGAAGTGGTGCTGGACAGCGCTTCGCAAATTGCGACCCCCGCGTTCGTGTCCACGCTCTCGATCTGCATTGTGTTTGCTCCGATGTTCCTGCTGTCCGGCGTAGCGCGCTACCTCTTTGTGCCGCTCGCTGAAGCCGTGGTCTTCGCCATGCTGGCCTCGTATCTTCTTTCGCGGACTATCGTTCCGAGCATGGCCAAGTACTTGTTACGGGGAGAAAAACAGGAGCCAGGAAATGCTCCCAGCCGCAATCCATTCGTACGAGTCCAGAAGCGTTTTGAGGAAGCCTTCGAAAAATTCCGCCAGAGCTATCGGAGTCTGCTGGAGACTTGCCTCCAGCATCGGCGTGCATTCCTGATTGTGTTCTTCGCCAGCTGCCTCGGCTCGCTGGCCATTCTGATCCCCTGGCTGGGGCGCGATTTCTTCCCCAGTGTGGACACTGGCACCTTCAAACTTCATCTCCGAGCTCCCACCGGAATGCGAATTGAAGAAACCGCCAACCTTTGTGACCAGGTCGAGCAGGCCATTCGGCGGCAGGTTCCGGCCAAAGAGGTGCAGAGCGTCATTGACAACATAGGTCTGCCCTATAGCGGCATCAATCTTTCTTACAGCAATTCGGCCCCGGTGGGGACGTCGGACGCTGACATTCTTGTGAGTCTGTCCGCGAATCACCACCCGACCGATAACTACATTCACCAGCTTCGCCTGTCGCTCCCGAAGCAGTTCCCCGGCGTCACGTTCTCTTTCCTGCCGGCTGACATGGTCAGCCAGATTTTGAATTTCGGGTTACCAGCTCCCATCGATGTACAGGTCGTCGGAAATGACCTGGAGGCAAACCGGCGCTATGCAGATGTACTGCTCGCCAAAATGAGAAGTGTTCCCGGAGCGGCCGATCTGCGGATTCAGCAGCCCTTTGATGAGCCGTATCTCCGGCTGAGAGTCGAACGTACGAAAGCTGAAGAACTTGGTTTTTCCGCCCACGACATCGCGCAGAATCTGCTGGTATCGCTGAGCGGCAGCTTCCAAACTTCGCCCACGTTCTGGGTCGATCCCAAGAACCATGTCAGTTATTTCATCGCGACGCAGACACCTGAGTACCGCACCGACAGCTTGCAGAATTTAGAGAACATTCCCGTCACCGGCACAAATCCAAATGCTCCTCCGTCGCTCATGGCCAGCCTGGTCTCCGTGCAACGGGGCACGGGAATGGCGGTGGTTTCTCACTACAACGTCGCGCCGGTGATTGATATTTACGGCGCTACCGCGAGACGCGACCTGGGCGGCGTGGCAGGCGACATCAACAAAATCATTGACGCCACTCGCCAGCAGTTGCCGCGCGGTTCTCGAGTCGTTGTCCGCGGGCAGGTTCAGACGATGCGTGCCTCCTACATCGGCCTTCTGAGCGGACTGGTGTTCTCGATCGTGCTCGTATACCTGCTGATCGTAGTCAACTTCCAGTCCTGGCTGGATCCTTTCATCATGATTTCCGCCTTGCCTGCAGCACTCGCCGGGATTGCCTGGTTCCTCTTTATTACGCATACGACTCTGAGTGTACCCGCGCTCATGGGAGCCATCATGTGCATGGGCGTTGCAACTTCAAACAGCATCCTGGTGGTGAGCTTTGCCACGGAAAAAATGACGGAGGGAATGGATTCCGTCAGCGCCTCACTGGAAGCGGGTTTCACGCGTTTTCGCCCCGTGTTGATGACGGCTCTGGCCATGATCATCGGCATGGTGCCGATGGCTCTAAGCCTCGGGGACGGCGGCGAACAAAATGCTCCCCTCGGCCGCGCGGTCATAGGTGGACTGATTTTTGCGACAGTTTCGACGCTGTTCTTTGTCCCTGCATTCTTCAGCGTTCTGCGGGGTTCACGTCAGCAGCCGGCTCAACAAGGGAATTGAACAATAAGACTAAGTTCGGTGGAGTCATTATGTCGCCTCAAACTGCAAAAACAGAACCGATCAGCGGGCAAGCATTCCCATTGCGCGATGGGGGAAAAGGGAAACGTCCGCGGAAAGCCTGGCTTGTCCTGACTATTGTGGCGATGGCGGTTGCCGCCCTCCTGATATCGGGCATCTGGTCCCGCGTCAGGGCCCGCACAAGCTTAAACACAGAGACAACTCAAGTGGCGCTGCCGGCGGTCTCGGTCGTGTCGCCGAAAGCTACGGCGCCCGCGGAGGAGATCATCCTTCCGGGAAATATACAGCCCTTCATCACTTCACCGATTTACGCTCGTACCAATGGCTACCTGAGGAAATGGTATTTCGATATTGGGGCGCACGTCAAAAAAGGCCAACTGCTCGCTCTTATCGAGACTCCGGAAGTTGACCAGCAACTGGCCCAATCCCTTAGCAACCTCAACACTGCCAAAGCCAATCTCGCGCTTGCCGAGATTACCAAAAATCGCTACCAGGGACTACTGCAGTCCCACGCGGTTTCACAGCAGGACGCGGATAGCGCGGTCGGAACCTACAATGCCGATAAAGCAATTGTCGAAGCTAGTCAGGCGAATGTTAAGCAACTTCAAGCACTGCAGTCATTCGAGAAGATCTACGCGCCATTCGATGGGGTGATTACGGCGCGCAACACCGATATCGGCGACCTCATTAACTCCGGTAGCGCAGGCGGCGTAAAAACCGATCTCTTTCACATCGCTCAGCCCGGAACATTGCGGGTTTACGTAAATGTCCCCGAGGCATATTCGCAAGGCATAAAAGTCGGTATGACAGCAGATCTCAGTCTGGCTGAGTTTCCGGGGCAGAAGTTTCAGGGAAAGCTGGTGCGCACAGCCGAAGCCATCAACGTGACAACCCGTACGCTGCTGGTCGAAATAGACGTGCCGAACCCCACGGGCACGCTGCTCACGGGCTCCTACGCTGAGGTTCACTTGAACATTCCCTCGCAAACCTCCACACTTCTGCTCCCGGTTAACACTCTCATATTCCGCTCGCAGGGTTTACATGTCGGCGTTGTGAAGGACGGGAAGGTCGTGCTTACCGCAGTAACGGCTGGGCACGATTTCGGCAATCAGATCGAGATCGTCTCCGGCCTCAATCCCGACGATCAGGTCATCGTGAACCCGCCCGACTCGATCGTTCATGGACAGCAAGTCCAGATTGTTCAGGCATCACTGCCGGGGGATATCAAATGAAATGGCCGGGAAAAATGACTTCAGGGGAGAACCGGCGGCCAGCAGCTTCGCTGGAAATTCTGCTGGCGATGGCAGTGCTCCTGTTGAGTGGCTGCGCTGTGGGACCAAAGTATCACCCTCCAACAGTGCCTGCTCCTCCTGCCTATAAAGAGGTAGGGGACTGGAAGCCCGCCCAACCCAACGATCAGAATCTGGGCGGTGATTGGTGGAAAATCTTCCAAGATCCACAGCTTGATGCGCTGGAGCTTCAGGTGAATGTGTCGAATCAGAATCTGAAAGCCGCAGAGGCGCAGTTCCGGCAAGCGCGTGCCGCTCTACGCTACAACCGCGCTGATTATTATCCGACTGTCACCGGCGGGTTCTCGGCGACCCGCACTCGGACGTCGGCCAACCGTTTTGGTTCGCTCTCTAGCGGCAAAACCACAAACGACTTTGTGCTCCCGATCGACATCTCTTACGAGGCCGACGTCTGGGGGCGCGTTCGACGCAATGTGGAATCTTATCGCGAGCAAGCGCAAGCGAGTGCGGCAGACCTGGCGACGGTCAATCTGAGCATGCACGCCGATCTTGCCATCGATTACTTTGAGGCCCGCAGCCTGGACGCCCAGGAGCAACTCCTGAACACTACTGTCAAGCAGTACGAGCAAGCCCTGGAATTAACAGAGAGCCGTTTCCAAGGAGGCATTGCTTCGGAAGTGGAAGTTGAGCAGGCGAAGACCATACTGCAGACTACCCGGGCGGCTGCAATCGATGTCGGTGTGCTGCGAGCGCAATTCGAACACGCAGTTGCTATTCTTACCGGGAAACCTCCTGCCGAGTTCAGTCTTCCCCCACTGCCCCTGACCGCACCACCTCCACACGTTCCTGTCAGCGTACCTTCGGAACTGCTGGAGAGGCGCCCGGATATCGCAGCCGCGGAGAAGCGCGTGGCGGCTGCTAATGCGCAGATTGGGGTTGCGAAGTCTGCCTATTACCCGCTGATCAGCTTGGGCGGCTCCGGCGGTTTTGAAAGCTCCGCCATCACGACGTTGCTCACGGGACCGAGCGGCTTATGGTCCTTGGGAGCGGCTGCCCTGGGGACCATTTTCGACGGGGGCAGGCGCCATGCCCTCACCGACGAGGCGCGTGCCGCCTATGATTTTCAAGTCGCTGCCTATCGAGAGAGCGTGCTGACCGGCTTCCAACAGGTGGAAGACAACCTGGCCGCGGTGAGAATTCTGGAGAACGAGGCCAAGGTCCAGGACGAAGCGGTAGTCGCGGCCCAGCATTCATTGGATCTTTCCATCACTCGCTACAAGGGCGGCGTCACCAGTTACCTTGAGGTGATCACCGCGCAAAATGCCGCGCTGGTCGATGAAGTGACCGCAGTCAACATTCTGGGACGCCGTATGGCAAGCACAGTGTTGCTGATTCAGGCATTGGGCGGGGGATGGGACCGATCGAGTTTGCCGGAGCGACCCGAATGCTGCGGTAAGCTGGTCAGCAGCAATTCCAACTGACGGGATTTGGGAGCTTTGGATAGGCTGAGAAAATCGGTTAGGCCATGTCACGGCGCGACGAAAACCAGGAAGTAGTCCATGCCATCGGCCTTGACGAAGTCGTAGGCGTGTAGCAGGCGGTACCCGGCTTGTGCAGCTTCCTCGACCACGATCTTGCGGGTAATCCCGTGGTCGGTGCCATTTCCCTCGCGGTCAATGATCCCCACCAGCGCCCCCGGCTTGAGCGCTGGTCGTAGTTGCTTCAGCAGCATAATGGGATCAGCAACCTCGTGGTAGGTCTTCAACAGCAGCACGGCATCCACTGCCTCTTTCGGCAGCATCGGATCATCGCTCTTGCTCAGAATGGTTTTTACGTTCGGTAGCGACTCACGACGTACCCTCTGATCAATGTAGCGAATGGCTTCGGGATTGATGTCAACCGCATACACCGTTCCGGTGGAACCCACCCGCCGTGCAGCCCTTACCGTAAACCAGCCCGATCCTGCGCCGATATCAGCAACCCCTTTTCCTGGAGCAATTTCTAGAATGTCCATCACGCGATTGATTTGGAGCCTTTGTTCCCGGCCGGGAGAGTCGAATATGGATAGGTCCCCGGTATAGGGGGTGCTGCTTGCTCGCTTGCGTCCCTGAGCTGGCGCGGTGCTCTGGCCCGCCGACACCGGCGTAGCAAGCAGTATCGGGAGGAGTAACAGCGACGGCAAACGGCGGGCGAGAAAACAGCTCATTGGGTTTTTGACTGGAGATCAACACCTGAGGTTAGCAGGGATTTCGCCGGCCCGATTCATCGTCCTGGCAGCAGCCCCTGATCCGTGGATATCCGCCTGTCGATCTCTGCGACGCCCGTCCCGAATAGTTCCTCCGGATTGCGAGCCTAAGTTGAGCCTCTAATCCATCCGGGTCAGCTGTTGCTAAAGGCGATTACGCCACCTGCGCGGGACGCGGATTTATGAGATAGCTCTAGTTGTCCAAATCGGGCGGAGAATCTCCCTAAGCTGTTTTCTCAGAAGCCAGCTCGGCAACGCCCGTGAGTTCCAGGTATTCTTGATCAGTCAGTTTCAATGAACCTGCCTGCACATTTTCCTCGAGATGTTCAATTGAGGAAGTCCCCGGAATAGGCAACATGACTGGCGAACGCTTCAGCAGCCACGCCAGAGCAACCTGGATGGGCTTCTTATTGCGAGCCTTCGCAATTCTCTCCAACACCTTGCCGGCCACTGTACCTGCTCCCAACGGGAACCACGGGATAAACGCAATCCCATTACGCTCGCAATAATCCACGACATAATCCCATTCACGATCCGCAAAGCTGTACCGGTTTTGGACTGAGGCGATAGGGACGATCCTCCGCGCCCGTTCGATGTGTTCTTGCGTCACATTAGAGAGTCCGACCAGACGAATCTTGCCTTCTAATTGCAAGTTGGCAAGGGTTTCCATTGATGCATCGAAAGGCACGACGGGATCGGGGCAATGCAACTGGTACACGTCGATGCGATCGAGGCGAAGTCTCTTCAAGCTGCCCTCGACGGCTTGGCGGAGGTGCGCCGGGCTAGCATCATGCGTCCACTGGTTCGGTCCCGGGCGATTCCATCCGCCCTTGGTCGCGATCACAAGATCCGCGGGGTAAGGCGCCAGTGCTTTAGCGATCAATTCTTCGCTGACGTAGGGACCATACGAATCTGCGGTATCTATAAAATTGACACCGAGATCGATGGCGCGACGCAGAACGTCGATTGCGGCCGCGGCATCCTTCGGAGGCCCCCAAATTCCGTCTCCCGTAATACGCATGGCTCCAAAACCAATACGGTGGACGCTCAGCGCACCACCCAGTGACACAGTTCCGCTGGAAGCTGCTGGCAGTTTTCCATTTTGTTCCTTCATGTTCATTCTCCAAGTAAGAAACGATTAATCTCTCATTCGATGACCGTGGTCTCCCACGCGACACTATTCTCAGTCAAGGACAAAGCTGCCCGTACTTAAACAGCCTGGAAGGTCTCCCTCGTTCCTGGGGCCATAAACTCAGGACCGACAGGGTCCATGATGGTATGGCGGAGGATCCGGTTGATGGCCACCATGTCGTCGGCGTAAAGGGACCAGTTCGTCATCTCTTCAATCGGCGTGAGCTGCTCGGCATGGCGCGCCCCCCAGAGTGCAACGCTGACCCCTGGCTGATCGAGCAACCAGCGCATCGCCAGGTGTATTATTCTCTTTTCGTAATGCTCCCGCGCGTAGCGATCGAGCCTATCGACAGCCTCCAAGTACTGGGCGTATCGGGGAGGCTGAAATTTAGGATCACTCTTACGGAGGTC
>Ga0209577_10003696_pt1 | contig 14419 bp, 13 predicted proteins | sample GraSoiAngelo_109_FD_185874 | JGI IMG/M metagenome (GOLD analysis project Ga0209577, IMG submission 185874) | Grasslands soil microbial communities from the Angelo Coastal Reserve, California, USA - 14_0903_12_20cm (SPAdes) (version 2) | ecosystem: Environmental > Terrestrial > Soil > Grasslands...
GCAGCATGCGCCCGTAGGCCACCCGCCACAGGTTGGCCAGCACGCCCAGGTTCCCTCTGCTGCCCAGCACGCCGGTGACGATCAGGGCCGCGGTGGAGAACAGGGCCAGGCGGGAGAAGCGGAAGAGGACCTCACGGGCGAGGGACTGGCCGGGCCCGGCGTCGTCGGCGGGCGCCGGCGTCCTCCAGGCGGGCAGGGCCAGCAGGACCAGGGCGGCCAGCCCTCCCGCCCAGACCGAGGCGGCCAGGAGGTGACCGGCGAGCACGGCAACGGGCAGGAGGGGGTGCGGCGCCGACCCGGCGTGGCCGTTGGCCACGGCCACGGCCGCGATCGACCCGGCCAGGAGGGCGCCGGCCAGGCGCCACCGCCGCGGATCGGGACCCGCCGGGCCGCGACGGGACAGGGCGAGCACGGGAAGGGCCAGGGCCAGGGTGAGGGCCGTCTGAGCCATCCAGAGGTGCCCGTAGCTGGTGCCCAGCAACCGGGAGAGGACGGCCGGCCTGAGCGCCGATGAGAGCGACCCGCCCGACACGGTCGCCGCCTCGAAGAGCAGGGCGGCCCCGCCCGACGCAGCCAGGACGGCCCAGGCCGCGGGGAGGGCCTTGGCGAACCAGCCCCGGAAGCGGTCGTCGGCCCGCGACGCGGCCGGGCCCGACGCCCGCACCGCCGGGCCCCACACCAGCCGGCGCAGGGCGGCTGCGCCGACCAGGAACATGAAGGCGGCGAACCAGGCGAAGCGGACCTGCCCGGCGACGAAGCCCAGGTTCGGGCTGCGGGCCGGGCGGGGGGCCAGCCTGGGCGAGGCCCCGGAGGGGGCGCCCACGCTGAACCCGAACTGGCCCGTGGCCGGGTGGCCGTCGCTGGACAGGACCTCCCAACCCACTGTGTAGGAGCCCGCCCGCAGCGAGGGCAGGGCCGCCACCAGGTCGCGCCCCCCGCCGGCCCGCTGGGCAGCGCCTATAGGGAGCTGGCGTCCGTCGGGCTCGGTCAGCTGCACGGCGCTGAAGCGAACCTCCACCGGTCCGGAGAAGTGGAGCCGCAGCTCGCTGGGCCCACCCGCGATGACCCCGCCGATGGGCGGGTCGGTGCCCAGCAGGACGGAGTGGGCCGACGCGGCCGATCCGGAGAGCACGACCGTGGTGAAGGCCACGGCCAGGCCGGCGAGAAGGCGGGCGGTCCGCCTCATGGGCGCAGCCTCATGGGCGCGGCTGCACGGGCGCGGCTCACGGGCGCGGCCGGTCCCAGGGGTGAGCCATGCCCGAAATGTGGGCCGCCCACCTTCGGGAAACCGTGCCGGCGGCCATCGCCGCCCCAGGGCGATGCCGCGAACTGCGCGTCAGCGCCGGTCGACAAGCGAGGTTGTCCAAGACTTTGCCAACCGCTCGACGACCCCTGGCCCGGGTGGGGAGAAGCTCTGGTCCCGGCTCCCCGATGTTCCTTGCGGGGGCATCGGCTCCCAGGCGGCGAGGAGGAAGTTCGTGACCATCGCGCTGAACGAGGCAGCTGAGGCCCCCGGCCCCGCGTCCGGCGCCAGGTCCCGGCGCCGCTTCACCGGCCGGGACGCCGCCGCCGTCGTCGCCGACCCGTCGAGCGCCCGCCCCCTCTCCAGCGTGGTGGACGAGCCCGGGCGGTTGCGCACCAACCAGTCGGTCGGCATGGCCGTGATCGACCTGGGCTCCGAGACCGGCATCGACCTCACGCCCCAGAGCGGCAACTACCTGTTCTCCCCGGTCCGCGTCCCGGCGCCGGTGGAGCCAGCACACAAGGAGCCCGAGGCCCCCGGCCGCGGCCGTGTCCTCGTCGCCACCCTGGTGCGCTCGCTGGCCTTCCTGTGCGCCTGGGGCGTCGCCGTCACCGTCGCGGCCCACGTCCACCCCATAGGGCCCATCCGCACCCTGGCCATCTTCGGCCACCTCATCGGTCTCGTCTGCGGCTTCGGCGCCGTCCTCGCGCTCGACTGGTACGGCCTCGCCTGTGTGACCGGGCGCCGGTCGCCGGTGGAAGCGGCCCGGCTGTCCACCAGCCTCGACCCCCTCATCTGGGGCGGTCTCTTCGCCCTCATGGCCACCGGCTCGCTTCTCGCCCCCCACCTGTCGCACCCCCTGACCCGGGTCAAGCTGGCCGCCGTGCTCGTCGCCGGGCTCAACGGCGTCAACGCCCGGGGCCTGCGGGACGCCGTCTCGCGCCTCCGTCCCTCGGCCACCCTGCGGGAGCTTCCGTCCCGGCTGCTGTGGCGCCTGTTCATCACCGCCACCGTCTCGCAGCTGGCGTGGTGGACGGCCATCGTCATCGGCTTCCGGAACACGCCCCACAACTGAACAGGACCATTACTCGCTGAGGACGCCGTTGGGCTGGAACTCCTCGTGGTCGTGGGCCGGGCCCGTGCCCATGCCGTGGGGAAGCCTGCCCACCCGGCCCAGATCGATCAGTACGGGGTGAGCCGGGCCTCCGTCGTCGAACTCGAGCCACAGGTCGGGGTGGGACTGGGGCACGAGGAAGCCCAGGAGCCGTTCGCTGGCCGAGATGGGCGGCAGGGCGACCCCGTCCGAGCTCGTGCGGGACGGCGCCAGGCCCACGCCCGACCGTCCCAGCCGTAGCCGGAAGAGGCTGGCTCCATAGGGTTGGGCCACGGCCTTGAGGTTGGTGAGGGCGGCCGACACGACCACCCACATGTCCCCTGGCGGGGCGGCCAGCCTCTCCACGCCGTCGGCCGCGAGGGCACCCGATGCCCCCTCGGTCGTGCTGACCGCCGACTGGATGACGATGGACCCGAAGCTGGTGCGGACGGGTTGTCCCACCCCGGGAGGAAGGCCCGACACCCCCGAGGAGCCCGAGAAGGAGCGCAGGATCCCCCCGGCCAGCAGGGCTGCCTCCAGAGCGACGGACACGACGATGATGGCGAGTACGCGCACGCGCCAGCGGTGTCGCCACGGAGCGGCCGCGAGCTCGAGCACGCTCATGTGATGGTGATGGTCGTCCGAGCCACGAAGAAGGGGGCGTTGATCGGTGCCTGGGTGATGGGCGGGTGGGGGTGCCGCCACTGCCGGAACTCGATCTCCACGGGATAGACGCCGGGCGGGGCGGGGTCGTCCGCGGTGTTTAGGAGGACGTCGTAGCGCTCGGCAGAGCTGATGATGAAGACCGGGCACCCCTTGGTGCTGGGTCTCACGGTGCTCGGCCCCCTCGACTGCCTGGCGACCGGCACGGGGGTGAAGGCACCGCTCCGGTCCCGGAAGGGCCTGCCGTCGGATGCGATCAGCACGGGCGAGAGGGTGGCGCCTGTGTTTGGCTCGGGCCGGAACACCACCACCTGGGGGACGTAGGTCGAGTCCAGGCAGCGCAGCAGGATGGGCTGGCCCGACCTGGCCGTCACGGCGACGTCGGGGGAGGTGATGAGGCCGGACGGGTCGAAGGGCTGGAACGAGCCGTTCACCGCCACATAACGGGGGCGGAAGTCGTTGAGGCCCACGTCCTGGGTGTCGCACAGGCCGGCGGCGTGGTTGAGGCCGTGCCAGCGGGGATCGATGGACCCGAAGACCCAGTAGCGCTCCACCTCGTACACCGGCCCTCCGGCGAAGGCCTGCTTCTCCCCAGGCTTCAGGGAGGGGTCCGGCTTGGGGTCCACCACCAGCGCCCCGAACAGCCCCATCTGCACGTGCAGGGTGGTGTTCACATGGCAGTGGTAGAAGTACGAGCCCGCCGTGGCGGCCCGCCACTGGTAGGTGTAGCTGCCCGACACCTCGAAGGACGTGTGCCCGACGCCGTCGTTCACCGGCTCGGGCTCGATGCCGTGATGGTGGATGGTGTGGACCCGCTTCGAAGCCGACATGACGGTGTGGGCCACGTCGCCCTCGGTCACCCTGATGAGGGGGGCGGGATAGGTGTGGCCCGACGTGTCGTCCTCGAAGCCCCATATCTCGGTGTCGGTCCCGTCGGGCAGGACCAGCCTGTCGCTGAAGAACTTCCTCACGAAGGTCTTGTCCGCAGGGATGCCGTTGGGCGTGTCGATGCTGCCCACCTTGGGCATGTTGCAGGCGAACTCGAGCTGGGGAAGGGTGGTCGAGGCCATGGTCGTCGTCTCCTTGCGTAGTCCTCGACCGTCTAGGTCAGCAGGATCCAGTCGGTTAGTTGGCCACCGGGATAGAGGCCGCCGCCCGCGGTCTGCGACGGCTCGGAGTGGGAGTGCATGGGGTAGTGAAGCTGTTGGCCCGGGGCGACGGTCGTGGCCGCGTCCCTAGGCAGCTCGCAGGGCAGGAGGAGGTCGTAGCGGTCGCGGGGGTGGAGGGGCACGACGTCTTTGAAGGCCAGGTGGGGGACGAACTCGACGGGGTCCTCGAGCTTGAACCTGAAGGGCGGGGCTCCCTTCAAGACCTGCACGTGGTTGCCGTGTATGTGCATGCCGTGGATCTCGATCCCCACGTTGACGGCCCTGATGAGCTGGCCCGGCTCCGAATGCGGGTCACGGAGCATCCCGCAGGGCCTGGTGTCGAGCCCCGCCCCCGGCCCAGCGGCGCAGTCGACGCCGCTGCGCCCGTTGATGGTGAAGTAGCGGGGGATGTGGGTGGCCATGTCGATCTCTCTGGCCCGCCCGGCCTGGGCCAGCGCGTTCCAAGCCGGGTCGTGGTCGTTGAACACCCACACGTACTGGCGCTCGAACTCGACGGCCTCCCCCCCAGGCGCGGGCAGCAAGGGCATGTTGGGCGGGCCGCTCACGACCGTCCAGGGGTCGGGCGGAGACACGATGAGGACACCGTGCAGGCCCAGGCTGCGGCAGACGCCGCCGTGGTCCTCGGGCGTGTTCCAGAACTCGGGCAGGGTGTCGAGGTCGTCCTCGAAGATGTAGGTGCCGGGCGGAAGGGGCGGCAGGGTGAACGTCGTCGACTGGCCCGGCGGCAGGGCTCCGGTGTCGAAGTACTTGGGTAGCTCGACGTCCTCTTCCCTGATGGCGAAGTTGTGTGGCTCGCCCAGGTTGTTGGTCAGCGTGATCTCCAGCGTCTCGCCCGCCAGCACCGGGATGACGCGCTCGGGAAAGACGCTGGCCCAGTGGTGGCGGAGCACCTGATACGTGGCCATGGTCCCGTCGTCCAGGGTCCTGGTGGGCAGGGTCGCTCCGTCGGGGAAGGGCCCGGCCTTGCCCTGGCGGGGCAGGTACATCCAGGTGAACAGCTGGGTGCCGTCCACCATGGTCTCGATGCGGTGGGTGATGTCGAGGTCGATGTGGCGGGGACCGGCGGTCCCGGCGCCGGCCGTGGCCCCCCGGTTCCCCCAACGGAGCAGGCCCGCTCCGGCCGCGCCGGCGGTGGCCAGACCGACGGCCCCGTAGGTGAGGAACTGGCGCCTGGTCGTCTGACCGACCCTGGCCTCTGGAGACGAGCTCCCCTCTTCAGCTTCGGACGCCTGGGCTCCCGTTTTGACCCCTTCGCGCATCTTCTACCCACCTCTCCCGCCGGGGAGGACCCACCCGTACCGGCTCGTTCCGTCATCGTCGAACGATGGGAACTGTGCGGCAGGGGCGGTACCGGGCGCAGTACCACCCGCGTCCCAACTTCCGCCCCCCGGCGTTGCAGGTTTCCGAAAGGTCCAAACCTCACCATGGCGCCAGCCCAGACAGCTCGGAGGAGGGCCTTGGCGACCCTCGGTCAGATCGTCGATTCTCTAGAGGCGGCCCTGTTCACCGGCCGCGAGCGGGAGATGACGGTCCTTCGCGCCTGGTTGCAGGACACGACCTCAGCCCCCCCCAGGATCGTCAACGTCACGGGGCCGGCCGGTATGGGCAAGACCGCGCTGGTGCGGGCCCTCCACCGTGAGGCTGTGGGTGGGGACCGGGAGGGGGCCGTCGTCGACCTGGGGTCGATCGACCCGTCGCCCGACAGCCTGCTGGCGGCCATGGCCGGGACGGGCCAAGGCGACGTCCTGGCCCGGATCAACGCCAGCCGCCCGCTCATCGTCCTCGACCAGTTCGAGCCCAGCGGAGCGCTGAGCGGATACATCCACGACGAGCTGCTGCCCGGGCTGGATGCCGGCGTGAAGGTGGTCATCTCGGGAAGGCGGCCACTGAACGAGGCCTGGGCCCGCCATGGCGTCTGGAACGCGCTCGTCCATCCCATGCCTCTGGCCGGTCTCCTCCGGGGCGAGGCCCGGGCCTACCTCGGCGCCCGGGGCCTGACCGGTGCCCGCGTGGTGACCCAGATCCTGCAGGCGACCGGAGGTCACCCTCTGGCCTTGGCCCTGGCTGCGGACATGACCACGCACCTCGGCATCGCCGACTTCGGCGCCATGGCCGAATGGCGCCTGGTGGTGAGCTCGCTGGCCGGAAGGCTGCTGCAGGAGGTGGACGACGGGGAGCTCCGGGACGTCATCCAGGCCTGTTCCCTCGTGCGCCAGTTCGACGAGTCCGTCCTGGGCGCCGTCTCGGGCCGTGGCCACGTCAGCGACGCCTTCGACCGTCTCTGCCACCTGTCCGTCGTGCGGCCCTCGGGCCACGGCCTGGCCCTCCACGACGACGTGCGTCACATCGTGGCCGCCGACCTGCGCTGGCGGAATCCCGAACGCCATCGCCAGCAGCGCCGTCAGGCGCTGGCCCACTACCGGGACAGGCTCAACCGGGCCGTATCGCCCGAACAGCGTGGCTGGCTCGTCTCCGACTGCTTCTACCTCCTCGAGAGCGAGCTCCTGCACCAGTGGGCCTTCGACAGGCACGAGCGCCAGGGCTCTTGGGTGGACAAGGCCGCGGGGGAGGGCCGGCAGGACGCCCTGCGCCTGCTGGTCACGCTCGGGTCGTCGCTGCGGTGCTCGGACGAGGAGCTGTCGCCCGACACCCTCGCCGCCCTCCTCGAGCACGCCGGCACCGACGTGCGCATCCTTCGGGACGCCGACGGGGTGGCGTCGGCCTTCTGCCTCGTCGTCCCCGTCTCGGGGGAGACCATGCCCCTGCTCCCCCCGGCCGGCGTCGAGCTCATGCGCGCCTACTGGAGCGAGGACGACCTGGCCGCCTTGCCCCGTTGCTCGGCTGACAGCACCGCCTACCTGGTCTCCCGGGTGGTGGGTCCACCCGCGGCCGAAGGAGGCCCCGAGGCCGCGGCCCTGGCGCGCGACATCCTCGGCATCTACGCCAGGGGGGGCACCTACTTCCTATCCACCTCGTCGCCGGTCGACCAGACGGTCGCCCGCATCCTGGGCTACGAGCGCCTCCCCGAGGCCGAGGTGCGCCCGGCGGCCGGCGGGATGCCCGTCGACGGGCTCGTCCTGGACCTGTCCCTGATCGGCCTGGGCCCGTGGCTGGAGGCCGTCATAGAGGGACGTCCCCCGCCCCGGGCCCTCCGGCCCGCCGACGTGGAGCGGGAGCTGCGGGCCGTGCTCGTGGGCTGGCGCGACGACGCCGTGCTGGAGCGGTCGCCCCTGGTCGGGCTGGTCCCTTCCTCGTCGGGTGACGCCGCGCCCGACCGTGCCGCGGCCCTGAGGGCGGGCCTGCTCGACGCCCTGGCCACGGCCCGGGCCGAGGCCGGCGAAGGAGACGAGCTCGCCTACCGGGCGGTCGAGCTCGCATACCTGGACGGGTCGGTGAGCAACGAGCGGGCGGCCGAGCGCCTGGCCCTGTCGCGCTCCAGCTTCTACCGGGCCCTGAGGCGGGGCGTCTCGGGCATCAACGCCGTGCTCTGCCGGTCGTGACCAGGTTGGCAGGACCAGACATCATTCGGCACCCCTGTGGTACTGACCCTGGGACTGCGCGCGTGGGACGGTGTCGGTCGACAGGTCGCCGAGTGGGAGGTGTCATGGCGGCAATGGATGGAACCGCTTCACGCTCGCGTCGTCGCGTTCGTCCCGCCGACGGAACTGGCGGCGTCAGGCAGGGCGCCGAGGCGCGAGCCTTGGCCCTGGTCCTCCTCTACGGCGAGCCCCCGACCCGTCGTGACGCCGCCCTGCGGCTGCTCGACCAGCCCGAGTTCGTGTCCTGGTCCACCCTCGCCTCGACGGTGTGGTCCACCGACCCCCTGTCGCTGCGGGCCCGTTCCCTCGAGGCCCTGGGCGTGGCTGCCGGCCACGCCGACGAGCACACGGCCCAGGCCATCCTGGACGAGCTGTGGGAGGCGGCCCAGCAACCTCGAGAGCAGTCCGCATGTCGGTGATGAACACAGCCTGATGGACACAGCTGAAGAACACAGAACGCCCGCCACTAGGAGGAGACGCACATGCACCCGATGATGGCCGAGATCCTTGGCCCCGACATCCTGATCATCCTGGCCATCGTGGCCGTGCTCTTCGGCGGCAGCCAGCTGCCCAAGCTGGCCCGGTCTATGGGCTCCGCCTCGCATGAGTTCCGCAAGGGCATGGAGGAGGGCCACAAGGACGAGTCCTGAGCCGGTAGGGGGGCCGCCACCGTGGCGCGGCCCCGGCCTCGGCCTCGGCGGCTCGCTACTGTCGCTCGCCATGGCCGGCACCACCGAGGAGGCGCCTGAGCGCGTCCTCGCCGTGTACGCGCACCCCGACGACCCCGAGGTCTCCTGCGGGGGAGCCCTGGCCCGCTGGGCGCGAGCCGGCGCCGAGGTCCACGTCGCCATCTGCGCCTCGGGAGACAAGGGCACCGTCGATCCCGCCACCGACCCGGCCGAGCTCGTGAAGCGCCGGGTGGGGGAGATGGACGCGGCCGCGACCGTGCTCGGGCTCGCCGGCCACCACCGCCTGGACCACCCCGACGGGGAGCTGGCCGAGGCCGCCGACCTCCGCCCCCAGCTGGTCGCCCTGGTGCGGTCGCTCAGGCCCGACACGGTCGTGTGCCCCGATCCGACCGCTGTCTTCTTCGGCCAGCGCTACTTCAACCACCGCGACCACCGGGCCGTGGGATGGGCCGCCCTGGACGCCGTGGCCCCCGCGGCGTGGAGCCCGCTGTACTTCCCCGAGGCGGGCCCTCCCCACCGGGTCGCCACCGTCTACCTCTCGGGCACGCTCCAGCCCGATACGTGGGTGGACATCTCGGCCACCATCGATGTCAAGGTCGAGGCCCTTCTCTGCCACACCAGCCAGGTGGACGGGCCGGCCGAGTCGGTCCGGACCGTGGTGCGCCAAAGGGCCGAAGAGGGCGGCCGCCCCGCCAGCCTGCGCTACGGCGAGGCCTTCCGGGTGCTGCGCTTCGTCGAATAGCAACCCGGCTGACCGCGCCCCGGCGGGCCAGTGGCGTCCTGGCCTGGTCGGGCCATTTTGCATGTCCCGCTTCACGCCACCCGTGGGACTCGGTACTTTCCCGAAGTAGGCGGGGCGGTCGGCCCACAACCCCGGGGGCGGCCCGCTCCCCGTCGGGGGCGGATGATGGGCCAGGGTCCCACAGCAGGGGATGCGGGCCGCTACCAGGCGTCCTGGGACGACCAGGCCAGGCTGGCGGCCATGAAGTCCGTGGCCGGGCTGGGCCGGCTGGCCTTGGCCATCGACGAACCGGCGTCGCTGATGAAGCAAGCCGCGGCCGACGTGGCCGAGACCATGGGCATGCCCATGGTCGTGCTCACCGAGCTCGACCCCGGAGGAGACAAGTGGGTCGTGCGCGCCGGCTTCGGGTGGCGTCCAGGGACGATGGACCCCGAGCTGCTCTGGGAGCCGCCCGAGCTCGTCTCGCAAGCGCTGAGCACCGCGGCCCCGGTCGTGATGGGAGACATCGCCGAGGAGACGAGATGGAGCATCCCGTCCGATGTGCTCGCCGATCATGGCGTGACCAGCGCGGTGTGCGTGCCTGTCGTCGGCTGCGGCCAACCCAGCGGCGTCCTTGCCGTGTTCGACCGGGTCCGTCGCGCCTTTGGACCCGAAGAGGTCGGGTTCATCACCATGGTGGCCCACGTCCTCGGTCTGGCCGTGGATCGGTACCGCCGTGAGGAGGAGGTCAGGCACGACGCGGTCCACGACCCGCTCACCGGCTTGGCCAACCGCGTGGTGCTTGGCGATCGCATCGACATGATGGTGCACGAGTTCCGGCGCACGGGACGTCGCGCCGCTCTGGTGCTGCTGGACCTCGACGGGTTCAAGAACATCAACGACACGCTGGGCCACCAGGTGGGCGACACCGTGCTGAAGCGGATCGGAGAGCGGTTGACGTCGGTGGTGCGCCAGACGGACACGGTGGCCCGGTTGGGCGGTGACGAGTTCGCCATCGTGATGCGTGAGGCCGGACGCAGGGAGGCGGAGACTGTAGCGGCCAAGGCCTGCGACGTGATCGCGCAGCCTCTGGACCTGGACGGGAGACCCCAGGTGCGGGCCAGCGTCGGAGTCGCCCTGCTCCCTGACTGTGGCACCGACGCCGACGCCTTGCTGAGGTACGCCGACGTGGAGATGCTCCGGGCCAAGCAGCTCAGCCACGCCTTGGACGGCACCCTGTTCAGCCTGCTCGAGTCGGATTCGATCGATCGTCTCATAGGCGCGCTGATGGCGCGCGACGAGTCCTCGAGCCTCGAGTTCAAGTCCTCGGCCCGGTGGAACCTCCATACCGAGCGCCGTGACGAGGGCTTGGAGCTGCAGATCGTGAAGACGGTCGCGGCCTTCATGAACGCGAGCGGCGGCATGCTCTTGATCGGGGTCAGCGACGACCATGGAGTGGTCGGACTCGAGAACGACTACAAGCTGCTGAGCAAGAAGGACAGGGATGGCTTCGGCCTGTGGATGACCGATCTCCTCCGGAAGTGCCTGGGCGACGCCGTGGCCGCCAGTGTCAGTGTCCGCTTCGGTCGGGTGGACCATCACGACGTCTGTCTGGTCAACGTCCCGCTCCATGCCGCCGGGCCGGTCTTCGTCTACCCGGGCAAGGAGAGGCCGGCCGAGTTCTGGTTGCGCATGAACAACTCGACCCGGCACCTCGACGTCGAGGACGCCTTGGAGTACATCCACTCACATCCTCGGTGGTCGACCCTGGGTTAGCCGGAGGCCGGGGTCTCGGTCCTCAGCCCTCCGGATCGGCCCCTTCGCCGGCGCCGGCCTCGCCTTCGGCCAGGGCCCGCTCCAGCTCCTGCTGGGCCCGGATGCTGCGCCACTCGCCCATGGCCCTGAGGGTGAGCACGGCCACCACGGCGACGCCCCCCGCCGCCGCGCCTCCGCCGACCACCGCGCCGACGCCGGCCGGGCCCGTGCAGGCCCCGTGGCACTGGAGCTCCACGAAGCTCCAGCCGATGAGCGCCCCCGCCGCCCCCGCCGTCAGGATGGCCAGGAAGGCCAGCACCCGGGCCCGGGCCGAGGGCAGCGCCGACAGGGGGCGGCCCTCGGGACCGCGACCAGGTTGCATCCCCGGATGCTAAGTGGCGCACCCCGCGGGCCATGATGTCGAGGGCGCCGCCGGCGAGAGCGGGTGCAGCTCAGCCCGAGGGCGCCGCCAGCTCGCAGAGCACCCCCGCCGTGGCGTCGAGAAGCGACTCCGGCGCCACCGCGAAGTTGACCGAGGGTGTCCCGCAGGCGGCCCAGACCTCCTCGAAGGCGAGCAGGTCGCGATCGACGAACACGGGCACGGGCGTGGGATAGCCGAAGGGCGGGACACCGCCGATGGGGAAGCCGGTGGCCTGGCGGGCCGCGTGGGCGTCGGCCCGGCGTACTTGGGTGCCTCCCGCGGCCGCGGCCAGGAGGGCTTCGTCCAGGCGGTTGCTGCCGCTCATGAGGGCGACCACGGGCCGCCCGTCGACCAGGAAGACGAGGCTCTTGACGATCTGACCGAGCTCGACGCCGATGGCGGCCGCGGCATCGGCCGCGGTGCGGGTCCCCTCAGGGAACTCCCGGGGAAGGACCTCGACGCCGATCCGGCGGCCGGCCTGGACGACGGCCTCCACGTTGCGGTGCATGGACCCCGATTCTCGCGAGAATGCTGGGATGCGGGAGTGGCTGGTGGCCAGCGGCATCGTGGAGGGGCCCCAGGGTCTTCTGCTCGTCCAGAACCGCCGTCGTGACGGCACGCTCGACTGGTCCCCCCCGGGGGGCGTGATCGAGGTGGGCGAGGGGGAGTCGGTGCTGGCCGGGCTCACCCGCGAGGTCGAGGAGGAGACGGGCATCGTCGTCAGCCAGTGGGAGGGGCCCGTCTGGGTGGTCGAGGCCGAGGCCCGGGACATGGGCTGGCATCTGCGGGTCGAGGTGCACCGGGCCGTGGCCTTCGCCGGCGAGGTCAGGGTCGAGGACCCCGACGGCATCGTGGTCGACGCCCGCTTCGTGCCACCCAACGACTGCCGGGCCACGCTGTCGGCCACGTGGCTCCCCACCCACGAGCCCCTGGTGGCCTGGCTCTCGGAGCGGTGGACCGAAGCGCGTGCCTACCGCTACCGCGTCCACGGTGCGGCCCGGGACGCCATGACCATCGTGCGCCTGTGAGCGAATCCACCCGCACCATCCTCCACGTCGACATGGACGCCTTCTACGCGTCGGTCGAGGTGCAGCGCGATCCCAGCCTGGCCGGAAGGCCTGTCATCGTGGGCGGGTCGGGCGAGCGGGGTGTGGTGGCGTCGTGCTCCTACGAGGCCCGCGCCTACGGCGTGCACTCGGCCATGCCCTCGGTGCGGGCCCGGCGCCTGTGCCCGCACGCCGTCTTCCTTCACGGCGACCACGACGCCTACGCGGCGACCAGCCGCCGCCTTCACAACGTCTTTCTCTCCTTCACGCCCCTGGTGGAGGGGATCGCCTTGGACGAGGCCTTCCTCGACGTCACCGGGGCCCGGCGCCTGTTCGGCTCGGGCGCCGAGGTGGCCTCGGCCGTGCGCAGCCGGGTGGCAGAGGAGCTGGGCCTGTCCTGCTCGGTGGGCGTGTCCGGCACCAAGCTGGTGGCCAAGCTGGCTTCCAAGGCGGCCAAGCCCAGCGCCGCCCTCGCCGGTCCCGTGCCCGGCGCCGGGGTCGTCGTGGTCCCCCCCGGAGAGGAGGTCGCGTTCCTCCACCCGCTCCCCGTGGACGCCCTGTGGGGGGTCGGCCCCGCCACCGAGCAGCGGCTGTGCCGGCTCGGGGCGCTCACCGTCGGCGACCTGGCCGCCGTACCCGTCGAGACCCTGGTGGCCGCGGTGGGCAAGGCCCTGGGCCGCCAGCTGCACGAGCTGGCGTGGGGCCGCGACGCCAGCCCGGTGGAGCCCGATCGGGGCATCAAGTCGATCAGCCACGAGGAGACCTACGAGCGCGACCACCACGACCACGGGCCCCTGCGGCGCGAGATGGTGCGCATGGCCGACGCCGTCGCCGGCCGTCTGCGGGCCGCCCGCCTGGCCGGGCGCACCATCACCCTGAAGGTGCGCTTCCACGACTTCTCCACCATCACCCGGGCCCACAGCGTTCCCACACCCGTCGACACCGCCCCCGACATAGCCCGTGTGGCCCTGGCTCTGCTGGAGGAGGTGGACGTGAGCGCCGGGGTGAGGCTGGCGGGCGTGGGCGTCTCCAACCTGGTGCAGGACGGCGCCCGCCAGCTCAGCCTGGACGGGACGGCGACGGAGCCGGGATGGGAGGCGGCGTCGCGCGCCGTGGACGACGTGCGGGACCGCTTCGGCGCGGCCGCTGTCGGTCCCGCCGCGCTGGCCGGGGGCCGGGGCCTCGACGTCAAGCGGCGCGGGGACACGCAGTGGGGTCCGCGCCGGCGGGACCAGAGCTGACGGACTGACGAGGGCCGAGCTGCGCGTCGCCATCGTCGGGTGCGGCCTCATCGGCGGGGCCCACTCCCGGGCCCTGCGGGCCCTGCACCGCGCCGGCCAGGCCGACGCGCCGGTGGTGGCTGTGTGCGACGTGGACGGCGAGCGGGCCCAGGAGTTCGCCCGGGCCAACCCCGGCGCCCTGGCCACCACCGATGCAGGCGCGGCCATGGACGAGGCCGAGGCCGTGTGGATCTGCACCCCGACCGCGACCCACCGCGCCCTGCTGGAGGAGGCGCTGGGACGGGGGCTGGCCGTGTACTGCGAGAAGCCCCTCGCCACCAACCTGGCCGACGCCGCGGCCATGGCCCAGGCCGTGATGGACGCGGGCGTGCCCCACCAGGTGGGCCTGGTCCTGCGCGCCTCGTCGGTGCTGCAGGAGGTGGCCAGGCTGGTGGGTCCGGCGGGCGCGTTGGGACGGACCATGACTGCCATCCTGCGTGATGACCAGTTCTTTCCCATCCAGGGCCACTACGGATCGACGTGGCGAGCCGACGTCTCCGTCGCGGGCGGGGGCACCCTCCTCGAGCACTCGGTGCACGACCTCGACCTGTTGTGCTGGCTCCTGGGCCCGGTGGACGCGGTGATGGCACGCACGGCCAACTTCGCCGGCCACCCCGGCGTCGAGGATCTGGCCGTGGCCGCCCTTTCGCATGTCTCGGGGGCCGCGTCCAGCCTGGTCAGCGTGTGGCACGAGATCATGAGCCGGCCCAGCACCCGTAGGCTGGAGGTGTTCTGCGAGCGGGGCTACGTGTGGCTGGACGACGAGCAGGCTGGACCGGTGCACGTGGAGCGGGGCGGCG
>Ga0209577_10003697_pt1 | contig 14419 bp, 13 predicted proteins | sample GraSoiAngelo_109_FD_185874 | JGI IMG/M metagenome (GOLD analysis project Ga0209577, IMG submission 185874) | Grasslands soil microbial communities from the Angelo Coastal Reserve, California, USA - 14_0903_12_20cm (SPAdes) (version 2) | ecosystem: Environmental > Terrestrial > Soil > Grasslands...
TGTGGAAGCACTTCGGTGTGGAGCGGACCCTGGACGTTGGTTGCGCCATGGGCTTCGTGGTGGAGGCATTGCAGGAGGTCGGCGTCGACGCCATGGGCGTGGACGTGAGCGCCTACGCCCTGGAGCACGCCGCCCCCGGGGCCCGGGGCCGGCTCAGGCAGGGGAGCCTGCTCGAGCGCCTGCCCTTCGCCGAGGGCAGCTTCGAGCTGGTGACGGTGCTGGAGACCCTGGAGCACCTGCCCCCCGAGGCCGTGCCCTCGGCCCTGGCCGAGCTGCGCCGGGTGTGCGGGGGCTACGTGGTGGCCACCATCCCGTCCTTCGGCCCCAACCAGGCCGGCCCCGGGGGCTGGTACCAGGTCAAGGTGCGCGACGACCGCGTCGCCTACTACGAGTCGCTCGGCCCCCAGTACGAGGGGCCCATACCCCACATCGACATCTACCGCGACGTGCGGGGCGAGCCCATCGAGGGCCACCTCACCATGGCCTCCTTCTCGTGGTGGACCGAGCGCTTCCGGCAGGCCGGCTTCAGCCGGTCCATCGAGGCCGAGCGCGGCCTCTACCGCGACATAGAGCGCTTCGGGCTGTTGATCTACTGGAACCTGTACGTGTTCCACCTGCCCGAGGTGAAGCCGCCCCCCGCCCCGGTCAGGGACGAGGGCGAGGTGGCGGCCCTGGAGCGGCGCTGGCGGCTGGACGAGCGGGCCGCGGCCGTGGCCGCCCGGCCCCGGCGCCCCGAGGAGGAGGTGGCGGCCGCGGCCCTGGCCGCGGCCCAGCCGTCGGGGGAGAGGGGCTGAGCGCTACTCGCCGATGCCGACGGGGCGGCCGTCGACGATCTGGTCCAGGTACTCGCTCATGCCGTAGCCCACGCGGCCATCGTCGAGGGACCACTCGGTCAGGCCCTCGGAGATCCTGGTCACCATGGCGTCGCGACGGTTGCGCAGGGGGATCAGGGAGATCACCTTCCCCCGTACGTGCCACTCCTTGTCGCGTGTGCGCAGGGTGGCCTCGATGCCGTCGTGGTAGCAGTCCTCGCCCGCCCAGCCGGTCTTGATCTCGATGTCGTCGACCAGCTTCATCACCGTGCCGTCCCACACGAACCCGCCCCGCGTCCCCGGGCCTTCCCGGCGGGCGATGCGCGAGCCCATGAACCCGAAGGAGGGTCCGAAGTTGGCCGTGAGCCAGCGGTAGTACCAGGGCGCCTGCCAGTACCGCGGCCCCCACGAGTGGTCGCGCAGGCCGTGGCCGCGCACGTCCCATGACTGCTCGCCCACGGCGATGGTGCCCTCGCCCGCGATGAGCTGCTCGTAGTGGCCCCGGGCGAACTCCTCGCCCGTGGGTTCGCGGGGCTCCCGGGGCTCGCCCCCGAAGGGGGTGGACACGTGGGTGAAGGTCACGGCCACCTGGCAGTCCTCGTGGGGGTTCTCGGTGAAGGCGGCCTTGGGGTCGGCCATCTCCAGGGGCCGTTCGAGGAGCACGACCCGGCCGCGGTAGGAGACGTGGAGCTCCTCGAAGGGGCGCAGGACCTCGATGCGCAACCCGCCCGCGTCGAAGGCGTCGTTGGAGGTGATGGGGGGCCGCCCGAACATGAACGCCACCCTGCCGTCGGGCAGGTAAAGGCACACGGTCATCTCGGCCTGACCCTCGTTGGCCCGGTTCCCGAGGCGCCAGAACCCCCCGATGCGCTGGGAGGGGTCGAAGAGGTTGAAGTACATGCTCTCGTTGAAGTTCGGCTCGGGGCCGAGCTCGTGCATGTACTCGTCTTTGGGCTCGAGTCGCAGGGCCATGGGCGGATGCTACGGCTTGGGTTGCCGGCCCGTCGCCGCCACCTGGGCCTGCATGCGACGCATGCCCCGCAGCCAGCGGTCGGGGTCGGTCGCCTTGCGCCGCAGGTACTCGGCCACCTCGGGGTGGGGGAGGATCAGAAACCGGCCCTCGCCGATGCCGGAGACGACGGCCTCGGCCACGTCGTCGGGCTCCAGCAGCCCCCCGGCGGCCAGCACGGCCGACGCGGGCACGGCCTCGGCCGCGGCCGCCGCGTCCAGGCCGGCCAGCAGCATGGGCGTGCGCACGCCCTGGGGGCAGAGGCAGGACACCCCGATGCCCGCGTCCCCGTAGGTGATGGAGAGCCACTCGGCCAGGGCCACGGTGGCGTGCTTGGTCACGCTGTAGGGAGCGTTGCCCATGTTGGTCAGCAGGCCCGCGGCCGACGCGGTGTGGAGGAGGTAGCCCTCGCCCCGGGCCAGCATGGGAGGCAGCACCGCCCTGGCCGCGAAGACGTGGGCCATCACGTGCACCCGCCACAGCCGGTCCCACGTCCCGTCGTCGGCGTCGACCCCGCCCCCGCCGCCCAACCCGGCGTTGGAGCAGAACAGGGCGATGGGCCCGACCTCGGACTCGATCCGGCGCACGAGCTCGGCCACCTGGGGCTCGTCGGCCACGTCGAGGGGCGCGGGCACGCCCTGGACCCCGGCGCCGCCCGCAGCCTCGGTCTCGGTCGCGACCTTCTTGGCCGCGTCGCCGTCGAGGTCGGCCACCACGACGGCGCGGGCGCCCTCTGCCGCGAAGCGCAGGCACAGGGCCCGCCCGATGCCGCTCCCACCCCCGGTGACCACCGCTACCCGACCGGCCAGATCCATGGCCGGAGATGGTAGGGCGGCGTCTGCGCTCAGGTCGGGGGCCGGGCCGTCAGTTCGGGGGGCCGGGCCATGAGGTCGGGGCCGGGCCGTCAGTTCGGGGGCCGGGCCGTCAGTTCGGGGGCCGGGCCACCTCGCCGCTCTCCCCGACCTCGGCCATCTCGGCCAGGCCCCGGGCGATGCAGTTCCGCAGAAGCGCGGGGTCGTCGATGGCGGCCGTGTCCACCACCAGCCCGGCGTCGAGGCTGTCGGTGTAGGAGAGCACGGTGACGTTGAAGGCGGTGCCGGCCGTGGGGCCCATGGGGTGGTTGGACGCCACCCGGGCGCCGGCCACGAAGAGGTCCACGGGTGAGCCCCGCAGATTCGACGCGGCGAAGTCGACCGTCTCCACCTGCTGGCGGGCGAGGCGGGCCAGCAGGGGGGCGGGCAGGCCCGTCAGTACCCCGGCGAAGGCGTTGGCCAGTCCCAGGGCCCGCTCCTCCTTGACCGCGGCCAGCCGCTGGTGGACGAGGGCGAAGCGCTCGAGGGGATCCTCGACGTCGGTGGGCACCAGCACGCGCGCGGGGACGAAGGCGTTGCCGCTCGACGAGCGGTCGCTGCGGGTGCTGATGGGCATGGACATGCGCAGCTCGGGCGGGTCCACGCCCTGGGCCCGGTGATAGGCGCCCGCGCCACCGCTCACCGCCGTCACGTATGCGTCGTTCACCGTCCCTCCCAGAGCGCGGGCGGCCCGCTTGAGAGGCTCGAGCTCGACGCGCATGGCTTCGAAGTGCCGGCCCACGGAGCGCCGGCCCGCCCACAGCGGCGATCGGGACGTGTCGGTGACGACTGCCTGGCGTACGAAGGAGCGAGCCGTCTCAACCGCCTGGGCCGCCACGTCGCGTCCCGTGCCGATGGGATGGGAGAGCAGCTCGGCCGCGTCGCTCACGGCCTGCGGGACGCGTCCCAGCTGGCGGGCCAGCTCGGTGACGAGCCCGCCCGGACCACCCTCGCCGCTGTCGCCCGCGGCGGCGCCGCCCGTCGCCTCCGGTTCGGCGTCCTTCCTCCCGGCCCGGGTGGCCGGGCCGTCGGTCGAGGGGTTGGGCTCGAGGTCGATGAAGCCCATCGACATGCGCAACCCACCCACGCCGTCGGTGACGGTGTGGTGCAGCTTGGCCAGCAGCGCGGCGCGACCGCCTTCGAGGCCGTCCACAACGGTGAACTGCCACAGCGGGCGGGCGGGGTCGAAGGCGTCCTGGGCCATCAGGGCGGCCAGGTCCAGGAGCTGGCGCTCGATGCCCGGAGGTGGCAGGGCCACGTGGCGGATGTGGTAGTCGAGGTCGAACTGGGGATCGTCCACCCACTCCGGGACGGGCAAAGGTCCCACGGGCACATGGACGCGCTGGCGGAGACGGGGGGTGTCCTCCAGAGAGCGCTCGACGCGACCTCGCAGGCGGGCCACGTCGGGGCTGTGCTCCAGGATGGTCACGTTGGTGAACGAGGAGCGCAGCACCGGGTCGCGCTCGACGCTCCACATCAGCGCCTCGGTGGCTGTCATGCGCGCGCTCGCGCCTGCGGTGGCCATGATCAGCTCAGGCTAACGGCCCGGCACGGGGCCGGGCCCGGACGCTCAGCGGGCGATGGTCGTGTACTTGTACTCGTTGAGCTCGGGCCAGCCCTTGAGCAGGTCTAGGACGCGGTCGACGGTGGTGCGGGCCAGGTCGCCGTCGCCCTGGGGGCGGTTCATCAGCCGGACGAAGACGGCCCGGCCGTCGAGCACGAAGGTGGGCACGCCGAAGACCCGGTTCTCGGCGACTGCAACCTCGTGCTCCTTGCGGAACACCTCGTGGGGCCAGCCGTCGGCGATCTCGGCCAGCACGGTGTCGGCGTCGACGCCGGCCTCCTGCAGAGCCCTGCGCACCACCGCGGGCTCGCGCAGGTCCCTGGCCTCGTCGTGCCTGGCCCGGAAGAGGGCGAGGTGGACGTCGGCGAAGCGCTCGGGCATGCGGTCGCGCACGACGATGCCCGCCTCCATGGCCATGAGGTCGGCCCGCTTGGACGGGTCCTCCCAGACGTCGCCCTCCCCCTCCTCCACATGGGCCTGGCTCAGCGAGAAGGGAGAGAACTCCACCTCCCAGCCGGCACCGGCCTTCAGCCCGGCCACCAGGTGCTCGTGGGCATTGCGGGCGAACGGACAGCGATAGTCCCAAGTCACCGCGAAGCGGGTAGTCATGCTCCCTGCGAACCCCAACGCCGGGGCTGCGATTCCCGGGCCCCGGGAAGGGGGAACAGCCGCCGCCCGACCCGGCCCAGCACCATCCCCACCGCGATCCCGCCGAGCACGTCGGAGGCGTGGTGGATACGGACGTAGACCCGGCTCCAGGCCACGACCAGGGCCACCGCGTAGTAGGCGGGCCACAGCGGGTCGTCGTCGGAGAGCAGGGCGGCCGCGGTGAAGGCCGAGGTGGCGTGGCCGCTGGGGAAGCTGCTGGTCCGGGGCTGGCGCAGGACGTGGGGCCGGGGCCCGTCCCAGACGGGGCGCGAGCGCCTGAACAGCGACTTCACCCCCAGGTTCACCAGAGCCGACTCGGCGCCCACCCCCACCGCGGCGCGGACGGTGGCGTCCCAGTCGTGTTCCGACTGCAGGCCCCGCAGGGCGCCCAGGATGAGCCAGATGAGGCCGTGGTCCCCGAGGGCCGAGGCTCCGTAGAAGAGGCGGTCGAGGGCGCGCACCCCCCGGATCCGGTCGAAGGCGGCGTCGACCCCGCGGTCGAAGGCCTGGACCCGGCGGCGGTTGGTGGGGGAGATGAACACCGGCGACGGGGCCGGACGGTCAGCCTGTGTCCAGGGCCAGGGCGGTGACCTCGGCGACGGTGGCGTCGGCCGGGGCTGGCTGGCCGGCCAGGCTCGGGTCGCCGCCCCACGCCGGGCAGTAGCTGCGGAAGGCGCACCAGTCGCACAGCCGTCCCGGCCGGGGTCGGAAGTCCTCCGCCTCGCAGGCCCTGACCACCGCGGCCCACACCGCGGCGGTGCGCTGCCTCAGGGCCCGGATGGACTGCTCGGAGGGGATGGCCACGATGGCGGTGGGCTCGCTCAGGTAGAGGAGCTGGATGCGCGCCGGCCGCCGCCCCAGCACCTGCTCGCACAGCAGGGCGTAGAACTGGACGCCGCCCAGGCGGGCCTGCTCGTGGGTCATGGGCGGGGCCCGCCCCGTCTTGTAGTCGGTCACGACCAGCTCGCCGTCCTCGTCGAGCTCGAGGCGGTCGATGATCCCCCTCAGGGTGACGCCGCCCACCTCGGCCTCCATCATGAGCTCGACGCCCACGACCCTGACCCGATCGGGGTCCTCCAGCTCGAAGTAGCGGCCCAACAGCTGCTCGGCCTCGCTCCGGAAGGCCTCGGTCTCCTCCGGGGTGAGGCCCAGATGGACGAGCTCGGGGCTCGACTGCAGCTCCTCCCACGCCCGGTCGAGCTGGGCCCGGGCCGCGGCCCGGCTGCGCTCGCCCTCAGGCACCTCCCAGAACAGCAGCTCCAGGGCCCGGTGCACGAGGGTGCCCCTGGTGGCCGCCACCGTGGGGGGCTCGGGCAGGCGGTCGATAACCGAGAAGCGGAAGGCCAGCCCGCAGTCCTTGAAGGACGAGACCTTGGAGGGCGACAGCGTCGCCGGAACGGGCAAACCCATACATCCCCAGGCTAGATGGGCGCTGTGACATCTACGGTGGACCTTCCCCGGAAAGCGAGGCGAAGAAGGCGGCGGCCGCCTCGGCCACCCGCCCCGGGTCCTCCAGAGGGCCGAAGTGGGTGAGGCCCTCCAGGCCCGTGACCCGCGACCGGGACAGGCGGGAGGCCACGGCCTCGGTGTTGGCCTCCCCCAGCGGCCCCAGCCCGGCCGCGCCGTAGGCCAGGCCCACGGGGCAGCGCACCTCGGGCAGCCAGGCGTAGGCGTTGTGGGTGGCCCCCTGCTCGAAGACCCGGGCCTCGTTCTCCCTGCGGCACTTGAGCCGCACGGTGCCGTCGGGCAGGTCCTCGAAGCCGTGCTCCACGTAGGCCCACAGCGCCTTGGCCGCCACCGCGTCGTATGGCGGCTTCGACGCGTAGGTGTCGTAGGCCTCGCGGCGAGAGGCGAACACCTCCCGCCGGCGCCGGGCAGCCTCGGCCATGGGGTTCTGCATCCCCGAGCGCTCGTCCACGCCGGCCACGGCCATGATCACGGGCTCGTAGCACCACAGGGCCCGGAACGTCCCGGGCCGGGCCTGCTCGGCCATGATCAACGCCGCCCCTCCGCAGGAGTGCCCCACGGCGAAGGGCTGCTGGAGGCCGAGCTCGTCGACCACGGCCAGCACGTCGCGGCCGAAGCCCCGCCAGTCGAAGTCCAGCCCGGGCGGGAGCCCGGAGTCCCCGTGGCCCCGTTCGTCGAAGGCGACGCAGTGGAAGCGGCCCGCCAGCTCGGAGGCCACCGGCTCCCATACCCGGCCGTGCAGCCCGGTGGCGTGGGCCATGAGCAGGGGCGGGCCCGACCCCCCGAGGTCGTGCACGGCGATGCTGACGCCGTCGACGGTCGTGGCCGTGGGCATGGCCGATCGACACTAGTTGGACGGGGCCACCGACCTGCGCAGCAGCGCCTCCAGCTCGGCCGCGTTCACCACCGCGTCGTCCCTCCAGCAGTTGGCCATGAGCACGTGCACGTCGGGGGTGGACGCGGCCAGGGCGGAGAGGCGGGGCACCCATTCCTCCAGCTCGACCAGGGGGTAGCGGTAGGCGAAGCGCTGGGCCATGTCGAGGCCGGCCTCGTCCCAGTCACCGGGGTTGCGGCCCTCGAGGCGGACCACGGCCAGGTCGCTGGTGCTGGCCACGACCGGAGGGCGGGCCTCGGCCTGCGGGGGGCCGTCGGTGCACACGAAGGCCAGGTCCTGGTCCTCGAGGAAGGCGAGGGTGGGCTCGCACTGATCGTCCTCGACCCACAGGAGGTTGGGCAGCTCGATGGCGAGGCGCAGATGCGACAGGGCGTCGCGCGCCTCGACGATGGCGGCCCTGGCCGTCTCTCCCGGCCGCATCCAGTAGGGGTAGCGCAGCACGACGCAGCCCAGGCGACCGGCGGCGCGCAAGGGCTCCAGGGCGTGGCCGAAGCGGCGCCACGCCTCCCGTCGGGCATCCGCGGTCAGGTGGTCGGCGTAGAGCCGGCGCCGGTCGCGGGCCTCGGGACGGACCTCGTCCTGCAGGTCGGGCCACAGCGAGTCGGGCAGGGTGGCGTTGTGGGTGAGCAGTGACCACGCCACCACGTCCATGGTGAAGCCTTCCGGCGTGCGCTCCACCCACTGCCGGGCCACGTCGGGGGTGGGCGGGAAGCGGTAGGTGCTGTCGACCAGGGCGACGGGGAAGCGGGATGCGTAGAAGGCCAGGCGCTGGGCCGCTTTCATCGTCCTCTTCGGGTACCAGCCCGATTCCTTGACCAGGCTGCGGTCGGCCCAGGAGCAGGCGCCACAGCGCACGGAGGCACCCCCCACGGCCAGGGGCGGAGCGGCGGTCAGCTGGTGCTCGTTTGCCGACAAATCCGTCTGGGTACTCCCAGGTGAGACGCTTTCAGCAGGGAGAGGTCCATTGCGGCTAGAGATCAGGCTCGGACTCCCTGCCGACGCCCGTCTCCTCCCCAGCACCCGAATGGCCATGCTGGCCCACCTTCAGGCCCTGGACGTGGACGGCGAGTGCTGTGAGGACGTCATCCTGGCACTGGACGAGGCCTGCGCCAACGTCGTGCGCCACGCCTTCCCCGGGCTTCCCGGCACCTACTCGGTGACCGCCGTGCTGCGCCCCGACGACGTGGTGATCGTCGTGGAGGACCACGGGCAGGGTATGGATCCGTCGGCCCTGGAGCGGGCCCGGGCCGAGGTCGACCCCGAGGCCACGTCGGGCCGGGGCCTGTACCTCATGCGCCAGCTCATGAGCTCGGTCGAGGTGGAAGAGGTGGCAGGGGGCCGGGGCACGCGGGTGCGCATGCGCAAGAAGCTGCGTCCGGCAACGCCCGGCCCCGGCATGGCGGCGGGCGCGCTGCCCGGGCAGGGGCTGGCCGGCACCAGGCCGCCGGCCGGCCTGTACCGGGACGCCATGTTTTGACGCGCCGGCCCCGGCCCCGCGCTAAGAACGGGCCATGACCGATCCCGCGCAGTGGGGGATCGAGCGCGGCTATCCCGACGCCGGCGGCAACTGGAGGGAGGCGCCCGAAGCCACCCTCACGGCGCTGGTGGCGGCCATGGGCGGGGGCGACGACGTCGCCCACCCGCGGGGCCGGGGCGAGGACGACCCCGTGCGGGTCGTGCCTGCGGGCCAACCCGTGCCCGCGCCGGGCCGCTGGCAGCTGGTGCTGGAGGACGGGACCACCCTCGAGGTGGAAGGCGAGACCGCCCCCGACCTGCCGCTCGGCTACCACGTCCTCCGCGGCCTGGACGACGGCCGCAGAGCGCGCCTGATCGTCAGCCCCCGGCGCTGCCACCTGCCCCCCGACCTGCGCACGTGGGGGTGGGCCGTCCAGCTCTACGCCCTGCGCTCGGGCGCCAGCTGGGGCATGGGCGACCTGGCCGACCTGCGCGAGCTGGGCTCGTGGTCGGCCGAGCGGGGGGCGGGCATGGTCCTGCTGAACCCGCTCCATGCCCCCCTGCCGGGCACGCCCCAGGAGCCCAGCCCCTACTACCCGAGCAGCCGCTGCTGGCGCAGCCCCATCTACATCAGGGTGGAGGAGGTGCCCGGGGCCGCAGGCCCGGCCGTCGACCTGGAGCGGCTGGCGGCCGCGGGGCGGGCCCTCAACGGCGAGCGCCGCATCGACCGCGACGCGGTCTGGGCCCTGAAGCTGGAGGCGCTGGAGCGGGCCTGGGACCGCTTCACGGCCCTGTCCTCCGACCGGGACGGACTGCGGGGATCGACCGCCCACGACGCCTTCGCCCACTTCTGTCGGGACGGGGGTGGGTCGCTGGCCGGCTTCGCCACCTTCTGCGCCATCAGCGAGGCGCACGGCCGGCCCTGGTGGGAGTGGCCCGTGGAGCTGCGCCACCCCGAGGGGCCGGGCGTGCTCGGCTTCGTGACCCGGAATCGGGACCGCGTCCGCTTCCACCAGTGGCTGCAGTGGCTCGTGGATCGCCAGCTGGCCGCGTCGGGTCGGGCCGTGGGGCTGGTGCAGGACCTGGCCGTGGGGGTGGACCCCGCCGGGGCCGACGCCTGGCTGTGGCAGGAGGCCTTCGCCCTGGGCGCGCGGGTGGGGGCGCCGCCGGACGAGTTCAACACCGCCGGCCAGGACTGGGGCGTGCCGCCCTTCGACCCGTGGCGGCTGAGGCTGGCCTGGTACGAGCCCTTCGTGCAGACGCTTCGGTCGGCCCTGCGCCACTCGGCCGGCTTGCGGGTCGACCACGTGATGGGGCTGACGCGGCTGTTCTGGATCCCGCCCGGCGGAGGACCGGGGGACGGCACCTACGTGCGCTATCCGGCGTCGGAGCTTTTCGACATCCTCGCCCTGGAGAGCGTGCGGGCCCGGGCCTACGTGGTGGGCGAGGACCTGGGAACGGTCGAGCCCTGGGTCCGCGACGAGATGGCGGCCCGGGACATGCTGTCCTACAAGCTGATGTGGTTCGAGTCGCGGCCTCCCTCGCAGTGGCCGGCGCGCTCTCTGGCCGCGGTCACCACCCACGACCTGCCCACCGTCGCCGGGCTGTGGAGCGGGCGGGACCTGCAGGACCAGACGGCCGCGGGGGTGGTCCCCAACACCGAGTCGACCGAGGGGCTGCGCCGGCGCCTGGTCGAATGGCTGGACGTGAGCGCCGACGCCCCCGTGGAACAGGTGGTGGAAGCCGCCTACCAGCTGCTGGCGGGATCCCCCAGCGCCCTGGTGGCGGCCACCCTGGAGGACGCCCTGGCCGTGGAGGAGCGGCCCAACATCCCGGGCACCAGGGACACCTGGCCCAACTGGTCCCTGGCCCTGCCCCGCTCCTGGGACGACATCCGGGCCGACCCCCTGGTGGAGCGGGTGGCCAAGGTGCTGGCCGAGCGCGGCCCGCCTCCCGCCCCCTAGGCCCTGCCCTATAGGCCCTCGCTACCGGCCCCGCTTCTGTGGGCCCGGGCTCCGTCGCCGCCTCCCGTGGCAAGGTGACGGCGTGTCCCTGCCCGTGCGCCCGCCCGTGGCCCCCATGCTGGCCAAGCTGGCCCGGACCCTGCCCCCGGCCGAAGGGATGCTGTTCGAGCCCAAGTGGGACGGCTTCCGCTCCATCGTGTTCCGGGACGGGGACCAGGTCGAGCTGGGCAGCCGCAACGAGCGTCCGCTCACGCGCTACTTCCCCGAGCTCCTCGACCCTCTGCGGGCGTACCTGCCCGAGCGCTGCGTCCTCGACGGCGAGATCGTGATCGCGGGAGAGGACGGGTTGGAGTTCGAAGCCCTCCTCCAGCGCATCCATCCCGCCGACTCCCGGGTGCAGCTCCTGGCCCGCACCACGCCCGCGTCCTTCGTCGCCTTCGACCTGCTGGCCCTGGACGACCGCGACCTCAGGCCTGCGCCCTTCGCCGAGCGCAGGGCCGAGCTGGAGCGGGTGCTGTCGTCGGCCAAGCCTCCGGTGCACCTCACGCCCGCGACCACCGATCGCCAGGTGGCCGAGGACTGGTTCGTGCGCTTCGAGGGCGCGGGCCTCGACGGCGTGGTGGCCAAGCGCCTCGACCTTCCCTACCGCGAGGACGAGCGGGTCATGATGAAGGTGAAGCACGAGCGCACCGCCGACTGCGTGGTGGCCGGGTTCCGGTGGCACAAGTCAGGCGGTGTGATCGGCTCGCTGCTCCTGGGCCTCTACGACGAGGAGGCAACGCTGCACCACGTGGGCGTCACCGCCTCGTTCACCCTGCAGCGCCGCCGGGAGCTGGTCCAGGAGCTGGCGCCCTACCGGGTGGACGCCCTGGACGGTCATCCCTGGCAGGGATGGGCCGAGGCCGAGGCCCACGCCGCCTCGGCGGGGCGCAAACCGGGTGCGCCCTCCCGGTGGAACGCCAAGAAGGACCTGAGCTGGGAGCCCCTGCGGGCCGAGCTGGTGTGCGAGGTGGCCTACGACCACCTCCAGGGAGACCGCTTCCGCCACGCCACCACCTTCAGGCGCTGGCGTCCCGACCGCCAGCCCCGGACCTGCACCTACGGCCAGCTGGAGACGGCCGTCCCCGCCGAGCTGGCCGCCGTCTTCGGGGCCTGATTCGCGGGCGAGCCACTACCTTTCCGCCGTGGACTTCGACCTTCCCGGCGACGACGATTCCAGGCGCATCGCGGTGCGGGAGTGGGTCAAGGCCAACCCTCGGCCCAGGGGCCGGCGGCTGGCCGAGGCCGGATACGTGGCCCCGCACTGGCCCCGTCCGTGGGGCCTGGACGCCGATCCCATCCACCAGCTCGTCATCGAGGACGAGCTGCGCCGGGCCGGGGTGGTCAAGCCCGTCAACCCCATCGGCATCGGTTGGGCCGGCCCCACCCTCATCCACGCCGGGACCGGGGAGCAGCAGCAGCGCTACCTGCTGCCCATGCTGTCGGGCGAGGAGCTGTGGTGCCAGCTCTTCAGCGAGCCCGGGGCCGGGTCCGACCTGGCCAACCTGGAGACCAGGGCCGTGCGCGACGGCGACACCTACGTGGTGAGCGGCCAGAAGATCTGGACCACGCTCGCCCACCAGGCGAGGTTCGGCATCCTGGTGGCCCGCACCGATCCCGACGTGGCCAAGCATCAGGGCATCTCCTATTTCGTCTGCCCCATGGACACGCCCGGGATCACCATCTCGCCCATCGTGGAGATGACGGGGTTGCACGCCTTCAACGAGGTGTTCTTCGACGACGCCCGCATACCGGCCGAGAACCTGGTGGGCCAGGAGAACGGGGGCTGGGCCCTGGCCAAGGTCACGCTCGGGAACGAGCGGGTCTCGCTGTCGGGCGAAGGGGCGCTGTGGGGGCGCGGTCCCACCGCGGCCGACCTGGTGCGCCTGGCCAGGGACGCGGGCGGGCTGGACGATCCCGTCCTGCGCCAGCGCCTGGCCGAGGTGTACATCGAGGGAGAGGTCCTGCGCCTCATCCGCCTGCGCACCCTCACCGCCGCCGTCCGGGGCCGCCAGCCCGGGCCCGAGGCCTCGGTGCGCAAGGCCCTGGCCGACGCCCACGGCCAGCACATCATGGGCCTGGCCAAGGACCTGGCCGGCGCCGCCGGGATGCTGGCCTCGGCGGGCCCCCTGGGCGCGCCCGACCTGGAGTGGTCCTACGGGTTCCTGTTCTCGCCCGCCCTGACCATCGGCGGGGGAACCTCGGAGGTGCAGCGCAACATCATCGCCGAGAGGGTCCTGGGCCTGCCCCACGACGTCGACGTGGAAGCCGGCCGCAGCTGGGCCGAGGCCCGCTCGGCCAGCTACGCCGCGGCCCGCCAGCCCGCGTAGGCGCCGGGCCCGCTCAGCATCCCCGCCCGCCACCGGTGGGGCGTGGCCAGCACGGCCCGGGGGTAGTCCTCGAACAGCCAGCGGGCGAAGTTGCGCCGGGTCCAGTCCGACGCTGCGGCCAGGCGCACCGCGCCCCTGGCCCCCCTGCGGTGGCTCAGGGCCCGGGAGAGCAGCGCGGCCAGGCCGTTGTCCACCACCATGCCCCGGCGCACGGCCGAGCCATAGGTCCGGGCCGCCTCGTCGGGCCGAAAGGGGCCGGCGCCCAGGATGGCCCGGGCCGCGAGCGTCCCCGTCTCCAGGGCCTGGGCTATGCCCTCGCCCGTCATGGGGTCGGGAGCCCGGGCCGCGTCGCCCACGAACAGGGCCCGGCCCCCGGCCGCCTCCAGCGTCGCGGTCCCCAGGCGGGACGGGATGGGCCAGGCCCGGTGGGGGGACTCGACGCTGGCCCCGGGGCCCAGCACGGCGCGCACGTGGGGGCGGGCGAGCACGTCGGCCAGGATCTGGCCCAGCTCCCGGGCCGGACGGCCGTCGCCCCGGGGAAGGCCGAAGCCCACGTTGGCCCGGCCCCCGGCCAGGGGGAAGGACCAGGCGTAGCCGGGGAGCAGGTCGGGCTCGAACCAGACCCAGAGGCGACTGCCGTCGCCCTCCACGCCGCCCACGTACTGGCGGAAGGCGTGCCACTCGCCCAGGTAACCCGTCCCCCCGGCGCCGTTGCCTGCGTTGTCGCCGCCGCCTCTGTCCAGCGCGCCCAGGGCCTTGCGCAACGGTGACCAGATCCCGTCGGCGCCGATGACGTAGCGCGCCTGCACGGTGCCCATCCCCTCCAGGTCGACGCTCATCGAGGCGCGGCCCGGGCGGGCGTCCAGGAGGCGATGGCCCTCGGCGACGCGCACGCCTCCGCTGCGGGCCAGCTCGACCAGGGCGGCGTCGAGGTCGCGGCGCAGGGCAACCGCGGCGTACATGCCCCGGCCGCGCGGAAGCGGGAAGTCGACCGTGCGTCCCGACGGTGAGCGCACGCACACGTCCTCCACCACCTGCCACGACGGGACGTCGCCGGGGTCGAGGCCGAGGTCCTCGAGATGGCGCAGGGCCGCCGTGGTCAGCCCGTCGCCGCAGCACTTCTCGCGCGGGAAGCGGGCCTTGTCGACGAGCAGGACGTCCCTTCCGGCCCGGGCCAGGGTGAGGGCCGCCGCCGATCCCGCCGGTCCTGCGCCCGCCACCACCACGTCGGCGCTGAGGCCGTCCTCACCCACAAGTCGAGGGTAGCTGCGGGCCCGTTCTCAACGGGCCAGCAGGTCGCGCAGCGCGCCTGCCAACTCGGTGTGGCGGAAGCGGTAGCCGGTGTCCGTGAGCTTGGCCGGTAGCACCCGCTGACCGGCCAGGAG
>Ga0209577_10003698_pt1 | contig 14417 bp, 12 predicted proteins | sample GraSoiAngelo_109_FD_185874 | JGI IMG/M metagenome (GOLD analysis project Ga0209577, IMG submission 185874) | Grasslands soil microbial communities from the Angelo Coastal Reserve, California, USA - 14_0903_12_20cm (SPAdes) (version 2) | ecosystem: Environmental > Terrestrial > Soil > Grasslands...
AGAGAAATTACAGTCACTTTAGTCACTATTCTGCCTAATTTATGCAATGCGTTGTGAAAACAAACCACTTCTCCAAGACGATCCCCGCTTTTTTCAGGACATCACCTCGACTGCCGTGGAAGTTGGGCTAGTTCCCGCCGCCACCATCCCCATCGCTGAATAGGAACGGCAAAACATTGGTGCCTTCGTGGCGCACCGCCTGGAGTCCGCCAGGATCGATGCCCAATGCCTTTAGGATGGACGCCGCGACTTGGGAGGTTGCCACGGGAGTCTTGACCACGCGCGCGTTCAAGGCGGGGTTCGAGACGATTAGCCCGACGTTCGTGTCACCGAAGCTGAATCCCCCATGCTCGGAGTTTTTCTTGGAGGATCCGGTGTAAATCGTGCCGTAGATCGGCTGCACAAGAATATCGGGCGTGCGGCTGTCGGTCAGCGGGTTGCGGCATTTGAGCAGGATTTCGGCTCCCGCCAGCACTTCATCAATAAAGAGCGCCTCGGCGTTGGCATTCAGGTAAGCGGCAACGTCCCCGGTCTGGCTCTGATCCTGCAGCCAGATTAACGCGATATCGTCGTCCTGAACGAATCCGCAAGCGCCGGTGCCGCAGGCGGCGGCGTTGGCAATAGCGATTGCAGCGGGATTGCTGTTGGCATCCGGCAGGGCGGCAACGAGGTCCGCGAAGTGACCGGGTTTGTTGGTCTTTACCGGGTTGATCGGCGACTGGCCATGCTTGGCGGTGACGATGAACAGAGTGGATTCGTAGATACCCTGCGCCTTGAGCGCCTGGAACATGCTTCCCAGGGCCTGATCGGTCTTCTGCAGTGCGTAGGAGAGGACCGCGGTCGGAGTGCCTGCGCCATCTTTGTACCCGCCCGGCTGCCCGGTAAATGTTGTGTCGGCAAAGCAACTGCCGTCGGAGTTGTCCTTTGCTAGCTTCTGCCCCACGCTGACGGCCTGGAAATTCAACCCGAACACCGCCGGGACACCGGGTCCGGGCGTGCCGTCGTGTTTCAGCCCGTGGATTTCGTTGATAACCCCCTGAACCTTCAAAGAGTCATTGTTTACAGTGCAAACGACACTCACCGTGTTATCGAGTCCGTTGACGTTGGTGATTTCTGGGGTGTACAGATCCTCAACGCCCTTACCAGAAGGGCCGTTCACGAGGTCGTAGGCGGGATGCTTGTCGGCCCATGCTGTATGGCCGCCCGCGCTCTTGACCACCTCGAAAATCGTGTTGCTTCTCAGCGCATTGTGCGGAAACAACGGTACGCACTTGCCCTGCTCGTTGATATGACGGGGCAATTTGGTGGGATCGATCACGTTCTCGGAGACGTTCGCGGAATTGTAGAGGTCGACACTCTCGTCGAAAACCATCATATTGCCGGCCTGGCCGGTACAGGTCGTGTTGCCGGGATCGAAAATAGTGCGATCGTAGCTCACGTCGTAGAACAGCCCGTGGCTGAGGGGAGATCCGCCGGTCACCAGCGCCAGCAGACCAGGGAAAGAATCCGAGTTCGCAGGTGTCCGCGCATTCGAATACGTAATCCCGTGGCCGCTGAGGGCCGCGAGCGCTGAATCGGGGTGCGCGGCGACATAGTTGGCAACATCCAGAGCATGCAAACCATCCACGCTTACGAGAAGGACGTGCTTAATCTTGTTTCCCTGGCCAAGCACATCGTTGGCGCGGGCCGGTCGAGAAATGATAGTGCCGATCAATCCAATCGACATAGCAACTGCGAGCAATCTTTGTTTCAAGAGGATCTCCTTTAATGGGGCAGCGCGTCGGAGCAATTGCCCCGCGCTAGAGAATAGAGGTAAGTTGTTACAGAACGGAGAAAGTGCCGTGTCGGTCTAATGAATCGCAGAAAAAAGGTGCGATTCTGAAGAGAATTTCACGCGGGAGTGAGAGGAATTCCTAGCAAGCCCTGGAGTGCCGTGTACGTCCCTCATCTGCCCGCGGTCAGTTCGCTCGCAGCTTTGTCGGCATGGTGCCGGCGATAGACTTCGGCGGAGCGTTCCAGCGCTTCGGTGATGCTGCCGCAGATGTTTTCCGCGCCGACGTGGCGTTCGAACTCCGCCTGTTTCATCAGTTGCGAAGGTTGTTCGCGCGCTCCGCAAAGCAGCAAGGAGCGGCCCGAGGCGTGAAGTGTGTCTGCCAAATCGCGGATGGCCCCGAGCCCAGTGGCGTCAATCGCGGTCATATTTCGCAATCGCAGAATCACGATGGGAGGCAATTTCCCGATGGAGTGGAGAATGTCGGAGAATTTGTCGGTCGCACCGAAAAGAAACGGCCCGTGAATGCGGTAGACGATCGCGTAATCGGGGATGTCTTTGCCTTGAAGGACGTGCACGCGACTGTCTTCCACGTAATCCTTTGTGACGGGACTGACGGTCGTGGTTCTCGAGACTTTGCGAATGAACATGAGGGCGGCGAGAACCATGCCTATTTCGACCGCAAAAGTCAGATCCGTCACGACGGTTAGGGTCATCGTCAGCAGCCAAACGGTGATGTCGGCCGCACTCAATTTCAAGATTTCTGGAATTTCCTCCCAGTCGCCCATGTTGTATGCCACGATCATGAGAATTGCGGCCAGAGCAGACAGAGGCACGTTCTTCACCAGCCGCGTGGCAAACAGAACGATCGCCAGAAGTGTCAACGCGTGAATGATCCCCGCGACGGGGGTCTTCGCGCCGGAACGCACGTTGGTGGCCGTGCGGGCGATTGCTCCTGTGGCGGGGAGCCCACCGAACAAGGGTGAAACGATATTCGCGACACCCTGGCCAATCAATTCCACGTTGGGATTGTGCTTGTCATTGCTCATGCGGTCCGAGACAACCGCGGACATGAGCGACTCGATGGCCCCAAGCATCGCCACGGTGAAAGCCGATGACAAAAGCTGCCGAAAGATGTCGTAGTGGAAATGCGGAACGGCCAACTTCGGCAGGCCGCTGGGGATTCCGCCAAAACGTGTCCCAATTGTTTCAACAGGCAGATGCAGAAAAAAAACCGCGGCCGTCGCGCCAAACGTGACCAGGATGGCGCCCGGGATTTTCTGGGCGTACTTCAGACAAAAAACCATCACGGCAATCGAAAAGATGGAGACGGCGGTCGCCGGCACGGAAAAAGTATTCCACGTCTGCCCAAAAGCCATCATGCGGTGAAAGAAATCACCGGGGACGTGATCCATCTTTAAGCCAAAGAAGTCGCGGATTTGCGTGCTGGCGATGAGGATCGCGATGCCGTTGGTGAAGCCGACCACGACCGGACGGGGAAAGTATTTCACCATGGTGCCCATGCCGGTCACGCCCAGCAGCACCAACAGAACGCCGGCCATCATCGTGCACATGAACAGGCCGTCGATCCCGTGCTTGGCGATGATTCCCGCAACCACGACGACGAACGCGCCCGTGGGGCCGCCGATCTGTGTTTTCGAGCCGCCCAGAGACGAGATCAAGAATCCGGTGACGATCGCGCAATATAGTCCTGCTTGCGGCGAAACTCCGGAAGCAATCGCAAACGCCATCGCCAGCGGCAGTGCTACGAGGCCAACGGTCACGCCAGCCATCAGATCGGAAAGAAATTTGTGGCGATCGTATTCGCGCAGCAGGAGTATCGATTTCGGGAGCCAGGCTTCCAGTGCAGATGTCATGCGGCTTTCGGTCCAGAGAAGAAAATGCCCATGCACATTCTAGCAAGAAGCAAGCCAAGATGGTTTAGCGGCGAAGTAGAGGTGTGCCTTGAAGGGAATCTTAGGCTGACGCGCGCCCGTTACATGGTCGTCCTCTTCGCTCAGTCCGCCGCTTCGCTGCGCCTGGCGGGCGGCTTCCAGCGCAAAACCGGCTTGCGAGCAGCGCCGACTTCGTCGAGACGGCGGACACGCGTGGTGTGCGGCGCAGTCTTCACAATCTCCGGTTTCGTCGCGGCTTCCTCCGCGATGGCTTTCATCGCCTCGATGAACAGGTCGCATTCTTCTTTGGACTCGGATTCTGTCGGCTCGATCATCAGAGCTCCCGGCACGATCAGCGGAAACGCGGTCGTGTAGGGATGAAAGCCGTAGTCGATCAGCCGCTTCGCGATGTCCATGGTATTCACGCCGTTTTTCTTTTGCATGGCGTCGCTAAACACCACTTCGTGCATCGAGGGCAGGGAATAGGGCAGTTCGTATACGCCTTCGAGCTGCTTTCGAATGTAATTCGCGTTCAGCACCGCGTCTTCCGTGGCCTGCCGCACTCCCGGGCCGTAGGCGAGAATATACGCCAGCGCGCGAACCAGCACGCCGAAATTGCCGGCGAACGCTTTCACTCTGCCGATGGAATCCGGCCGCACCGGTTCCAGCGCCAATCGTCCGCCTTCTTTTTCCACCAGGATGGGCACCGGCCGGAAGGGTTCGAGGATTTTCTTCATTGCCACCGGACCTGCACCTGGACCTCCCCCGCCGTGCGGCGTTGAAAATGTCTTGTGCAGGTTCAGGTGCATCACGTCGGCGCCGAGGTCGCCCGGCCGCGTCACGCCCGCAAGGGCGTTCATGTTCGCGCCGTCCATATAGAGCAGCGCACCTTTGGCGTGCAGGATTTCGGCAATTTCCGGAATCCGCTGCTCAAAGATTCCCAGCGTCGAGGGATTGGTAATCATCAACGCCGCGACGTCTCCGGTCACCTGGTCGCGCAACTTATCGACATCGATTTGTCCGTGCGATTCGGACTTGATGTTTTCGACTTCATAGCCGGCGATCACCGCCGTTGCCGGATTCGTTCCGTGCGCGGAGTCCGGAATCAAAACTTTCTTCCGCGGATTCCCCTGCTTCTCGAGATAAGCGCGAATCAGCAGCAGGCCGGTCATTTCGCCATGCGCCCCGGCTGCTGGCTGCAGCGTGATGGCATCCATGCCGGTAATTTCCAGCAGGCATTTTTCGAGCAGTCGCAGAACCTTGAGGCAGCCCTGCGAAAGCTCCTGCGGCTGGTAGGGATGTTCCGTGGCAATCCCATCGAGCCGGGCAATGAACTCATTGACGCGTGGGTTGTACTTCATCGTGCAGGACCCCAGCGGATACATGCCCAGATCGATGGCGTAGTTCCACGTCGAAAGACGCGTGAAGTGGCGGAGAACTTCAATCTCGCTGACTTCGGGAAAGCCATCTATGCCGGCACGCCGGTGATTGCCGCCGAGAGCTTCGTCGGGATCGGCGGCGGGCACATCGAGCGGCGGCAATTCGAACGCGCGCTTTCCCGGCGATGACTTCTCGAAGATCAGCCCTTCGTTCTGGTTGGTGTGGCGCGACGCCTTTTTGATCTTTGTGTTCATTCGTTTTTCTAGCTCCTAGGGGCGCCCGCCCCAGGAAAAATACTTTCCCTTAAATCGGCCGTTCGAGCGCGCGCTTCAACGCGCCCGCGAATCGCTCGATCTCCGCGCGCGTCGTCGTTTCCGTGACGCACACCAACGCGTGCTTGGTCAATTCCGGATACGGCGTGCCCAGCGCGAGCGGCCCGATGATTTTTTCGCGCAAAAGCTGCGAGTTCAATATTTTCACCGAGCGAGGCATCTCGACCGTAAATTCATTGAAGAACGGCGCATCGAATGTGCGTCGCACCCCGGGAATCTTCAGCAACTCCGAGAGCGCAAACTGCGCTTTCGACAAATTCTGCTGCGCCATTTCGCGCAGGCCTTCCTTACCGAGGAGCGTCAGGTGCACGGTGGCGGCGAGTGCGCAAAGCGCCTGGTTGGTACAAATATTCGATGTCGCCTTTTCGCGCCGGATGTGCTGCTCGCGAGTCGCGAGTGTCAGCACGAACCCGCGTCGCCCTTCCGTGTCCGTCGTTTGCCCTGCAAGCCGCCCGGGCATCTGCCGCACGAACTTTTCTCGCGAGGCAATCACGCCGGCGAACGGCCCGCCGTAACTCGGCGGGAGCCCGAAACTCTGGCCCTCCATCGCGACGATGTCTGCTTCCGCGGGCGGTTTGACGAGTCCCAGGGAAACACCTTCCGCAATCGCGACTGCAAACATCGCACCAGCCGCGTGCGTAACATCCGCGAGCGGCGCGCACGATTCGATCACTCCGAAAAAATTCGGCGTTTGCACGACCACCGCGGCAACGTCATCTTTCAGGGCCACCTGTAACGCTTTCGCGTCCACCGTTCCCTTCGCTGTAAATGGGATTTCCTCCACGCGCAACCCCGAATTCTTCGCGTAGGTCTTCAGCACCTCGCGGTATTCGGGATGTACCGACCGCGCCACCAGCACGCGCTGGCGGCCCGTCAGGCGCTCCGCCATCAACACTGCTTCCGTCGTCGCGGTTGATCCGTCGTACATCGACGCGTTCGCCACTTCCTGCCCCGTGAGCTGGCACATCAGGGTTTGAAACTCGAAGATGGTCTGCAGCGTGCCCTGCGTGATTTCCGCCTGATAGGGTGTGTACGAGGTGAGGAACTCTCCGCGCTGGATGATCGCATCCGTCACCACCGAGCGCAGATGATTGTAGACGCCCGCCCCAAGAAAGGTCGTGTAACCGTTCGAATTTTCCGCGGCGCGGTCCTTGAAATACTGGATGACTTCCGCTTCCGAATACGGCCCGGGAATGTTCAGCGCTTCGCGCAGCCGAAAACGATCGGGAATGCTGGAAAACAATTCTTCGATGGATTTTGCGCCGATGGCGGCGAGCATCTCTTGCCGCTCGGCTGGACTCTTCGGAAGGTAGCGCATCAGGCCGAGGCTTCCTTACCTTTGGCCGCGATGTAAGCTTCGTAGGCAGCCGCGTCCATCAGCCCGCTGAGCTCGGCGGCGTTCGTCACGCGCACTTTGATCAGCCAGGCTGAGCCGTGCGGATCGGTATTGATTTTCTCGGGCGTATTCTGCAGCTCGCCATTGGCTTCGATTACCTCGCCCGCAGCCGGCGCGTAAATCTCGCTGACGGCCTTGACGGACTCGACCGTGCCAAAGGGTTTTCCGGGTTCGATTTTCGCTCCGGGCTTGGGCAGTTCGACGAAGACCACGTCGCCAAGTTCATGTTGCGCGTAGTCGGTGATCCCGATCGTTGCGAGTCCACTCTCTACGTTGATCCACTCGTGTTCTTTGGTGTAGCGGTAGTTCTTCGGATATGCCATCAGACCACTCCTTGGAATCGCTTCCAGCTCGTCAGGACACTTGTTGAACTGCGGTTTTCTTAGGCCGCTTGTAAAACGGCGTCGGGACCAGCCGCGCCTTGCACTTCTGCCCGCGAATTTCCACGTACAAAACCGTGCCAACGGCCGAATACGACGGCGGTACATAAGCCAGGGCAATGTTTTTTCCCAGCGTCGGCGAAGGCGAGCCGCTGGTCACCACGCCGATGGCCTCGCCCGCTTCATTCAAGCAGTAGTATTCCTCGCGCGCAATTCCGCGGTCGACCATCTCAATCCCAACCAGCGTGCGGCGCAATCCCGCCGCTCTCGCTTGCTCGAGCGCCGCGCGTCCCAAGAAATCGCCTTTTTCCATTTTGCAGTAGCGGTCCAGCCCGGCTTCCCAAACATTGATCTTGTCGCCGATCTCGTGCCCGTACAGCGCCATCTTCGATTCCAGCCGCAGTGTATTCCGGCTACCCAGGCCGCAGGGAACGACAGCGAATTCGCGCCCCGCTTCCATTACCTGATTCCAGACCTTTTCGCTGGTCGCCACATCGGAAGGTACGTAAATCTCAAAACCATCCTCACCGGTATATCCGGTGCGCGCGATCAAGGTGTTCTTCAGGCCACAGACCGTTCCATGCGTGAACCAGTAATTCTTGATACCGTTCAATTCCGCGTTGGTCACCTTCTGCAAGAGCTGGACAGCCCGCGGTCCCTGAATCGCCAATTGCGTGTAGGCATCGCTGAAGTCCTCGACGACGCAATCGAAATTCTTCGTGTTCTCGCGCACCCAGTTGATATCTTTTTCGCGCGTCCCGGCATTGATTACCAGCAGAAAATCATCTTCGCCCAGCCGGTGCACGATCACGTCATCCACAAACGTGCCTTCGGGATAGAGCATGGCCGAATAGTGCGCCTGGCCGACGGCCAGCTTCGACGCATCGTTCATGCTGATGTGCTGCACCGCCGCCAGCGCCCCGCCAGGCTTCCCGCCGCTGCGGATTCGAATGTCTCCCATGTGGCTGACGTCGAAAACGCCCACGCTGGCGCGCACCGCCTTGTGTTCTCGAATCACCCCGCCACTTGATGGATATTCGACAGGCATGTCCCAGCCGCCGAAATTGACCATCTTTGCGCCAAGGCGGCGGTGCAATGCGTTCAGCGGCGTCCTACGAAGCTCGCTTTTGTGAGGAGTTGCGGCGGATTCCATTCCAATGGCTCAAGCAGAAATCGATACTAGCACGCGCTCTCAGACGGGTCAAAGAAGCGAGAAGCCCGCCGGGAGCGAGCCGTTTACCGGCCAAAGGAGGTGCGTGACTCGAGCATCGATCGCACCTTCGCCTTGCCGCATGCTCCCATGCTCAGGTAGAGTTTTGCGGAGAGGCCACTATGCAAGGTCCGACCGTTTGTGCGCAATGCGACTTGCCAGAAGATCGTTGCACCTGCGAGAGGTACTGCACCATCTGCAAAGGCCAGCTAAACGTGCGCCTTTGCACAGACGGTCTCTACTATTGCCCCGATTGCCGGGAAGCCTGCGAAGTCTCTCTGGCCAGCAGCCGTGGCCACTGAGCCCCGAAGCTTGCACCTGCAGATCGACGCGGACGCACGCCTGGCCGCCGCCGCCGGAGGCCTGGTTCGCTATCTCGCCGATGTCGCGGGACTCGAGAACGATGCCATCGCTCGATTGCAATCCGCGGTCATCGCTGCCTGCTCGGAAGCTTTCGTACATCTGACGGCAGATCATCCTCAACTGCAAATCATGTTCACGCGCTTTTCCGATCGCATTGAAGTCGTTCTAAACCATCTAGGCGGAGACTCTCCCGCGGTTGGCCTCGATACCATCGCAGGATTTGCCGCACAAGTTGGCAGCACGGGATTCATCCAGGTTGTTTTCGCTGGTTTCGACCGCGTCCAGTACGAAACACACGGCGGTGAAGTCGTCACTCGCTTGACGAAATATATCGGCCAGGTCGCTCCCAAAATATAAGCGTTGCGCGGTATTTTTCTCAGAGCCTTACATTTTCAGCGCGAACGTGTTTTTGCGGATGAGCGACGTCATCTGGTCGTCGCTGAGTGACATCCGCAGCATCACTCGATCACCAGCGGGCGTCACGCGTGCCTGGTCGAGCAATTGCGCCAGATCCGGATTGTCCTTCTGCGCCTGGTACCGTTTGTAGAGGAACCCCGCCTGAAGCAATTGGCCAAGCGTGTTGGCATCCTCGGTCGATCCACACACCGCCTGGAACTTTCCGTCGATGCCGCTGCTCGCGTCCACGTTGATAATCATATTCTGCATCCGCGCGACGAGTTTTGCGGCTTCGGGGAATTGCCCCACTTCCGGCGCCAACTGCTGCATTGCCAGCCGCGTGTAAGCGGGGTTCAGCACCGCCCAGACCACGCCGCTGCCGTTCGCTTCATTGATCAGCGGAAAGAGTTTGTCGTTGCGCAGCAGTCCTTCCTCACTGCCAAAGTGCACCTCGATCATCTTTTCGAGAATGGCGCGATGCCCAAACGCCGCAGTGTTCGAATCGATGAAAAAGAAGAACAGATCATTCGATCCCGAACCGGTGCCGAACGCATAGAGCGTGTAACCACGCGCTTTAAAGGTGGGAAGCTTTTGCTGTTTGAAGAACGCCTCGGTCGAATTCGGATTGTAAGTTCCGAGTGCCACGCCGACGATCTCCTCTCCGGTGGGAACGTCCTTCGAGCCCGTGCCTTCGGTCTTGGCGCTCAACCCCTCCGCGACCAACCCCCATGCAAGTTCATCGACCTGCGAATTCGGATCAACTCCCGCCGAAGCCAGGAATTTTTCGAATTGCCGGAAGCGGTCAGGGATCATCTGTTCCTGCAATTGTGAGAACCATTTCAACGAGCGCGCCTTTTTCAGATCGGCGTAGGCAAATTCACCTATCTCCTTGGGGAAGAGCGCGATGATGTCCGCGCCAAGACGGCCTGCCCGCGCAGGCTTCGGCATTGCCAGGGACAGTGCCACCAAAATGCCTGCGGCCATAAGTCTGCGGATCGTTGACCCCGGCCGAGTCTGCGTCAGACCTGTATTCGATGTCCGTTTCACGTTGTACTCCTTTCAAATGGGGCAGGGGGGAACTCTTAGTTTACGCCTTTGTCGCGCGAGCTGCATTGCCCAGACGTTCCCGCAGGGCGGCGATCTTCATGCTCATCGACGCGGCATAAGCCGCGTCCGTCAGGCCCTCGAGGTTGATCTCCACGTTGGCCATTGCTCCGCGAGCGCCTGCTTCGGCCATCAAACGCGCTACTTGCAAGTCTGAACGCATGGATGCCGCGACGATAGCATCCAGTTGTCCGAGACGTTCGAAAAGTGCAACGGTACGCTCGGCCACCTGCAATGGTACCTCCGACGCCCCCTTGGTGGCCTTCTGTATGGCTTCCTCGCGCTGCCGCGTTTCTTCAGCGTCCCCTTGCGACAATTTGAACGCCGCCATCACGGCGTTGTAGGAAGCCGCGTCACGGTCAGTATCCTCGGCAAGGTTCTCTGCAATTCTCCGCATTTCGTCCAGCGTTGCCGAGAGTTGATCGGCAAATCCGGCTTGCGATTTCGTTTTCCGCGAAAGTCCCGCAACCATTTGCCCCAGGGCCGCCGCCAGCGCTCCTGCAAACGCCGAAACGCTTCCTCCTCCTGGTGTCGCTGCTGGAGACGCCACCGCGTCCAGGAACGGCCGCGCCAATCCAGCCAGCTTTCCGTCCTTCGCCACTTCCAACGGCGCGCCGGTCAGCGCAATCTCCAGTTTGTTTTCAAGCACCTGCGCGGGAGAGAAGTTCTCCAGTTGCAGGAAAAAGTCCGCCGCCATCTCAATCGCCTTTTTCGGGACCAGCCCGACGATTTCGCTGCCCACCGGCATCATGCCGTAGCGCTCCGCTTCGCGTTTCACCATTTCATACACGCGGTGCATCGGCGTCTGTTCGAAATCCGTCAGGTTGATGGACACCTGTGCCAGGTTGCGCGCTTTCAGTTCGACCCCCATCGCCTTCACATACCGCAGCCCGCCGGACGAAAACCGGATCGCCTTGGCGATTTTGTTCGCGATGCTAATATCGGAGGTATTGAGATTCACGTTGTAAGCGATGAGAAACTTGCGCGCGCCAACCACGGTTACCCCAGCCGTGGGATGCAGCTTAGGTTCGCCGACGTCCGGTTGGCGGTCGTGGTTCTTCTTCAACTCTTCCCGCAGCCCTTCGAACTGCCCTCGCCGCACGTTTTCAAGGTTTACGCGCTCCGGCCTCGTCGCCGCCGCTTCATAAAAAAACACCGGTATCCGGTAGCGCTTCCAGATCTCGTTACCCACCCTCCGCGCCAGCGCCACGCAATCCTCGATGGTCACGCCATCGATAGGAATAAACGGCAGCACGTCCGTCGCGCCCACGCGTGGATGCGCGCCGCTGTGTTTGGTCAGGTCGATCAGATCCATGGCCTTGCCGGCTCCCAGAATTGCCGCTTCCGCCACCGCGTCCGGCTCCCCCGCCAGTGTGACCACCGAGCGGTTATGATCGGCGTCCATCTCTCGATCCAGCACGTATACGCCCGGGATGCTGCTCATCGCCGCGACAATGGCATCGACCTTCGCGGGGTCTCGCCCTTCGGAAAAATTGGGCACGCACTCAATCAGTCGTTTCATCGTTTCGGTTTTTTGTCCTGTGGTTCCGGCCAATTCGCCGGCAGTTTCGGCTTTCTGTCCGGCAGCGTGGGCCGCTTGTACACGAACACTGGCTTATTCGGATTGCTTGGTGCCTCTGCGGCTTGGCCAGCCGCAGCCGGCGGTTGCGCAGGCTTCATTGACTCTTGTGCTGGTCTGAGGGACCTTGGTGCGGGCCGCGTGGCCCCTGGCAGGGTTTTCAGCGGCCATTGCGGCCCGATCATCGGCTTCATGCCCGAAGGCAGCTGCTTCTGCATCATTTGCGGCGCTGCAACCTCTTGCCGGGGCTTTTCAGTCGGGCCGGTACCCGCTTGCTCTTTCCGGTAGCACTGCACCTGCCAAGCGAACCACGTGAAGCCCCCCACCCACAGCCCTGCAACGATCGCATTGTAACCGCTGAGACCCCCTGCTTTTCCCACGATCGTAACTACCACGCATATAGTTATAAGAAAGGCGTAGAAATATTCTTCGAACAGACTCTTTGTGTTTCGCGGCCCGATCTTGGGAAGGCGCACCTTCCGTACCGGCGTCTTTGAATAATTAGACTTGTTCGGCGGCATGGATTACGCGACCACGTTTCACGGTCATCCAGCAATGGTTCACCCCAAAATAATAGGGAATTTCCCGGTAGTCGGCCACCTCGAATACGCCCATGTCCGCCTGTTTGCCAACCTCCAGTGATCCGATGCTTTTTTCCCGCCGTAGTGCATACGCTGCGTTGATCGTCGCCGCCGTAATCGCCTCTGCGGGAGTCATCCGTAATTGCGTACAGGCCAGCGAGAGAATCATAGGCATGCTCAGCGTCGGACTCGTTCCCGGATTATAGTCCGTTGCCAGCGCGACGATCGCTCCCGCCGCAATGAGCGCCCGCGCCGGCGCATAGTGCCTCAGCCCCAGTTGAAAATCGCAACCAGGTAGCAGTGTCGCGACCGTTTCCGATTTTCCCAGCGCCTGGATGTCGCTCTTGTTCACTTGCTCCAGGTGATCGCAGCTTGCCGCCCGCAGCAGGATTGCCAGCCGCGCCGCGCCCGTCCGCGAAAGCTGTTCCGCGTGCAACCGCGGAGCCAGTCCCCATTGGCGGCCTGCCTGCAGGATGCGTTTCGACTGCACGACCGAAAACGCGCCGCGATCGCAAAACACATCGCAAAACTCCGCCAGCCGGCTCTCTCCGATCTCCGGCAACAGACCTTGCTCGATCAACTGGATGTACCGTTCTGCTGCGCGCGTTTTTACCCGATACTCTGCCGGAACCACGTGCGCACCAAGAAACGTCGACACGATCTCCAACGGCTGCTCCGCCGCTAGCTCTTTGTGCAATCGCAGAATTTTTAGTTCGCTGGCAACGTCGAGTCCATACCCGCTCTTTGCTTCAAGCGTGGTCGTCCCGTACGCAGCGAACTGTTTCAGTGCGGCATGCGCCCGTTTCTTCAAAGCCTCGCTCGTGGCCACGCGCAGCCTCTTCACCGAATTCAGGATTCCGCCGCCCTTCCGCGCAATCTCTTCATAGCTCGCCCCGACAATCTTCAGTTCATACTCTTCCGCCCGGCTCGCCGCATGTATCAAATGCGTATGCGAATCCACAAATCCCGGCAGTACTACGCGTCCGCCCAGATCGAGCTTTTCCGCCGCTCGAGCTTGCGCAAGGGCTTCCACCTCTGCCCGTGTTCCGGCAGCCGCGATCAAGCCGTCGTGCACCAGCAGCGCGCCATCTTTAACCAGGTCCAGGTTGGAAAGAGAATCACCGCGCCGCGGACCGCGTCCGCGTAACGTCAATAATTGCGATGCACCGGTAATGAGAAGGGAATCCGCCAAGGCTTCCCTATTATGCCCAAAACAAAACCGGCAGGACAGGTTTCACCCTTTCCTGCCGATAAGCATCAGCATTCCTTCAGCTTCGAGGCTCGATTCTACGCGCTCGCCGCCTGCCCCTGATGGGCCGGCAAAAACACTTCCTGCACAAAGGCTTCAAGCGTCGTCGGTGTCGTATTCTTCTCCGACCGCCGCTCCAGCGGTTTCATGTATCCGCTGTTGATCGCCGCGGACATTTCGCACAGCAGTTGCGCCATATTCTTGGAGATCCCCATTCCGGTCATCGCCTGGATCACTTGCTCATCCGGCAATTGCAAATACGCGAGGCCTGGTTTTCCAATCGCGAGGCCGATAGTTTTCGCCGCCTCGGCGTACGTCACGTCCCGCGGCCCCAGCAGTTCCTGCGCCTGTTGCCCCTTGAAATCCAGCCGCAACAGTGCCTCCGCAGCCGCCGCGCCAATGTCCCGGGTCGCAATCATCGCCAGTGGAACGTCGGCGCGAACCGGCCCCGCCATCATGCCGAATCCACGAATGATGCCGATCTGCGCCAGCGTGTTTTCCATGAAGTATCCTGCACGCAGATGCAGCGCATTGAGTCCGCGGACTTGCGCCAGCCGCAATTCCATCTTGTGCAATCCCACAACCGGCCCGGTCTTGTCCGGTTTGTCGGCCCCGACGCTGCTGAGTGTCACCGCATGGGTGACGCCGCCCTTTTCCAGCGCTTTCGCAATGGATTCCGTCACGCGGTCCTGATGCGCGCGAAAATCGGGACTGCTCATGTCCGGCGGAATCAGCGCGTACGCGCCTTGCGCCCCTGTGAACGCCCGGCTCAAGGCATCCG
>Ga0209577_10003699_pt1 | contig 14415 bp, 8 predicted proteins | sample GraSoiAngelo_109_FD_185874 | JGI IMG/M metagenome (GOLD analysis project Ga0209577, IMG submission 185874) | Grasslands soil microbial communities from the Angelo Coastal Reserve, California, USA - 14_0903_12_20cm (SPAdes) (version 2) | ecosystem: Environmental > Terrestrial > Soil > Grasslands ...
CGCAATCTGCTTGTTGGTCTTGCCCCCACCGAGCAGACACAACACCTGGTACTCTCGGGGGGAGAGGGCACGGTGCGCCTGGCCCGGCGGACCGGCCGTGAGCGCTTCGGCGAGGCGCTCGGCGAGCGACGGGCTCACGTAACGCCCCCCCGCATGGACCTTGGCCACCGCCGCCAGGAGGTCGGTGGGCGCCTCGGTCTTGGTGACGTACCCGGCGGCTCCGGCGCGCAGGGCCTGAATGGCCAGCTCGCCCTCCGGGTGCATGCTGACGACGAGCACGCGCACTTGCGGGAACCGCTGCTTCAGCTGCGCCAGCAACGCGAGGAACCCAGGCCCGGGCATGCCGATGTCCAGGATCAACACGTCCGCGCCGCTCCCCTCGAGCTTTCGCAGCAGATCGTGCCCCTCGGCCGCCTCGCCCACGACCCGTAGCGTGTGGTCCTCCGCAGCGAGCTGGCGAAAGCCGGCGCGGATCAGGTGATGGTCGTCGGCGATGAAGATCCGGATCATGTGCTCCGCGGCATGGTGAGGGTCAAGGTGGTGCCGGCGCCCGGATTGCCCGCGACCGTGACGTTGCCGTGAAAGTTCTCGGCGCGCTCTCGCATGCCCAGCAGGCCAAGGGAGCGGGAATCGTGCAGGGCGCCCTCCCGGATGCCTCGGCCGTTGTCCTGGACGGTGAGCTCGAGCGCGTTGGGAGTCAGGCCGAGCCGGACGATCACGTGGTTGGCGGCGGCGTGTCGCGCCACGTTGGTGAGGGCTTCCTGGAAGATGCGGAACACCGCGGTGGCCCGGCTCGCGTCCAGGGCCGGTTGTCCCTTGGGGAGCTCCACCCGGCACTCGATGCCGGTGCGCGTGGCGAACTCGCGGGCCTCCCACTCGATCGCGGCGCGCAGCCCGAGCTCGTCCAGAACGCTGGGACGCAGTTCGGCGGCGACCCGCTGGATCCCCTGGGCGGTGCTGTCGATGATCGCCGTCATGTCCTCGAGCTTGCGTGTCAGGTCGGGGGAGGACCCGGGCATACGCTTCTTGAGCCAGAGCAGGTCGATCTTCAGGGCCGTGAGCGCCTGGCCGAGCTCGTCGTGGATCTCGCGGGCGATGCGGGCGCGCTCCGCCTCGCGGGCCGCCTCGAGCCGCGCGGCCAACCCCCGCAACTGCGCGCGGTGACGGTCCAGCTCGGCCTCCGCCGTCTTGCGCTCCGTGACGTCCTCGACCATGCCGACGAACAGCTGCGGTGTGCCGTCCGTCGTGGGGAGCGCCGACACGGTGACGTGGGCCCAGATCATCCGGCCGTCCTTGCGGCAGTAGCGCTTCTCGAACGTGAAGGACGATCGGGCGCCGCGCCCGAGCTCCGCCATCAGCTCGCGATTCTGGGGAAGGTCTTCCGCGTAGCTGATGTCGACGTACGACATGGACCGGAGCTCCGCCGCGTCGTACCCGATCATCTCCTGAAACGCCCGGTTGCTGCGGATGAAGCGGGCGCTGCGATCGGCCACGGCGATGCCGACGGCCGACTGGTCGAACATCGCCCCGAGCAGCGCTTCGCGCTCGCGCAGCGCCTCCGCGGCGCGCTCCCGCTCGATGACGCGACCCAGCTGGGTGCCGATGTGCGTCAGCACCCCGAGCAGGGCGGCGTTGGGCGCGACGGCGTCGCGCGAAAAGAACTCGAGCACGGCCGCCACGTCGGCGCCGACGGGCACGGGAAACGCGAGTCCGGCGCGCAGCCCCGACTCGGCGGCCGCGCCGGCACGGGGGAAGTTGGCGTCGCGTGTGACGTCGAGGACCCACGCCGGCTGCTTGGTGGCGAGCACCCGGCCCGGCAGGCCTACGCCGCGCCGCAACGTGGTCACTTCGGTCACGCGGCGGAACGGCTCCCGCAGCCACGGGCGGTCGTCGTGCCAGATCGTGGTGGGCCGCAACACCTCCGGCTCGTCCGCGGACACCAGGTACACGTGGCCGACCGGCCATCCGGTCACACGACACACCGCGCCGATGGACGTCCGGAGCGCGTGCTCGGCGGTTGGCGCCTCGTTGGCGGCGACGGCGACAGCCTGCAGCAGCTCGACGAACGCCACCTCCCGTCCCAGCGCTCCCTCGGCCGCGCCGCGCTCGGTCACGACCGCCGCCAGCACCAGCCCGGTCACCGCCGTCAGCCCGAGAAAGGTCTGCAGCAGCGCGAGGTTCTCGGTCGGGGTGGAGGCCACGAACGGCCCGAGCCCATGCAGCGTGTACCAGATCGTCAGCGTCGCGACGACGGCCGTCGCCGTGGCCGTGCCGCGGCTCCCGAACCGCAGCGCGGCCCACACGACCACAGGGAAGACGGCGTACACGTACGAGAGCGGGTGGCGGAGCAGCAGCCCCGTGAGCAGCAGCAGCGCGGCGAGCACGCCGCCGGCCTCGAGTCGCCGCCCGGTGGCGCGCGCGGCGCGGACCCACGTGAGCAGCAGGGGTGCGACGAGCACGTCTCCCAGCGCGTCGCCGGACCACCACACGAACCAGAGGCGCCGCAGCGCGTCCGGCGCGACGGCCCCGCTCGCCCACAGGCTCGCGACCCCGAGCGTGGCGCTGAGCGTCGTGCTCGCGAGCGCTCCGACCACGACGAGCGCGATGACGTCGCGCACACGCTCGAGCGAGGGTCGGAAGTCCATCATCCGTCCCAGCAGCCAGGCGCCCGCGACGGCTTCGAGCGTGTTCCCCGTCGCGATCCCGGCGGCGCCCGCCGCGGACACCCCGGCCGTCCAGTTGAGAAGGAACGCGCCCAGCGCGATTCCCGGCCACAGGCGCAAACCCAGCAGGAGCAGGGCGGCGAGCGCGACGCCCGAGGGCGGCCAGGCAGAGGAGACGACCGATTGCGCGACGGCCGCAAGTAGGCCCACGCGAGCCGCGGCGAAGTAGGCCGCCGCGACGGCGGCGATCCGAAGGAGATACTGGGAGCGGTGGGTCATCTGCGTCCGTGCACTTTGCGCAGTTGCGCACCTATCATGCACGACAGGACGTCAGCCGTCCAGTGTCACCGCCCTTCGCTCCGGCGCCGGCTGTAGGGGCAGCTCCGTCCCGAGCATCCCGAGCAGGATGAGCGCCCCCCCGACCCACTGCACCAGCGAGAGCCGCTCCCCCAGCACGAGCCAGGACGTGAACGCGGCGAACAGCGGCTCGAAACAAAAAATCAGCGCCGCCCGGGCCGACGACATGTGTCGCTGTGCGGACATTTGCAGCAGGAAACAGATCGTGCTCGCGAACAGCACCGTGTATCCGAGCGCCTCGAGGAAGCCGGGCGTCCAACGGATGTGAGGGTGCTCGAGCAGCCCGGCCGAAAGAGCGCCCAGCAGCGCCGTCGTGGCGATTTGCCAGAATACGAGGCGGCGCGCGTCGTAGCGGCGGGACAAAACGGTGACCGCCACGATCTGGCCGCCGAAACACCCGGCGCAAATGAGCGTGAGCAGGTCGCCGCGGTTCAAGCCGCCCGCGTCCGGCGCGGTGAGCAGATAGATGCCGAACATCGCCAGCGCCAGCGCTGCCGCCGTGAGCCAGCTGGGACGCTGCCCCAGGAGGGCCAGCGCGATCACCGGTGCCAGGATCGACGACACGGCGACGATGAACGCCGAGCGCGACGGCGTGGTGATCACGAGGCCGGCCGTCTGGGAAATGAATCCCACGGCCACGAGGGCACCCAGCAGCAGGCCGCCCACGAGCTCCGTGCGGTCGGGCGCGGGGCGCAAGCGGGTGCCCGGGACGAGCGCGAGTGCCGCAATCCCGAACCGTACCGCAATGAAGGCAAACGGGGTCGCGTCGCCCAGTGCGCTCTTCACGGCCACGAAGCTCGTCCCCCAGAGGAACGTGGCTACGAGCAGCGCGAGGTCCGCCTGGCGTCGCGTCACGCCAGATCCAACAAATAGCGACCCGTGGGGGACTCGGGCGTCTGCGCGATGACTTCGGGCGGCCCCTGCGCCACGACCCGGCCGCCGGCGTCGCCCGCGCCCGGGCCCATCTCGATCACCCAATCGGCCCGCTTGACGACGTCGAGGTGGTGCTCGATGACGAGGACGGTGTGACCGGAGTCCACCAGCCGATCGAGCACCCGGCACAGGGTGCGCACGTCGTCCAGGTGCAAGCCGGTGGTGGGCTCGTCCAGGATGTAGAGCTTGCGCCCGCGTGCCTTCCCGCGCGCCAGCGCCAGCTCCCGCGCGATCTTGAGGCGTTGTGCTTCGCCTCCCGAGAGCGTGGTGGCCGGCTGTCCGAGCCGCAGGTAGCCCAGTCCGACCTGCTGCAGGTGCCACAGCGCGCGGGCCAGCCGCGGCTGGCGGTGAAACCGGGCGAGCGCCTGGTCCACGGTCCATTCGAGCACGTCGTGGATCGAGCTGCCGCCCAGCTTGACATCCAGTACCTCCTGCTTGAAGCGCTTTCCCGCGCACACCTCGCACGGCACGAACACGTTGGCGAGAAACACCATCTCGATCAGCACGTGACCCGCGCCCTCGCACGCCTCGCAGCGCCCGCCCGCCACGTTGAACGAGAACGTGCTGGGGGTGAAGCGCCGGGCGCGCGCCAGCGGCTCGGCGGCGAACAGCGCGCGCAGCTCGTCGAACGCCTTGATGTAGGTGACCGGGTTGGACCGGGGCGTCCGGCCGATGGGAGCCTGGTCCACGAGGACCACATCGCTGATCGCCTCCCACCCCTCCAGCGCGCGCACCGCGCCCACCGGCTCGCCCAGGTGCTGCTTGGCGCCGTGCACGCCCCTGAGCCGCGCCGCGAGCTGGCGGAACAGCACGTCGTGGACGAGCGTCGATTTGCCCGATCCGGACACGCCCGTCACCGCCGTGAGTGTTCCCAGTGGAATCCGGGCATCCACGTCCCGCACGTTGTGCTGGCGCGCGCCCTTCACGGTCAGCCAGCGCCCTCCCCTGGCGGGGCGGCGCGCCGATGGTACGCCGATGCGCTTCTCCCCCGCGAGGTATTGACCGGTGAGCGTGCCGGCGTCGCGCACGCCCGCCGCGGGCCCCTGGTACACGAGTGCGCCGCCCGCTTCGCCGCTCCCGGGCCCGAGCTCCACCATCCAGTCGGCGGCTCGCATCGCGGCCGGGTCGTGCTCGACGACCACGACCGTGTTGCCCGCGTCCGCGAGCCTGCGCAGCAGGGCGAGCAGCCGGCCCGTGTCCGCCGGGTGCAGTCCGATCGTCGGCTCGTCGAGCACGTACAGCGTATCGACCAGGTGCGCGCCGAGGGCGTTGGAGAGCGCGATGCGCTGCGCTTCGCCGCCCGAGAGCGTGCGCGTGAGCCGGTCCAGCGTGAGATATCCCAGGCCCACGTCGTTCACGAACGAGACGCGCGCGCCGAGCTCGGCCAGGATGTGTACGGCCACGGCGCACTGGAAATCGGTGAGCGTGAGTCCGGCGATCCAGTCGCGGATGGCGCCGGTCGTGAGGCCGGCGGTTTCAGCGATCGTCTTGCCCGCCACCTTGACCGCCAGCGCTTCCGGCTTGAGCCGGGCACCGCCGCAGGCGGGGCAGGTCTTGGCGAGCTGGTACTGGCGCAGGAACACCCGGATGTACTGCTTGTAGCGCTTCGCCTCGAGCCGCTCGAGGAACGGGAACATGCCGAGGAATCGTCCCCTCGCGCCGTTGAGCAGAAAGTGCCGAGCCTCGCCGCTCAGGTCGCGCCAGGGCGTGTCGAGCGGGATGCCCTTCGCCCGCGCGGCCTCTCGCAGGATGCGACGCCGGCCCTCGTAGCGCGGCTTGGTCCAGGGATCGAGCGCGCCGCGCGCGAGGCTCTTCCGGGGGTCGGGGACGATGAGCGACTCGTCGTACTCGAGCACCGCGCCGAAGCCGTTGCACCCGGGGCACGCCCCCCGCGGATTGTTGAACGAGAACAGGATGGGCGTGAGCGCCGGCGCCGCCGTGCCGCAGCCGGAGCACGTGGGGTGTGCGGAGAAGCGCCGGCGGTCGCCGTTCTCGAGCGCCACCGCGACGCCCTCGCCTTCGCTGAAGGCCGTCGCCACGGCCTCCGTCAGCCGCCCTCGGTTCGGCTCCGCCGCGGGGAGACGGTCCACCACGATCAGCACGTCCTCCGCCTTCCGTACCCGCTGCTCCGCGTCCGGCTGATCGAGCCGGATGACGGTCCCGTCGAGCTGGGCACGGACGAAGCCGGCGGCCCGCAGCTGGGCGGCGACTTCGACGTCGGGCCGGTGTGCGCTCGCGGGGAGGGGAAACGCGATGACCAAGTCGGAACGCGGAACGCGGAACGCGGAATTGGCGCCGTTGTCTTCCTGTTCCGACTTCCGCGTTCCGACTTCCGCGTTCAACGCATCCACGACCTCCTGCACCGTGTCGACCTTCACCTCCCGGCCGCACTTCACGCAGTAGGGCGTCCCGATCCGTGCCCACAACAGCCGCAGGAAATCGTAGATCTCGGTGGCCGTCCCCACGGTGGACCGGCTGCTGGTGGTGGGATTCTTCTGCTCGATCGCCACGGCCGGCGAGATCCCCTCGATGGCGTCCACCAGGGGCTTGGGCATCCGCTCCAGGAATTGCTTGGCATAGGTGGAGAGCGATTCGATGTAGCGCCGCTGCCCTTCGGCGTACAGCGTGTCGAATGCCAGCGTGCTCTTGCCCGACCCCGAGGGGCCGGTGACCACCGTGAGCGCGCGCCGCGGCAGCTCCACCGTGATGCCCTTGAGATTGTGCTGCCGCGCGTTGCGGATGATCACGCGGTCGCGGGATGATGGCATAACCAATTAAGATAACACCCTAGCCCCGAGCCCCGAGCCCCCGTAGTTTCGCCCCACCCATGCCCCTCGCTCTCACCCCGCGACTGCTGCGGCGCGGCCTCGAGCTGTTCGCCGTCATCTCGTTCCTCGGCGTCGTCGTCGTCCTCGTTTTCTTCGGCCAGGATCCCGAAGGCTTTCTCGCCGCCCTGACGCACCTGCGCGGCGGCTGGCTGCTCGTGGGCCTCGCACTCGCCTCGATGGACTGGTTCGGCGGCGGCACGCGGCTCTGGGTCGTAGCGCGGCACGTGCATCCCGGTGTGCGCTGGCGCGACATGGTGATCGCCGGCGGCATGAGCGCCTGGGCGGCGTACCTCACGCCGTTTCAGACCGGCGCCGGTCCCACCATGATGTGGGTGATGCGCCGCGCGGGCGTGCGCCTGCCGGAGGCCATGACCTCCACCTTCATGACCTTCGTGGCGACGGTCGCCTTCTTCGCGCTGGCGGGACCGCTCGCGATTTACATGGGCGCCGGCCGGTCGCTGGCCGAGCACAACGTGGTCCTGGGCATCACCTACTACGGCCTGTTTCGCACCAGCCTCACCATCTTCGGCATCCTCGGCATCCTCATGCTGGTCGCCATGATCTTCCCCGTGTGGCTGCGCGATGCGGTCCACTGGCTGGCGACTCGGGCCGAGCACAGGAGCGGCCGCGTGGCGGCGCGGATCGAGCAGCTGCGGGAAGGGATCGACCGGGCCCACGAGTGCCTGGTGGCGTTCGGGAGCCCGCGCGGGTGGCTCGCGCTGCTTTGGGCCGTGCTCTTGTCCGGGCCGTCGCACGCCAACAAGCTGCTCGCCGGCTATGTCGCCCTGCGAACGCTCGGCCTGCACACCAACTTCGTCGACATCCTGCTGTTGCAGACGTTCATCACGTTTCTGCTCTATTTCGCCCCCACGCCCGGTTCGTCAGGGCTGGCGGAGCTCTTGTCGGCGGCCGTGATGAAGATTTACGTGCAACCCGCCGAGCTCCCGACCTACACCCTCGTCTGGCGCTTCATCAACAGTTATGCGACGGTGATTGTGGGGTCGCTCCTGTTTTGGCACTGGATCAAGCGCGGTCTCGTCGGGCGTGAGGAGGCGGTGATCGCCGAGGGCCCAGAGCCGTGAGGGTCGTGGGCGTAACCCGTGTTTCCTTGCGCGGTTACGCGGCCGGGCGTAGCTTCCGACGCTGCCTCTTTTTGCCTTGAGGACGCTCCCAGATGTCGCTGCTTGAACTCGGTGGCAATACGTTCACCATCCCGGTGGGTGAGGTGGTGCTCGGTAGCGATGCAGGCTGCGCGATCTCGCTCCCGGGGGCGGGTGTGTTGCCCCGGCACGCGGTGTTCCAGGGCCAAGCCGATGGCCAGGTGATCATCCGCAAGGCCACGCCCGCGGCCGACGTGCTCATCAACGGCGTGCGGCTGGGGGCCGAGCCGACGCCGCTGCTGCACGGCGACAAGGTCGAGGTCGGCGACCACGAGCTGACCTTCGTGGACGAGCGCCGCTCGGGGAGCACGCAGTATGTGCAGGCCGTGAGCGTGCCCCAGGGACCGGGGGGAGCCGGGGGACCGGGGGCGGCACCGCCGCGAGCGGGCGCGAGACCGGCGGCGATCGGGACGTCCGGGGGCCGCGTGGTGAGCTTGACCGACGGGCGCGAATACCTGATCACGGGCGCGTCGCTCGTGTTCGGCCGTGAAGCCGGATGCGACGTCGTCGTCGCCGGAAAGGACGTGTCCCGCCGGCACGCGGAGATCGTCCACACGCCTCGGGGCTATCTGGTGGTCGACTCGAGCACCAACGGCACCTTCGTCAATGAAGAGCAGGTACAGGGCCAGCGGATCCTCGCGCGGACCGACGTGATCCGTATCGGGGAAGAGCAGTTCCGGTTCTACGCGGAGGCCGCTGCGCTCACGCCCAGCTCCGCTCCCCTGCCGGGGTCGGCCGTCAGCCCGGAGCAGTTGAAGCATACCGTGCATGGGATCGAGGCCGTGGTGCCGCCGCGGGCCTCGGGCGCGGCGTTCGCGAGCTTTCTGGCGCGGAGCGGCGGACTCATGGGCCAGCGCCTCCCGGTGAAGACGCCGGTCGTGAATCTGGGGCGCGCCGACTACAACGACATCGTGCTTCCGGACCCGTCGGTGTCCACCAGCCACGCCAAGCTGCAGCGCCGCGAAGGCGTGTGGGTACTGGTGGATCTGGACTCGACCAACGGGACGTTCGTCGACGGGGAGCGGGTGCGGGGCGAGGCTCCGCTGGCGCCGGGCGCCACGGTGCGGCTGGGGGACGTGCAGCTGCTGTTCGAGCCGACGGACGAGAAGCAGGGCGTCGCGAAGGGCGGCGGCACCCAGGTGCTGCGGACGCCGCACTCGTCGGCTCTCCCCGGTCCGCCCGCGCCTCCCGCTTCCCCTGCCCGCTCCGTTCCACCCGCCCCGGCCGCCCCGGCTGCGCCTGTCCGCCCCCCTCCGGCCCCTGGGTCGCAGCCGGCGCCGCCCGCCCGCCCCGGCATGAAGCCTGCTCCCCGACGGCCGGTCGGCCAGCAGCCCCCGCCCCCCAAGAAGGGTAAGGGTTGTGGCTCGAGTGCGGCCGTATTTGTGATCGGGGGCGCCACGGTGGTGGTGCTCCTGTACCGGTTGCTGGCCTAACGGAGTCCCGTGCACATCACCTGCGCAGGTCGGTCAGATGTCGGCATCATCCGGTCGGGGAACGAGGACAACTTCCTCATCGTCCCGGACCGGGGCATCTTCGTGGTCGCCGACGGGATGGGCGGGCACGCCGCCGGGGAAGTCGCGAGCGAAATGGCGGTGCGGTTCGTGGCGCGGGAGCTCGGATCCCTCAAGGGTCTCGCCGACGACCAGGTGGCCGACCGCATGCGCACGGCGATCCGGGCTGCGAACGGCGCCATCTTTCAGCGCACTCTCACCGAGCACGACAAGCGCGGCATGGGGACCACGGTGACGGCGCTGGTGCTGTACAGCAGCCGCTTCCTGATCGGGCAGGTGGGCGACAGCCGGGCCTACCTGTACCGTGACGACAAGCTGGTGCAGCTGACGAAAGATCATTCGTACGTGCAGGAGCAGGTCGACGCGGGGTACCTCACCCCCGAGCAGGCGCGCTCGCACCCCTACTCCAACGTGATCACGCGCTGCGTGGGCGCGAACAGCGACGTGATGCCCGATGTGTACCTCGGCACGGTCAAGCCGAGCGATGTGTTCCTGCTCGCCTCGGACGGGCTCACGGGGATGCTGGACGATCCCCAGCTGGCGGAGCTGCTGGGCGGCAAACGCATGCCCGAACAGCAGGTGGACGAATTGATCGGCGAAGCCAACCGCCACGGTGGGTTGGACAATATCACGGCGATCGTGGTCCGGGTGGACGCGGTCGACGCCCCGGGTCGGGGGAGCGGGGGGGGCGGGGGGGGGGACGGGGGGCAGGCCACGACGCAGCCGGGAGGACGATCCCGGTAACCTGCTCAGGCGTTGGTCAAGAGCGGGCGCCCCGCGTCGAGTTGTGCCGCCACGTCCTCCCGCGGCGCCATCACCAGCTCCACGATCCGCTTCGCCGGCACCGCCGCCGACGTCATCACGAACACACGCAGCCGTCGCGCCGAGCGGTACAACTCGGCCGCCACGCGCGGCAGTCCCAGGTGTGCGCCGGCGTCCGCGCCGGCCAGGTGGGTCACGGCGCCGTCGCGCTTCACGAGCGGCAGGTCGAGCGCGAGCATGTCCGTCTTTGCGGGGAAGTCGAGGAACAGCTCGCCGGAGGCGAGGCCGAGTTCCTGCGCCAGCCGGTTCTCCACGCGCTCCAGCAGGTCCGGATCGTCGGAGGGCCAGGCGGGAGTGGCGGGCGGGAGGTCGGTGGCGGGGAGGTCGAGGGCGCGCTTCGCGAGCCGGCGCTCGCGCAGCGCGCGTGCCAGCCCGGTCGGGTCGTTCCCCATCAGGTCGTGGATCAGCCCGTCGTCCGTGGCGAGCGCGACGCCGTCGGGGGAGAGGCGCCCGCCCGCGATGGCGCACCGCACCAGTCGCTTGAACATCCCGGTCGCGCTGCGGACGGCGTGGTGCCAGTAGACGTTCCGGTACATCTGATACTTGGCGAACAGCAGCGATTCGAGCGCCGCGAGCCCCTTCTCGTGCAGCGCCAGGGTGGGGCGCCCATCCGGTCCCGCGGCCACGGTGAGCGCGGACAGCAGCCGGTCCACGTCGATCACGCCGTAGGGCACTCCGCACATCCAGGCGTCGCGGGACAGGTAGTCGAGCTTGTCCACGTCGAGCGACCCCGCCACCAGGCCCACGAGCGGCCCCCGGGCTTCACCCCGGATCAGAGGCAGCAACCGCTCGGCGGGGGTGCCCAGCTCGGTGAGTCGGGCGGCGAGCGCCCCGCTCGTCAGGTGGCGCGCGGCCAGCGCCTCGTGGCGTGGCAGGCCCGCTTCCTCGAGCGCGTGGGAGAAGGGGTAATGGCCGATGTCGTGCAGCAGCGCGGCCAGCTTCAGGCGCGCGCGCTCCGCGGGGTCCGGCCGCACGTCCCCTGCGTCCTCCAGGGCATCGAGCACGCGGCGGGCGAGGTGATAGGCGCCGAGCGCGTGCTCGAAGCGGCTATGCGTGGCGCCCGGGTACACCAGGAACGCATGGCCCAGTTGCCGCACGTAGCGCAGTCGTTGTACGGCGGGGGTGTCGACCACGGCGAGCGCTTCGGGGTCGAGCCGGATGTTGTTCCAGAGCGGGTCGCGGACGACCTCGAACCGGGTCAAGACGTGCGCCTCGGGAAGGAGCGATCCTAAGATAGCTGCGTCGAGAAGGCCGCGGCTGGAGCGGCGACTCGGGCCGCGGCTGAAGCCGCACCCCTGCCGCTGAAGCGGCGGTGCACGGGTCAGTTCACTGACAGGGCCGAGCCGCGAGTTCACTCGCGACTCTTGGGAGCGGTCAGGGTGTTCCGCTGCTCGGGCCCGCCTCACGCACGGCGGCGTGTACCTGATCGCGGAACTGCTCGAAGTTGTGACGGAACATCTGCCCGAGCCGCGCCGCCTGCGCGTCGTACGCCGCCGGGTCGCTCCACGTGCCACGGGGCAACAGCAGGTTGTCCGGGATCCCCGGCACCTGCAGCGGCACCTCGAGCCCGAACACCGGCTCCGGCGCGGTGGGAGTGCGGTCGAGCGTGCCGGCGAGCGCGGCACGCACCATCGCGCGCGTCAGACCCAGGCGGATCCGCTCGCCCACGCCGTACGGCCCGCCGCTCCAGCCCGTGTTCACGAGCCAGCACTGCACCCCGTGCTGCGCGATCTTCTCCCCCAGGAGCGACGCGTACACGTTGGGGCTGAGGGGCAGGAACGGGGCACCGAAGCAGGCGGAGAAGGTCGCTTTCGGCTCGGTGACGCCGCGCTCGGTGCCCGCCACCTTGGCCGTGTAGCCCGAGAGGAAATGGTACATCGCCTGGGCCGGTGACAGACGGGCCAGCGGCGGCAGGACGCCGTAGGCGTCGCAGGTGAGGAACACGACGTGTGACGGATGGCCTCCCATCCCACCGGGGACGTGGTTCGGCACGTAGTGGATCGGGTATGAGGCGCGCGTGTTCTCGGTGATGTCCGCCGAGTCGAGGTCGATGGCGCGCGTCCTCGGGTCCACCACGACGTTCTCGAGCACCGTGCCGAACATCCGCGTGGCGGCGAAGATCTCGGGCTCGCCCTCGCGCGACAGCCGGATGACCTTGGCGTAGCACCCCCCCTCGAAGTTGAACACGCCCAGATCGGACCACCCGTGCTCGTCATCGCCGATCAGCGCCCGCTCGGGGTCGGCCGACAGCGTCGTCTTGCCGGTGCCCGAGAGCCCGAAGAACAGCGACGCGTCGCCGGTTCGCCCCAGGTTGGCGGAGCAGTGCATCGGGAGCACGCCACGCTTGGGCAGCAGGTAATTGAGGATGGTGAACACCGACTTCTTGAGCTCGCCGGCGTAGCGCGTGCCCCCGATCAGGATCGTGCGTTGCGCGAAGTGGATGACGATGAACGTCCCGGAATGGGTGCCGTGCAGCGCCGGGTCGGCGTGCAGCTCGGGGGCGTGCAGCACGGTCCACGCGGGCGTAAAGCTGGCGAGATCGGACGCGGTCGGGCGGAGGAACATGTTGTAGACGAACAGCGCGTACCACGCGCTCGGCGTGACGAAGCGCATGCCGAAGCGATGATTCGGGTCCGCGCCGGTGAAGAGGTCACGGACGAACAGCTCTTGCGCGGCGAGGTGAGCGAGCGTAGCGGCCTTGAGCCGCTCGAAATGCTCGGGCGCGAGCGGCTGGTTCACCCGGCCCCACGCGATCTCGCCGCCCGAGGAGGGCTCGCGCACCAGGAACTTGTCGTTGGGGCTGCGGCCCGTGTGCGGCGCCGTCACCGCGCAGAACGCTCCCCCCTCGACGATGACGCCCTCGCCGCGCCGCGCCGCATGCTCGTAGAGCGCCGGGGGCCCGAGGTTCCAGTGCACCGCGCGCTGCGGCGCGAGCCCCGCGGCTTCCAGCGGGGAGCCGCGCTTGCCTTCGGCGGAGCGCGTGGCGTGGGCGGTCACGCGTCGGGTCCGGCGCGCGCGCGCCCCCCATGCTCCTGCGCGTCCACGGCGGCGATCACCGCCATGTTCACGATGTCGTTCACGTCGGAGCCCCGTTGCAGTACGTGCACGGGCTGGGCCATCCCCACCAGGATCGGCCCGATCGCCTCGGCCCCGCCGACCCGGTCGAGCAGCTTGTAGCTGATGTTCGCCGCGTCCAAGTTGGGGAAAATGAGCACGTTCGCCGCGCCCTTGAGCTTGGAGAACGGGTAACTCTTCATCAAGATCCGTTCCACCACGGCGGTGTCGGCCTGCATTTCGCCGTCCGCCTGGAGGGCGGGCTCGCGCTCGTGCAGCAGGGCGACGGCCCGCTGCACCTTGTCGGCGGCGGGGTGGCGCACCGAGCCGAAGTTCGAGAACGACAGGAGCGCGACGCGTGGTTCGATGCCCAGCCGGTGCACGAATTGCGCCGTCGCCGACGCGATCTCCGCCAGCGTCTCCGCGTCGGGATCGATGTTCACGGTGCAATCGGCGAAGAACAGCGTCTGCTGGGGCAGCACCAGCATGTAGATGCCGCTGACGTGCCGCCGGCCCGGCTCCGCTCCGATGACCTCGAGCGCCGGGCGGATCGCGTCGGGGTAGTACATGTCCACGCCCGCCACCACGGCGTCGGCCTGGCCGGCGCGCAGCATCAGCAGGGCATGATACATCGGATCGCGCACCCGGTCGCGCGCCTCGCGCAGCGTGATGCCCTTGCGGCGGCGCCGCTCCCACAGCTCCCGGGCGAAGCTGTCGAGATGCGTGCTGTCGCGCGGGTTGGCGAGCGTGATCTCCTCGAGCGTCACGTCCGCGTCATCGGCCTGGCGGCGGATGGCGTCCGGGTCCCCCAGCAGCACCGGCTCCGCGATGCCATCGTCGGCGAGGATGCGCGCCGCCCGGAGAATGCGGGGGTCCTCCCCTTCGGGGAACACGATGCGCTGCGCGGACTGCTGCGCGCGCCCCGACAGGCCGCGCATCACTTCCCGCGCGCGCCCGAGTCGCGCATCGAGCTCCGCGCGGTACTCGTCCACGTCGATCACGCGGCCCGCCACCCCCGAGCCGACCGCCGCCCACGCCACCGCCGGCGCCACCCACAACAGCACGCGGGGATCGAACGGCTTGGGGA
>Ga0209577_10003700_pt1 | contig 14415 bp, 17 predicted proteins | sample GraSoiAngelo_109_FD_185874 | JGI IMG/M metagenome (GOLD analysis project Ga0209577, IMG submission 185874) | Grasslands soil microbial communities from the Angelo Coastal Reserve, California, USA - 14_0903_12_20cm (SPAdes) (version 2) | ecosystem: Environmental > Terrestrial > Soil > Grasslands...
AAGATGCTGCAGCTCACGAAGATGTTGAGCCCGAAAGGCGGCGAGAACATGCCGATCGCGAGATTGACGGTCATGATGATGCCGAAATGAATCAGGTCGACGCCGGCGTACTGCGCGATCGGCCACTGCAGCGGCGTGAACAGGATCACCGCTGAATTCGCATCGAGGAACATTCCCACCAGCAGAAGCACCAGGTTGACGAGGAGCAGGATCGCGATTCAATTTAGAGTTTCCACGCTACTTTTTCAGCTCCCGCAAATACTTCACCAACTCCTGAACCTTCGTCGCCGGATTTGGTGATCCGGTATCGCGGTTATGCTGCGCCAGTCTCATCCCATGAGTTAATGCCGTTTCTACGTACGGCCACAGTTGTTCGAATACACCTCCCAGCGCTTTCTGATATTCGGGCATATGGTCCCGGATTACACCAATTACGTTTTCGCATGCCGATCTGCCGCCCGAAGTGACAAATGGTGCCGTCGTATAGGCAAAATGCAGCAAGACCCAAATTTCGAAACACGGCACGGAAGTAATTGCAGTCAGCTTTCCCTGCCTACCACGTGGTGAATTCGCCACGAGATCAAGTGCCTCTTGGTAGTTTGCGTGGCTGTCCCGATCGAAAACACAGAACACCCGATTGAAATCGCCGCCTGCCTTGCGATATGCATCTAGAGCGTGTTTCACAATGCTGACCGGATCGTTTCCGTTGCCGGGAACAATTGTGATGTTTGCATTGCTCAATCGATGGAGCTTTTGAAGCCCTTTTAAGTACTCGGGTTCGGTCTTCTCACCTTCGCATACGAGCAGCACTAAGTCGTACGGTTCGCGAGTTGCCCTCTGTCTTCGAAAGGCCCTGGCTGACCGCGGTTTGTGCCGCGCCATCAGAGCTTCAACTCGCCGATGAACGGTAGTGCGCCGTAGCGTCCGCGGAGATAACCTCGTTCAAGTGCTTCGTCCTTTCGGGGACTGAAGTCGGTCAGCGGATAGACACGCGATGCGCCCTTGTCGTCCTTCTCGATAAACCAGACCTGATCCCTGCGGAACAGGTCGCTATCCAGAAGCGACGTATCGTGCGTCGTAAAGATGAGCTGCGCGTTGTTTGGGTTTGTGGTCTTCCCATGAAACAGTTGGACCAGGAATCGGGTCATCAATGGGTGCAGACTGGTGTCGAGCTCGTCGTAGAGGATGACCTCTCCGTTCTTGAGCACGTTCAGCCAGGCTCCAGCGGAATGGAAAAGAATCTGTGTGCCTTTCGACTCTTCACCAAGATCCATTGGAATCGGTCCGCGGGTGTTGTCTACCTTGTGAAAGGACGTGATGCGTATGAGCGTCGGCACCGCACTCGCAGGCTGGGGCTCGCGGGCCAGATTGCCTTCTGCCAATACATTTCCGGTAATCGGCACCTTTTGCATTGCTAAATCATCAATACCCAGATCAGCAGCCTGAACGAACCGTAGCAGTTTTTGCTTTCCGTCCGACTGCTCCAACAACTGGTAAGTCAACTGTGGGTTGAGCTGAGGGAGCCCGATCTCGTTCCCAAAGATCAGCACGAGCTTCTTCTGGAACCATTGAAATACCGGGCGAAGCTGTTCGCTATTCAATTGGATTGCGGTTGATAGGAATAGCGCGTTACCGCGCGTGGCGTCGCGCCACACGCGCGGGCTGCCCTTAAGTTTGGTGCTGAATTGCCATTCATATTCCTTTTTCTTTGAGTGATAGGTCCGCTCGAACCAGTTCTGCGGCCGGCCGTGCGGATAGGCAATCAGCCACTCCTTGTGAAACCGTTCTGCGTCGACCGAAAGGCCATATTCGTACCGAACTCCTTTTTCGTCGGCGAAGACCGCTTCGAACTCGCTTGGCTTCTCGCTCGCCGCCTTGTTTAGCTTAAAAGGGGTATGAACCATACGCGCCCCCTCTTGAAGTGCCGCAGAGTTGACCACCAAACTCTGCATGTATTGCAACGCTCGAAGCAGGTTGGTTTTCCCTGCCGCATTGGCGCCATAGATAACTGAGGACCGAAGGAGCCTCGGAAATCCCGGGAGCCCGGATTCAAAGGTGTTCTCCTTAAGTCGCTCCTTCCCTGAACCGGCGACTAGCGAGAGGGTCTGGGCTTCATTGATGGATCGGTAGTTTTCTACTCGAAACTCGATGAACATGTCCAAAATGCCATTAATGTCAATTTATATCGATAATTTTACATATTTTCGTCATAAAATGCAATTAGAATTAGCTAGCGTTAACTTCAGGTCTTGGCGTGCGCGGTGCGCAGGCGGCGCTTTCCAGTGGGTGCTAGTCCCACCGGGCAACGGCTCCAGCGGGAAGCAACCGGAGCAGCTAGGGAGGAAACGAAATGGCTGAAGCCTTCGGATAGCGTGTCACGACGTACGGTGACGGCGCGAGTGTGCAGGCCGTTTACGCGAGTGAACGCCGAGCAAGCCTCGAAAAGGAAACGGGGCTACGGCGAGGGTACTCGGGCATCGCCAGACGAGAGGAGCGGCAACAGACAAACCGGACCTACTGCCATCGCGCCACATCTCGATATAGTTGGTCTGTCCTTCTTTCAGGGCTGTTGTGGTGGCAGTAAGTTTCTCCTTACCCGCCGGGCTAGCTTGCTGTTATTCGATGCCAGGTGTCAGCGCCTCTTCGGCTTGGGCGGCTGCGTCGCCTTCCACGTTTCATACTCTGCCGGCATGCACACAGCGCACGGCCGGTAGCCTGCGGCCTTCGCCGTGCGTTCATCGAGGAAGAACACGCGCTGCTTCACGTAGCCGCCGCGGGCGATCGCCTGGTTCGCTGCACGGCAGGTGAGACGCCCATACGTGCGCTGCCTGCGATGCCCTCCAATAGAGCCTGGAATTGCACTCTGGTAGGGCTTGCGGTTCGCATCCAGCAACGTCCAGGACTTCTTCGTCACTGCGCGTCGTGAAAGAGGAGGTCGATGGCGACCCGCTCGCCGCTGCGCACCCGGCTCACTGCGTGCCGGAGGTTGACGCGGTAGTCCCCTTTCGTTCCCTTGAACGGCCGGTGGTGAGCGGCGAACACCGTCGCATCGCCTTTTTGCAGAGGTACCACCATGGGCCGCGTCTGCGCGCGCGGCCGCTGCTCGGTCATCACGAGTTCGCCTCCCGTGAAATCCTTTCCCGGTTGCCCAAGCAGCACGACGGCTTGCAGCGGGAATACGCAATCGCCTTCGGCGCTCTGGCGCAAGGCCTGGTGATCGCCCTTACGCAAGCGGCTCAGCGCCGACTGCCGGCGGCGCTGACCGGCCTTGTGGCACATCTGCAAGAGCTGATCCAGCCGCGCTGGATAGCGGGCCGCCAACCCCATGGTCTTGTTCCAGCGGTTGGCGATGGGTGCGAGCTTTTCGTAGAGCGCCGCGCGAAGCTCCTGAAACGAAGGCAGCGCCGCAGAGTACCGAAGCTCGCCAGCCCCTAGGAGGAGCGCATCGAGCGACCCCGCGTCTGCGAACGCCTTGTCATTCGCGTCGAGCGCAACCAGTGCATGGCATTCGTGCGCGGAAAGCAGGGCCGGGAGCACCGCCTGACCCTCGAGATCGAGCCCGGCCTCGATGGCCTCCCAATCGAATTTGGCGAGGTGCGTCATGCACGCTCCTGCGACCCCTGGGCTTTTTGCTTGAACATCCAGGAACGTTTCTCCCGCTCAAGGAGCTCGCACTTGCGATCCACGCCCCATCGGTATCCGGACAGGCCGCCATCGCGCCGCACGACACGGTGGCAGGGAATGGCCACTGCCAGGTGATTCGCCCTGCAGGCCTGAGCCACCGCGCGCACGGCTTTGGGCTTTCCGATGCGCTTGGCTATGTCAGCATAGCTCACCGTGGTGCCTGGCGGAATCTTCCGCAGAGCCTGCCAGACGCGTTCCTGGAATGCCGTTCCCTGGAGATCCAGCGGCAGCTTGAGGCCGCGCTGCGGCGCTTCGACGAAGCCCACAACCTGGGCGACCAGTTTCTCGAAGGCTGCGTCGCCGCCGATCAGCTCGGCCCGAGGGAATTGATCCTGCAGGTCGCGAACGAGCTTTTCGGGGTCGTCGCCCAGAAGAATCGCGCAGACGCCGCGTTCGCTTTGCGCGACCAGGATCGAACCAAGTGAGCTTTGGCCCACGGCGAAGCGAATCGCCGCGTTCGCGCCACCGGCGCGATAGTCCGTGGCGCGCATGCCAAGCACCCGGTCCGAGGCCTCGTAAAAGCGGCTGCCGGAGTTGAAGCCCGCGTCGTAGATCACATTGGTGATCGACTCGGTGGAGCCACTGAGACGCTCGCGCATGCGGCGTGCGCGCTGGGCCGAGGCGTAGCCCTTGGGCGTGAGGCCCGTCACTTCCTTGAACACCCGATGAAAGTGGAACGGGCTCATGCGAGCGGATTTCGCGAGCGCCTCCAAGTTCGGCGCCGTTTCGGCTGCTTCGATTTTGCGGCAGGCTTCGGCGACGAGCTTCGCGTGCTCGGCTGCGACGGTCGTCTGGTCCGTTGCCGCGCTCGAGCGGTAGCCGGCAGCTTCAGCGGCCTGCGCCGTGTCGAAGAACTCGACGTTCTCGCGCTTCGGCAGACGCGATGCGCTTACAGTAGATACCTGTGGTTTTGACGGCGTAGACGAACTGGTCGTCCACAGCCGGATCGCGAGCCATGACGGCGGCCCAGCGCGGATTCTGCGCAATTTCCTTGGCGGTTCTGGCGGCGTGCTGCGGCTTCGATTTCATGGTCGTTCCTCTCTGGAATATTGTGAGTTCCAGTATGGAAGAAGTTCGACCGCAAGAAACCCCGTCTCTTGCGGTCGAATTCTGGGGAAGTCCGGAGCGATGCTCCAGCCTTAGAGATCCCGCACTGCGCGGTGCAGCCGGTAGATGTCAGACGGTCTATGAGGGCAAGGCATCCGTCCGGATTGGCGATAACCCGGACAAATAAGCTGTCCAGTTTTGTGGTAAAGCGGACAAATGCCAAGCCGCCAAAGCTCGCTCCTCGGGAGATCCAAGAGAAGCTAGTTGCCAGGGGCATCACCCACGACGCTCGCACCCTACGGCGCCGACTCGCCGAACTCGTCGCTCAAGGGGACCTCGTATCCGAGGGAGCCGGCCCGGCGACCCGGTATTCCCTGCGCTCCCCCAGCATCAACAAGCTTCAGCTAAGCCCTGAGGGCGACGCTCTTCTGCAAAAGGTTTCGGCGCCCATCTCCGAGCGCCAAGCATCACGATTTGAAAGGGAATTCGTTACAGGTTACGCGCCTAACAAGACGTACTTTCTGCCTGAGACTCTACGGGCACGCCTGCTCGATCGAAGCCTCGAGCTCAGGCTTCTCGAGATGGGGCAGCACGCACCCGGGCTCGCTGCCGTCGCCTGATGCCGGTGAGCACTCTCACAAAATCAGGTCGGACGTTTCCAGTTGATTTCGAAGCCAAGACAATTGGTCCGCCGAAACACTCCGACTCTTGCGGTCGAAGCGGGTCGCTGCCAGAGCGTGCTCAAGCCAAGGATAGCGCGCGAGCGTTATCCGGCCTTGCGGATCGTAAAATTGATGCGCTGCTCGCCAAGAAGCGGGTGCCGGTCTTTCTTCAACGGTAGAACGCCGTGATAGCGCATGCGGTCGGCGCCACCCCAGACCGCCACGTCGCCATGAAGGAGGGGCACTCGGGCCGGCCTGTCGCTCCGCGAAGTACCGCCGAAAAGGAAGATTGCGCGAATGCCAAGCGACACCGAAATAATCGGGGCCTCGAAGTCACGCTCGTTCTTATCCTGGTGCAGCGACAGGCGCGCGCCCGGCACATAGCGATTGACCAGACAGGCATCGGGTTCGAAGTGATCGAACCCGGCTGCAGCGGCCGCCGCGCGCGCAAGGCGGACGAAAGAGTGCGGCATCGCGGGCCATGGCTTGCCCGTTAACGGGTCCGCGCTGGCGTAGCGGTAGCCGCGTCGGTCCGTGGTCCAGCCAAGCGCACCGCAATTTGTCAGGGACACCGACATGGTGAATCCACCAGGCGTGACCATGCGCCGAAATGGAGACGCTTGCTCGACGACTTTGAGTCCCGGCAAGAGCTCGTTTACATAGGGCAAAGCGAAGCCGCGCAGGACGAGCGCTTGGGCCCCGATGGCCTCGCGATCCCCCGCAGCCGGCAGCGCACAGAAAAGATCGGCGGTCATTCGCCGGTCAGCGCGCGTCGTGGAAGATGATGCCCACGGTGTGACGCAGCCCGCGGCGCACGCGACTCACCCCGTGGCGCATGGCGGTCTTCACCGGGCCGCGGCTGCCGGTCACGGGTCGCTGATTCACCGCCAGGATCACGGCGTCGCCTTGCGTGAGCTGCACCACGTCGGCCCGCTTCTCCCGTGAACCGGCGTCGGTCACGACGAACTCGCCGCCTTCGAAATCCGTCCCCGGTTTCGAGAGCAGGATCGTGGCCTGGAGCGGAAACACGTGCGCGCCGTAGAGATCCTGATGCAGGCAGTTGTAGTCGCCTTCGAAGTATTGAAGGATTAACGGCGTCGGGCGCTTCTGACCGGCGCGGTGGCAGCGGCGAATGAAGTCGGCGTGAACGCTCGGATAGCGCACATCGATGCCCATCTCCTTGTGCCAGCGGTTCGCAACGGGGGCGAGCCTGGAATAAAGCGCTTGCCGCAGATCCTGCAGGAGCTCCGGCAACGGATATCGGTAGTATTTGTATTCACCGCGCCCAAAGCCGTGGCGCGCCATGACGATGCGCGAGCGATACAGGTCATCGTTCGAGTACCCGGCCGCGAGTCGCGCACACTGACCGGGCTCGAGAAGTCGCGGCAAGACCGCGGTGCCATCGGCGTCGAGTGACCGAAAGACTTTCGGCCAGTCAAAGGCATCGACCTTGGCTTTCGCGTCGTACTTGCGGGGTTTGGTTCTTCGGGACACCACGATAGTGCGCCATGCGTGAGCGTTAGCGATGTCCGTACTGTACGGGGCATCGCCGCTCGCGAAACTCCGATGCTTGCGATGGAATTCCAGTGGACCTCGATGTCGCGGTTACTCGTCGCTGCGGCGCGAGCTTCATCACGCGCAGCTGCTCTGGATCGCCGTTGGATTATCACTTCCGCTTCCCCGGTTCAAGGCCTGCGAGTCGATTCCACAGCTCCCGCGGCGAGACAAGGGCGAGGTCTTCAATTTTCCGAAGATTGAGCAATTCTTTGTCGCCGGTCACGGACACGTCCGCTTTCCCGGCAATAGCGCACGCAAGGATAGGGATATCGTCGGTGTCTTTGATCCGAATGGAAGGATTTTTGCGGGATTCAACCATCGTGCCTTCCGCTTTCAACAACGCAAGGAAGCCGGCGACAACCGCTTCAGGCAGGCGGAGCTTTTCGATGAGAACCCCTTCAAGCTCCCGGAGTACCGGCCGGCATGTCAGCAGCTCGTGGTCATGAATGACGCTTTCGAGCAGCTCGCTGCACAGGCCGCGCGTGGCGATGCCGCTCGCCAGGACGCTGGTGTCGAGGAAGACCTTCAAGAAACGTCGCGGAACACGTCCTCATCGGTCAGGTAGCCTGCGGCTGCCGCGTAGGGCATCGCTGCACGGCGCAGCGCCCGGAATCGCTGGATGGACAACTGGCGGCGCAGGGCCTCGCGCGCGACCTCGCTCTTGCTGCGGCCGGTGCGCTTGGCCAAGCGTGCCAGCTCGCGCTCAAGCTTTTCGTCCAAACGTATCGTGAGAGTACCCATCGAGTGCACCCTGCAGAAGGCGTAAGACATTGTAACACACGCATCGGCGCACAGTAATTCCCAGTCTCGCGCCCTCGATGCACGTAACCCGAACGAACTCGACGTCGGCAAACGCCGGAAAGGATGGAAGTCGTAACAGAGGCAGGACGAGGGGCAATCTGGAACAGCAATGAACAGAATTGCACTACCCGGCTTTTCTCTCTTGGGTTCATGTAGCGGCGCCAAGCCTTGTCGCCACCTCCGCGACTAGGTCTTCTTGCGATAGGCGTCCGCGGCTTCCATGAAGTGCTTGCGAAGCGCTAGCGGAGCCGAAATGCTGTCGATTGGCTCAGATGTGGATCCAGTGCCTCTGATGGTTACTGATCCATAGTCCAGGACTCGACCAAGAATTCCCTGATCAACATTTAGGCTTTCAACCTTATCAAGGAACATCTCTATGGTCTTGCGCGATACCAGCCCGGTCTTCGCAATAATGCGTCTGTCGGTGACCGCAAATTCAGTCGTCCTGTACTTAATCCATGCTGCAAGAAACAAGAGAAGTCCCAGGCCCAAGAGCGGAAGAAGGAGAACGCCAATGATAATGAGTGGAGCGAGAGACCATTTGCTTACGCTCGCGCGGTACCTGACGATCTCTTCGGACATCAAATTACTGTCGACGTATGAAGTCATCTACTTCCTCCTTGCGACGGTAAACTACCATGATGATCCCGCTTGATACAGATTCCCAAGCTATGAACGCGGGTTCGATTCCCATCACCGCTCCACCGTGCTAAATTGAGTGCATGCCGTACTCAGTCGAAGGCAAACTCGTCGTCGCCATTTCGTCGCGCGCGCTGCTCGACTTCGAGGACGAGAACCGCATTTTCGAGCGCGAGGGCGAGGACGCCTATATCGCGCTGCAGTTCGCTCGCCTGGATGTGCCGGCGCGCGAAGGGGTGGCCTTTCCGCTGGTAAAAAAGCTCCTCGCTTTCAATACGCCGCAGGCGCAACGCGTCGAAGTCGTCATCCTGTCGAAGAACGACCCGGTCTCGGGCCTGCGGGTGTTCCGCTCAGCCGAGCGCGCAGGGCTGCGTCTGGAGCGCGGCGTATTCACGCGCGGAAGCAACCCGTATCGCTATCTCGACGCGTTGAAGGCGAACCTGTTCCTGTCGGCGAATGAAAACGACGTGATGAGCGCGCTCGACTCGAAGGTGCCCGCGGCGCGCGTCTATCCGGAGTCGGCGCAGGCGGCGAGCCGCCACTCGGGCGAAGTGCGCATCGCCTTCGACGGCGACGCGGTCCTGTTCTCCGACGAGGCCGAGCGCGTCTATCAGAAAGACGGCCTGGATGCGTTTACGCGCCATGAGACGGCGCATGCGCTCCAGCCGCTGCCGCCGGGCCCATTCAAGCCGCTGCTCGAAGCGCTGCAGCGCCTGCAGGCTGCCGCCGGCACCGACGTGCCGATGCGTCTGCGCACTGCGTTGGTGACCGCACGCAGCGCGTCGGCCCAAGAGCGCGCGGTGCGCACGCTCATGGATTGGAACATCGCGGTGGACGAGGCAATGTTTCTCGGCGGCCTCGACAAGGGCGCGTTCCTGAAGGCTTTTGAGCCGGATTTCTACTTCGACGACCAGCACGGCCACGTCGATTCGGCACGCGCGCATGTCGCCGCGGGCCACGTGCCCTTCGGCGTCGCCAACCTGCGCTAGATGAACAGCTCTCGCGGGTCGACCTGGAGCTTGCTCTGCTCCATGGTGCGCCGGATCCTGTAGGGCTCGTCCGGGCGCACCTTGGGATCCTTGTCGAGGTCGAGGATCTTGTGCGGTCGCATCGGGTTGCCTTGGCTGTCGAGCACCACCATCACGCGCGGCTTGAGGCGCCGCACCAGGTTCTGCGCGATGACGATACCGACCTCGGCGGAATTGAGCTCCACCACGCTGCCTACCGGGAACGCGCCGATGCACTGGATGAATTGCTCGACAAGCTCGGAGTGATACCCGGTGCCGCGCTCCTTGTACAGGAAGCTGAGCGCGCTCGACGGCGACAGCGTCTCGGCGTAAGGCCGAACTGCGGTGAGCGCATCGAAGGTATCGGCGATCGCCGCGATCGAGCCGTAGAGCCCGATGTGCTCGCCTTTGAGCCCGCGCGGGTAACCGCTGCCGTCCTGCCGCTCGTGGTGCAGCAAGGCAAGCTCCGACAGCCGCGGCGGGATGCCGGGCGTTGCCTTCAGGATCTCCGCCGACAGGGCGACGTGCGTTTTCGCGTACTCGGCCTGTTCCGGCGTCAGCGGTCCGCGCTTCTCCATGATCGAGGCCGGCAGCTGGCTCTTGCCGACGTCCTGCAGCAGCCCGAGCAATCCGAGGAGCTCGAGCTCCTCGCGGGCCAGCTCCAGGAAGCGCGCGAAGACGATCATGTAGATGGAGACCTGGAGCGCGCGGGCATGTGCCGCCTCGCTCTTTTGGCGCAGCTTGGATACCAGAAGCAGCGCGTCGGGATTGCGCACCACGCTGTCGGTGAGGCGCGTCACCGAGTCCTGCACTTCCTTGCCCTCCAGCACCGTACCGCGTTGGGTGAGCGGCCGCAGAAGCTCGCTCACGGCGGCCACGGTTTGCGTGTAGACCGAGGTCGCGCCCTTCACCTCGGTTTCGACATTGACCGTTTCGGGATACGCGGTACTGCCGCGGATCTTGAAACGGGGCAGCACGAGGCGCGGGCGCGAGCGATCCTCGATCTCGGTTTTCTCCATGTCGACGAAGACGTGCTTGCAGAATTTCTTCAGGGTCTCCAGCTGCCGGTCGGTGCGCAGGTGAAAACCCTGGAACATGAAAGGCGTATCGGTCCATGGACGATCGAGCTCGGCGACGTACATGCCGAACTCCAGTTGCCCCACCGGAACCTGTTTCCGCTCCACCGCCTTATTTTAGCGGCAAGGACTCCTCGACGAGCGCGGCGAGGTAGCCTGCGCCGAGCGGAATCACCTCATCGTTGAAGTCGTAGTTTGGATTGTGGAGGAAGCCGCCGCCGGGAGCGCCGCCCTGGCCGAGCCACGCGTAGGCACCGGGGCGCTCGAGCAGCATGTAGGAGAAGTCTTCGCCTCCCATGGTGGGATCGGCGTCGGTGACCACGTTGCCCTTGCCGAAGATGCGCTCGCCGATGCGCGCGGCGAACTGCGCTTCGCGCTCGCTGTTGAGGGTGGGCGGATAGCCTCGCCGGAACTCGATCTCGGCGCTCGCGCCGAATGCTCGCGCGACGTGCGTCGCGATTTCCTTCACGCGCCTCTCGGCGAGGTCGCGCGTCTCGCGCCGGAAGCTGCGCACCGTGCCTATCAAGCGCACGGAGTCGGGGATCACGTTGAATGCGCCGAGCTGGCTCGTCTGCATCGAGGCGATGCTCACCACCACCGCGTCCACGGGGCTGACGTCGCGGCTCGCGATCGTCTGCAGCGCGGTGATGATGTGCGACGCGGCGACGACCGGATCGATGACGAGGTGCGGCATCGCCGCATGTCCGCCGCGTCCGCGCACGCTGATCTGGATCTCGTCAGTCGCGGCCATGACCGGGCCTGCGCGCACCGCCAGCTTTCCGGGCGGCAGCCCGGGCCAGTTGTGCAGCGCATAGACCGCGTTCGCCGGGAAGCGCTCGAAGAGGCCTTCCTTCACCATCACCTGCCCGCCGCCGCCGCTTTCCTCGGCAGGCTGGAAGATGAGGTAGGCGGTGCCGCCGAAGTTGCGGGTCTCCGCCAGATAGCGTGCGGCACCGAGCAGCATGGTGGTGTGCCCGTCGTGCCCGCACGCGTGCATGCGGCCATCGTGGCGCGAGCGGTAGGGCACGCCCCCGGTCTCGTGCACCGGCAGGCAGTCCATGTCGGCGCGCAGGCCGATGGCGCGGCCGTCCGAGGCGCCGCGGCCTCTCACCACGCCGACCACCCCGGTCTTCGCGAGGCCGCGATGCACTTCGATGCCCCAGCTTGCCAGCTTGTCTGCCACCAGCGCCGAAGTACGGGTCTCCTCGAACGCCAGCTCGGGATGCGCATGCAGATCGTGCCGGATTGCCTTCAGCTCGGGATGGTATTCGCGGATGCGCTCGACGGGGTTACCCATGCCCCCATTAGAATCCGGGCGTGCCTGCTTTCGCAAGCCTTCTCGTCGCCTGGCAGCGCCGTCACGGGCGCCAGGGACTTCCCTGGCAGGACACGCGCGATCCCTACCGTATCTGGCTCTCGGAGGTGATGCTGCAGCAGACGCGGGTGGCGGCGGTCATTCCCTACTATCAGCGCTTCCTGTCGCGCTTTCCCGACGTGCACTCGCTCGCTGCAGCGGACGAGGACGAGGTGCTGCGGCTCTGGAGCGGCCTCGGCTACTACGCGCGCGCGCGCAACCTGCATCGGGCCGCTCGAAAGGTCGTTTCCGAATACGGCGGCACATTCCCGGATTCTGTAGGCGAGATCGAGCAGGTTCCCGGCGTCGGGCGCTCGAGCGCCGCGGCGATCGCGACGTTCGCCTTCGGCCGCCGCGCTGCGATTCTTGACGGCAACGTCAAGCGCGTGCTCGCGCGCTGCTACGGCGTCGAAGGCTGGCCAGGGGAGCGTGAAGTCGAAGCGAAGCTGTGGCGGCTCGCACAACGCCTGCTTCCCAAGGACGACGTTGGCGTCTATACGCAGGCGCTGATGGATCTGGGCGCGACCGTGTGCGCAAGGAAGCCGCGTTGCGATGTTTGCCCGGTGAGGCGCCGCTGCATCGCGCGGCGCGAGAAGCGCGCGCACGAGCTGCCTGCACCGCGACCCAGGAGGGCCGTTCCGCTGAGAAACGCCACCTGGCTGCTGCTGCTGCACCACCAGCAGGTTCTGCTCGAACGCAGGCCTGGCGCGGGGCTCTGGGGCGGTCTTTGGACTTTCCCGGTGGCGAGCAACGCGAGATATGCCGCGCAAGCTCGTGCACTGGGTTGCGAGATCTCATCGACGCGCGAGCTGGAGCCGCTCGAGCACGGCTTCACGCACTTTCGCCTGCGCATTCGCCCCGTGCTGTGCGCGGTCGCAAGGACGCTGCCGAGCGTCGCGGCGCCCGGGCGCCTTTGGATTGATCTCGAGGACGCCGCGCAGGCCGCCGCGCCGGCCCCCGTGAAAAAGCTCATCGCGCGGCTGGGCGCGTCTAACGCATCATGGTGAGACGAATGCGGTTACGGCCGAACACATAGGCGTAATCGCGTCTCGCTGCCAGCTCCTTGGTGAGAAGGACGCCGAGGCCGCCGATCGCGCGCCTTTCGAGCGTCGTCGTCGTGTCGATAGGCTTGTCCGGCAACCTGGCGTAGGGATTGAACGGCGGCGCGGTGTCCTCGTAGGTCACCTGTACCGCCTCGGGGCCCGCCGCGAGGCTCAACCATACGGGCGCGTCGCAGTCCCTTCGATGGCCGTGCCGGATGGTGTTGATGAACAGCTCCTCCACGACCAGGTGCAGCCGCAGGCAGCGCTCCCGCTCGATGCCGACCTGGTCGCAAAAGTCTGTCAGGAACGCGGACAAAGCACGCAGCTCGGCGAGTCGCGACGGAAACATCGCCAAACGGGAGTTTTTCACGCTATAGGCCATGCGATCGGGCGCATTATAGAGTCCGTTGAAAGTGACCCTAAGGGAGGGCCATCATGCGTTGGACACTTTTGGTAGGCCTGTTGTGCTTCGCGGCCGGCGCTGGGGCGGGAGAGGTGGGGCAGATCAAGGCCGCCAAGGGAGCGGTGTTCCTCGAGCGGCAAGGCCAGCGGCTGCCGGCCACGGTGGGCATGCCGGTGCAGGAGTCCGATTCGCTCATCACCGGCGCCGACGGCTCGGCCGGGGTGACGTTCTCCGATAACAGCCTGCTTTCGGTGGGGCCGGGCAGCGTATTGGCGATCGAGCGCTATGCGTTCGATTCGACCACGCACAGCGGGCAGTTCGAAGCCTCGCTCAAGAAGGGAACGCTCGCCGTCGTCTCCGGCAAGATGGTCAAGCATTCGCCCGATGCGATGAGGGTGCGCACGCCGTCCGCGATCATGGGCGTTCGCGGCACCGAATTCGTGGTGAAGGTCATCGAGCCGGGAAGCTAAGCGCGATGTTCGCGCTGGTGTTCGGCGCGCTGGTTATCCTGGGCGCGATCTATGCGCAGCCGGCGGCGCGCGAAGAGATCGTCGTGGTTCTGCCCAGCCCGGACGGTCATACCGGCACGGTCATCGTGCAGCGCGGCGGCGAGCGCTATGTGCTCAACCAGCCGTTTGCGGCGAGCCGGCTGACGGGCGAGCAGTCTTTCGGTGTCGCGCTCGAAGCCCTGCCCGTTCCGCCAACCACGTTTCTGCTCTACTTCGTGACCGGCACCGACGAGCTGACCGACGAATCGAAAGAGGAGCTGAAACAGATCCTGGCTGAGCTGAAGCACCGACCTGTCCCGGACATCATGGTCGTCGGGCATACCGATACCGTTGGCGAGCTTGAGGCGAACGATCTGCTGTCGGCACAGCGCGCCGAGCGCATGAAGGGCTTCCTCGTCGAAATCGGCATTCCCGGCAGGCAGATCCAGACCGCCGGGCGCGGCGAGCGCGAGCCTCTCGTGCCGACCGCCGACAACATCGACGAGCCGCGCAACCGGCGCGTCGAGATCAACGTCCGCTAGCGGCTGCGCCGTTCCAGCGCACGCAAAGCAGGGTCAGGTCGTCTGATTGCTGCGTCGTGCCGGTGAACCTGCGCACGTCCGCGCGTACCGCCGCGACGACCGCATCCGGCGC
>Ga0209577_10003702_pt1 | contig 14411 bp, 7 predicted proteins | sample GraSoiAngelo_109_FD_185874 | JGI IMG/M metagenome (GOLD analysis project Ga0209577, IMG submission 185874) | Grasslands soil microbial communities from the Angelo Coastal Reserve, California, USA - 14_0903_12_20cm (SPAdes) (version 2) | ecosystem: Environmental > Terrestrial > Soil > Grasslands ...
GCATGGAACGAGCGATCAAGGAAAAGATGTCGATCCATCAGGAGATGCAGACCACGATGCCGCGCGATCTCATCAACGCCAAACCCGTGACGGCGGCGGTCCGCGAGTTCTTCGGCTCGTCGCAGTTGTCGCAGTTCATGGACCAGACGAATCCGCTCTCAGAGATCACGCACAAGCGTCGTCTGTCCGCGCTGGGACCCGGAGGATTGAGCCGCGAGCGCGCGGGATTCGAAGTACGCGATGTACACCCGACTCACTACGGCCGCATTTGTCCGATCGAGACGCCTGAAGGACCGAACATCGGACTTATCTCGAGCCTTTCGTGCTATGCGCGCATTAACGAGTTTGGGTTTATCGAATCGCCGTATCGCAAGGTTGTTGACGGCCGCGTTGTCGAGTACGTGCGGGTCATCAATGGCGGCGAGACAAAGTTCAAGCCGGGCCAGCACGTGCCGCAGGACGATGTTGACAAAGCGAACAAACGTATCGGCGCCAACGGTGAAAAGGCCAGCTATGATCCTCATCCGTTTTATTTGACCGCGTGGGAAGAGGACAAGCACGTCGTCGGTCAGGCCAATATCGAACTTGACGAGAATAGCTACATCGTCAACGAGCGCAACGCCGCGCGCAAAGCTGGAGAATTCATTCTCGCGGAGCGCGATGAAATTGAATATGTTGACGTGTCGCCGAAACAACTGGTTTCGGTGGCGGCCTCGCTGATTCCATTTCTGGAAAACGATGACGCGAACCGCGCGTTGATGGGTTCGAATATGCAACGCCAATCGGTGCCCTTGCTGCGCGCTGAAGCGCCGTATATCGGCACCGGCATGGAAGACGTGACGGCACGCGACTCGGGCGCAGTGGTAATTGCTCGACGCGACGGCACGGTTGACTATGTCGACTCTGAGCGAATAATCGTCCGAGCCGATCACAATGTCGACGGCACAATCTCTCGCGAAGTGACCGCGGACATCTACACGTTGATCAAGTTCAAGCGTTCGAATCAGAACACCTGCATCAATCAACGCCCAATCGTTCACGTCGGTGAGCGCGTCGCCAAGGGCCAGGTAATTGCCGACGGACCTTGCACAGATCGCGGCGAACTGGCGTTGGGACGGAATGTGCTGGTCGCGTTCATGCCGTGGCGTGGTTATAACTTCGAAGACGCGATTCTGGTTTCCGAGCGCTTGGTGAAAGAGGATTACTACACTTCGATTCACATCGAGGAGCTGGAAATCGAGGCCCGCGATACCAAACTCGGCCCCGAAGAAATTACGCGTGACATTCCTAACGTCGGCGAAAACATGCTGCGCGATTTGGACGAGAGCGGAATCATTCGCATCGGCGCGCAAGTCAAACCCGGCTCGATTCTGGTTGGCAAGGTCACACCCAAGGGCGAAACTCAGTTAACCGCCGAAGAAAAACTATTGCGCGCAATCTTTGGTGAGAAGGCCGCCGATGTGAAGGACGCCTCTCTGGTGTCGCCTCCGGGCATTGACGGCACCGTGGTCGATGTTCAGGTTTTCACCCGCAAAGGGCAGGAAAAGGATCAGCGCTCGATGTCGATCGAAGAGGAAGAAGAAGAGCGTCTGCGGCGCGACCTTGAGGACGAGATACGCATCCTGCATGAACAGCGTAACGAACGGATCTACGAGCTGTTCGAAGAACGAAAGCTGGCGCAGGACCTTACAGTCAATCGCGAAGTCGTCATTCCGAAGGGCGTGGCGATTACGCGCGAGATGCTGCAAGGGGTCGAGCCGAAAGCTCTGCGAAAAGCTGAGGTCGCCGGCTCGCGCGTCGATGCGGCCTCCGAAGTTAAGGAATATGAAGATCGTACTGAGCGGCAGATCAAAATTCTCTCGGACATTTACGAAGAGAAGATCGCCAAGCTGCGTCAGGGTGATGAGCTCAGCCCTGGCGTGATTAAGATGGTCAAGGTCTTCATCGCCATGAAGCGCAAGCTCTCCGTCGGCGACAAGATGGCCGGCCGCCACGGAAACAAAGGCGTTATCGCCCGCATCCTGCCGGAAGAAGACATGCCGTATCTGCCGGACGGAACGCCTGTCGAAATCGTTTTGAATCCGCTGGGCGTGCCGTCGCGCATGAATGTGGGCCAGATTCTCGAAACGCATCTTGGCTGGGCCGCGCGGGTGCTCGGTTTGTATTTCGCAACGCCGGTGTTCGATGGCGCTACCGAGAAAGAAATCAAGCAGAAACTCGAAGAGGCCGGGAGCCGGGCTCGCGAACTCGGACTACCCCAGATCGTGAACGAGTCGGGTAAGGCCGTGCTGTACGACGGACTGACCGGCGATCCTTTCGAGCAAAAGGTGACGGTCGGCTACATCTACATGCTGAAACTCTCGCATTTGGTTGACGACAAGATTCACGCGCGTTCGATTGGGCCGTATTCGTTGATTACGCAACAGCCGCTCGGTGGCAAAGCGCAATTTGGTGGACAGCGTTTCGGAGAAATGGAAGTGTGGGCACTGGAGGCTTATGGCGCTGCGCATATCCTGCAAGAGTTGTTGACGGCGAAGTCCGACGACGTGGCCGGACGATCGAAGATCTACGAGGCAATCGTTAAAGGCGAAGCTGATTTCGATCCCGGCTTGCCGGAGTCGTTCAACGTGCTCGTGCGCGAGCTACAGTCGCTTTGCCTCGATGTTGAGTTGGTGCAAAAAGACGGCGGCGGCGCTGAGACGCCGCTCGCCGAGCCGCTGATTACGTCTGGGATTTAGTCACTTTCGATTGACCAGTGTTAAGAGTTCATCCTTTAGGTTGTCTTTGCCATCGGATGCAAGCTAAAGCTTGAACTCTGAACATTGGCAATCGGAAACCTTAAATGGAGAAAAGATGTTTCGATTTCATCAAGAAAAAACGCAACTCGCGCCTGATTTCGAGGCGATTCGCATCTCGCTGGCTTCACCGGAAAAGATTCGTCAGTGGTCGCACGGTGAAGTAACCAAGCCGGAGACGATCAACTATCGCACTTTCAAGCCTGAACGTGACGGCCTGTTTTGCGCGCGCATCTTCGGTCCGGTGGCGGACTGGGAGTGTCTGTGCGGCAAATACAAACGCATGAAGCATCGCGGCGTTATCTGCGACAAGTGCGGTGTCGAAGTCACGCAAGCGAAAGTGCGCCGCGAGCGTCTCGGCCATATCGATCTGGCCAGCCCCTGTTCGCACGTTTGGTTCTTCAAGGGCTTGCCCTCGCGCATCGGCCACTTGCTGGACATCCCGTTGCGCGAGTTGGAGAAGGTGCTCTACTTCGAATCTTACATCGTCATCGATCCTGGCGAGGTGAAGGAGTTGAAAGAGCGCGAGCTGCTTACCGACGAGCGCTATCGCGAATTGGCGCGTGATTATCCGGCGCAGTTCGTTGCCAAAATGGGCGCCGAAGCGATTAAGGAGCTGCTTTCGATGGTTAACATCGAAGAGCTGGCCGTTGAGTTGCGCCGGAAGATGCGCGAGGAAACTTCGCAGCAGAAGAAGCTAAAGTATTCGAAGCGTCTAAAGGTTGCGACTTCTTTTTTGAAATCGGGCAATCGTCCCGACTGGATGATTCTCGACGTGATTCCGGTGATTCCACCCGAGCTGCGCCCGCTGGTGCCGCTTGATGGCGGACGGTTCGCGACCTCCGACCTGAACGATCTGTATCGGCGCGTCATCAACCGGAACAACCGGCTGAAGAAGTTGATGGAGCTGCGTGCGCCTGAAGTCATTGTGCGCAACGAAAAGCGCATGCTTCAGGAAGCCGTCGATGCGCTGTTTGATAACGGCCGGCGCGGTCGTGTGCTGCGCGGCGTGAACAACCGGCCGCTGAAATCTTTGAGCGGAACATTGAAAGGCAAGCAGGGACGTTTTCGCCAGAACCTGCTTGGCAAGCGCGTTGATTACTCGGGCCGTTCGGTGATCGTGGTCGGTCCCGAATTGAAGCTGCACCAGTGCGGTTTGCCGAAGAAGATGGCTTTGGAACTCTTCAAGCCATTCATCTACAACCAACTCGAGAAGCAAGGACACGCGGCGACAATCAAGCAGGCGCGTGAAATGGTTGAGCGCCAGGAGCCAGTCGTGTGGGACATTCTCGAGGAAGTTATTCGCGAGCATCCGGTCCTGCTGAACCGCGCGCCGACGCTGCACCGCCTGGGTATTCAAGCATTCGAGCCAGTGCTGGTTGAGGGCAAAGCCATCAAGATTCATCCACTCGTGTGCACGGCGTTCAACGCCGACTTTGACGGCGACCAAATGGCGGTGCACATTCCGCTTTCCCCGGAAGCCCAGATTGAAGCAGCGGTGCTGATGCTTTCTTCGAACAACATTCTCAGCCCCGCGAGCGGTCAGCCAATCGCCGTGCCGTCGCAGGACATCGTGCTCGGCATTTACTACCTGACTCGCGAGAAGGAAGGCGCGAAAGGCGAAGGCCGGGTGTTCGCTTCGCTCGAAGAAGTGCTGTTGGCGCTGGACGCGAAAGAAGTGACCACGCAGACGCCGATCAAGTTGCGTATTACCGGCGACTTAATCGACTTGACGCAGGAGCACGACACGCAAGACATCCTGCGCGGAGTTGTGCAGGAAGACATACGACGCGTCATCAACACGACCGTAGGCCGCGTGATCTTCAACGACTCGATTCCGGCAGGTTTGCCATTCATTAACGGCACGTTGCGCAAGAAGGGACTGCAATCGCTGGTTAATTATTCGCACATTCGACTCGGCCACGAGATGACTGTGAAGATGCTCGACGATTTGAAGAACCTCGGCTTCCTGTACGCGACTAAGGCCGGCATCTCTATCGGCATCGACGATTTGGTGACGCCGCCCTCCAAGCCCGAGATCGTAGGCAAGGCCGAAAAGGACGTGATCACCGTCGAGCAGCAGTATCGCGACGGCGTGATCACTAACGGCGAGCGGCAGAATAAGGTCATCGCCATCTGGTCGGAAGCGACGGACAAGGTCGCCAAAGAGATGTTCAAGGCGATGGACGACCGCGAGAAGGCGACTAAAGAGCTGAATCCGATCCTGATCATGTCGGATTCCGGCGCGCGCGGCTCGGCGCAGCAGATTCGGCAGCTTGCAGGCATGCGCGGACTGATGGCTCGGCCCTCTGGCGAAATCATCGAGACCCCGATTCAGTCGAATTTCCGCGAGGGCCTGAACGTGTTGCAGTACTTTATCTCGACGCACGGCGCGCGCAAAGGTCTGGCCGATACCGCGTTGAAGACCGCAGACTCTGGTTACCTGACGCGGCGTCTGGTGGACGTGGCGCAGGACGTGATCATTAGCGAACAGGATTGCGGCACGCTCAAGGGCATTTCGGCTTCAGCGATTGTTGAAGGCGGCGAAGAAATCGAGAGCCTCCGCGATCGCATCGTCGGCCGCACTGCGCTCGAAGACGTCATCGATCCGGTGGAAGGCACTAGTATCGTCGAAGCCAATCAGGAAATCGATGAGGATCTCGCCGCCGAGATTCAACGCTCAGGGGTGCAGCGCGTGCGCATTCGGTCGGTGCTGACTTGTGAATCGCGACGCGGCTGCTGCATAAAGTGCTATGGCCGCAACCTGGCCACGGGCCGCCCGGTCGATATCGGCGAGGCCGTCGGCGTAATCGCGGCCCAGTCGATTGGCGAGCCGGGCACGCAGCTTACGATGCGGACCTTTCACATCGGCGGCACGGCGCGCCTGGAAGAATCTTCGAAGCACGAAGCGCGTGTCGAAGGCAAGATCAAGTACGTCGATCTGCAAACCGTTAAGAGCCGCAAGGGCGAGCGCGTCGCGATGAATCGGATCGGCGCATTGACGATCATCGACGAGCGTGGCCGCGAAGTCGCGCGTTATCAGATCGTCTACGGCGCGCACATTCTGGTTGAAGACGGCGACCACGTCGCTCAGGATCAGTTGCTGGCGACCTGGGATCCCTTCACCTTCGCGATCTTGACCGAGGTCGGCGGCACGGTGAAGTTTCAGGACTTGAAGGAAGGGGTAACCTTCGATGAAGAGACTGATCAGGTCACCGGTCTGTCGCACATGGTGGTCAAAGAGTCGCCGGATGAAAAGAAGCAGCCGCGTCTGGAGATTCGTACGGGCAGCCGGGTGCTGAAGGTCTACCAAATGCCGGTGCGCGCGAACCTGATGATTGGCGATGGCGAGCAAGTTGAACCGGGCGATGTCATCGCCAAGATTCCCCGGGAAACGACCAAGACCAAAGACATCACCGGCGGTCTGCCGCGTGTGGTGGAGTTGTTCGAAGCTCGCCGGCCGTCAGAAGCTGCGGTGATGTCGGAGATCGATGGCACGGTTAAGCTTGGTCCAATCTCAAAAGGCAAACGCAAATTGATCATCGTCGGCGACGACGGTGAAGAGCGCGAGTACGACATTCCGCGCGGCACGCACATCAACGTGCAAGAAGGCGACCGTGTCAAAGCCGGCGAGGCCCTGATGGATGGACCATTAAATCCGCACGACATCCTGCGGGTGCTCGGCATGAACCGCTTGCAGGAGTACCTGGTAAACGAAATCCAGGAGGTTTACCGCTTGCAGGGCGTGAACATTAACGATAAGCACATCGAAGTGATTGTGCGTCAGATGTTGCGTTGGGTGAAGATCAAGGAGGTGGGCGATACAGAGTTTCTCTTGGAAGAGCAGGTCGATCGCTTCCGCTTCCAGGACGAGAACGAGCGCGTGCGCGTGGAGAAAGGTGAGGTCTCTCAGGCTGAACCTTTGTTGCTTGGCATCACGAAGGCTTCGCTCTCCACCGATTCGTTCATCTCGGCAGCGTCATTCCAGGAGACGACTCGGGTGCTAACTGAGGCGGCGATCTCCGGTCGCGTTGATTATCTGCGTGGCTTGAAAGAGAACGTAATCATGGGTCGCCTCATCCCCGCAGGCACGGGCATGGAGTACTACCGCAACGTAGACGTCGAGCGCGACGAGAGTATCGGCGAAGCTCAGCGCGAGGAAGCCGAAGAATTTCCCGAGATTCTCGGCGGAGCCGAGTTGCCGATGCCGCCGACCCACGCCGTGTTGGCTATTGTCGGCGAAGACGATGGCGAGGAAGAAGTTGAGGCAGGTGAAAGCGAAGAAGAGTAGCCAACTTCGATCCTCAACACTTAACAAGAAACCGGCAAAGGCGCATTGCTTTTGTCGGTTTTGTCTTTTCGGGCGGCGGCGGTTTTCTGACCAAGATCTAAATTCCAGCTTCCAATTCACCGAGCCTTGCGGTAATATGCCTCGCCAGGTGGCGGTTCCATAACCTCCGCCAGACTATTCCCGACCGTCGCGTTGCTTTCGCGAGTAGCGCGGCAAATTCAAAACATCGCCGGCAGGCATTACGCGGTTACGTGCTGTAGCTGCTTTCAGTCTCGTTTGTAGTTTCGAAGCAGGAGATCTACCTTGAGAAAGAATACCCTCTGTCTCGTCGTTTGTCTGTTCCTAATTGCGAGTGTTCAGGCGGTTCGGGCACAGGATGCGAATTCCGATACCGCGAAACTCGACAACCTGAAGGTTGTAGGACAAACACAGGAATCGCTTCCCGATCTTGTGCGGCGCGTTAAGCCTTCGGTTGTTTCGGTCCTGACTTATGACGCGAAGGGAGAGCCGCTGATCAGCGGCAGCGGATTCTTTATCCGCCCGGGACAGGTCGTTACTAACATGCACGTCATTCGCGGCGCGCGTCGAGTCGAGATTCATACGCTCGAAGGCAAAGGCCGGACGTATCCAGTCGCGGGTGCTTTGGCCGTGGATGAAGAAGCCGATCTTGCGTTGCTCAGCGTCGTCGCGCCCGCAGAACGTTCGCGTCCGCTGACGCTGGCGACTGCTTTGCCTGACGAAGGTGAGCAAGTTTTTCTGATCGGGAATCCTCTGCGACTGGAAGGCTCGGTCAGCGATGGCATCGTTTCCGCCGTGCGTGAAGTACCTGCTGTCGGTCGCATCATTCAGATCACTGCTCCGGTTTCGCACGGTAACAGTGGCAGTCCGCTTTTGAACATGAGCGGACAGGTGATTGGCATCGTCACGGTCAAAGTCACCAACGGCCAGAACATCAATCTCGCACTGGGAGTTGCGCGCATCGCTTCACTTCGGCCGGAACAGCTAATCGCATTCGATCAATTGGCGTCAAAAACCAAATCGACAACTCAACCTGAGGTGCTGGCAGAATTGTGGTACAGAGGTGGAATCGATTCTTTGTGGTTGGGAAATTATGACAGCGCGCTCAGCTATTTTGAGACGGCCGCCAACCGCAATCCGCGCCGGCCAGAGACGTGGATTCAAATCGGCTATTGCAAAGTGAAACAAGGACGTAACGACGAAGCGATCCGGGCTTATCAGCACGCCATTCAACTTCGTCCGAACTCCGCCGATGCCCACAACAAACTGGGTGACGCTTACTACTATGCCGGGCACTTCAACGAGGCGATTGCTGCCTACAAACAAGCCGCGCACCTGCAGCCCGAGCAGCCCGAGGCTTATTACAATCTCGGCCTTGCGTATCTCGAGATCGGGGATCGCGAAGGGGCTCTGACACAAAGCCATGTCCTCGAATCGATTGCCCCGGATTTGAATAAGAAGTTGCTAGCTGAGATGCAGCGATAGCGAAAAAATCATTGTCCGCTTGACATTCGTCCTGCATTCCCCCATCGAAACATCAATTTGACCGGCTCGTGTCTCTTGATCGTACTGCGTTTGCCTTTCGTTTCCACCTTTGAGTTCGGGGCAGTTCCCCGAGCGAACTCATTCAATCCAGTTTTCCCTGCGTGCTGATGCTTTATCACGAAACAGTCACATTGCTTCTTGTTCATAACCCTCAGTAAGGGTAGGATCCGTTTTCGCTCAATCCTCACGCTTTGAGCGTTTAGCAAAAGAACTGAATAGGAGATTAGGTAACCCCCTTGAATTTTCGCAGACCGTTCCCCCATTTTCTCGTCGCCTGTTTCGCCTTTTCATTAACCGGAGCGTCGCCGCGCAGAGCAGCGAGGCTGATCCACGTCAAACCAACACTACCATTGACGCGAATGGTTCCAAACGATTGGAAACGGAGGTTGCAGTTCCTGCGGCAGTCGAAGACGCGCGCCCTCGGTCTGTGCAAATACGTAGGGCGGCGGCTGGCATTAGTCAACTTTTGTTAACTGCGATTGAGTCGCATTTGGGAGCGACGTATCACTATACGGGGACCGGGCCCAACTCTTTCGATTGTTCAGGTTTTGTCTGGCGCTCTTTTCAGGAAGCCGGCTTCAATTTTGACCGTGGCCCAGCGCGATCCTATTGGGCAACATTTGCTGCGCCGCCAAAGGAAGAGCAGTTTAAGTTCGGAACCCTGGTTTTTTTCAGCGGTCTCACCCACATTGGCATCGTTGCCGATGAAAAAGGTTTCTATCATTCTTCCCGCCATCACGGCGTAGTCTATTCTCCTTTCAACGATTACTGGCTGTCGCGCGTAGATGGTTTTCGGCGAGTGCCGCTGGAATCGGCCCAGACGCCAACAACGAGCGCAAAGTCAAAAGCTGCCAAGCCTGCGACGACGGCCCTCGCCGTTGAGGAAGATAACGAACCGTAAACGCATGCCGATGGAAATGAGAAAGCCGCCGGAAATGATTTCCCCGCGGCTTTCTTTTTTACGGTTAGTCCCTTGGCTTAGCTCTTGAACACAAACCCCGGGTGGCGTTCTTTGTCCCGCTTTTCCCAGACGGCGATAATCTTATCGATGGCGACGTGGCAAATCTGATCTTCGTCGTCCCTTAGTTGCAGTACGCCGCCTTCGACTGTTACCACTTCACCACGCAAACTCGACGCGCCATAGCAGACGACATCGATCTTGCTGCCCACGAGTTTTGAAAGTAATTCTTCCATTGGCAAACTGTCTTGAGTTCAAACTTTAGTTTGCTTTTGCCGGAAAGACAATCTGAAGATTGAACTCTGAACCGTGTTCTCCAGATTATTTCTCTCCGTTTCGAAAAGTGATTTGCACTAGGGGCACCACGGTGTCATCCCCTTGCTGGCTGCGCTCAAATGTCAGCAGGTCGTAGTAGGCGCAGCGGGCGCGCGCGGGAAATTCGCGACAGACCTGTGGGCGCGCGAAATAGATGGTGCATTGGCGCGTCTTCGCGTCGAGAAACCTGCAGGCCTTGCCGAAAATCGGATCTGCCTTTCGCCGCAGAATCCGCTCGCCTTCCCAGGTTGTGGTGAAACGCTTTTGGGCAGTCGCAAAATCCATATTGAAATGATTCGCCAGGCGTTTGATGTCGCGCTTGGTAACCTGAACGCGCTCGTAGATCGAGCAACAATACGCCGGACACTTCGAACAATTGTAGTAGCTTCGCGCTTTATTCACTAAACAACTCGCTCTTCGGTTGAGTCGCCCTCTCCATTTGAGAGAGGGTTAGGGAGAGGCTTAGCGATGACCACCCAACCGCATAACTAAGAATAAGAGAATATCTTCTTCATTCCCCTCAGCTGCGCCCTCACCCTGTACACTCCCAAAGGGAGAGGGAATTGCTGGCACAGTGCTCGGGCTATTTCCTGCTCGATTTTTCGTATTCACTCAACAGCAATTGCATAAACTCTTCACGACGTTCATAAAGCCGTCGCGGCGGTCGGGGTTTGTGCTTCGCTAAAGCATACGCGGTAATAATGGGGAGCGCCACCGTCGAATCGAGATAGCAAACGACGGCGTCGGGCAAGCGATCGGGATCGACTTTGCCCCACGAGACGGCCTCGCCGGGCGTTGCGCCTGAAAGGCCTCCCGTGTCCGCACGCGCGTCGGTGACTTGCAGAAAATAGTCGTGACCTCGTTCGTCGATGCCGAGCACCTCTTGGATCTGCGGCTCAGTTTGCAGCGCGAAGTTTTTCGGCGAGCCGCCGCCCAGAATGAAGATTGCGGATCGGCCTGATTTGAATCTTGAACTGCGGTTGATCCGGTCACTACCGCTCGCGGTACTGACACGTTGGGACCGGTCGCTACCGCTCTGGGTACTGACACGGTCGCGAATCAACCCGCGCTTTGCCGCCAAAACGATCGCCGCAGTTTCGTTCACGTCCAGCGAAGGATCGAAGGCTAGTTTATTTCCCTGCAAAGCTTTGGCCGCTACATTCATGCCGATCGACGAATCTCCCGGTGAAGACGTGTAAAGCGGCACCGCATGTACATGCGCGGCAGCCAGTAGCGATTTGTTCTTAAGTCCCAACTTCCTTTCGCGTTCGAGCACATATCTTCCCGCACGATAATGAAATTCAGCCGTGGACATTGGCTTCTGAAATTCGGGCCCTTCGATCACGCGGCGAAAGAACTGATCGGTATTGAGCAGCACCGAATAATCGAAGAAGATGTCATAGATACGCACGACCTGTTCATCGCGCAGCACGATATCCGAAATCTGCGCGTTGCCTTCGTGCATGGACAGACCGATGCCAAAGTGCGTGTCGTGATAGAAGTTCGCGCCAGTGGAGATTATCCAGTCGATGAAGCCGGCCTTGATCAGCGGAATCAAAGCTGACATACCAAGGCCCGCGGGCGTCAGAGCGCCGGTCAAAGTTACGCCGACCGTAACATCCGGCGCCAGCATTTTGTGTGTGAAGAGCCAACATGCTTCACGCAGGCGCGCAGCGTTATAGGCCAGGAACGCACCATCAACAAGGTCAGTGAGTTTGACATTAGCCGTGATTGGTTTCGGATCAATCCGCCGGCCACGCAGAAATTTGCTTTGCTTCTTTGCCAAGACTTTACGGAACTGATTCGTGATTTATGGAACGTGAAAAATGATAGTCGGCGAGCCAGCGTGTGTTGTCAACGTCAGAACCGCCGGCGGTAGCGGGTGTTTGATCTGCGATGTTACTAACTATTGGCGCTTCAAGATCAACCGCCCGCTACCGCAGGCGGTTCTGACAGGCGCTCAAGGCAATCACGACATAGACAACCGCAATAGCGCGAGCGCAATTCCGCGCGCGTTTCATCAGTCAATTTGATCTCGGAACACCAACAGCCACGCAAACTTGCTCCGCATGAAAACTCATTGCCACACGCCTCACAGACTGAAGCTCCAGCGAGCCTCGGCGAAAATATTCCCGCAAGTTTTCTTAGTTTGCTCGTCATCGGTTCGCCGTTGCGTCCTCTGCTTTGGCTTCTTCTGCTCGTCTTAATTTCAAACGACAGATCCGCTTTTCGTCCGCGTCAAGGATGTCAACCTCGAGACCGCGAAAACTCAAATGCTCGCCCGTGCGCGGAACGCTTCCTTTTTGCGCAATCACCAAGCCCGCAATCGTGGTGAAGTCATCGGCCTCGATTTCCATTCCGAACAAGCGTTCAATTTTCCCAATCTCGGTCCCTCCCAGCACCTCATAAGCTCCATCCGCGGAGGCCACAATCTCTTCCGCTTCTTCACCGCTGATGTCTTCGTCTTCGATCTCGCCGACGATCTCTTCCAGAATGTCTTCGACCGTTACGAGACCCGCGATGCCTCCATATTCATCAATCACCATTGCCAGGTAGGCGTGTGCCTTTTGCATTTCCCGCAGCAGCTTGGCAACCGGTTTCGTCTCAGGCACCAGATAAACCTGTCTAATGAAAGGCGCAATTGGAGAATCCGCTTTTCCCGTAGCCAACGATGGCAACAAATCGCGCACGTAGATGATTCCCTCGACGTTGTCGATTTGATCGCGATAGACCGGCAGCCGCGAGTGCCTCGATTCGATCATGAGGTTGCGCGCTTCACGGACCGTGGCGGTCTTCGATAACGCCACAATTTCGGTGCGCGGTGTCATCACTTCGCTGACGCGCGTGTCGCCGAACTCGATGGCCGAATGGATCAGCTCACGCTCTTCTTCCTCGATGATGCCTTCAGCTTCGCCAACGTCGATCAGCGCCTGGATGTCGTCCGCGGCGTCGTCTGGTTCTTCCTCGGCGGTAGCTTCTTCCATCTCCTCCTGCTGGCGCAACCGATCGAACGAACGATGCCATGGCTCAGCCGCGAAAGTGAGAGCGCGATAGAACGGGCGCAGTACTGGCAAGAGCCTTAAAAGCTTTCCTTCCGGATTTCGCAAAGAGATAAGGCGCGGAATGAACTGCCGAAAGATTCCCGCCAACACCAGACCCGACAAAAGCGAGACGAAAAGGGCCAGACTGCTTTCCGAAAACCACTGGACCGAAATGTACGTGACAAGCACCGCGAATGCCACCAGTAGAATCTGGATCGTGGCTGAGAGACTGAAGCTGAACCGAGCGCGATTTTCGAGAATCTCTGTCAGGAAGGGCGTGGATCGCGCGGCCGGATGCTCTTCCGCTTCAGAGGCGAGACGCCGGAGCCCGATGTCGCTCAACTGGCCGAAAGCCATGTCCACCGTCGCCAGAAATGTCAGTGCCAGGAGTAGGAGAAAGCTGACCGCTAATTCGATTTCCATAAAGGCGAGTAAATGGTAAATGGAAAATGGTAAATAGACAAAGGTGGGTGAGGTATGCCGAGAAGTGCAAGTACTCTCATTCATACCCAGTTTTAGCTGGGGCGGCGGAAGGAAAACTACAATGCTTAGTCGTTTTTAGCGGCTTCCTCGCGCGGTCGAAACCGTTAAAACGGTTAGTTATTAGGCCGGTCCCCGTCAAGCTTGATGAGTTTCAGCCTGACATCCAGAAGGTTGGACACGGCCTGGTGGTTAACCAATCTCGCTGAGAGCGGGTGCTGGAGGGTAACAAGAAAAAAGATTAGGAGCATGGACACCGGCGCCACGCCGACGGAACGGACTTGCGCGGATCCCCTGAGCGGTGGCCCCGTCGGCGAGCCGTGCGGCCCAGTTGCCGGGTAAGTCACACTTCCAATATCTCAAAACCGCTTCCTTACTAGTTGAGAACTATGTCATCATAGTTGCCCGACGACTGGGCAAGCACGGCTCTGTCTATTGTCTTATTAGTCTCGATACTCTATGAGAAATCCGGCGAAAAATATTCCACGCGTCATTGGGCTGCTCCTGGCTTTGGGCGGTTTGATCCTCAACGGTTCTCCGGTTTCAAAATTCGTCAAAGCGACAATCAGACCATCGCAGCCTGATGCGACTTTATCTATACCTGGCTGGAACTTGAGTTCGAATCTCAACAAAGGCCGCCTTAACCACACGGCAACGCTCCTGCCCAATGGTAAGGTCCTGGTTGCCGGCGGCCAAGACCCGGCCGGAGTGGCTGCCGCCAGTGCAGAACTCTATGATGCAACTGAAAATTGGAATGAGACCGGCAATCTGAAGACGGGTCGCTACCTTCACACAGCGACGTTATTGACAAACGGCAAGGTCGTAATCGCCGGTGGTTGCGGTTCGTCACAGCCCTGCGGCACACTTAACAGCGCGGAATTGTATGATGCAACTACCGGGACATGGACCAGCATCGGCAATCTCAACACCGCCCGATGGGCGCACACGGCGACACTGCTGTCTAACGG
>Ga0209577_10003703_pt1 | contig 14410 bp, 13 predicted proteins | sample GraSoiAngelo_109_FD_185874 | JGI IMG/M metagenome (GOLD analysis project Ga0209577, IMG submission 185874) | Grasslands soil microbial communities from the Angelo Coastal Reserve, California, USA - 14_0903_12_20cm (SPAdes) (version 2) | ecosystem: Environmental > Terrestrial > Soil > Grasslands...
GATGGCGGAGCATGGCGTGCTTGCTTACCCGATCGTCGCCGTCAACGAAGCGGACACCAAGCACATGTTCGACAACCGCTACGGCACCGGCCAGTCGACGATCGACGGGATCATCCGCTCGACCAACGTCCTCTTGGCCGGCAAGACTTTTGTCATCGCGGGCTACGGCTGGGTCGGTCGCGGTCTCGCGTCGAGGGCCAAGGGCCACGGGGCGGACGTCGTCATCACCGAGGTAGACTCGGTCAAGGCGCTCGAGGCCGCGATGGATGGTTTCCGAGTCCTGAAGATGGACGACGCGGCGAGCGTGGGCGACATCTTCGTGACGGTCACCGGCGACGTCAACGTGCTGGACCGCAAGCACTTCGAGGTGATGAAGGACGGAGCGATCCTCGCCAACTCCGGTCACTTCAACTCGGAGATCAACCTCAAGGCGCTCGACGAGCTGGCGACGGGCGTCCGCAATGCGCGGCCGTTGGTGCAGGAATACAGGCTCGCAGATGGGCGCCGGCTGTTCCTGCTCGGCGAGGGCCGGTTGATCAACCTCGCCGGCGCCGAAGGTCACCCCGCCGCGGTCATGGACATGAGCTTCGCCAACCAGGCGCTCTGCGCCGAGTACATCGCCAAGAACGCGGGGCAGCTCGAGCGAAAGGTTTACGACGTTCCCGCGGATATCGACTCCGAGGTGGCGCGGCTCAAGCTCCACGCCATGGGGATCGCGATCGACACCCTCACCGAGGAGCAGCGCCGATACCTCTCCTCGTGGGAAGAGGGCACGTAACCTAGTCAGGAAATGTTTGGTTCCGCTCGGCGCACGTGGGTGCTGGGCGGGGGCGGCGCCCGTGGTGCGGCGCAGGTCGGCGTGCTGCAAGCGCTGTTCGAGGCCAATGTCGAACCGCCGGCTGCCGTGGTCGGGACCAGCGTCGGCGCGCTGAACGGTGCCTCCATCGCTGCTTATCCGTCGCTGGCGGGCACCATGATGCTGCGCGAGGTCTGGATGTCGCGGCCGGCCCTCAGCGTGTTCGAGGCCCACCCGCTCGGGCTGATCGTATCGGGGGTTCGGCGAGATCGGCTCAGCGCGTTTCCGCAGCGGAATGTGCGCCGGCTGATCGACCGAGCTCAGGCCCTGACCGGCGTCACCACGTTCGAGCAGCTTCGCCTTCCGCTCGCCGTCGTGGCGACCGACCTCAACGCCGGCAAACCGGCCGTGTTTCGTTCCGGGGACCTGACTCCCGCCCTCCTGGCCTCGACCGCGATCCCCGGTGTTTTTCCGATGGTTCGCATCAACGAACGCATGCACCTCGATGGGGGAATCGTCGCCAACACCCCCCTCAGCATCGCGGTCGACGACGGGGCGAAGGAGATCCTGGCGGTCAGCCTCATGGCCGGTGGTGAGCACGAGCAGGCGCCGGCCGGGTTTGGAGAGCTCATCGCCCGCACGCTGCAGCTCTCGCTGCATCACCAGATGCTCAGCGACTACGAACGGCTGCGGCAGCGGTGTCGCATAGTCGTCTTCTGCCCGGTCACCGCGCCCACCGCGACCTGGGAGATGAAGCGCGAACACATCGAGTCGGTGATGGAGGCATCGCGGGCGGCGACCGCGGCGCTGCTGCACCAGCGAGGCTCCAAGCTGTTCCGCCACTCTGGCATCCACTACCTACCGCTGGGTTAGGATTCCGTTCGTCCCAGAGGTATGACCCTGGCGCTTGGGGACGGGCCCACACGGTGGCGCGGCCTTGCCGGCGCGGGAGATTCAGAGGAGGACCGCATGCCATCGCTTTTCACGTCGGAGTCAGTCACCGAAGGCCATCCCGACAAGCTGGCCGATCAGATCTCAGACGCCATCCTCGACGCGATCCTGGCCAAGGATCCGCTGGCGCGAGTGGCGTGCGAGGCGATCGTCACGACCGGTCTCGTGATCGTGGTCGGCGAGATCACCACCGACTGCTACGTCGACATCCCTCGGATCATCCGGCAGACGGTGCGTGAGGTCGGGTATACGCGCGCGAAGTACGGTTTCGACGCCGAAACGTGTGGCGTCGTCACCAGCATCGACGAGCAATCGCCCGACATCGCGCAGGGCGTTGACGTCGGCGGTGCGGGTGACTCGGGGATGATGTTCGGCTTCGCCTGCGACGACACGCCGGAACTGATGCCGCTGCCCATCACGCTTGCCCACCGTTTGGCGCGCAAGCTGGCCGAGGTTCGGCGCAACAAGACCCTCAGCTACCTGCGGCCGGACGGCAAGGTACAGGTCACGGTCCGGTATGGCGACGACGGCAAACCCAGCGGCGTGGACAACGTCGTGCTTTCGACCCAGCACCACGATGAGGTCGACGCCGAGCAATTGCGTTCCGATATCGCGGAGCACGTCATCGATGCCGTGATACCGGCCGAGCTGCGTGACGGGTCGGTGCGTATGTTCATCAACCCCACGGGCAGGTTTGTCATCGGCGGCCCTGTTGCCGACGCGGGCCTGACCGGCCGCAAGATCATGGTCGACACGTATGGCGGCTTCGCGCGCCATGGCGGGGGATGCTTCTCGGGCAAGGACCCCACGAAGGTGGATCGCGCGGGTGCGTACGGCGCGCGGCACGTGGCCAAGAACATCGTGGCCGCGGGTCTGGCGAGCAAATGCGAGGTCCAGGTCTCGTACGCGATCGGGGTGGTGAAGCCGGTGGCGATTCGTGTCGACACGTTCGGCACGGGCAGCGTCCCCGAGGCGACGATCGCAGCGGCGGTGACGAAGCTCTTCGACCTGAGCCCGCTCGGGATCATCAAGGAGCTCAATCTCCGCCGGCCTCTGTTCCGTCAGACCGCGGTGTACGGACACTTCGGGCGAACCGACATCGACGCGCCCTGGGAATCGACGGCCCGCGCCAAGGAGCTTGCCGAAGAGGTCAGGTGACGGCGCCACGAAGAGTCGCAGTCATCCCGGCCGGCGGCGCGGGCACACGCCTCTGGCCGCGCTCGCGCGCCTCGACGCCCAAGCACGTGCTTCCGTTCGCCGACCGAGGCCGTCCGCTTCTGCGCGCCACCTACGACCGCGCGAGGCTGGTCGCAGACGAGGTATTCGTGCTGACCGAGGCCAGGCAGCGCCAGATCATCGAGGCAGTCCTCCCCGAGGTCGACGAGTCGCACCTGATCCTCGAGCCGTACGCCCGCGGCACGACGAACGCCTACGGCCTCGCTTCGTTGATCCTGAACGAGCGAACGCCGGGGGCCGTGATGATCGCGCTCCCCGCCGACCACGTGGTGCACGGCAAAGCGGAGGTGTCGAAGGCCGTCCGCGCAGCGGTCCAAGCGGCGGCGACGACCGGCTGCCTGGTCACAGTCGGCCTGAGGCCGACGTTTCCGTCGACCGGGCTCGGCTACATCCACGCACCCGGTCGGGCATCGCATGGCACGCTACGCGTCCGCCGGTTCATCGAAAAGCCGGACGCCGCAAGCGCGAGGCGCTTCGTGCGGGAGGGTGGGTACTTCTGGAACCTGGCCTGGTTTTCGTGGCGGCTCGAGGTGTTCATCGAGGAGCTGGCCCGGCACGCTCCACGACGCCTCGCCGCTCTGCGCAAGGTCGTGGCCGCGCGCAGCGCCGGCGACGAGGTGACCGCGAACCGCCTGTACCAGCGCTTGCCGGTCGAGGTCGTCGACCGCACGGTGATGGAGAAGACGGACAGGCTGCTGCTGGTCCCAGCCGCATTTGACTGGGCGGACATCGGCAACTGGGCTGAGCTCGGCGATCACGCGCACGCGGACGCACGCGGAAACTCTGTCGACGGCGAGGCGATTCTCATCGATACCACGAACAGCCTGGTCTTCGGCGACCGCCGGCTGGTCGCCGCGATCGGGCTCCAGGACATGATCATCGTCGACACGGAGGACGCATTGCTGGTCGTTCCGCGCTCGCGCGCGCAGGACGTGCGCAAGGTCGTCGAGGCGCTCAAGCGAGCCCGCAAGACCCGTTACCTTTAAGTTCAGATGGCAGGGCAACCGATCAAATTTGGCACCGACGGCTGGCGAGGCATAACCGCGGACGACTTCACCTTCGACAACGTGCGGCGCGTGGCTCAGGGGACGGCCCAGTACATGAAGACGCGATCCAACGATCCGCTCGCGATCGTCGGCTACGACTGCAGGTTCGCGTCAGAGGATTTCGCCTACGCGGTGTCCGAGATATTCGCGAGCAATGGCATCAAGAGCCTGGTCTTCGACCGTCCGTCACCAACCCAGGTCGCTTCGTGGACGGTGATCGATCGTAAAGCGACCGGCGCGGCCGTCATCACTGCGAGCCACAACCCGTACCAATTCAACGGCTACAAGTACAAGACGGAGACCGGAAGCGCGGTGCCGTCGGAGGTCATCGCCGAGCTGGAACGCAACATCAACGCGCTCGACCACGTCGCGCCGCCTGACCACAACGTGTCACATGGCCTGGTGTCTTCATACGATCCTCGCCAGCCGTACTACGCGCAGATCGCGCGCATGGTCGACCTCGACGCGATCAAGGACGCCGGGCTGCGCATCGTGCACGAGTGCATGTACGGATCCGGTTACGGATACATCTCGGAGATGGTCGGCGGAGGACGGACCCTCGTGACTGAGCTGCACAACCAGCGCAACCCGCTGTTCGGCGGGATCAATCCAGAACCGATCCCGCCCAACATCGATTCGACGATCTCCTTCATGAAGGTCGGCGGCCAGGACCTCTGCATCTGCACCGACGGCGACGCGGACCGGGTCGGCATCATCGACGAGACGGGCCGCTTCATCAACCAGCTCCAGGTCTTCGCCATGCTGATGCTGTACCTCTTCGAGACCCGCGGCCAGCGCGGTCCCGTGGTCAAGACGGTGAACATGACCGCGATGGTCGACAAGCTCGGCGCGGAGTTCGGTGAACGCGTGTACGAGGTGCCCGTCGGCTTCAAGAACATCGCGCCCAAGATGATGGAGACGAATGCTTTGCTGGGGGGCGAGGAGTCGGGCGGCTTCGCCGTCCGCGGGCACATCCCCGAGCGCGACGGGATCCTGATCGGGCTGCTTTTCGCCGACATGATCGTGAAGTCGGGCAAGCCCGTCTCCCAGATCCTGACCGGGCTGGAGGAGCGCGTCGGTCCGCACGCCTACGCGCGGCACGACATCCATCTCGTACGCGAGACATACGAGACCGACCGCAAGCGCATCCTGGAGACCCTCGAGAAGAACGAGCCGAATGAGATCGCCGGCGTGGCGGTGCAGCGCGTCCGCGCGGACGACGGCTTCAAGTTCTACCTCGCCGACGGGAGCTGGGTTCTCCTTCGAGCAAGCGGCACCGAGGCGCTGATCCGGATCTACTCCGAAGCGGCTGACCAAGAGGCCGTCGAGGCCCGCCTCCGCGCACTTGAAGACATAGTCGGCATAAGGCAGCATGCGGCCCCTCCGGCGCTGCGCGCCACCTCCCCATAAATGGGGAGGAGCCCTGAGTTCGGAAGGATCGAGAACACCAAGATCGAGAAACCCTGGGGCTACGAGCTGCGGTGGGCGATCACCGATCGCTACGCGGCCAAAGTCCTGCACATCAACAAGGGCGAGGCGCTGTCACTCCAGTACCACGAGCGCAAGGACGAATACCAGTACGTGATCAAGGGCACCATCGACATCGAGGTGGGGAGGCCTGGGGGAGACCTCAGCTCCCGGCGCATGACCGCCGGCGACACCCTTCACATCGCGCCGGGCACGCGCCACCGCCTGACCGCGGTCGAAGACAGCGACATCTTCGAGGTCTCGACGCCCGAGATCGATGACGTCGTGCGCTTGGAAGATCGGTACGGGCGCGTCTAGAATTCCGTTTCCTAGATGAAACTCCCGCCAGTGCTGGTGGAAAAGGTCGTCCCGACCGATTCCGCGGAGAAGGCAGAACGCGACCGAAGCTTCCTCATCTTCGTCGGCATCGTGCTGGTCGCGATCGCCCTCGGGTTCAAGTCGGAGCTGCTCAGCCCGGGTCAGGTTTGGGCCCTCGCGCTGGGCATGGTGGTCATCGCCGCACCCGCCCTGCTGGGCTACCTGCGAGGCACCGACGAGTTTCCGCGGATCGAGCACTACATCCCGGTGGCGCTGGGCGCAATCACGCTGGCCGGCCTTTCACTGTTTCCCGACGTGCAGCTCTGGAAGTACATCGGTTTGAGCGTGCTGTTCGGGGCGGGATTTGTAATCGCGGGCCGGCTGGACTACCTGAGGTTGCGCGACCAGGAGAAGCGCGGACACATCGTGCTGCAGGAGCTGATCCTCGTTGTCGTCGTCTTCGGCGCATTCCTTGTGGTCGTCACGCTGCACTTCAACCCGATCCTCCAGCTGCTGTGGATCTTCACCATCAGCTTCCTCGCGTCGTACCGCAGCTTTCGGGTCAACGGGTCGGTGATCGCGCCTCGGCGCGCATTCATCTTTGCGCTCTTCGTCGGACAGGTGGTCACGTTCCTGGCCTGGGCGATCACGGCGCTGCAGCTCTACCTCATCGTGTACGAAGGGACGTTTGCGGTGATGCTGCTTTTCGCCTGGTACATCAACCGGGGCCTGGTCCGGCACACCGTGGAAGACAGCTTCACGAGAAACGTGGTCCTCGAGTACGGCGCCTTCGCGATCGTGCTGATCTACCTGTTCGTGGCGAGCTACCAACCGAGCCGGTAACTACATGCCTAGATAGGCTTTCTGAACTTCTTCCGAAGCTAGCAGCTCCCGGCCCGTTCCTGACTGGACGACGACGCCTGTTTCCAGCACGTAGGCACTGTTCGCCACCTCGAGCGCCTTGTGCGCGTTCTGCTCGACCAGCAGCACGGTCGTGCCCTGGGCGTTGATCTCCCGGACGATGCTGAAGATGGTCTCGATCAGGATCGGCGCGAGGCCGAGGGAGGGTTCGTCGAGCATCATGAGTTTCGGTTTCGCCATCAACGCCCGCCCCATCGCGAGCATCTGCTGCTCGCCGCCGGAAAGAGTGCCCGCGATCTGCGTCCGGCGCTCCTGCAGGCGCGGGAAGAGCGCGAAGACCCGATCCATGTCAGAGGCGATTCCGCCTTTGTCGTTCCGCGTGTAAGCGCCCATGACGAGGTTGTCGAGCACGGTCATGCGAGGAAAGAGGCGCCGCCCCTCGGGAGACTGGCAGATCCCCAGCTCGACGATCTTCGACGGCCGTGTGTGCGTGATCTCGCGGCCGTCAAATGAGATGGTCCCGTTGCCGGGGTGCATGAGCCCCGAGATGGTCCGCAGCGTCGTCGTCTTGCCCGCGCCGTTGGATCCGATCAGCGCCACGACCTCGCCTTTCTCGACCTTGATCGAGACTTTGCGCAGGGCCTGGATGCGGCCGTAGAAGGCGTCGACGCCGTTGAGCTCGAGGAGTGCCACCGCTACGCCGACTTGCCGAGGTACGCTTCGATGACTCGGACGTCCTTGCGTACCTCGTCCGGCGGGCCCTCGGCGATCTTCTCGCCGTGGTCGAGCACGACGATCCTCTCCGAGATCCCCATCACCACCTTCATGTCGTGCTCGATCAAGAAAACGGTGATGCCTCGGGTCAGGATCTTTTTCACCAGCTGCATCAGCTCGACCTTCTCCTGCGGCGTGAAGCCGGCTGCGGGCTCATCGAGCAGCAGCAGCTTGGGCTCGGTCGCGAGCGCTCGCGCGATCTCCAGCCGCCGCTGCTGACCGTAGGCAAGGTTGCGCGCGTACTGATTCGCGTGTTTGGCGATGCCTACGAAACGCAGGAATTCCATCGCTTCCTCGGTGACGCGTTCCTCTTCTCTTCGCTCCCGGGGCAGCTTCAAGAGCGACTCAAACACTGTCGCTTTCATGCGGACATGGCGCCCGACCCGGACGTTGTCGAGGCACGTCATGTAGTCGAAGAGCCGGATGTTCTGAAAAGTCCGCGCGATTCCCCAACGCGCAACCTGGTGAGGCTTGAAGCCTGTGATATCGCGACCGTCGAACACGACGCGTCCGCTCGTCGGCTGGAAGAGACCAGTCACGTTGTTGAACAGAGTGGTCTTGCCGGCGCCGTTGGGGCCGATCAGCGCGAACACCTCGCCCCGCTTGATGTTGAGACTCACGTTGTCCACCGCGACGAGACCGCCGAAGCGCTTGGTCAGGTCGGTCAGCTCGAGGATGTTGTCGTCCGGCGCAGGCTGCTGGCTCATGTTGCGTGCTCCATTTCCACCGCGGCTTCTTCTTCCTGCACCGCCGCGTGCTTGAGCTCCTGCTCGCGAATCCGGCTCGGCAGCAGGCCCTGGGGGCGCAACAGCATCATCGCAACCAGGATGGCGCCGTAGATGATGTAGTTGAGGTGCTGGGTCGCGTCCGCCAGACTGCGCGTGGTTTCAGAGCTGAGTCCGATGCTGTTGGCGATGTTCTTGGCATTCTCCGGCAGGCCTGGAATCAGGTAGAAGACGACGTAGTAGAGGACAAGCGCCCCGACGATGACGCCGCTGATGTTGCCCATGCCCCCGAGCACGACCATCACGAGGACGGTGATCGAGACGATGAACAGGAACGAGTCGGGGCTCACAAGGCTGACGTCCGCGGCGTAGTACGCTCCCGCAAAACCGCTGAACGAGGCACCAATACCGAAGGCGAGCAGCTTGGTGGTCACGGTGTTGATGCCCATGGCCGCCGCGGCGACCTCGTCTTCCCGGATCGCCATCCACGCCCGCCCCAGCCGCGAGCGGTAGAGATTGCTGACGAGGATGACAGCGGCCGCGATCAGGATGCAGATCAGCACATAAAAGGCGACCGGATCACCGCCGAAGTTGAAGTTCCTCACGATTTGAATCGGGCCGTCGCCAGACCAGGGACCCTGGATCCAGGCAGGGAGCACTGGCTGGTCGATGATGCCGACGGCGTTGATGCCACCCGTCCACTGGTCGAAGTTGTAAAAGAGCTGGGGCACGATCTCGCCAAACCCGAGGGTGACGATGGCGAGGTAGTCGCCCCGCAGGCGCAGCGTCGGAAAGCCCAGGATTGCGCCGGCAGCCCCGGCGACGAACATGGCGACGAAGAGCATCAGCCAGAAGGGCAGGTGGACCGCGTGGTGGGCCGGCGATGACGCCAGTTGAGGAGAGGCCAACAACGCATACGTGTACGCACCGATCGCAAAGAAGGCGGCGTATCCGAGGTCGAGGAGGCCTGCGAAGCCGACCACCACGTTCAGCCCGATCGCGAGGAGGACGAAGTATCCGGCGCGCGTCGCCTGCGACACCAAAGCGGTGCCGTCCGTGGCGTAGATCGTCACCATTGGGAAGACGAGCGCGACGATGATCAAAATGCCGTAGACCGCCTGCTCGCGGTCGCGGATTCTTTCTCGCAGCCGCAACCGAGAGACTAACGAGCCCCGCGCGGCGGCTCCCCTGGGCGCGCTCACTTCTCAGGCACCCGCATGCCGAGCAGGCCGGTGGGCCTGAACACGAGGACGCCGATCAGGATGCCGAAGACCACGACCTGCGTCCACTTGGACCCGATGTAAGAGTCGCTGAACGCGGCGATCAACCCGATGATCAGCCCGCCAAGCGCTGCGCCCGGGATGTTGCCGATGCCGCCGAACACCGCGGCCGTGAACGCGATGAGCCCGCTGCGGAAACCCAGCTGGTAGTAGACGGTGTTGTAGTAGAGACCCCAGATCATGCCTCCGGCCCCGGCGAGGAGCGCGCCGATGAAGAAGGTGGCCGCGATGGTGCGGTTGATGTCGATCCCCATCAGCTGCGCGGCGTCACGGTCCTGCGCCGTGGCACGCATCGCCTTGCCGAGCTTGGTGCGGTTGATGAATATCGCCAGCAGCGCGACCAGGATCGCCGCCACCACCACCACGAAGACGTCCTTGAAGCCGAAGAAGACGCCTGCGATGGTGGTCGCGGCCTTAGGAAGGATGTCGGGGAAGTGCACCGTCGCGGGGCCGTGCCACAAGAACATCACGCCTTCCAGGAAGAAGGACATGCCGATGGCGGTGATCAGCGGAGCCAGGCGAGGCGCATTGCGAAGTGGGCGATAGGCGACACGCTCGATGGCGACGTTGATGCCGCCCATGATGAGCATCACGGCCGGGAACACAAGCAGCAGGGCGATGAGATTCACGGTTGTGAACCCGCCCTCGGAGATGGCGAAAAAGCCGAGGATCGCCGAGCCGACGTACGCGCCCAGCGTGAACACGTCGCCATGGGCGAAGTTGATCAGCTCGATGATCCCGTAGACCATCGTGTATCCCAACGCTACGAGGGCGTAGATCGAGCCTTGGGTGAGACCGAAGATGAAGATCTGCACGAACTCGGTGGGGTGGATCGCCGCCTGTGCTGCAAGCAGGACCACCGCGGTGGCGCAGAGGACATAGAAGCCGAAGTCGGGCAGGCTCATGCCACCCACCCGAGACGCCCGGAACCTTTTCAGGGCGGAAGCGCCGCTCCCGACCACGCCCGCGTCCAGGTGCTCCCCTCCTTAGTGGTCAAAGGGCGAGGAGGCCGAAGGCGGCCTCCTCGCTGGATTTGGGCTACAGAGTACTAGGCGGGCTTGGCGAAGTCGAATTGCGTCTTCCAGACGAAGCACGCGTTCTTGGTCTTCGATCCGCACACACCGGTGGAGTCCTTGATGGCCTGGTCGCTCAGACTGCCGTTGACGACGTAAATCGACACGATCTTGAGGCTCGTGTCGCCCTTCTCGTCGAAGTCGTAAGTGCCGATCACGCCTTTGAAGCCCTTGGTCTTGGCCATCTCGGCCCGGACCTGCTCCCGGCTCGGCATCCCGTTGGCGTTCTTGATCGCGCGCCCGATGGCGGCCATCAGGGCGTTGGCGGCGTCGTAAGCCTGCATGGTGTAACCGCCGAAGTCGTTGGCGCCTGTGAAGGACTTGCGGAAGTCCGCGATCGACTGCTTGGCGCCGTCGACCTGGGTGGCGTCCGCGCCGGCCGAGGTCGCGTAGATGTTGGGCTCGTTGCCCGAGGCCTGGTCGATGCAGTCCGTGGTCTCGATACCGTCACCGCCCCCGAACGGGACGTCCCAGCCGATGTCCTTCATCTGCTTGCGCGGGATGCAGATGTTCTGGTCATCGGTACCGCCGACGTAGACGCCCAGCGCGCCCGCGTTCTTGAAGCCGAGCAGGATCGACTTGAAGTCGCTGGTCTGCTCCTTCTTGTATTCCGAGTGCTTGGCGACGGTGCCGCCCAGCTTCTTGAACTCCGCCTCGAACGACCCGGCGATGCCGACGCCGAACACCGTGCTGTCGTCCAGGATGCCGACGTTCTTGATGCTGAGCTGCTTGTACATGTAGTCAGCCATCGCGGGTCCCTGGTAGTCGTCAGTGGTGACGACGCGCCAGTAGTTGTTCTGGTTGCCCGCCCGCAGGTCCTGCGGGTGATAGGTGCAGCCCGCGATGTCCTTGGTCAGACACGGGTTGGTGTTGGCCGGGCTGATCATCACGAAGTGCTGCGGCGCGGCGATCGGGATCTCCGCCTTTGCGACACCGGAGTTGTACGGCCCGATCATGCCGAGGAAGGCCTTTTCGTCCAGCATCTTGCGGACGTTGTCGACGCCGGCGTCCGCGTTGTACGCGCCCTGCCGACAGTCGTCGAAGCTCTGGTACGCGATCGTGTAACCCTCGACGCCTCCGGCGGCGTTCTTCTGGTTGACCGCGAACTGAACGCCGTTGGCCGTCGCCTGGCCGCCGATCGTACAGACGGGGAGGTCTGAGCCGATCTTGATCGTGCCCTTGGATCCCCCGCCGCCAGTGCTGCCGCCGCACGCGACCGCGACGAGCACCGCCGTTGTGAGGACTATCAGTCCCCTAGCTCGAACCATATGGTTCCCCCTTGTGCTTGCTGGGAGGGCAATGCGCAAACCACACCAAACGCCTCCCATCACTTGCCGCCCTCTTCCCAACTCGAGTCGGGGCGAGAGTGCGCCGGCGGCGAGTGCGGCCACATGGGATGGCCGAACTACTACTCCGAGCACACTATCGACTTGCAGGGCCCCCCAAGTCAAGTCGAAGTTAAGGCGGGCGTCAGCTGCCGGTCGACATCAATAAGGAAGACGGGTGCTGTAGTCAACCGTGTCGACCTGCTTCCAGGGTGCCCGGGGGTCGGCGCCGACCGCCTCGTACACGGTGACGATGCGGTTGGTGGTGTCCCCGCCGGCGTCAAAACCCAGGTTTCCGGTCGTCCCCGCGAGCCCTGAGATCTGGGCCAGCTCGGCGGTGACCTTCGCCCTGGCGGGCAGGTGGCCACCCGCGTTCCGAATGGCGCGGTCGATCGCGGTGTAGAGGACCGCGGTCGCGTCATAGGCGACCATCGTGTACGGCCCGAAGCCAGACGAGCTACCGAACGCGGCCTTGAAGTCGTGGATGGTGCCTGCAGCACCCTGTCGAGACGCCGCATCGACGATGGGCACCGTCGCGTAGATGCCTGGGGTGTTCTGGCCTGCCGAGGAAATGCAGGTCGGGTCCTGCGCGATGCCGTCGCCTCCCAGGAACGGCGTCCCCTCGCCAGGTGGAAAGACCGACTTCATTGCGGCGCGGATGCCGCACCCGTTACGGGTCCCCCCTCCGTAATAGATCGCCTGCGCGCCGGCGCCCTTCATGCTCTTCAGAAAGTCGTTCACATCCCCCTTGCCGGGTTCCAGGTCGAGATGGCCGACCACCGACCCGCCCAGGTTGGCCAGGCGGCCGCTGAATGAGTCCACCAGCCCCTCGCCATAGGCCTCGTGGTCGGAAATGACCCCGGCGCGATGGACGTGGAGCTTGAGATACGCGTAGTCGGCTGCCGCCGACCCCTGGAGCTCATCGGTCGTGGTGAGCCTGAAGAAGTTGTTGGTGTGGGCTGGTCGGAGCTCTGAACCCGCCGGAAGTCCGGCCTGTTGGCACGTGATCGGAGCCCTGGCCGGGTTGAGCAAGGCAGGGATGAAGACATCCCTTGTCAGGCATGGATTGCTGGTGGCGGGGCTGACCATCGCCAGGCCGGCCGCGTTGGCGATCGGAATCTCCTTGCGCGCAACCCCCGCGTCGAAGGGGCCGATCATGGCCACCACGCTCGTATCGGCGATGAGCTTCTCCACGTTCGAGGCGCCGCGGCTCGAGTTCGGAAGACCGTCCCGCGCGTCGTCCGACGTGACCAGGGCGACGTCAAAGCCGCCCAGCACGGGATGGGTCTGGACGAAAAACCGGATGCCGTTCAACGCAGGCACGGCGGCGCGGGCCTCGTGCCCGCTGAGGGGTAGGTCGACCCCGATCCGCAGCGAGGGGCGCGCCGGAGAAGTTGGTGCGGAGGCGCCGCAGGCGGCGCAAGCCAGCAGGAGGGCGGTCACCGCCAGCGCACCCCAACGTCGCATTTGGCGAAGAGGATGACATTCACTTCGCGCTTTCGGCAGTCCGTATACTCAGCATTCCTCTCTGCCCTTCAGCCCTGCCATAGGAGCGCGCCTTGTGAAAGCCGACACCAGCGAACACCTCAAACCACGCTCGCAGTACGGCGAGGACGCGGTGCAGCTTGCCATCGCCGGCAAGTGGGACGAGGCGGTCAAGCTGAATCGCTTCATCATCGAAAGCTTCGGTGCTGACGAGGAGACGCAGAACCGCCTCGGCAAGGCGCTTTCTGAGCTCGGCAAGTTGAAGGAGGCGAAGGCCTCCTACGAGGCGGCGTTGAAGCTCAATCCGATGAACTCGATCGCCAAGAAGAACGCTGCCCGCATCAACGCGCTGCTCCATCAGAAGGAAGGGCTCAAGGTCGGCGGGACAAGGGTCGATCTCAACCTCTTTGTCGAGGAGATGGGGAAGACCGTGATCACGACGTTGGATTCGCCGCCCAACACCGACATCTGCTCCAAGGTCGCGGCGGGCGATGTCGCCGAGCTGAAGGTCGAAGGTGACGGGGTCGGTGTCGAGACATCGCGCGGCGTGCGCCTTGGCTTGCTCGAGGCGAAGCTTGCCCGCCGCCTGATCAAGTTCATGCGCGGCGGCAACCGCTACCAGGCCGGCGTGACCTCGTGCGACGGCAACACTGTGAAGTTGATCGTCCGCGAGACCTATCAAGACCCCCACTTTGCGGGCAAGCCGAGCTTCCCGATGCGTCGCAAGCGCGAGGTCGAGTTCCGGCCTTACGCCAAGGAGAGCCTGCTGGCGCGTGACGTGAAGACCTTCACCGAAGACGAAGAAGAGGAAGAGACGCTGGTCGAGGCTCCGGCGAGCGATGATCTGGAAGAGGGCATGCACGCGGTCGAGGAAGAGGGCGAAGCGCTCGATTTCTCGGAAGACGCGGACGCCGACGGCGAGGACGAGGATGAAGACGAAAGCTGACATTCAAGTGGCCGCGGCCCGGAGGTTTCTTCACCTCCGCTAGTTCATCGCCGGCGCCGCAGCTCGGTGGCGTGCCCGGCTTTCGCGATCTGCTCCCGCTTGAGGCGGAGATCCTGCGCGAGGCACA
>Ga0209577_10003704_pt1 | contig 14410 bp, 13 predicted proteins | sample GraSoiAngelo_109_FD_185874 | JGI IMG/M metagenome (GOLD analysis project Ga0209577, IMG submission 185874) | Grasslands soil microbial communities from the Angelo Coastal Reserve, California, USA - 14_0903_12_20cm (SPAdes) (version 2) | ecosystem: Environmental > Terrestrial > Soil > Grasslands...
TCGATCTGTCGAGTGGGCTGCGGAGTGGAAGGTTCCGCCCCGCACAGTCTGGGTCAAGACTGGTTGTCGTATCAGGCCATCTTTTTCCTTCATCTCCCTGCGGAGGCGCTCCAATTCGGATTCCTGCATCGGGCGTACGATGAAGCCACTTTCTGTTGGCCTACCACAGTTGGGGCAAAACTCTGTGATATCAGAGAACTGAAGACTACAATACAGACAATCTTTGGCCATGGGTGTTCTCCTCAACTTTCTTTTGCTATCGGTTAGTATCTTGGGATGTTCCCCATCCCTCTCTTGCTATCCGACTTCCGTCTCACTTGGGCATGTTCCCTCTGAGAGGATAGAATATACATCTCACTGTTCCATCACAGTAACGTGGTGTACTTTCACAACGACATCACACTTTCTCTTCGCTATCTCGTTGAGCGCGTAACAGACAGGGCTGTTTGAAAGCGTTCTTGTGAGATGTGTGCCCACAAAGATAGGGCTGCGTTTCGATGGACTCCTTCAACGACCCTTGACTGAAGAGCGCTAAATGCAATGTGGGCGATACCTACATAGATGCTATTTGGCTTCACCAGCCAGGTTTGATAGAACCTGGCTGGTGCAGAGGAGGCAGTGGTAGATGTTTGTGAACGAAATGTGACGTTTTGAACGAGCAATGTGATCTTTTCTAGAGGTTTGAGAGCTATGGTTGAACAAGAGGTAGTTTTTATTCTCGAAAGGAGCAAACAAATGGCAGAAATTATGACAGCTGTAGCAAAACTAGAAATGGGTATGCGTTTTGAAGGTGAGGCCAGTTCTGGGCACAGCGTGTTACTCGACGCGTCTGAAAACGACGGTGGACAGAACGCGGGCTTTCGTCCGATGGAACTGTTACTGGTAGGGCTGGCCGGCTGCACGGGGATGGATGTGATCTCCATTTTGCGCAAGAAACGCCAGGATGTGACCGGCTACCAGGTCCTTGTGCAAGGCCGACGTGCCGAAAATCATCCGATGGTCTTCGAAGATATCACTGTCGAACACATCATTACAGGGCGTCATCTCGATCACGAAGCGGTAAGGCGAGCGATTGAACTCTCTGAGACCCGCTACTGCGGTGCTGGCGCAATGCTTGGGAAGGTGGCCCAGCTGAGGCACATGTTCTGCATTGTTGAAGTGGAGATGCCAGTGGCTTGTCCCTGAGGTGTCAGAGCGCAGAGAGATAGCTTCTCGATACATTGTTGGGCGCGATTTATCGGGCCCCTACGTGGCGAAGACCTGGGCCTCCAGGAAGATGAGGGAGATACAAGATGCTCCAGATAAAATCTGAACAGATAATGACTGCTCCTGATTCCTCACCCGTTTCAGCGGGGGAGGCAACCGCAAGCGTTTCTATTACTGAGATCAGGCAGGATCACGTTTTGAGTTAAAGGCACCTGTGCGGCACTTAAATGGGTCAACCCAGGTAGATTGGCGAGCGAGCCTGAGCAAACATCCCGCTCCTCGCGCGCAATCTTGACTTTCAGCCATGTATGGGAGTGATGCCTCCCGGCCACGGCATACCATCGACGGTCTTGGCGGAAATGCGCAGCGCAGGGCAAACACGGGCCTCGTTTCAATGCCCATGGGTGGCGATAGCTGTCAAACCGATCGCAGAAGCACTCGCTACCGGGGATATCGTCTAGCGTGAGATGATGAGCCACATCAGGGCTCAAATGGGGAACAGGCGCGAGTCAGGGTCAGGCGCCATCCCAAGGGGCAGACCAACGCAACCCTTTCTTGTCAATCAGAAACCGGACAAAATGGCGAATGATCGCTTTCACCCGCGTACGGTGGGAGAGACTGAAGCCTTCATGCTCTAAGTGCGTCAGGTACCACTCGACTACCGACTTCGTTAATTGCGATGGCTGGAACTGCCCTGCGTTACTAGGAAGCTGAGCAACCCATCCCATCAAGTGATGCACCGTGCGTAGATAGGCCTGCTTCGTTCCCTGGGCTTTTCCCGCGAGAGACTGCTCGTACTCATCTAACAGGGCACCAACCTTGTCGTTGCCCTCATCTTGTGGTGATAAGGGACAATTACCCGCCACTAGAGAGATCAGCGTAGAGATCCCTAGCAGTCGGCCCTAATTCGCTCACAATGATAAACATCATGCCTCTGTCCAATCACAAGATGAGTGAGCCTGTATACAGACAGCGCTCCGATTTCCTGGGCCCTGGTGGACTCATCTACTTTGCTCCAGGGAGCAGTCAGCAGCCACGAGATGCACTGCCAGTCCCAGGAGTTTTTTTGCCCAAAGACTCATTTGTCTCCTGCTGATTGCCCAGAAGTCTGCAATGTGATCGTCCTGTGAGCATCGAGCTGCCTTGTGTGACCGCAATGTGAGGTCAATATGCGATACTGCCCTTTGGAAGAGAGAAATACTCCCCCCAGCAGAAGGTGTTCGGAATGGGAACTCCATTGCGCTAGAAAAAGAAACAATCCTATGAAATATATAAGTGTACGTATTGCGCGCGCCGTTTTGGCACTTGTGCTCATCGGGCATGCCCTGATCCATCTCGGGATCATCCGAGGCGGGATGCAGGGACCCGATGGGCGAACGGGGTGGTCGGGTGCATCCTGGCTGCTGGATCACGTCCTGAGTACCCCCGTCATCTGGACTATTGCTGTGGTACTGGTGGCAGGAACGATCCTGTTCTTCGTCGCAGGTGGGCTGGGATTAGTGGGCATCCCCCTCCTAAAAAGGCAGTGGAAAGCGGCGACCATCGTCGCCTGCAGCCTCTCGCTCCTGCTCTTCGCCGTCACCTGGACGGGGCTTTTGCCTCATCCCACCGATGCAGTCTTCGGGCCTGTGATTAGCGGTGTCGTACTTGTCGGCCTGCTCATCGACCTGCTCCTGGAGCACACAGTCCTTAGGCTCAAGCCGAAGCTTGTGGAACATAGGGGGCTTATCGCTCATGCAGACAGGTGAGCAAAGCAGGCGCGAGAGGGAGCAGAAAGGAAGCAAAGAGCGATGAACAGAACGATACAGCATGAAGCGCTTGCCCTGTTGCAGCAGAGCGAGCAGGCACAACCCATGCTCATTACAGACGTCGGCTTGACTGGACTGCCAGAAGTCGTACAGCGGTATCTCCGCTATGCAGGAGTAGTGGGCGAGGAACCCATCCGCACCGTTCGCCTCACACAACAAGGGGTGATGAGACAACAACCGGGTAAGAAGTGGATACCGCTGGTCGCGGAACAATACTTCACGACGAAGCCTCCGGCGTTCCTCTGGCACTGCACGATGCGGCCTATTCCTCCCGTCTGGATCACGGCCACAGATCAGTTCTTTCAGGGTCACGGCTCCATGCGCATCAAACTCTGGTCTTTCATCCCCTTGGGGAATGAGCATGGCCCACACATGGACCAGGGCGAGTTGCAGCGTTACCTGGGTGAAATGATCTGGTTCCCGACGGCCTGGCTCTCTGACGCCATCGCATGGCAAGCCCTCGATGCCCACTCGGTCAAGGCCACCATGCGCGAATCTGGTGTCACGGCTTCAATGGTGCTGCATGTGAATGAGCAAGGTCAGCTGACCCACCTGACGGCGGACCGCTATAGGGGCCAACATGGGCAGCTCACACCCTGGTCGGTTCAGGTACAGGAGTATCAGGAGGTAAGTGGGATGCGCATCCCGACCAGCATTGAGGTCACGTGGCATCTCGCCTCTGGAGATTTCACCTGGTTTCGTGTCAAGCTCAACGAGATCGAGTACAACCAATCGGGAAAGGTGACGAGGTGGTGAGGCACGCACTAACCAGAACGCGCTCACACCAGGTCGCTGTATGGGAGGAAAACATGAGAATCTCGAAGACGTCTCTTTGGTTATCAGTGATCGATGCTCTCCTGGTGCTTCTCGCGAGTGCTTCAGGCATCTTTCTCACGAATACCTACGCCAGGGAAACCACCTCCTGGGCTGTCCAGGGGATTGGCCAGGACATCGTCAATCTTGTCGCGGTCGTGGTGCTGTTCATTGCAGCCTATTTTGTCAACAAAGGATCAGTCAAGGCATTCTTGGTATGGAGCGGGGTGCTGCTCTATCTGATATATGCGTACGTCATCTATGCGTTTGATATCCACTTTAACAGCCTGTTTTTGGTGTATGTGGCGATTCTGGGCTTGTCTTTTTATGCGCTTGTTGGTAGCGTGATACGCCTGCATCTGGACCAACTCCAAGCTTATTTTGCTGCTAATACCAAAGCGAGACCGGTGAGTGTGTTCTTACTGGTGTTGGGCATTGTGTTTTACCTGCTCTGGTTAAGCGAGGAGATACCGGCCCTATTGACAGGGAAGATTCCGCCAAGTGTGAGGGAAAACGGCTTGTTGACCAATCCTGTGCATGTCTTGGATTTAGGACTGCTGCTACCTGGTATGATCATCACAGGAGTGCTGCTGTGGAGAAGAAAGCTCTTGGGCTACCTCTTGGCGATTCCTCTGCTCGTGTTTAACATCCTCACGGGAACTGCGATACTGGTCATCTTTCTTGTCATGGGTATAAAAGAAATGCCGACGAGCGTTGGTGTAGAGGCGTTTATTGCGATCATTATCGTGGTAAGCCTTGTCCTGAGCGTGCTCTATTTACGAGAAGTGAACGAACAGAGGAGAGAAGGTCTTCTCAATGAAAGGAAGGAACAAACATGACGGTACTCGTCGCTTACGCAAGCAAACATGGATCGACCCAGGGAATCGCCCAGCGCATTGCCGAGCAGCTCCGGCAGCTGGGGATCCAAGCCGAGGCTCGCCCGCTGGACGAAGTCTCGAACCCCGGCAGCTACGAGGCCCTCGTGATCGGCAGCGCTATCTACTACGGGTCCTGGATGAAGGAGGCCACGGAGTGGGTGTATCGTAACCAGGCCGTCTTAGCCCGGCGCCCGGTGTGGCTATTCAGCGTCGGCCCGCTCGGCACCGAAGTCAAGGATGCCGAGCAGCAACCCAAGGAGATGGCGGAGTTCCAGCAGGCCATCAGGCCCCGGGAACAGCGGGTCTTTTTCGGAGCACTCGACCACCAGAGACTGTCTTTCGCTGAAAGGATGGTGGTAAAGGCGGTTCGGGCTCCCGAAGGCGACTTCCGCGACTGGGAAGCCATAGATGCCTGGGCAGCAAACATCGCCCGGAACCTGGGATGAGTCGCAGGGGGTCCGAGCTACAGAGCAAAACAAAGGAGGAACCTGCAATGGGAAAAAAGGTAAATATAGGATTTGCGGTTCTGGGAGCCGTTTCATTAGGAGGGTACCTGCGCTTCATCCGTCCCTGGCAACTGCGGTGGGGAGCCACCGACGAAGAGGTGGCCCGTGCCATGCCCGGCGACGATGTGGTGAAGCATCCCACATTTAATGCCACACGAGCCGTGATCATCCAGGCGCGGCCAGAGGAGATCTGGCCCTGGCTGGTGCAGATTGGCGTCACACGAGCTGGCTGGTACAGCTACGATTGGCTGGATAATCTTGGCAAGCCCAGTGCCCAGCGCATCCTCCCCCAATTCCAGCAGGTGGCAGTCGGCGACGTGGTACCGCTCAGTCCAGATGGAAAACAGGGCATGCGGGTCAAGGCCTTTGAACCTAACCAGTGGATGCTCTGGTGGGACAACAAAGGTGAGTCCACCTGGTACTGGGGGCTTTACCCGCAGGATGACAGCCAGACACGCCTGATTACGCGCGTGCGCCTGCACTACCGCTGGCTCTCGCCTTCGATCCTGTTTAGCCTGCTCGTGGAGTTCACCGACATCGCGATGATGCGCAAGTGCATGCTGGGCATCAAGCAGCGGGCAGAGCGTGCGAGCAGCCAGACCCCTGAACCCATCGGAGCAACAGGACACCGTCAGCCTCGAGCGGACGAGCCCGTTATCCAGGGCACAAAGGCGCGAGATCAAATGGCTACGTCTCCATCTCCACCGAAAGGTTCATCCGCCAAGATTTATCACCGGATGCCACACATGTTTCATGTCTTCACCCGTGCGGCACGGCCGATCCGCACCGTGGCCAGGGCTGCGATCTTCTTCCTCAAAGTCTTTCCGATGCTGCCATCCCGACCGGTTGATTGGGTGACGAAGCCACCGGTGATGGAGAAGGTGAGATATCCGACGCGTTGTGGCCAGGCCGTAGGCGATCTCTATCGGCCGAGGGCCTGCGGTCCACACCCTGGCATCGTGGTGTGTCTCGGTGTCGTTCCTTTCGGCGTCGATCATCCGCAGGTCGCGACCCTGGGGAAAGCGTTAGCGCGTTCAGGCTTCGCCGCTCTGCTCTACTGGTCGCCCGCGATGCGGGACTTCCGCCTTGATCCTGAGGACAGCGAGAATATCGCGCTGGCATATCGCTGGTTCATTGAGCAACCGTCTGTTGACCCTGCGAGAAGCGGCCTGCTCGGCACATGTGTAGGAGGCGCCTTCGCCCTGATGGCGGCTGCCAGTCCCCTTATTCGAGACCGCGTCGGCTTCATTGGCGCCTACGCTCCCTATTCCTCTATGTGGACGTTCGCGCGGGACATCGCCACTGCTACGCGCTCCTGCGGCGACGTGCGTGAGCCGTGGCGGGTCGATCCGCTGACCCGCAAGGTCTTCGTCCATTCCTTGACTGCTGTGCTGGAACCAGGCGAAGCAGAACGGTTGCGAAGCGCATTCGCCACTGAGAGTGGACATCTCGACGGTCGCGGCCTATCAACGGATGGCCGAGCAGTGTATGCACTGCTCACCGCGCCCGACGAAGACGAGGCGGAGACCGCGCTGCATCGCTTGCCTCCCATCATGCAAGAGAGGCTCGCCGCTCTGTCTCCGATGAATTACCTGAAGGATATTCATGCCCCGCTCATCGTCCTGTTGCACGATCGCGGTGATCAGGTGGTCCCCGTTGGCGAGTCGAGGCGCCTGCGCTCCGCTCTCGCCGGACATGCCGGGGTGCATTACACCGAGATGCTGTTCCAGCATCTGGATCCGGTCAAAGGGAAGCTGCCACTGTTTCGCCTGGTTCGGGAGCTCGGCAAGTTCTTTCTCGCCGTGTACCCACTGTTCCGGCAAGCGGTGGCTTCGTGATGGAAGTGCGCTCGACTCACACCGTCACAGGTGTCTGGATCCTCGATGAAGAGGCCTTACAATGCGTGAAGCTGACAAAGTTGGTAGGCTCGTGCCCAGGTCGCGCCCGGTTACGATCGTGTGCAGCTCGGGGTGAGACGGCAAGCTGGCACGAGTGCTGAAATGCCTCAAGAGCTTGGCCACACCCATCTTCTGCCCGGATGTACTCGCCTCATGTTGCTGAAAGAGGATGAACCTGGCATATTGCCCATAGTCGTTCCTAACTTGCTTGCGACTTGCTGAATTCCGACCCTTTTCAATGCCGTGCTGTACTCAGGTCACCTTGTTGCCGGACGCGTCAGATGCGACCTGGGTTGCGCGCGTTGACCTGGCGCCGGGACCGACCGTGATCCCGGACCTCTACCCCATGATCCCGAACCGACGCACCAATCGCTACCCCTATGACACAGGGCGCTCGGTGACCAGCGCGGCGCTGGATGCCCTGAACGCACTGAATGACGATCCAGACGTGCGCGTCTTCTGGTTCGCCAGCGTGCCGCAGCGTGCGTCTGGTGGGCGACCTCCTGGTGGAAGCGACCCATGCGCTCGTCGTGGACACAACACAGATTGGGGAGAGCGATCGCTGGTATCGCGCCACCTGGCAAGACCTCCAGCAGCACCGCAATGGCATCACCATCAATGCGGCGGGTCTGCCAGATTGGAAACGCGCCCTCGGTAAGATGCTGCCCCCGCAATCGCAGGAGCAGCAGGATTCGACGTTCCTGCAGAATACAGCCGACCAGGCTCAGACAGCCGGAGCCTTTGGCTTGCTCACGGTAGGTGATGGGCAGGACCAGGCACAACAACTGCGGGCGGGTCGGCTGCTGGAGCGCATGTGCTTGTGGGCGACGAAGATGGGACTGGCAATGCAGCCGCTCAACGCGTTGGTGGAGCGGGCGGCCAGAGAAGTCGTCCTGGGGAGCGTGCCACACTTTGGCAATACGCTTGCAACGTTGGTGGATAATCCTGCCTGGCAGGCGAGGCTTTCCTTCCGTATCGGGTATTCAACCCACGACGGCTTTCGCAGCCCGCGCCGGTCGGTGGACCAGGTAGTAAAAGCGTGAGGGGTGACTCACGGCTGAGCCAATACAGATCTGGCCTAGACGTCGCTCACCCGCGCCACAAGAGCGCTGATATTGTCTTCCCCTCCGCCCGCCAACGCGGCTTGAACGAGGGCATCGGCTGTATGCGAGGGGTCACCTGTGGGCGAAGCCAGGATAGCGGCAATCTGCGGGTCGCGCACCATTTCCCACAAGCCATCGGAGCAGAGCAGCAGTACATCACCGGCAGCAAGCGGTACTGTAGAGGTGTCCACCTCCACGCTCAACTTCTCGCCCAGGCAGCGATAGATGAGATTGCGCCTGGGGTGGGTATAGATGTCTTCCGGGCGGATGATCCCGGCCGCCGCGAGCGCAGCAACCAGCGAGTGGTCCTGCGTGAGCTGCGACAGCCCTACGGATTCGCGGTACAGGTAGCACCGGCTATCGCCGACATGGGCCACATAGGCTGTGGCATCGACTACCAGGGTCGCTGTCATCGTCGTTCCCATATTGGTGCACTGCTCCTGGTTACGCTGGTACAGCACCCGATTGGCGTACTGGACGCCTGCTCTGAGCAAGGGGAGGAAGGTCTCCGGCGTCGCCTGCGGTGAGCGCAACGAATCGGATACATACGCGGACAGTAACTGAACGGCGCGCCTGCTTGCTTCTTGCCCGTCTGCCTGCCCTCCCATGCCGTCTGCTACCATGAGAAGGACGAACGGTTTCGACGGGGTGGTTGGGATCTCCCCGCGGATGACTGAGAGCGTATCTTCGTTTGGCTCCTGCCCGCGTTTTATACCTGGATCGAGCTCGCTTCCCATCTGCAATGCGAGGGCTTGTTGCCTTGCGATCACTCCTCCTCCCCCACCAGTGAGCGTTCGCGCACCTGCCTGCTGAGAGGTAACGGGAGGATGGATATCTTGTTGTATCAGCATGGTGCATCTCCTTTTGAGCAGGAGGGAGAAGGCGCTCTCCTTCCGCTTGCTACAGTTCACTGGCGGTCAGATTCGGAGCCCATCGGAATAGCTGCGCTACCCGCCCGGATGTGATCGACCAATGTACTTTCTATAAGAAAGATAGCGCCTTCGCCTCACGGAATAATCACAGCATGGCGCTTCCACCTCACACCGTTATCTCAATGTGGTGATCGGAAAATTTGGCTGCTCCATCCTCGCTCAACATGTTGTTTCGTGATTGTCGTGTGATGTATCCATCCAGGGTGTGATTGGAATGAGAGGGTGATGCTTTCTTTGGCAAGTGGCATTACTCCCATCCCGTTCGCCATAGTTTCTTGTCTTTACGCTGTTCTATTGGGAAATTGACGTTTCTCTCCTGGAAAAGGTTGCCTAGGCAGAAAATGAGCGGGGCGAGAGGAGTATTGCTCCTCTCGCCCCGTCCGGTCATACCTCTCCAGGCTTTACGTCAGCTCATAACGGGTACCGGAGGAGGCGTTGGTGTGACTTCTGGCTTGGGCTGCGCGGTGAGCCTGCCCGTCCAGGGAGTACCCAGCAGCGGCAGCAGGTAGCGGTCGCCACCGTAGTAGCCCGCGACGCGCCAGGCCAGCAGAATGAACAGGGCCAGTCCCCCGATAATGGGGTTGATGCTGACGGCGCCTGCCAGCAGGAAGTTCATGTTCATGAACAATCCGAAGAAGGCGGCGATGCCGGTCAAAACCCCAAAGATCAGGCCCAGCCCGACCAGGATTTCCCCAAAGGTGACGACATACGAGAGGAAAGGAGCACTTGGCAGTGCCAGGTTCTGCACGAACCAGCCGTACCAGCCCTGCACCGCCGGATGTGCGCCGGTGGTCTGAGCGAGCGCGCCATTGAGGAACCCGCTCAGCGCGGCTCCCGGATGGCTCGTGACAATCCAGGAATTGCCCACATGCTGTCCAAACGTTCCCACGTCTATCGAGTAGCCGGTCAGCTTGTCAATGCCCGCTACCAGCCACTGCCAACCTACATAGACGCGCACGATCAACCAGAACCACGCCATACGTGTGTCGGCGAATAGGAACCGCGCGATGGGCGGTTCGGGAACTTGCGAAGCAGCCTTGGGCTGCACGTTTTTCATAATACTCATGATTTTTACCTCTGTGAAGGATGAACCTTCTCGAAAAGATACGTACGTTGAGCGCCCTGCGAAGCTGCGCCTCGTTCAGGGCTTGTCCTTTGACACTCTTAGCATACCCCTTTCATCTCACGGAAAAATCACGGCAACACCTAAATATATCACTAAGATGTCACAAACAGTCTCTCCTGCGGTAAAATGGTGCTCAATGTGTGGAGTCTGTGGCATCCCTTCTTCCCTCCGATTCGCTATTTTTCCTCTGTTCCCATCTTGCTATTGTTACTTTTGACAACAGAGGTCATCCATGGGTACGTATCCCATAAACTGTATCTATGCCTGTTCATCTTCAAAAGAAGGATACGTACACAACAATCGGTATGGCATCATTACAGGCATTCCAGGGGTGGTCAGGCTCAAGGAGATGAAGGTGGCTCGCTGCTCTTCTGGTTGGCAACAATTGGTAGCGTCATGAAAAAGGTAGAACCGACATTTTCCCGCGACTCAAACCAGAGCTGCCCTCCGTGCCGTTCCACCAGTTCGCGGCAGATGTACAGTCCCAGCCCCGTACCGCTGATCCCCCACGCCTGGGCGTTGTCGGCGCGTGTGAAGCGCCCGAAGATCTGAGCCTGTTGGGAACCTGGAATGCCGATGCCGTGATCCTGCACGCTGATCTTCACCACTCCGGTAGCCGCTTCTTCCCAGAGGGTGACAGTCACCAGGCCTCCCTGCGGGCTGTACTTGATGGCATTGCCGATGAGGTTAGTGAGTACCTGCTCGACGCGGCCCGGGTCGACGTCGGCTACAAGCGAGGCATGCTCGGTGTGCACCTCTATCTGATGCCGCGTGGTCGTTTGCTGCAGGAACGTCGCGATGCGCCTAGCGAGCGTTACCACGTTGGTCGGAGCGCGCTGCAGCAGCAGGCGCCCGGCCTGCAGGCGGGTCACATCCAGCAATTCCTCCGTGAGATCAACCAGCCGTTTGACGGCCAGTTCGATCTCCTCCAGCGCTTCCTGCTGCCAATCAGCCAGCTTGGGGCCGCGTCGGCGCGCCGTTTGCACCAGCAGCATGTCGGCAAAGCCGCGCAGAGCCGCGAGGGGCGTGCGCAATTCATGCGCCACGATGCCCACGAACTCGTCTTTGAGGTACTCCGCCTCTTTGAGGGCGGTGACGTCTTGATGGACCACCAGCGCCACTGCCTCTCCCAGTGGGCCCAGTTGATCGGTTCCCGGCTGCTGGAGCAGCGGCAGAGCGCTGACCAGGACGGGCAGGCTGGAGCCACCAGGGCGGCGGATCGCCTCCTGCTGCTGGAGTACCGTCTCCCCCCGCCCGACGGCGCGCAGCGTCGCGTACTGTTCCGGCTGCATAGGGTATCCCTGCGCATCGAAGAGCGCGATCCCGTTGGTCGCCAGGAACTCGAGCATCGGTTGATCGGTCGACCACTGCGCTCCCCACACGCTAGCGGTAGCGCGGTTGGCCAGCAGCAGGCGCGCCTCTCGCCCATAGACGAGATAGATCCCGCTGGGTAGCGCGTCGAGCACCTGCTGCATGAAGGTCAGACGCGCCGCGGTCTCGGCATACACGGCGTGCTCGGCCTGCTCCAGCTCGCGGCGGCGGGTGATATCGCGGTTGATCTCCATGATGGTCGTTGGATGTCCTTGCTCGTCGCGTACTCCGGCCCAGCGACTTTCGACGATCACGGTGCTACCATCCCGGCGGGTCTGCGCGAGCTCTCCTTCCCACTGGCCATCGTGGGCGACCTGGGCCTCAATGGTGGCGAGGTCGACGGGGAAGCGCGTTTTGAGCAGCACATGGCTGACGCGGCCCAGTGCCTCCTGCTCGGCCCAGCCGTAGAGTTCCTCGGCCCCCGAATTCCAGAAGGACACGCGGCTCGCGGGGTCGCGGACGAAGATGGCGTCGTGGGCGAGATTGAGCAGATCCGCCTGCAGGCGGATCTGCTGTGCTTGCTGGAGGCGCTCGCGCTCGACGGCGCGCTGGGCGCTCACATCGCGCACGGCCCCCAGTGCGTGGAGCGTGCCATCGAGCAGCAGGGGGTTCAGGCTGATCTCCACCGGGAATTCCGTACCATCCTTGCGCCGCCCGACGAGGTTCAGCCCGATGCCCATGGGGCGGGTGCGCGGGGCTGAGAAATAGCGCTCCCGATGCGAGGCATGGGCGGCGTGAAAGCGCTGGGGGAGGAGCAGTTCGAGCGGTTGCCCAAGCAATTCGGAGCGCGCATAGCCGAAGACGGCCTCGGTCTGCCCGTTCACCAGCACAATGTTCCCGTTTCGGTCCACGATCACCAGCGCGTCGGGAGAGATGTCCAGAAATGGATGGATGTTGGCGGATGAGATAGAGGGGGGAGCGGCTGAAGAATCAGCCACGCTCTGGGGGACCTGACCATCGGACATCACTGTACTCCCTTGTTGCTATATCATCAAAGAATCTCATCTCATTATAGCATTCTCAACCAGAAGCTGTGCATGTCTCGATTGACCTTGCACCTGCCGAGCGTGTCTGCGAATGGTGCGGGAAACCGGCTGTCTATCAACTCACGGCCCTCGGCGGAATGCATTGCAATGAGAGCGGCTTTTTTTGCGGACCGTGTAGCGAAGCCTTTGTTCGTGCGGTCGCCAGCTCCCTGTACCGCGAAGTCAGGGAAGAGATAACCGCCACCCTGTGAAGAGGATGAGAGTATCTATCTATCTTAGGGTGCCATTTCAAATGGGGGTAACGCGGCCAGCGAATAGCCTATCCCGACTTTGGTGAGGATGTAGCGCGGATGGGTGGGATCCGTTTCGATCTTGCGCCGCAGGCGGTTGATGTTGACCTGCAGCATGTGCCCCTCGCCCAGGTATTCGGACCCCCAGACATGCTCGAGCAGCAGATCCTGGGTCACGACGCGCCCGGCGTTCTGCGCCAGGTAAGCGATGATGCTAAATTCGGTGGGGGTGAGGGCTATCTCTTTGCCCGCCAGGGCCACCAGGTGCTGCGAAAAGTCTATCGTCAGCTCGCCCGTGGCCATGGTGGACTGCAGTCCCTGGGCGCTTTCTTTGGCCGAGAACTGCGCCCGGCGCAGGACGGAGCGCACCCGCGCCAGCAGCTCATCGACGCTAAAGGGTTTGGTCAGGTAGTCGTCAGCGCCCAGGTCGAGCCCCCGCACCTTGTCCTGATCTTGCCCGCGCGCGGTGACGATGATGATGGGCACCGAGGAAAACTCGCGCACTTTGTGGCAGACGGTAAAGCCGTCCATGCGCGGCATCATCACGTCCAGCAGCACCACGTCGGGCGACTTTTGCTCGATCTGCTCCAACGCCTGCTGGCCATCACTCACTGGCAGAACCTCATAGCCCTCCAACTGGAGATTGCGGGTGATCAGCCGTAACAGCTGTGGATCGTCATCTGCGGTCAGGATGGTTGTTTTCTTTGCGGGCATAGGTGTTCTCCTTCTTAAGATACTAGATGTACAAAATAACCATACCGTGTTCATAGAGAAGCGCTTCATTGCCCTTCCATGAGCACAGGCACACTCTGGAAAATCATCCTGGTGGTTCATCAATCGGGAGCCGCACATAGAAAGCAGCGCCTCCGCCGTGTGGCCTGTTTTCAACCCAGATGAGACCGTCGTGCAGTTCGACGATGCGCTTGCAGATGGTTAATCCGAGCCCGAGTCCGTTCGTCTCGCGGGTCAAGCGGGTGTCGACCCGGTGGAAGCGCTCAAAGATGCGCTGCAGGTGACCGTCCGGAATCCCCTGGCCGCTATCGGAAACGCAGATTTCCAGCATGCTGCGGGGAACGTGCCCGTCCGGTGGGTTCTCACCATCTTGCCGGGGGGCTGTGCCTTTTGCCATGGGGTGGGTCTGAACGACCGGGCGAATCGTGACGTCGATTGCTCCCCCGCCGGGTGAATAGTTCACTGCATTCTCGAGCAAGTTGTCCAGCATCTCACGCAGGTGGCGCTGATCGGCCACGATGAGGGGAACGGCATCGGCTGGTGTGCTATCGGCGCGCTTCAAACGGAGGCCGAACACGAAATGCCGCGGGGATGCAGCTTCGACCCGCTCCTGGATGGCCGCAATCGCCTCACCTGCGAGATGAGCCATATCGACGGGCGCGCGGTCGATTCTCACCTGGCCCGTCTCAAATTGAGAGATCTCCAGGAGCCGCTCGATGATGACTTCCAGACGGTCGCTGGCCTCGGTAATCGCCAGCAGG
>Ga0209577_10003705_pt1 | contig 14407 bp, 11 predicted proteins | sample GraSoiAngelo_109_FD_185874 | JGI IMG/M metagenome (GOLD analysis project Ga0209577, IMG submission 185874) | Grasslands soil microbial communities from the Angelo Coastal Reserve, California, USA - 14_0903_12_20cm (SPAdes) (version 2) | ecosystem: Environmental > Terrestrial > Soil > Grasslands...
TGACGTCACGCAGCTCTCGGTGCGCGAGCTACGGCCGCTGCGGCGGCGGATGCAGCTCATCTACCAGGACCCGTACGAGTCGCTCGACCCGCGGCTGCGGGTTCGGCAGACCGTCGAGGAGCCATTGCTCGTGCACCGGGCGGGCGGCTCGCGGGAGGAGCGGGCACGCCGCGTCCGAGAGACGCTGGAGCGCGTGGAGCTTGTTCCCGCCGAGCTGTTTTTGGATCGCTTTCCGCACGAGCTCTCGGGCGGCCAGCGTCAGCGGGTGGCCATCGCGGCGTCGCTTGTGCTGGAGCCGCGGTTGTTGGTAGCCGACGAGCCGGTGTCGATGCTGGACGTGTCCGTGCGAGCCGGGATCCTCCGTTTGCTGGACGGCCTGCGCGACGGCGGCCTCGGAATCCTGATGATCACGCACGACCTGTCCACAGCGGCGCGTTTCTCGGACCGGATCGCCGTGATGTACCTGGGCCGGATCGTGGAAGAGGGCCCGGCGAGCGAGGTGGTGCGAAACCCACAGCATCCGTACACGCGAGCGCTCCTGTCGGTGGTCCCGAAGCGAGACCCGCGCGAGCGAATGCGCCCGCAGATCCTACGTGGAGAGCCGCCGGACGCAGTACGCATCCCGCCCGGCTGCCGCTTCCATCCGCGCTGCCCGCTCGCGATCGACGCCTGCCGAGCACAGGACCCGCCGCTCGAGCGGCCTGCTGCCGCGACGAACGGCTCCCACGTCGCCGCCTGCATCCTCGCCTAGAAGACCTCGATCACCAGCACAATCCGCTCGAACGCAAGTCCGGCGCGCCTCCCGGGAGCGAACAGAGCGTCAGCGGCCGCCTTGAGGCAGCGTGGCTTGAGCCTTACAGTGCGCGTGGTGGCACGGCGGTCGACGTTTTCCTCGGTGCTGCGGGAGATGCAGCGCGAGCGGGAGCGGCAAGCTCGCGCGCAGGAGCGGGCGGCTGCGGCTGCGATTCGTGCGTCGGAGCAGGCGCGGAGGGCGCTTGAGCGGGCGCAGGCGTGGGAGGAGAAGGAGCGCAAACGGCTCTACCTAGAGGCCCGTCAGACGGAGGTGGAGGCGATGAATGAGGCTCTTGCCGCCGAGATCGCGACGCTGGAGTCTCTTCTGCGGCAGACGCTCGACGTGGACGACTATCTCGACTTGGAGGCGTTGAAGCAGACTCCGGTGCTCGCGCCGTTTCGGCCCGGCGATCTGGCCACGCCCGAAGTCGCGCCAGAACTCGTCCTGCCTCCCCCACCCTCTGGCATGACGAAGCTAGTTCCAGGAGGGAGGGCGAAGTACGAGAGGGCTGTCGAGGCCGCTCGCTCGTCTCACAAGGCAGAGATGGAGGCGTATGCGCTACGTGAAAAGGGGCGAGTAACGGCGCTGTCGCACGCGCGTGCCGACCATGAGTCTGAGGTTGCGCGACTCAAGGCGGACGCTGCAGCCCAGAACCGCGAGGTCGACGAGTTTCGGGCCGCGTTCGAGCGCGGTGACCCGGCCGCGATCGTCGAGTACTTCTCGCTTGTTCTCGACCGGAGCAGCTATCCGGAGCGCTTTCCGAAGCAGCACAAGATGGCGTTCGTGCCTGAGTCGCGCCAGCTGGTGGTGGAGTACGAGCTACCGACGGTGGAAGCAAGTGTGCCGAGCGTCAAGCAGTACCGCTACGTCCGCAGCCGCGACGCGATCGAACAGAGCGCCCGCCCCGCTGCACAAGTGAAGGCGACGTACGCGTCGGTGGTCGCGCAGATCGCGATCCGGACGCTGCACGAGCTCTTCGAGGCCGATCGCTCGGGCAAGTTGGAGACGATCGTCTTCAACGGGTTCGTGAACACGGTTGATCCGGCGACCGGCCAACCAGTCTCACCGCACCTCGTCACCGTGCGCACCTCGCGGGAGGCGTTCCTGCAGCTCGACCTGCGTAATGTCGAGCCGCTTGCCTGTCTTAAGGGTCTGAGCGCCTCGGTCTCGAAGAGCCCCTCGGAGCTCCTGCCGGTGCGCCCGATCCTCGAGTTCAGCATGGTCGATCCTCGCTTCGTTCAGGAGAGCGACGTCCTCAGCACCCTCGATGAGCGGCCGAACCTGATGGAACTGACACCGGGCGAATTCGAATCGCTGATCACGAACCTGTTCGAGAAGATGGGGCTTGAGACGCGGCAGACGCAGCCCTCGCGCGACGGCGGGGTCGACTGCGTCGCCTACGATCCGCGCCCGATCTTCGGCGGCAAGGTGGTGATCCAGGCGAAGCGCTACAAGCACACGGTCGGCGTCAGCGCGGTCCGCGACCTCTACGGGACGACGCAGAACGAGGGCGCCTCAAAGGGCATTCTCGTGACCACCAGCGGCTACGGGAGATCGTCCTTCGACTTCGCCGCCGGAAAACCGCTCGAACTACTCAGCGGCACCCATCTCCTTTACCTGCTTGTCGAGCACGCCGGGATCGAGGCACGGATCGAACCGCCCGAAGACTGGGTCGACGCAAACGCCGACGCGATCACCGACGAACCGCCCGTCGAGCAGCAGCCGGTTGCCGCCCTACCAGCGACGCCTCAGATTCCTCCAAGTTCTGTCGAGGCTCTGGATGAGCCGCCAGCGGCCGGCATAGCTGGCAAGTGAGGCATGGCCTCGCCGCCTGACCTCCAGCGAACGCTTGGCTCATGCGTACGCTGCGCTCACCGTGGCCGTGGCCGGCGGTTCGGATAACGAGGGATTATCGCGGTGCCGCGGGTGAGCGTGATCGTGCCGGTCTTCAATAGCCTGGCTCACCTCGGTACGTTTTTCGAGTCGCTGGCCGCAGCGCTACCGGTGGAGTCGGAGGTCGTGGTCGTAGATGACGCGTCGACCGATCCGGTGTTGGAGGCTGTGCCGGAGCTCCCTCGTGCGCGGAACGTCGTGCGCCTCCGCAACAACACGAACCTCGGGCTCGCGGCAGCGGCGAATCGCGGATTCGCCGCCGCAACGGGCGACATCGTCATCCAGCTCAACGTTGATGTGATCCTTGACAGTGATTCCCTTTCAGCGATGGTCGACTTCATCGAAAGCCGCCGGGGCGATGTGGGCATCGTCGGCTCGAAGCTGGTCTATCCGACGAGCGGCTTGACGCAGAGCGTGGGAATGGCATTTGGCCTGCATTCGAAACGCCACGTGTTCCGCCATCTTCCGCAGGACCATCCGCTCTGTCGCCCCAGTCGGGAGCTGCAGATCGTGACGGGTGCGACCGTGGCGATGACCACAAGGGTGTTGGAGAGCCTCGGGCCGCTGGATGAGGACCTCTACAACCACAACCCGGACATCGACCATTGCCTGCGCGCGGCCGGGCTGGGACTTCGGAACTTCGTGTGCGCACGTTCAGTCGCCTACCACTGGCGGGGCCTCTCCGGGACGGTTCGCTACGCCCGGATCCAAACCGCCGAGGCCGCCTTCTGGTCCAAGTGGGGCGGCCGCTACCGAGTGGACCTCGGTGACTTCTTGGATGAGGGGCTGGACCACGCGATCCGCGCACACCCGCCTTTCGAGACGATGCCGTTCACGGTCCTCGACCTGTCCCGCGCTGCCGACCAGGCCATAGCGTTGGAACACATCGCGGTGCGCTGGCCCGACGCGGAGGTCCGACATTTCCGCCAGATGCACAATCCGATGTCGCGCCTCTGGCTGCCGCTGCTGCTGCCGCACTGGCTCGTCAACGAGCCCGCGCCCTTCCTGTACCTCGTTGACGACCACCAAGAGCTTTCCGAGAACGCGATGTGGTTCGAGCGGCGACGCCGAGTTGTAGAGGAGGAACTGGTCCTCGACCTCGCCGGATCGGCCGTGGCCACGTCTGAGCTTCGACCCACTTAGGTACAGCCAGCTCTCGTTCCGTCAATACAGCACGTAGTCCACGTCGTCGACGTGCAACCGCTGGTAATGCCGTGGCTCGCCCTTGTTTGGCGCCAGCCGGCCAGTGACGGGATCGCTGAAGGGCGACGGCCCTCCAGCGCTGCCGAGTTGCGCCCTCCGAGGTCTAGCTGGAGTCCCTGCTCCTGAGAGTGAGGAGGAGTGCGATGAGGGTGATCAGCGCTCCTAGTGCGGATGCTATGGCGAGCACGACGAGGCCATGCTTGTTGCCTTGTCCAGGTAAGCCTCGTACGTCGGCGCCGTAAAGCGTGGCGATGAGACCCGGCAAAAGGACGAATGCCGCAAAGACGCTAGCGACACCCTGGAGCCGGCGATCGGCTGCCGTCCTGCGTTCAGCCTGGAGCGCTTGGTAGATGCTTGCGCCGCTCGCTGCGAGGGCCCAAGCGTCCCGGACTTCCGCGCTGACGTTCTGGAGAACGCTGGAATTGCTGTCGGCATCGCCAGCAAGCTTTTTACGCGCGAGGAAGGGCAGAAATCTCAAAATTGTGCTCAGCCGCTGGAGCGCAGGGCGCATCAGCACAATAGAACGACCGGCGTCTGACAAAGGAGCCACGAGCGTGAGAGGGTCCGTCCGGCGACCATCACCGGCAGCCTCGAAAAAGGCGCTTTGCCATCGTTCAAGCGTTTGGCTGATCATTGCGACGCTCCACTGGTGATGACCCAAGACGAAGCACGCGAATCGTATGAGCGCTTCAGGACCGCCGATATCGCGCGGCATATCTCCGGGCAGGTGGTATGGACGTCGTGCCGGCAGGGCGGCAGAGCGACTTTCAGCCGATTCACTATTCCACTTGGCGGGGACAGAGTACGTGCGAAAGTGCGCGTCGCCCGGTGGTCCCCAGATGGTCAGCAGCCAGTCCTCAGTCCAGAAGACGCGCACCAGCCGAGCGCAGAATTGGAAACCTTGATCAATCCAAACCGTTGCGACATGTATGTCAAAACGCTGAGCTCCCAAGGCCACGAGCGACGGGTACAGACCTACATCCGTGATCGCGGTATGCCGTCTACCCGCGTCGGTCTTACACGCGCGAACAAGCTCATCAACAAGATGTTCGTCAGACACAGCATAGGCCACCATCCGTCTCAGAGCATCGTCGCGCGCGAGGTCGCAGAGAACGATTTCAAACTCCCATCTCGTGTGCCGCTGAGGACGCAGAGCGCCCTCGACATCCGCGTTTGTGGCGAACTCCCCGAGTGCGGAATGCGAGTGACGCAACTCCTGCGTGATCGGTTCTTGATATTCGTGCAGTCGATCACCCCAAGCGAACATCAGGTTGGGGGCCACATAGAGCAGGCCGCTGACCCCCGCGGCAAGCGGATTACCGAGCGAGTTGACCGCGTCGCTGATCGCCACGTCTTTAGATCTCGGTGAGCGCCGACTGCAACGGCCGTGCGCCCAGCGATCGGGCCATGCCCGTGATCGATGAGTTGGCCACTATCGAACCGTAACCCATGCGACCCACAGCAGACCGAACCCGCTGCGCAGCCTGCCGGCGACGACCGCAAGTTTCTAAGCAATACCAGATCCTCGCTCTCGTTCGAGGAGAGCAGCGGCTTCAGAGCCACACAGCGCGAAGGCGTCCCGCACGACGAGATATGGAACATTCGGAGCAGCAGCCCTCCCTCGAAACACCAAGCGCGTCGAACCCGAACGAGTGGGCGTACCAAGTGAGTGGGCGAGGACAGACTCAGCTATCCGCATGGGGCTGCCGGACCTCACTGGCCTTGAAAACCGTGGCCTCCTGCCAGGATGGTGCTCCTCGCGCGGCTCCCGCCGCTCTCGGATCAGCCCAGGTCAGCCGGAGCGGGCAAACATTGGAGCAAAGTGAACGCCTTGCCGAGCAAGAGCGGCGGCGCTAGAGGGCGAGCTGCCTTCCATCGAGAGCCGCCAAAACGCTCCTCAACGAAGCAGAAAGCCGGTCCCGAGCAGGTCGTCCGGGTCCAGGACGAACTCCGCGCTCCCCGTGCGGTAGGCACTCCCCTGCACCTCGGTGATCAAGGTGCTTTCGACGCGGTCGACCACCCGACCGCGGAACTCGCTCCCGACGATCGACAGATGACGCAGCTCCTCGTCCATCGGTAAGTCAAGCAGGGCCAGCCTCGCCGACGTGCCTGAGCCGCACGGTGAGCGATCGACTTCGCCGTCCGCAAACACCGTCACGTTCCGCTGGGTCAGGGGCTCGCTCTCCTCTTCCTGCCAGAAGATCACCCCGTAGACGTCGCGCAGCTCCGGCTCGTCCGGATGGACGATTTCGTGCTGCGCCTCCAGGTCGCGCTTGATCTCTCGCCCCAGCTCGATCAGCCGCGGCAGCTCCCCAGGCTCCACTCGCTCCAGGCACGACGCGTAGAACGCTCCGCCGAAGGCGACGTCGACCTCGCGGCCCGCGGCGCGCAGCCCCCGGCCCCACACGAACGACGGCACGTTCCGGAACCGCACCGACCGCACCTTCCCGTCCTCGACCCGCGCCCACGTCTCCAAGCGGCCGGACGGCACGTCCACCACCACGCGCGGGCCTTCCAGCAACCCGGAATCGATTGCCCACGTCACCAGCGCGATCGTCCCGTGACCGCACGCGGTCGAGTAGCCCGAGTTGTGGAAGAACACCACGCCGAGGTCGGCTCCCTCGTCGTTCGGCGGAACCACGTGGCAGCCGTACATGTCCGCATGGCCCCTCGGCTCGTAGACCAAGAGCTGCCGCACCCGGTCCAGCCGCTCGAGAGCGTCGCGCCGCTTCTCCAGCACCGTCGCGCCGCGCAGCGGCTCCACTCCGCCGACGACGATCCTGAACGGCTCGCCGCCGGTGTGGTAGTCGACGGTCTGGATCACGCGGCGTATCGTGGCAGCCGTGGCCCCCGAGACGCTCGACAGTCGTGCGCTCCGCGCCGTCAGCGACGCCGTCGTCGCGATCGCGGCCGAGCACCGGTTCGAGCCCGTCCTCGAGAAGCTCGCCGACGCGGCGCGGCAGCTCGCGGGCGCACGCTACGCGGCGATCGGCGTCCCCGACGGCGAGGGCGGCTTCTCGCACTTCATCACCTCCGGGATGAGCCAGAAGCAGTACGACGCGATCGGCGACCTCCCGCGCCAGCACGGGCTCCTCGGCGCGATGCTCGAGACGCTCCGCGGCTACCGCTTCCCCAACATCCAGGAGCACCCGCGCTTCGAGGGCTGGCCCGACCCGCACCCGAGCATGCGCTCCTTCCTCGGCGTCCCCATCGTCTCGGCCGGCGAGGTGATCGGCTCCTTCTACCTCACGGACAAGAAGGGCGAGCGCGGCGCCGTGTTCACCGACGCCGACCAGGAGCTGATCGAGACGCTCGCCGGGCACGCGGCGGTCGCGATCCAGAACGCGCGCCTCTACGAGCGGAGCCGTGAGCTGACCGTCGTCGAGGAGCGGAACCGGCTCGCGCGCGAGCTCCACGACGCCGTCAACCAGACGCTCTTCAGCGTCTCGCTCACCGCCGACGCAGCCGCGCTCCTCGTCGACAGCGAGCCCGAGCGCGCGAAGGCGCAGCTTCGCGAGGTGCGCGAGCTGGTCCGCGCCGCGATGGCCGAGATGCGCTCGCTGATCTTCGAGCTCCGGCCCGGCGACGTCGGCTCGGACGGGCTCGCGGTCACGCTCCAGAAGCACGTCGACGTCCTGCGGCGCGTACACGGCACGGACATCCGGCTCGAGCTCGACGGCGCCGAGGTCGGGCCGGAGCTCGAGCGCGAGGTCTTCCGGGTGACGCAGGAGGCGATCGGCAACGCGCTCAAGCACGCGGCGCCGGAGCACGTGCGCGTCGAGGTCCGCCGGGCCGGTCACCGACTCGCCGTCACAGTCGAGGACGACGGCTCGGGGTTCGACCCGGAGGGGGCGCAGGCGCGGCGACACCTGGGCCTAATCTCGATGCGCGAGCGGGCGGAGGAGATCGGAGGGGCTCTGCGAGTGCGTTCGGCGCCGGGAACCGGCACGACGGTGTCGCTGGAGGTCGACCTTGACGGACACGATCCGCGTTCTGATCGCTGACGACCACGCGGTCGTCCGCCAGGGCCTCAGGCTCTTCCTCGACGTGCTGCCCGACATGGAGGTCGTCGGCGAGGCGGAGGACGGCGCTGCGGCGATCGAGCGCGCACGGGAGCTCCGGCCCGACGTCGTCGTGATGGACGTCGTCATGCCCGGCCTCGACGGCGTCGAGGCGACGAAGGCGCTCCGCGAGGAGGAGCCCGACGTGAAGGTGCTCGCGCTCTCGACCTTCGGGGACGACGATCACGTCCTGCCCACGCTGGCGGCCGGCGCCTTCGGGTTCCTCACGAAAGACACGCGGCCGGAAGAGATCGCGCAGGCGATCCGCACCGTCCACCGCGGCGACCCGGTGCTCTGTACCGAGGCGACGCGGCGCGTCCTGCGCCGCGTGCACGCGAGTCGCGACCGGCCGGAGGGGACGGTGACGGTGCTCTTCACCGACATCGAGGACTCGACGCCGCTCGTCGACCGGGTCGGCGACGAGCGGGCGCGCGAGCTCTTCCACGAGCACGACCGGCTCGTGCGGGAGGCGCTCGAGCGCACCGGCGGCGTCGAGGTCGAGCGCGAGGGGGACAAGTTCATGCTCGCGTTCGCGAGCGCGCGCAGCGCCCTTCGCTGCGCGATCGAGATCCAGCGGGCGCTCGCGGCGAGCGACATCCCCGTGTCGGTGCGCGCCGGCGCGAATACCGGCGACGTCATCGCCGAGGAGCGCGGCTACTTCGGGCGCGCCGTGTTCGTCGCCGCCCGCGTCGCAGAGGCGGCCTGCGGCGGCGAGATCCTCGTCTCCGAGATCACGCGTCACCTGGCCGGCGACGACGCGCTCGAGTTCCGCGACCGCGGGGCCCATGAGCTGAAGGGGCTTCGCGGTCCGCACACGCTCTTCGAGGTCGTGTGGAGCGGCTGACGATCCTCGTCGCCGACGACCATCCGGTCGTGCGGCAGGGCCTCCGGACCTTCCTCGCGACCCAGGAGGACCTGGACGTCGTGGGTGAGGCGGCGACGTGCACCGAGGCGGCCGAGCGTGCCGCGGAGCTGCGGCCCGACGTCGTCCTCCTCGACCTCGTCATGCCCGGCGGCGACGGCATCGAAGCGGCGCGCAAGATCCGCGAGGCGAGCCCCGGCTCGAAGGTAATCGTGCTCACGAGCTACCCCGACGACGCGACCGTGCTGCCGGCGCTCGAGGCGGGCGCCGCCGGCTACCTGCTGAAGGACGTCGAGCCGCAGGAGCTGGCGGACGGCGTCCGCCGCGTACACCGCGGCGAGAACCTGCTCCATCCCGCGGTCGCGCCGCGCGTCATCCGGGAGGCGGTCGGACCGGCTGGCTCGGGCCGTGAGGCGCTCACCCCGCGCGAGCTCGATGTCCTCCGCCTCCTGGCGCGCGGCCTGCCGAACAAGCTGATCGCCCGCGAGCTCGCGATCGCCGAACGGACGGTCAAGACGCACGTCTCGAGCATCCTCGCGAAGCTCGGCGTGACCGATCGGACGCAGGCGGCGCTGTACGCCGTGCGCGAGCGGCTCACCGATGCGTCAGGAGAAGATCGGGGGCCTAGCTCCGCGGGAGCGTGAACCCGCCGAGCGTCCCGCCCAGTCCTTGCAGGTCGGGCCGGATCCAGGTCGATCCGGCGCTGAGATCGTTGTTGAACGTCGACAGCATGACGAGGTGTCCGTGCTGGTCGGTGACGCGGATCTCGCGAGCGTCATATCCGCTGTCGTCACCGAGTAGCTTGTAGAGACGCCCCGGACTTGTCTTCACGAACCCCGCCGGATCGTTGACGGCAACCGTCGCCTCAAACGCAAGTTCAGGCGTCGTGAAGAAGCGAACACTACGGAGGTCGACGCCCGCAGCAAGAGCACCGGCGCGGAGACGGCGACCGATGTCTGCTTCGGCGACGCCCACATCCGGTGGGACGCCAGGGTGGGTCAACGCTGCCGGAGACGGGATCATCTTCACGAAATCGCCTACGGACGATGTCGCAGCTGATCCGGCGATCCTGATCGAATAGCCCTCAAGGAGATCGGCGCCGGCTTGGGCGGCCTCCGCCTGGAAGGTGCTTGCGAGGAGATTTGCCCGCCACACGGCGTCGCTCAGGTCCTCGTCTTTTGTGATCGTGAGCTCAAGCCACGAATCGTCGGCCGCGGGATGGTCGAGCAGTCCCGTCGGCGGAGGAGCGAAATCGACCGCGGTCAGGCCGTCGTGAGGAAGGGCGGCGAGGATACGGCTTGCAAGTGCTCGTCCTTGCGGCGAACCACTGTTCACGAGATGCGTGGCCGCGTTCGAGTGCGCGAAGAAGGCTCCGGCTACGACAGCCGTTACGCCGACGACAGCGATGCCTGCCAATTGGGCGAATCGCTTCATGGTCTCCTAGTCATGAATATTGATTGGTGAGGGCGCGTGGCCGATCGACCAGCCGCCGTCGTTACCTTGCCCCGTCTCGCTGTTGATTTGCGCATAGCTCGCGCCGCTGTTGGTCGTGTATTGCCATGCCGTCGCCCCGCTGCAACCGAAGCAGAGACTGTCGGTGTCGCTGCTCGTACTCAAAACCTCGCCTACGACGAATACATACCCGGTGTCGTAGGCGATGTAGTCGGTCTCCTTTAGCGTTCCGGACTGATAGGCGCCCCACAAGCCGCCACAGCAGCTTTGCTTCACAACAGCGAGCCGCTCGTTGTTGTTCGAGTCGGCATACGTGTCGCAGAAATAGTGAACGCCGTCGCCCGTATGCTCGACTGCGAGCTTCACCCCTGAAAAGCTTCCGCAGTCGAGAACCGAATCGTTGCTCTTCAGGTACCCGATCTGGATCATCTCGGAGGGGCCGCTGATGGTGCGTTGCGACCGTACGCTCGAGAAGGTGAATCCGCCGGACCCCGGCGTCATTACCAGGCGTTGGATGCCCGATCGTGACCCGTTCACGGTATTGCCCGAGTTCTTGAAGTAATCGACGCCCTGGGACGCCCACGCGGTTGGTGAGCTCGCGCCGACGAAGAAGATCACGAACGCGAGAATTCGCAAGTGCCGAGACAACGCTTTGGTCGCTGCTGCCACTAGGCCACAGATGGTAGATTCGGTTTGGCATCGCTGTCAATGGAGCGGTGTGGCCCATTTATGGGGCGGGCGTGCGTGGCCCATTTAGCTCCTGGCCACAAGCGGTGCATCTCGAGACTCCTGAGCACGTGGCGGCTGCGCCGCCGCTACTCCGGCGGCTACCGCACGCCGCCCACGGACAGGATGATCCAGATCGCGGCCCAGAAGGCGGCGAGGCCGACCGCCCAGCCCGCGAGCTGCCGGGGGATCCGGAAGACCCCGCGGTCGCTCCGGCGGATCCGCACGGCGAGATCGCGAACCTTCGGTGGGCCGTCGTCGCGAAGCGGGACGAGCTCCGGCAGCGGCGGCGGCAGCCCGTTCCCACTCGGAGGATCCGCCTCCAGCGGGTCGAGGAGGCGGTCGAGCGCCTCCTCGAGAGCCCGCTGCTCCTCCGCGCGCGTCAGGCCTCCTGACCGTTCGGCCCGGCTTCGACCTCGATCGGCTGCGCCACCTGCCGCTTCAGCGCCTCGTCCAGCCCGGTCGGGTGCGACGCCTCGGCCTCCGGCTCCACCAGCCCTACGAGCGCGTCCGACCCGACGAGCACGTCCAGGCGACCGGCGAGCTCGCGGAGGCCGGTGACGAGCTTCCGGAGCCGCTCCTCCGTCCGCTCCACGTTCGAGTCGAGCGCATGCTGCCGCTCCTCTGCCGCGCGCGACCGGTCTCGCGCCTGCCGCTCCGCCCGCGTGACCACCTCTTCCGCCGCCTCGTCCGCCTCCTGCCGCTTGTGCTCGGCATAGGCCTCGGCGCGGGCGCGGATGTCCTCGGCTGCAGCGATCGCCGCCGACCGCTTCTCGGCCGTCTCCGCCTCGATCTCTCCGGCCTTGTCCCGTGCCTGGGAGAGCGTCTCGGCCGCCTCGGCCTGCGCGCGCTCGAGCACGAGGGTCGCCTCGCGGCGTGAGTCCCCCTCGATCCGCTCGGCCGCTTCCCGCGCCGTCGCGAGGACCGTCGCGACGTGCTCGCCGAGCTCGGCGAAGCCGCCCTCCTCGCGCTCGCCCGCCTCGGGCGCCTCCGCGGCGGGCGCCTCGACCTGCTCGGCGCCGCCGTCCTCTCGTTCGTTGAACCTTCTCCGCATGTGAGCTCCTCCTTCAGGAGACTGGGCGCCCACGCGGGCTAGGCGCGGCGGGCGTTTGGCTTGGACTGCCGAGATCACGACAAGGAGCATCGCGCCGGAGCCGAGGGCGACCCAGATGATCCCGGCGCGCCGCGAGGGATCGCCTGGCGCGGCCTGAGCCGACGGCCGGCTCTCCTCCGCGCGCAGCCGCCGGAGCGGGTCGCCGCCTGGCAGCCGAAGAGGCCCACTCGCGCGGGCCGCCCCTCCGGCCACGGACGAGCTCACGATCGCGAGCGCCACGACCGCCGGCAAGCGCCGCATGCACGTCACCCTCCGCTCCCCTCACGTCTCCTTGCTCAAGCTCCTTCGTCGTCGAACCCGAGCTTCGAACGGGGACGATATGAGATTCAGCGCCGAAAGACTAGGACGAAGGGACGAGGTGGAGGTCGGCCGAAGGGCCGAGGCGCGCGGCCTCGCCCCGGCGTAGAGTCGCGGCATGGCCACCCTCGTCCGCGCGACCTCGCTCGACGAGCTCCGCGCCGCGGGCCGGCTCGTCGTCCACCTCGACGGCCACACGCTCGCGCTCTTCCTCGACGGCGACGACATCCACGCCTGCGACAACCGCTGCCCGCACATGGGCTTCCCGCTCCACCGCGGGACGATCAAGGACGGGATCCTCACCTGCCACTGGCACCACGCGCGCTTCGACCTCGGAAGCGGCGGCACCTTCGACCAGTGGGCCGACGACCTGCGGAGCTACGCGGTCGAGATCCGGGACGGCGACGTGCTGGTCGACCTCGCTCCCCGCCGCGACCCGGTCGCGCACCAGCGCAAGCGGCTCCGCGACGGCCTCGAGCGAAACATCTCCCTCGTCGTCGCGAAGGCGGTCGTGACGCTCGCCGACGCGGAGATCGACCCGGCGGAGTCGTACGCAATCGGCCTCGACTTCGGCGTCCGCAACCGGCGTGGCGGCTGGGGACAGGGCCTGACGATGCTCACCTGCTTCCAGAACATGCTGCCCGCGCTCGAGCCCGAGGACCGGAAGGCGGCGCTCTACCACGGCCTCGCCGCCGTTGCCGTCGACTCGGACGGCGAGCCGCCGCGCTTCCAGATCGAGCCGCTGCCCGGCGACGCGTCGCTCGCCTCGCTGAAGGCGTGGTTTCGCCAGTTCGTCGAGGTGCGCGACGCCGAGGGCGCCGAGCGCTGTCTCGTCTCGGCCGTGCGCGCTGGCGGCGGGACGGCGGAGGTCGCGGACATGCTCTTCGCGGCCGCGACCGACCATCGCTACATCCGGATCGGACACGTCCTCGACTTCACGAACAAGGCGCTCGAAGGGCTCGACGTCGCCGGGTGGGACCGGGCCGAGCCCGTGCTCGCGAGCCTCGCGGCGGAGTACGCGGGAGCGGAGCGGATGGAGGAGGCGAACGAGTGGCGGCACCCGATCGACCTCGTCGCGATTCTGGAGAGCGCGTTCGACGAGTTGCCGGACGCGACGCGCTCCGGCTCGTGGAACGGCCGGGACGAGCTCGTGCAGGTCGTGCTCGGCGAGGACCCCCAAGCGATCGCGGACGCTTTGTCGGCGGCGCTTCGCGAGGGCGCCACCGCGGAGCAGCTCGCCGGCGCCGTCGCCTACGCGGCCGCGCTTCGGATCGCGCGCTTTCCGACCTCGAACGAGTTCGGCGACTGGGACACGGCGCTCCACACGTTCACGTTCGCGAACGCCGTCCAGCAGGGGCTGCGGCGCGCGCCGTCGGTCGAACTCCTGCGCGGCGTCTTCGATGCGGCGATGAGCGTCTACCTCGACCGCTTCCTGAACGTGCCCGCCGTTCGGCTGCCGGAGCCCGACCCGGCCGCGCGACCCGAGGAGCTCCTCGAGGAGCTGCCGCTCCTCCTCGACCGGCAGCACCGGGTGAACGAGGCGGGCGCGCTGGTGGCGTCGTACCTGGCCGCGGGCGGCGACGATGGGCGACTCCTCGCCGCGCTCGGCGCCGGCCTCGTCCGCGAAGACCGGGACTTCCACACCATCCAGTGCGTCGAGGCGGCGTTCCGCCGGTACGCCGACCTCCGGGGCACAGAGGCGGGGATGCACGTGCTGGTCGCCGCGGCCCGCTACCTCGCCGCGCACGCGCCCACGATGCGCGCCGAGCGCCAGACGCTCGACATCGCGCGCCGCCTCCAACGCGGCGAGCGCCTCTACGAGGACGTGGCGTAGCGGGGTTAGGCAGCCGGCAAAGCGGCTGCGACGCGCTTTAAGAGTTGGCACCGAAATGAAGGGACCCCTTCGCTGACGACGAACGCCGTCGGTACCTGTCGTCAAGCTGGGAGGGGTGCCGATGGCTGCTGCGCCGTGGGTCGTGTCGGACGAGTTGTGGGAGCGGGTCGAG
>Ga0209577_10003707_pt1 | contig 14400 bp, 8 predicted proteins | sample GraSoiAngelo_109_FD_185874 | JGI IMG/M metagenome (GOLD analysis project Ga0209577, IMG submission 185874) | Grasslands soil microbial communities from the Angelo Coastal Reserve, California, USA - 14_0903_12_20cm (SPAdes) (version 2) | ecosystem: Environmental > Terrestrial > Soil > Grasslands ...
TAGGAGGTTTGCTGCTCATCTATGATCCTCGCGAACTGCATCCGCTGCGAGAAGAACTCAAGCGCTGGATGCCTCCGCGTGTGACTGCTCCTGGAAGCATTCCGGCATACTCCAATTATAGCGCCGACCTTGCGGGCTACATCGTTCAGCGTGTCTCTGGCGAACCATTCGAAGCTTACATCGAGCGGCACATCTTCGTCCCGCTCGGGATGAAGTTCGCAACATTCCGACAGCCGCTACCTGATATGTTGGCATCATGCATGTCGAAGGGTTATCCCCTAGCCTCAGGTGATCCCAAGCCATTTGAGATCGATACCACTCAGCCCGACGGCGCTCTCTCCGCCAGCGGTGGTGACATGGGTCGCTTCATGATCGCCCATCTGCAAAATGGTGCGTTCGGTGCCTCCCACATTCTAAAGGAGGCTACAGCTGTGCAAATGCACACGACGGCGTGGGAATTCCTCCCACCTCTCAACCGGATGCTGCTCGGGTTTTATGAAAACAATGTCAATGGCCATCGCGTCATTACTCACGGCGGCGATCTGCAATGGTTCCATAGTGAGCTTAATCTGTTCATTGACGACGGCGTCGGCGTATTCATTTCCTTGAACAGCCTCGGAAAAGACGGCGCCGCTGAACAGATAAGGACGGGATTCTTCCGCGAATTTAGCGATCGCTACTTTCCCGCTCCGCTGCCAGAAGGTTCAGTTGACCCAAAAACCGCGGCGGCGCATGCGCACTTGATTACCGGCCGCTATATCTCAAGTCGCCGGTCCCACGAGAGCTTCCTTGCGGCGCTTAATCTTCTCGGCCAGACGCGAGTGTTGGCCACAGAAAACGGGACCATTTCGGTGCCCGATCTCAAAGGGCTCAATGGTGAGCCGAAGAAATGGCGCGAGATTGCCCCGTTAGTTTGGCGCAGTATAGAAGGGCCCGATCGCATTGCCGCCAAAATCGAGAACGATCGTGTGGTATGCATCGGTTACGACGAACTCCCATTCATGCCGTTTCAGCCGGTGCCGTGGTGGTCGTCGGCCGCCTGGTTGCTGCCGTTGCTCATAATCGGCGTCCTGGCTCTCGCGGCCAACACAATGGCCTGGCCGATATCGGCCCTGGTGCGGCGGCGTTACCATGCCAGTTATGATTTGACCGGAGTCGATGCCAAAGCACATCGACTCGTCCGCATCGCCTGTCTGTCCTTGCTACTGACGCTGATCGCGTGGGTCGTTTTACTTCAGCTCATGCTGGGCGATGTGGGCTGGATCGGACCGCACATGGACGTGTGGATCCGGTTCCTACAGGTGCTCTCGTTGATAATAATTCCTGCCAGCAGTGCGATCGCGCTTTGGAATGTCTGGATAGTGCTGCGCAGCCGGCGCAAGTGGCTCGCGAAAGCCTGGAGCGTGCTGCTGGCGATTTCGTTTCTGGCACTGTTCTATGTCGCGGTCGTGTTTCATTTACTCGGCTACAGCGCGAAATATTGAGCTCTGTTTTAGATCACGCTTATGAGTACTACGCAATCCCGTGTCGGCCTTGAGGTGCACAATGAAAACCTTCCGCTTAGAGCGCCCTTTCGTATCTCCGGCTACACCTTTCACGATTCTCCGGTCACTCTCGTTACCCTGCGAGACGGTAGCGTAGAGGGGCGCGGTGAAGCGGCCGGCGTTTACTACCTGAACGATACCACCGATCGCATGCTCGCCACGATCGAGGCGCACCGCGACGCGATCGAGTCCGGTCTCACGCGCGAGGAGTTGCGATTTCTGCTTCCCCCGGGCGGTGCGCGCAACGCGCTCGACTGCGCGCTTTGGGAACTTGAGTCGCGTCGAGCGCAGGCGCCGGTGTGGCAGCTCGCCGGAGTTGAAACGCCACGCCCGCTGCTCACTACTTTTACTGTCAGCGCGAATGAGCCAGCAGCGATGGCTGAAGTTGCTCGAAGCTATGCGGGTGCGCGCGCGATCAAGCTCAAGCTTACTGGCGACCTGGCTGCGGATATCGAGCGGGTGCACAAGGTACGCGCCGCGCGCCCAGACGTGTGGCTCGGTGTCGATGCCAACCAGGGTTATAAGCGCGACCCGCTGGATTGCCTCCTGCCGGAATTGAAAGAGGCGCGTGTTTCTTTGCTCGAGCAGCCTTGCCAGCGCGGCGAAGAGGTAGAGCTCGACGGCATCGATCACACCATCCCGATTGCGGCAGACGAAAGCGTACTAGGTTTGGATGAAGTAGAGGCGCTGGCGGGCCGTTTCGATGTCGTAAATATCAAGCTGGATAAGTGTGGCGGTTTAACCGAGGGCCTGCTAATTGCCGCACGCGCACGCGCCCTTGGCATGAAGGTCATGGTCGGCAACATGATCGGAACCAGTCTGGCAATGGCGCCGGCATTTATCCTTGGCCAGCAGTGCGACGTGGTCGATTTGGACGGCCCGATTTTCCTTCAGCAGGATCGCAGTCCCAGCGTGGTTTACCGAGATGGTTTGATCCATTGTGATGATTTAGTCTGGGGATACTCGCGGCGAGCGGCCGCATGAGCGACGAGCCCGACAAGACCTGGTTCGGTCAACCGCGTGGCCTGATCATCCTGTTCCTTACCAACATGTGGGAGCTGTTCTCCTACTACGGGATGCGAACTCTGCTCGTCTATTACATGACCAAGCAGCTATTCTTCACGCAGCAAAAAGCTTCGCTCATTTACGGCAGCTACGTTGCCGCTGCCTACTTTACACCCCTCCTCGGTGGGATCGCAGCCGATCGATGGCTGGGTAAACGGCGGGCCGTCATTCTCGGCGGCAGCATCATGGCGCTCGGTCATTTTTTGATGACCTTCGAAGCATTCTTCTACTTTGCCCTGGTAACGATCGCGCTGGGTAACGGACTCTTTCTGCCCAGTCTTCCCAGCCAGATTAACGATCTCTATCAGGCCGATGACCCGCGACGAGGACGCGCTTACAATGTCTATTACGTTGGACTTAATCTGGGAGCCCTTTTAGCGCCTTTCGTCTGCGGAAGTCTCGGTGAATTATACGGCTGGCATTACGGTTTCGGCGCCGCGGGCTTGGGGATGCTTTCCGGTTTGGTCATATACCTGGGGGGACAAAAATATCTGCCACGCGAAACGCCACCAGCCAACCTGGTTGCTTCAGCTAAAGCCGAAAATCGCGATCAGAGCAGCCGGCCGTGGCTCCTTCTTTTAGGAATAGCAATAGCGGTCACCATTTTTCGCGGCGCCTACGAACAGATTGGCAATACCATCCCGCTCTGGACTGATATCGGCGTCGATCGTTCTTTCGGTAGCCTAGTCATTCCAATGACCTGGTTCCAATCTCTCAACCCTCTTCTCGTCATTACGCTAACGCCACTCTTACTTTTCTATTGGCGACGCAAGGCGAGCGCCGGCACGGAGCCGTCTGCTCGCCGAAAAATGGCCATCGGCGCCCTTATCGTGGCCGGCGCGTACCTGCTGCTAGTAACAGTCTCATTGCTGGCCGGGACCAGCCGCGCAAACTGGTTTTGGCTGGTTCTCTTCTTTGTCGTCCTGACCATTGGCGAGCTCTATATTTTGCCCACGGGCCTTGGCTTGTTCGCCCGCCTGGCGCCGCCGCGCCTCGGAGCGACGACGGTGGCGAGTTGGTTTTTGACCATCTTTAGTGGCAGCCTACTCGCCGGCGTTGTGGGTACACTCTGGAGTCGGACCAGTCATTACAGCTTCTTTCTTGTCTTGGCGGGCCTAGCGACGACGGCGGCTTTTCTGCTCTGGCTTCTGGAGCGACCGATTCGAAAGTTTTAAACGCTCGTCGAAAAGAATCCGAAAGCATGCAATGCTTCAATTCTCTGAATAGGATTGACAGTTCTCCAATCAGGATATGAATATCTCAGTTGGAAAGAACACGCTCATGAATAAATTTAAATTGATTCAATTACGACTCACCCTCGCGGCAGGCGCACTGCTGTTGTTATCGCCAGGCAGAATCGGCGCTCAGGCGCCGCCGCCACCGACTCAGACTTCTTCGCCTCAACCGTCCCCCACAGCTTCACCATCGCCAACCGCTCGCCCCGAACCCGGCACTGCTGAAGCCGGGCGGGTAGTAGTGACGGCAGAGAAGCGCGAACAGAACATTCAGGAGGTCCCTTCCTCCATCAGTGTGATCAATGACGTCGAGCTCGATAATCTGCACGCAACCCAGTTGACAGACTACGCACCGTACATCCCGGGCTTTCAGGTCAACTCCGCAGGCAGCCCCGGGCAGACTATAATCTCGTTGCGTGGTCTTGCCGATATCACGAGTGGCGCGACGGTGGCAACCTACATTGACGAAACCCCGATGGGATCGAGCGGGATCTATCAGAGGGCCGATATTAATGAGCTGGACCTGCTGCCCTACGATATCAGGCGCGTAGAAATCCTGCGCGGACCCCAAGGCACCCTTTATGGTGCCAATTCAATTGGCGGTCTCATCAAATACGTAACGATTGATCCGAGCCTGACGGCGGAGGAGTTCCACATTGGCGGCGGAATCTCGGGAGTTGAACATGGGGACCAACCGGGCTGGGACGCCCATATAGGTGGAACAGTTCCGCTCGCCAATGGCACGGTTGGGTTGCGCCTCAGCTACGCCCGAAACGACGGCGCCGGTTTTATCGACAATGTGGTCAATGGTGAACACGGGATTAATGAATACAATCAACAGGCTGCTCTGGTCGGCTTGCTCTGGCAGCCCAATGAGAACATTCGCATCCGGTTCACCGCGCTCGGGCAACGGATCGAAAGCGATAACAACGCCACCGTCCCGCTTAACCCAAAGACCCTTGATCCTCTCTTTGGCGATCTTACCAATGAAATCTTTGTTAACGAGCCATACACAAAAAATGTCGGTTTGGTCGCAGCGACTCTGAATTTAAACTTCGGTTGGGCCGACCTCACATCAGCTACAGCCTACTTGAATACCAGAGCCGACCAGCGTTTGGATGTAACGCTGAATATAGGGGAACTTCCCCTCGTGCTCGGATTTGCGATGCCAGGTATCTCTGGTGAGGACTTAAAGCTGAACCTGGACAAGTTTACTCAGGAAATTCGTCTCACCTCCAAGCAGGATGGTCGCTTCCTATGGCAGCTCGGCGCTTTTTATACTTACGAGCATGGTCACCAAGATCAGTTCCTCTTCATCAAGCAGATGAATGGGGAGGCTTTTCCGGGCCTGCCGAATCTGTTCACCGCATTGCTGCCAAGCACCTATCAGGAAGGTGCGGCGTTCGCGAATGCATCTTTCGAGTTCACCGACCGATTTACTCTTGGCGCCGGTCTCCGCTTTAGTCGCAACGAACAGTCCTTCTCGCAGATCGTTTCCGGCATCCTCGGACTGAAAACCAACCTGCCGGGTCATTCGGCCGAGAACGTGTTTGATTATATGGTCGCTCCCAAATTCAAACTGGGCAAAGATCAGTTGCTCTACGCGCGCATTGCCACTGGTTATCAGCCTGGCGGTCCAAATATCTCATTGCCCGGCATACCCCCGGCAGTGAAATCATCCACCGTCACCAGCTATGAAGCTGGATTGAAATCGGAATTCTTCGATCACCGGCTGCTGTTCAACATCGCCGGGTATCATATTTCCTGGGAAGACATCCAGGTAAGCAAAGTTGTGAACGGGGAGGGCGCCTTGGTAAATGCCGGAAAGGCGGAGACGAACGGCGTAGAACTAACCACCGGATTTGAGCCGATCAAGAACCTGCGGTTCGGCATCAACGGAGCCTACACTGACGCGACCCTCAGCAATAACGCGCCAAGTTTAGAAGGCCGTGCGGGTGACCGACTACCAAACGTTCCGGTGTATTCTGCGTCGGCGACCGTGGATTACTACTTTCCGCTGCCCTTCTGGCGCACGACAGCCGAGCCGCCGCAGCAGGTCGCCGGCTACAACGCGGATGGAGGTAAGAACATAGCCGCCAAAGACGGCAAGATCGTTGAAGGCGAAACTCAACGTGCCCAAGTGGCCGCGTGGAATGGTCACGTCGGTGCCGGTTTCCGATGGGTGAGCAGTCAGTGGTCGGAAGTCGAGAGCAGCCCGACGGCTATCCGAACACCAAGTTACGGCGCTGTGGACCTGAATGCGGATGTTTCGAACGGTCGTTATACGATTCGTATCTTTGCCAAAAACGTGACCGACGAGCGCGCGTACCCGACCGTTTTCTCGAACTTCAACTTCTTGACCGGGGATGTTATCGATGCCTTAGGCACGCCCATTCAACCGCGCACCGTGGGTATTGAGGTTGATTGCAAGTTCTGACATTACCGCAGTTCTCTTGCGCGATCTCCACATGACCCCTTCTGCACCAGCGAATCTTGCCTTGCCGCAGCCGTATCTTTTGTTCCTCGGCGACATCACCGACGCAGAGTACGCCAAAACGGCCTTTGGTCTGCGAGATTGGGCGCGCGAGCGCTGCGTGGGTGAATACGCCTGCGCGGGAACAACTGTTACCACTGGTCTTCCATTTCTTACTCCAGTGGAGGCCACCGCAAAAGGTGCGCGTGCTTTAGTGATTGGTGTCGCAAACGAAGGGGGGTTTATCGCCGACGCCTGGATGCCGGCGTTGCTAAGTGCGCTCGAAGCAGGGCTGGACATCATCAGCGGCATGCACACAAGACTGGCGGACATTGCGCCGCTGGAAGCCGCGGCCGCGCACAACGGACGAAGGCTCATTGATGTGCGGCGTCCTCCGCAAAACATCCCGATTGCGAACGGGCGCAAACGCAGCGGCAAAAGATTACTTACTGTGGGCACTGATTGCGCCATCGGAAAAAAGTACACTGCTCTGGCGTTGACACGGGCCTTTCTCGCCCGCGGAATCGCGACGCACTTTCGCGCGACTGGGCAAACCGGCATCCTGATTGCGGGAGGCGGAATACCCATTGATGCAGTAGTGGCGGATTTTGCGGCTGGCGCTGCGGAGACACTTAGCCCAGACGCAGCCGATGATCATTGGGACATCATCGAAGGACAGGGTTCGCTCTTACATCCGGCGTACTCGGGCGTGTCACTGGCACTCCTACACGGCAGTCAGCCCGATGTTGTGGTCATCTGCCATGAGCCGGGACGCGACCGCATCCTTGGAGTGCCGGGGTATTCGCTGTCCACCGTAGACGAGATGATGGAGTTGGCGCTGCGCCTCGGGCGGCGCACCAATCCTTCAATCCGCTGCGCCGGAGTTAGTCTCAACACCGCTCATCTAGACGCAGATTCCGCAGAACGTTTGCTCGCCCAGGAAACTGAGCGTCTCAGGCTGGCGGTCGCCGATCCCATGCGCGGAGGTGCAGCTTTCGAGCGGCTGGTGGAGGCATGCATTACCGCATGAACTGCCAAGTGATCATCGTCCGTTCACTGAAACGAAGTCTGCCGCGTTATCTCTACGCCATTACACCGTTGATCCTTGGGCATGCCGTTGCCGCGCCACCGGCAAATTTTGACGACAGAGTAGAATCGCTGCGCAAACAGGTGGGCGTTCCTGGAATGGCGATCGCAATCGTGGAAAACGGCAAAGTGACATTAGCGAAAGGTTATGGCGTGAGAAAACTCGGCGCGCCCGAGCCAGTGGATGCAGACACTATTTTTCCGACTGGATCGACCGGCAAGGCATTCACGGTCGCCGACCTCGGCATTCTGGTCGATCAAAAGAAGATCGATTGGGACGATAAGGTCATCGATCACTTGCCGGAATTTCAAATGTATGATCCATGGGTCACGCGCGAGATGACGATTCGCGACCTGCTGGTGCATCGAAGCGGCCTGGGACTGGGAGAAGGCGATCTACTTTTCGTGCCGCGAAGTAACCTCAGCCGCGCGGAAGTAGTGAAACGGGTGCGCTACTTGAAGCCCGCAACCAGTTTCCGCTACGCTTATGCCTACGACAACATTCTCTACATGGTCGCCGGTCAACTTATTGAAAGCGTAACTAACGAGACGTGGGAAAAGTTTACAGAGGAACATATCCTTAAACCGGCCGGAATGCTTCACTCTACCAGTGACGATCCGCCACGCTTCGCTAACGCGGACCGAGCCTATCCGCACGCGCGGATGAATGGCGGCCTGCGCGGGATTGGGGATCAGGAATTACTAAATGAACGTGACGATCTTGCCCGCAACGCCGCTCCGGCCGGCGGCCTCGCCATCAGCGCCAATGATTTCGCGCGCTGGCTACTTATCCAACTTGGAGCCGGTAAACTGCCCGATGGCGATGGAAGACTTTTCAGCGAAGCCGCCCATGAGCAGATGTGGAAGCCAGTACTACTCCAGCCCAATAGGCCTGGCCCGACCTCGCTACAGCCTACCCAGCCGATGTTCTATACCTATGCTCTAGGTTGGGACGTGCAGGATTATCGCGGCGCAAAAATAGTCTGGCACGGTGGCGCAGTTTTCGGCTTTCAGGCCGCGGTCGTGCTGATTCCGGAGAAGAATGTCGGCTTCTCGATTGAGATCAACAGTGAGGACGGTGAGATGATCCTGGGTCTAATGGATGAGCTACTCGACCACTATCTTGGATTACCGAGAGGCGACTGGCCAGAGAAGATGATCGACTACAAGAAACAAATGATGGCGGAGGGGTTGAAAAAATATCAGACCGCTTCCGCCAAGCCCGTGATGGAGGGTCCGTCACTTTCACTTGCCGGCTACGCTGGGACCTATGTCGATCCTTGGTATGGCAACATCGAAATCGGTAACGCAAATAATAAACTGACCATCGACTTCAAATCTACTCCGCGCATGAGCGGCACGCTCGATCATTGGCAGTACGATACTTTCATCACCCGCTTTACCGATAAGGCGATCGAGCCCGCCTACGTCACATTCAGTCTCGACGCCGAGGGAAAAATCGATCGCATCACGATGAAGCCGGTCTCGCCCCTCGCCGATTTCAGTTGGGATTATCAAGACCTGCTCTTTAGGCCAACCACTACCAAAAAATGATGCGATTTCTGTGCGCTACGCTTCTTCTTGTTTCCGCTGTTCCAGCGGCCGAACTGCCGGAAAAATTCGACGTCGTCATTAAAAACGGAACCGTTTACGACGGCACTGGAAGTGAAGGCCACAAGGCCGACGTAGCTATTCGCGGTGATCGCATCGTCGGCGTGGGCGATTTCCAGAATTCATCTGCCACGAACGTGATCGACGCGCACGGACTCGCCGTCGCACCAGGATTCATAAACATGCTCTCCTGGTCGACTGAGTCGCTTATTCAGGATGGACGCTCCCAAAGTGAAATTCGGCAGGGGGTCACCACCGAGATCATGGGCGAAGGCGAGTCGATGGGCCCGGTGAATGATCGCGTCCGCCAATACATGCTGAAGCAGCAAACGGACATCAAATATGACATCCCGTGGAACACGCTTGTCGAGTATTTGCAGTATCTCCAAAAACGCGGGGTGTCGTGCAATATCGCCTCCTTTATCGGCGCGACCACGATTCGGGAGAACGTTATCGGCTTCGAAGACAAGGAACCCACGCCGCAGCAGATGGATGAAATGCGCGAGCTCGTCCGGAAGGAGATGGAAGCCGGCGCGCTCGGCATTGGCAGCGCGCTCATTTACCCGCCGGCGTTCTACGCGAAGACCGAAGAGCTGATCGAGCTTTGCAAAGTCGCCGCGAAATACCAGGGCAAATATATCTCGCACATGCGCAGCGAAGGGAATCAACTGCTCGAAGCATTCGACGAACTACTGCGTATCTCGCGTGAAGCGCACATTCCGGCGGAGCTCTATCACATCAAAGCTCTCGGGCAGAAAAATTGGGGCAAGATGGATACTCTCCTGGCCCGCATCGATGCAGCCCGGAAGGAAGGTCTGCCCATTCGCGCCAACATGTACACCTACATCGCCGGCGGCACCGGCCTCGATGCCTGTCTACCTCCTTGGACACAAGACGGCGGTTATCCCGAGCTTTTGAAGCGGCTGCGCGACCCTGAGATCCGCAAAAAAATCGCAGCGGAAGTAAAGGTCGACAGCGATAAGTGGGAAAACCTTTATCTCGGCGCCGGCTCACCCGACCGTATCGTTCTCTCCGATTTCACCTCGGAGAAATTGAAACCGCTCGATGGAAAATCCCTCGCCGAGATCGCAAAGATTCGCGGCAAAGACCCGGTCGAAACGATCATGGATTTGCTCAGTGAGAACGAAGCGAGAATCGGAGCAATGTATTTTCTGATGTCAGAAGAGAACGTAAGAAAAGAAATCACCAAACCGTGGATTTCCTTCGGCTCGGATGAGGCTTCGCAGGCTCCGGAAGGCGTCTTCCTGAAATCGACTCCGCATCCGCGCGCCTATGGAACCTTCGCCCGTGTGCTCGGCAAATATGCGCGCGACGAAAAGTTGGTCACCTTGCCGGAAGTCATCCGGCGACTGAGCGCCTTGCCGGCCACTAATCTCGGCCTGGATCATCGCGGATTTTTGAAAGAAGGAATGTTCGCCGACGTGGTGGTGTTCGATCCGGCAACGATCGCCGATCACGCCACTTTCGAAAACCCGGCCCAATATGCCACCGGAATGAAAAATGTTTTCGTCAACGGAAGAGAGGTCCTCAAAGACGGTGAGCACACTGGCGCGAAACCGGGGCGCGCTTTGTATGGGCCGGGAAAGGTTCGATAAATGACGGCACGGTGCTACGCCCTTTTCAGTGCCGTCGTAGCTCTGAGTTATGTGACATCTCCAACTCGTGGAGTGGAAACGCCTTTGCCGGGCACAAAGTTCGACCTTCTTATTAAAGGTGGCACTGTTTATGACGGTGGCGGAGGCGAAGGACGCGCGGTCGATGTCACGGTCCGCGGCGATCGTATTACTGGCGTCGGCGATTTTCACAATGCATCCGCCAAGAACGTAATCGATGCGCGGGGGCTCGCGGTCGCACCAGGATTTATCAACACGCTCTCCTGGTCAAACGAATCGCTTATTCAGGATGGGCGTTCACAAAGTGAAATTCGGCAGGGGGTCACCACCGAAATCATGGGCGAAGGCGAATCGATGGGTCCAGTAAACGATCGCGTGCGGCAGTACATGCTCAAACAGCAAAGCGACATCAAATATGATATTAAGTGGAACACGCTCGCCGAGTATCTGCAGTATTTGGAAAGGCGCGGCGTCTCGTGCAATGTCGCCTCGTTCATTGGCGCAACCACGATTCGGGAAAACGTCATCGGCTTCGAAGACAAACAACCAACCGCGCAACAGCTCGATGAGATGCGCGAGCTCGTGCGGAAAGAAATGGAAGCGGGCGCGCTGGGCATCGGAACGTCACTGATGTATCCCCCGGCGTTCTATGCCAAGACTGAAGAGTTGATCGAGCTCTGCAAGGTAGCGGCCAGGTATCAAGGCAAATACATTTCCCACATACGAAGTGAAGGAAACCAGCTGCTGCCGGCGCTTGAGGAATTAATTCGGATCAGCCGTGAGGCGCGACTTCCAGCAGAGGTTTACCACATCAAAGCCGCTGGGAAAAAGAATTGGCCGCTGCTCGATCAGATGATCGCGCGGATCGAAGCAGCCCGGAAAGAGGGGCTCAAGATTACAGCAAACATGTACGCCTACACCGCTTCCGGCACCGGACTCGACGCCTGTCTGCCACCTTGGACGCAGGACGGGGGATACCCTGCTCTTTTTACTCGCCTGCGCGACAAGGCCACCCGCGAGAAAATAGCTGCCGAGGTCCGCACCGATTCTGATGCTTGGGAAAACATCTATCTTTCGGTCGGCTCACCGGAGAAGATTCTGCTCGTCGGCTTCAAGTCCGAACAATTAAAGCCGCTGACCGGCAAGTCTCTCGCGGAGGTGGCGAAAGCACGCGGCAAGGACCCAGTGGAAACGATCATGGACTTGCTCCTGGAGGACGAATCGCGCATTAGCGCGATTTACTTTGAGATGTCGGAGGAGAACGTGCGCAAGGAGATAACGAAACCATGGATCTCGTTCGGTTCCGACGAAGCATCTCAAGCTCCCGAGGGAGTTTTTCTCAAATCCAATCCGCATCCGCGCGCCTATGGAAACTTCGCGCGTGTCCTCGGAAAGTATGTGCGTGAGGAAAAACTGATCTCGTTAGGCGACGCGGTGGGACGGCTGAGCGGGTTGCCGGCGACAAATCTCGGGCTCGATCATCGCGGCTTTATAAAAGAAGGCATGTTCGCCGACCTCGTTGTGTTCGACCCAGCCACAATCGCGGACCGGGCGACCTTCGCGCAGCCGCATCAATACGCTGCCGGCGTTAAGCACGTTTTTGTGAACGGCCAGCAGGTTCTTAAGGACGGCGAACATACGGGTGCGACACCAGGCCGTGCCTTGTCCGGACCCGGAAAGGTTCATTAAAGAAATGTTGCATCAGATGAACATCCTCCGCCTGACGATTCCGGTCGTATTTCTTAGCTGGGTAAATCTCGCCGCGCTGGCCGAATCCGGGTCGACTACTCTTGAGGCGGAGATCCGGCGAATTGCGAATGCTGCTGGCGGTGAAGTTGGGGTAGCGGCCTGGCGTCTTGATGGCAGTGGCCCCCGCATGTTGCTGAATGCTGACGAAGCTTTTCCCATGGCGAGCACCTTCAAAGTCGCCGTTGCCGGCGCGCTCTTGGGAAAGGTTGACGCTGGAACCCTCTCTCTCGAGACGATGCTTCCGGTCGATAAGTCGCGCTATGTCGAGTCAGAAGTCATTGCCGATACATTGATTCACTCGGGTGTGAATCTTTCCATTCACAATTTGTTAGAGTTGATGCTTACTAGCAGCGACAACACTGCTACTGACGTCCTGACCAGCGCCGCCGGTGGACCAGCGGCAGTCACCGCTTGGGTGCGTGGCCAAGGTATCAATGGACTACGAGTCGATCGAGACACAGCCGCCATCCTGCGCGATTTCTTCGGGCTACCAACCGGCACGTTCAGCGAAGCTTTGGCCGCTTCACGTAAGAGCGACCCGAAACTCGATGAACGCGGCAGTCATCCAAATGCCGCTTTCGATAAGGATCCTCGCGACAGCTCTACGCCAAATGCCATGGCAGAGCTACTAAGCAAAATCTTTACCGGTCATGCGTTATCGTCAGCCAGCACAAAAGAGATAATTGAAACAATGGAACGCTGCCATACCGGCAACGATCGACTTCGAGCTCGATTACCCGCCACCACAACGGTCGCTGACAAAACCGGCACTTTGGGAGGATCCGTCAACGACGTAGGCGTGATTACATTACCAGATGGCAAAGGTCAGGTCGTGTGTGCCGTTTTCATTAAAAAGAGTGACCTACCTTTTGCGGACCGCGAAAAGGTGATAGCTGACGTCGCCCGCGCAGTTTACGACTACTTCATTTTCGCGAGCGAAGCTACATCCAAATAGGAGCCAGCGTTGAAACTAAGGCTGATACCAGGGGCGAGTTTCAGTTAGAAGCTGTTTACAAACCCCGGCTGGACCGAGTAAAATGGATCGGAACGCGGATCCCCATGTATCGACCAACCTGCCACGCACATTGGGACTGTGTGACCTGATTTTATTGACCATTGGTTCAGTCATCGGATCCGGGATCTTTCTCGTTCCTGGCGCGGTGCTTCGGCAGGTAAACGGGTTCATGGTACCGGCCCTGCTGGTCTGGTTGATAGGGGGCGTGCTCAGTCTCCTCGGCGCACTCACCTACGGCGAACTCGCGGCACTGAAACCTGCGGCTGGTGGCCTTTACGTTTACATTCGCGATTGCTTCGGCAGATTCCCTGCCTTCCTCTTCGGCTGGACACTTTTCTTCGTTATCAGCAGCGGCGCAGTCGCGACCCTCGCGGTCGCATTCAGTGCTTACCTTGGAGAAATTGTGCCACTGACACCGCTTCTGGCAAAATGTATCTCGGTATTGATGATTGCCGTGGTCACCGTCGTCAACGTCCTCGGCAGTCGAAAGAGCTCGGATCTGCAAAACTGGACGACGGCCGCGAAGGTTATTGCCATCCTGGTAATGAGCATCGTTCTACTGTGGTTTGGTCGCGGCTTTCGCGAAGCAACGCCATCGTTGTGGCCGAGATATTTCAATACATCCCTGGTCTCTGGTTTCGGACTGGCGATGATAAGTGTGCTCTGGGCTTACGAAGGTTGGCAGTTCGTCACTTACAATGCGGGCGAAGTCATCAATCCGAAACGAAATTTTCCGCTTGGTCTGATAATTGGTACCGCAGCCCTCGTCGGAATCTACCTCCTAGCCAACCTGGGCTACCTGGCTGCGCTCGGCGGAGTCGGTGTGGCTCAGTCAGATCGTTTAGCGGCAACAGCAGTTTCGACGGTGATCGCGCCCGCGGCCGTGAAACTGATCACCATCGTGATTTTGATCTCAATCTTCAGCGCGACAAATGGGACAATGCTTAGCTCACCTCGCGTCTATTATGCGATGGCACGTGACGGTCTT
>Ga0209577_10003709_pt1 | contig 14395 bp, 15 predicted proteins | sample GraSoiAngelo_109_FD_185874 | JGI IMG/M metagenome (GOLD analysis project Ga0209577, IMG submission 185874) | Grasslands soil microbial communities from the Angelo Coastal Reserve, California, USA - 14_0903_12_20cm (SPAdes) (version 2) | ecosystem: Environmental > Terrestrial > Soil > Grasslands...
ACCGGCCGCGCCGGTTTCCTGGCCCGCAGCGGTCGCGCCCGACTCACCGGTCTCGGCGCCCGTTGCGCCAGCACCGGTTTCGGCAGCGGCACCCGTCGCACCCGATTCGCCCGTTTCAGCCCCCGTTCCGCCCGCCCCCGTCTCCTGATCGGCCGCTGTGTTCGCCGCGCTCTCCCCGGTCGCTGCGTTGCTCTCGGCCCCTACGGTGGCACCGCTCTCACCGGTTTCCGCTGCGGTTCCCTGGTTGGCTCCGGTTTCCTGGTCGGCTGCCGTGTTCGCCGCGCTCTCCCCGGTCGCTGCGTTGCTCTCGGCCCCTACCGTGGCACCGCTCTCACCGGTTTCCGCTGCAGTTCCCTGGTTGGCTCCGGTCTCCTGACCGGCCGCCGTCGCCCCGGACTCGCCGGTCTCCCCTGCCACGACACTCTCGTTGTTGCCGCTGGCACCACTCTCGCCCGTTTCGGCCGCGGTGGTGGGAGGAGGCACTGTACCGTTGCCCGTGCCCGACGCACCTGCTGGCGTCGCGCCAGAGGCATGACCATCACCCTCGTCGTCGTGATCGCCCGCCGTTTTGCCCGGAGAGAACTGAATGATCTCGCTCGCCGCGCTCTTCTTAGAGAGTGCGGCCGGATCGGCCGGCGAAGTCTTGGGCAGGGACGGCGGCGGAACAGGCTTGGAACTCGTGTTTACGGTGACGACTAGAGGAGAGGCGGCCTGATGGAAGGTCGGCGTCCAGGTAATGTTGCCGTAGCTGGCGGACCGTCCAATGACAAGCAGACCGGCAAAAACGACGCCGGATAACTTCAGGGGCCAACTCGACTTGGAAATCAGGGCTGCGGAATCGTCGTCTTGATAGGCGCGGTAGCCCAACGTGTTAGCCTCGGTCACCTTTTGTTTCCCTCCAAGTGGATCTCCCCGATCGATTAAGCGTGGACAAATAGTCGCATGCTTGGTCACTAACGGCTCAGCGCCAGTTCGCTTTAACTTTATTCTCAACCTATCGACACTGTCAATAGAGATTGGGGGAAAAGTTATACTGCAGGGGCTGGGTTTCCCCAAAAACCACCCTCCGTGACGGTGGAAAGACCCGCCTAAAATGACGGTCAAGTGAAGGGCTCGCGTTTACTCGGACTTCTCTTCTGTGGGCTGCTGCTCGCCGCTTGCACACCCGGCGTTGACCCGCTGAAGAACCCCCTCACCTCAATCGCGAACATCCAGCTGCCGCCGCCGGGGGCGGAGGCCGCCGGCAGCCCGTCGCTCGACCTGTTGACCGTGGACACCCGCAACGAGCTGCTCTACGTGCCCTATAGCAACACCCTCGATATCGTCGACCTGCGCAGCCGGACGGTCAAAGGCCAGGTGCCAAATCTTCCAGGCATCAAATCGATTGCGTTGTCGCCGGACCCGAATATCGTGTTTACCGGTAACGGCGGGGATAACCGAGTAGCGGTGATTGATGTCGCGAAGCTCAAGGTCATCGACGAGGTGATGACCCCCGTGGGCAACCCCGATGCGATGCTCTACGACGCCACCAACGACACCGTCGTCGTATCCCAGAGCGGACCTTCGCCAAACCTCACATTCATCGACCGAACCAGCCACAAGGTGATCGGCTCGCTAAAGCTTCCGGGCGGGCCCGAGTTGATGACGATCGACCCCCACGCGGGACGGATTTATCTCGCGATGCACGACCAGAATGAAGTGCTGGCCATTGATGGGGCAACCCGCCAGATCCTGCAGACCTATAAAGGATGCGATATCAAGAGCCCGGTGGGCATGGCCTTCGATGCCGATCAGGGGCGGCTCTTCGTCGCCAATGGAATCCAGCATTCAGCAAACGTCGTGAGCACGATCGACGTCGTCCTGGACCGGTGCCTCGGCTCGATCGACATCGGCCATGGACCGGATCAGGCGGCGCTGAACGAGCATCTGCATCATCTGTATGTGGCGAACTCCGGCACAAGCAACCTATCCGTGATCGATACGGTGTCGCTCAAGCCGCTTGGCGTCAATGGCACGGGCCGTGCCGCGCACTCGATTGCGGCCGATCCGACGACTGACCTCGTCTACGTCGGTGTCGAGCGGGCCGGAATCATCGCGGTCTATCACGATCCGTAGTCGCTAGCTGCGCTCGATCGCGTCGACCATGCCCCACGCATCCATCAGCAACGCCTGCAAGGTGGCGTAGCCGATGTGTCCGAAGCCGTTATCGCCCCACTGTGTGCCCCAGCTGTTGGCGAACTTGAACATCCGGTTGCGCCGGTCGAAGCCGACGACGCAGATCGCGTGGCCGCCGAGGAACTCGCAGCCGGCCTCGGGCATCGGGATAACGCCGTCCGGCGCATCCATGAAGCGCTCGTGCACCATCACGCCGGCGACGAAGCAATTCGTCATCAGGTACGCCTCCATCTCGCCGATCGCGTTGAGCCGCGCATAGCTCTTCGCCCGATACGGCGCGGCCGCCTTTCGCTGCTCGGCCGTCGGCGGCACATTGATCCGCTGTGCGTCGTAGGGCATGCACGCCAGGCTGCAGACCCCCTGTTCCTGGATGATCTTCATCGCCTCGCGAATCGTCATGCCCTGGTCGGCCGGCTGCTTGCGCCGCTGGCTATAGATGTAGAGCGGAGAGAACTGATGCTGCGCCTCGGTGAGGGGCCAGTGATGCTCCATTCCTTTTTGGAATGTCTTGTCGTAGTAAGCGGTGGCACAGGCGACACAGGTGCCGGCCGGACCCTGATCGAAGATCGGTGGCAGAGCACCGCTGTGATCCAGCGATTCGGCCAGCGGCGCCGCTCTGAGGAAGGACGCCATCGGGTAGTCGCGATGGTCGTAGGGGTCCTTGATGCAACCGAGGGCGTATCTGGGCATCAAGAATGTGACGCAGGGAGGGGCCTTTCCTGCTGACTTACGATTGGTCGGATGGCCGAGATCGATGCGTCGGTTCGGGTCCGCTATGCACCAAGTCCCACCGGGGCGCTCCACCTCGGCGGGGCACGCACCGCCCTATTCAATTACCTGTTCGCCCGCCAGAAGGGCGGCAGATTCCTGCTGCGCATCGAAGACACCGATCGATCACGCTTCAAGCCCGGCAGTCAGGCATCGATCGAGGAGGGCCTTCAATGGCTGCGGATGACCTGGGATGAGCAGCCGGTCGTCCAGTCAGAACGTAAGGAGACATACCAGCAAGCAGCAGCGGTCCTCCTCGAATCAGGCGCGGCCTACCGCTGCTTCTGTACGCCGGCGCGGCTGGAGCAGATGCGAGCCGAGCAGCGGGCGCGCCACGAACCCGAACGCTACGATCGCCGCTGCCGGTCGATTCCGAAACACGAGTCCGAAGCTCGGGCGGCGGCCGGCGAGCGCTTCGTCGTCCGGCAGGCGATGCCAATTGAGGGAACGACGACCTTTCATGACCTGGTGATGGGCACCGTCACCTTCCGCAACGACACGCTGGACGATCATGTCCTCCTGAAGTCGGACGGGTTCCCGACCTACCATCTGGCCTTCGCGGTCGACGATCACGACATGCGAATCAGCCATGTGATCCGCGGGGATGGCTGGCTGCCCTCGGCCCCGAAACATCTCCTGCTCTTCCAGGCCTTCAACTGGCTGCCGCCGGCCTTCGCCCACCTGCCGCTGGTGCTCGGACCGGACAAGAAGCCTCTGGCCAAGCGCCACGGGGCCAAAGATGTGCTCGAGTATCGCGAGGCGGGCTATCTGCCCGAGGCCGTTGACAACTTCATTGCGTTTCTCGGATGGTCACCCGGCACCGAGCAGGACATCTTCACGCTAGACGAACTGATCAAGGCCTTTGACCTCAGCAAGATACAAGCCAGCCCCGCGATCGCGAATCTCGAGCGGCTCGACTGGCTCAACGGCCAGTTCATTCGCCGGCTCAACCCGGAAGAGCTCGCTTCGCGCCTGGCTCCGCGAATGCCGGAGGCTGCGGCTGAGGCGCTCAAACCGCTGGTCCCACTGGTCCAGGAGCGGCTGCGCACCTTGAATGAAGGGCCGGACATGCTCCGCTTCTTCTTCGAGGAGCCCGTCCTCTCCAAGCCGGAGCAACTGATCCCGAAGGGAAGGGACGCGGCCGCCGCATCGTCCGCGCTTCGGATGGCAGTCAGCACGCTATCGGCTCTTCCGGATTGGACGCCGGAGGCGATTGAACCGGCGCTACGCGGGCTCGCTGAGAAGCTGGGCTGGCCTTCGCGCGACCTGTTCATGACCCTGCGGGTCGCCATCACCGGTCGAACCGTCACACCGCCGCTGATCGAATCGATGAGCCGACTCGAGAAGGAGCGCAGCCTCACCCGGCTGGAAAGCGCCGCGAGCATCCTTGACTCAAAGGCGGCTTTAAAGCCGGATCGGCGGTAGCGGCCAGTAGCGCCAGCGCACGCGAGCGAGAATCTGCGCACGCGTCACCGCGCCGAAATCTCGTGAGTCGCTACTGGCCCCCGGGTTGTCACCGACGAGAAAGATCGTGCCGGCGGCATCGATCGAGTGGATGCGCTTGATGATGTCAAGCTGCGGACGGTCGGGGCGCCGCGCCACCACGACATCACCGGGACGAAGGATGGCCGCGCCGTCGAGCGGCTCCGCGATGACAAGCGCGCCGCCACGTAAGCGGGGTGCCATGCTGTCGCCATTTACGCGCAGCGGGTAGACTGATTTTAGAATCAGTGATTCATCGTATAGGAGGAGCTGGCACCATGAATTTACGTGAGTGGATACGTCCGAGCCGGACGGTGGAGGCCCACTGCGACCTGCCGTGTGGCATCTACGATCCGGAGCAGGCGCGGATCGAAGCCGAGTCCGTCTACAACATCATCAAGAAATACAACGACTCGAAGGACGACGTGTACCGGCAGCGCGCCATCCTGATCAAAGAGGAGCGGGCAGAGCTGGCGAAGCACCACCTCGACGTGTTGTGGAGTGACTGGTACAAGCCGGAGAAGCACGACGCCAAGTTCCCGCAGCTCAAAGAGATCCTCAAGCAGGCGGTTACCCAGGGCTCGAAAGCCAAGGCCTCGGTCGACCTCGCCGACGCGCAGAAGTTTCTGGACCTGATCGATCAGGTGGACCAGATCTGGCAGAAGGCCGGCGGTCCCCAGGAGACTCGCGTCGCCCGACCAACGGCCGCCCCGACGCGCGCCTAACGCGACGATCGCCGCGGGCGCCCAGCCGAGCGCCCGCGGTCGTTACGCGGACCAGGCGAGGCGTGAGTCCGCATCCAGGAAGCTGCCGTGCGTGACCGCCTCAGCGGGACCGGTCGCCCGTACCGCGGGCCCGCTGCTCGACACCGGCAGAATGAAGAGGTCGAAGCTGCCATTGACCAGCTTCAGGAACGCGATCGCGCTGCTATCCGGCGCCCAGACCGGTTCCGATACCATCCCCGATTCCAGCAGGACGGCGGCGTCGGTCGGATAGGGCTGCGGGTCGCGATTGTAAGCGGGAGCCAACGGCATGACCTCGAGGTCGTCACCGGCCGCGGTTGCCTGGACGAACGCAACGAAGCGGCCGTCGGGTGAGATCGCCGGCTGAAAATTGCGGGCCTGGTCGGGCGACAGGTAGACATGCGCACCGGTCCGCATGGAGTGCCAGCTGAGGCGGGCGACCGGCTGCAGCGGCGTGCCGCCATAGAGATAAGTGGTATAGAGCAGCTGGTCAGCCGCACCCGGACGAAACACCGGATCGCTATCGCCGCCGGTGTAGGCCGTCGGCGCGACGATTCGGCGCGATTGCCCACTAGCGGTGTCCATGATCCAGATGCCGAGGTCGTTCGGCCGCAGGTTTTGCGGACTCGATGGTTGCTTGCCGCGATCGGTCAAGTACAGACATCGCTGGCCATCAGAGGAGAGGGCCGGGGCGAAGGCCCAGAGCGGCCCTTCGGCCGCCGATGATGGCGTCAGCGTGTGCCGATTCTGGCCGAGCGCATCGCCGAGCAGAATCGTCGAGCTCTGTGCGTTCAGCTGGGCGACGGCAAGCCGGTTCCCATCTGGGGTGACCGCCGGATCCTTCGCCTTTATCCCGCTGAGCATCGCCGTCAGCCGTGTCCCCGAGAATCGATACAGGGTCCGAGCTTTTGTCGCATAGAGCCGACCGGGAACGGTGACGCGCGTGATGGGCATCACGACCTTGCCGGGGTCGCGGGACGCGACCCCGCTCGAGCTGCAGCCTGCCGAGAGCGCTGTCACCGTTACCAGGATCGCCGCCATCACCCGTCTCATGGCAGAAGATCCGAGCCAAAGAGCTGCCGCATGTAGGCGTGAACGGCCGGCCAATTGGCGACCAGGATTTGCTGGCCGTCCGCCGAGGTCGCGTCGTGGACATAGGGGGTGACGAAGGCCTGACGCACGTCGCCGCCGTGCAGGCCACGCATGAACAGCGCGAGCTGGGTCAGCCGGACCAGGTCGAGATCCGTCTTGACGTGCCCCTTGAGGTCCTTTGCCAGGGTTGGAATCGCCGTGACCAGGTCCATGCCCGCCATCCGCTGTTCCAGCGCCAGCAGCACCTGCTGCTGACGAATGGACCGGCCGAAATCGCTCAGCAGGTCGCCATGGCGGGAACGGACGTATTGCAGGGTGCGGCGGCCGTCGAGGTGCTGGGGTCCGGCGGCCAGGTAGACCCGCTCGGTGCCGTAGCCGCTATCGCTGAAGTCATTCGGATAGTTATCGTCGAGCACCGGATGGAGGATGTCGACGTCCACACCGCCCAGCCGGTCGACAACGCGCACGAGACCGTTCAAGCCGATCCAGGCGTAGTAATGGATCGGGATCTTGAAGGCCTTCTCGACCGTGGCGCGCGCCAGTGGGGCGCCGCCTTGCGCAAACGCCAGGTCGATCTTGGCACTCGCGTGGCTCGGGATGTCCACCCACAGGTCGCGGGGAAGGGAGAGCAGCGTCACCTGGTGGGTCCGGGGATCGATCGAGACAACGATCATCGTCTGAGAAAGCAGGGCGTTCTGCTGGAATTTCTGATCGTTGTCGCTGCCGAGCAGGAGCACGTTGATCCGCTGCGATGAAGCCAGCGGAGGGGGCGGCTTGGCGGGCGCGGGCACACCGCGTACCGGAACGGCCGGGCGGCTGTCGAGCAGAGCGAGCACCGGCGAGAGGTATATGAGCACGCCGGCGATCACGGCCAGGCACAGCAGGGCGATACCCAGACCGATCCAGTGCGAGCGACGCAGGCCCAGCCCGCCGGGGGCACCCCTGGCTCCCGAGTGATTCATGCTTCCCACCAGGCGCGCCGCGCCCGCCTGACCTCCCACCCTATTAGGCGTGGGCGCCATCCACGCCGTCAAGTCGGGCGGTTCGAAATGCCTTCCGTAATCGTGAACGCTGGATGAGAAAGCGTTACGGAATCGTGGCCGCCTAGGGCGAACAAGGGGACGAATACTGGACGTTACGAGAGATAGAGAGATGCACGAGCTAGGGAATATCCTCTCGCTGCGCTTCCACAATCCGGTCGTCGCGCATACGTCTCGCACCCCTGCCCAGCTGACCTTCTGCTATCAGTGCCACTCCGCGGTCGACCTGGGCGCCACCACCACGGCGCTGCGGTCGGGACACTGGGCGCGGATCGGCACCTGCGCCCACTGCGGGACGACGATCACCCGGATCCTGAAAGCGAGCTAGGCTAACATCGACTCGTGACCTCGCGGCCTTCGCGGCCAGCGGCTCGCCGTGCCCGCCGCGCCGCTCCCAACGCCGACGCTATGGAGACGCATTCCGTCAAGGAACAGGGCCGTCCCGATAAGTCGGCTTACGCGATGATTTTGGCCTTCGCCGCCGCTCTACGCTCCACCTGCCTTTCGCGAAAGGTGGGCTGCGTCATCGTTCGCGACGGTCAGGTGATCGCCACCGGTTACAACGGCACACCGAAAGGCACCTGGCACCCGGAGGAATTCCCACGACCGTGTCCCTGCGTCGGCGGGGTCAGCGGCGCCGATCTTTCACTCAAATATTGCGCCCACGCCGAGGCCAACGCCCTGGCCCAGAGTGCCTACCGAGGCGCATCAACCTCGGGCGCCGATATCTTCTGTACGAATTTTCCCTGCATCGAATGCGTCAAGCTGCTGATCAGCGCCGGCATCCACGCCATCTATTACGTCCATGGTTATCCCGACGTGAGCGGCTTGCGCGATCGCTACTTGAGCCAGGCCGGAATCCCGACCCACCCTATTGCGTGGTCACGGATCCAGCCGCATCTGTCGGCGCTGGCGAAGGGCTAGCGGAGGCGTCGAGCGCCGCGGGTTCGACCAGGAACGACACGCTCATCGCGGGATGTGGGCGAACCGGCACGATCGCGGTCGAGGGCAGGAGGACCGCACAGACGACGGCGGCGACGACCCAGCGACGCCAGGAACCCCCCATGGAAGCGCAACGGCCGCCACGAACGGCACCGGTGGGGCGTCGCCGGGCTGCTCCAGCCGCGCCATGGCGGTGTTACAGGGAGGCGTGGAAGTGGCGGGGCGCGCCGGCCCGCCGCACCGACTGGGCGTAGCGGATCGAGTCGGCGGCGGCCTTGCGGGGCAGCGTTCGCTTCGCCAGCCCGACCCAGAACGCCGCGGCACCCGCAAACCGATCGCGGGGGGCGACGTCCCCACGGCCGGCCGGGCAGGCGACCACGCGTCCCCCTTCGCGCAGCAACACGCTGCCGTCGGGCTCCGCCAGGTAGACCAGGCGCGGACCCATCTCGGCGAGCAGCCGAAGCGCCTGGCGATTGTCAACCGCACCAAACAGCACCCGGGCGTCCGCCGCCCGGAGAGCGACGCTGTCAGCCACGGCAATCGCCGGCTCGAGCACCTTCTTCGCCATGCGCGCGTTGGTCCACCACAGCAGCTGGGCGTCGAGCAGGAGGGCGGCACGCCCGCCGCGCGCCCTGGCGCTCGAAAGCGCGCCGAGCACAGCGGACCGGGCCGGTTCGACCGAGAGGCTGTAGCCGGAGACGACGGTGATGGCCGCCCCGGTCGAGACCGGCGGCAACTCATCGAGACGCAGGGCCAGATCGGCGCCGCGCTCCACCCGGCGCACCGACGCCGCGCCGTCCGGATCGTGCCAGACGGTCGTTCGCAGCCCAGGCGCGCGGCGCAGCCAGCGAAGGTCGACCTTCAGCCGGTCGAGCCCTTCGAAAATTCGCTGGCCGGCGTCGTCGTCGCCAAGCTTGGCCACCAGCGCGGTTCGGGCTTTGAGCGCCGCCGCATGCGCCGTGAGCCGGGCGGCGCCGCCACCCAGGATGCGCTGCTGGTCGCTATCCCGCTCCTCTGCCACATCCCCGACGGCGAGCCAATCGAAGGCCCCACTCATCGCGGTCATGATAGTTAGTCGGATTCGTCGTCGCCGGGCGCTTCCGGCAAGGGCGGGGCGGTTGGCAGCGGACGTGCCGACGGACGCGGCGTGGCCGATGGGACGGGCGAAACGGTGATCGCTCGCAACGGTGCGGCGGTGGTTGCCGGTGTGACCGCTGCCCGATGTCGTGTGCTGGCCACAGTTCCGGCTCGGGACGGAGCCACAACGGCGGGGGCCGCGCTGCCGAGCGCCAGGTCGGCACTCGGGGCGACAGGTTCGGCGCGCTCACTCGCTTCGACCATCGGCATGCTCAAGGACAGGTGCAGCTCGCGGGTTCCAGATGGGCCAAGCACCAGCGAGGTCATCTGGTAGAGGGCGAGCCCGCCACCGAAGGCCAGCGCCGTGGCGGCCGAAAGCGCGCGTGGCCTGACCGCGGCGATCGGTCGATGCATGGGTAGCATGCTACGGGCCGTTCGTTGCAGCCCAGTGGTCCATCCGGCCCATTCCGCCGGTCCTTCGGAGGACGGCCGTACAGTGGAGAGATGAGCAACCGACTGGCGCAGGAGACCAGTCCCTATCTCCTCGAGCATGCGAACAACCCCGTGGAGTGGTATCCCTGGGGAGCCGAGGCCCTGGAGCGGGCCCGGCGGGAGAACAAGCCGATCCTGCTCAGCATTGGCTACAGCGCCTGTCACTGGTGCCACGTGATGGCGCGGGAATCCTTCGAGGACCCTGAGATCGCCGCGCTGATGAACCGAGATTTCATTGCCATCAAGGTCGACCGCGAGGAGCGTCCGGATCTGGACCAGGTCTACATGCGAGCGGTGCAGGGCATGACCGGCTCGGGTGGCTGGCCGATGACAGTCTTCTTGCTCCCCAACGGCACGCCATTTTTTTCGGGAACCTATTTCCCCCCGACCGAGCGTTTCGGCATGCCCTCGTTCCGTCGGGTGCTGACCGCGGTGGCGGACGCGTTTACCAACCGGACGGCGGAGGTGGAAGCGACCGCCGCGCAGGTGCTGGACTATCTGCAGCGACCGTCGGTTCCATTGGCGGCCGGCAGCCTCACGCCGGCGCTACTCGATGAGGCCTATACGCGCCTGGCGCGCAACCACGATTCGACCCACGGCGGGTTCGGCGGCGCGCCGAAGTTTCCGCAGCCCATGCTGATCGATTTCCTGCTGCGCACGCACCGGCGGGCCGGTGATCCGGCGGCTCTGCCGATGGCGATGCAAACTCTGCGCGCGATGACCTCCGGTGGCATGTACGACCAGCTCGGCGGCGGGTTTCATCGCTACAGCGTCGACGAGCGGTGGCTGGTCCCGCACTTCGAAAAAATGCTGTACGACAACGCGCTCTTGCCGCGTGCCTACCTCGACGCCTGGCAGCTGACCGGTGAGGACGCCTTCCGTCGCGTCGTGGAAGAAACGCTCCAGTTCGTTCAGCGCGAGCTGCGGTCACCCGAGGGCGGCTTCTTTTCTAGCCTCGACGCCGACAGCGAGGGTGAGGAAGGCCGCTTCTACACCTGGACGCCCGCCGAGCTGCAGGTCGCGCTCGGCGCCGACGCCGCCGCGGTGGCGCGCGCGTTCGATGTAACGGAGGCCGGAAATTTCGATGGCCGGAACGTTCTGCACCCGGTGACGCCGGAGGCGACGGCCGTTCTGGATGCGGTGCGGGACCGGCTCACGGCCGCCCGGGCGCGACGCGTCCGGCCCCATCGCGACGAGAAAGTCATCGCCGGCTGGAACGGCTTGATGTTGCGCGCCTTCGCGGAGGCCGGCCGCGTGCTCGATCGCCGCGACCTCGTCTCGACTGCCGAAACGACTGCGCAATTCCTGCTGTCGCGGATGCGCAGCGGGGATCGGATGCTGCGCAGTTACAAGGACGGGCGCGCCACGCTCGCCGGATACCTGGAGGACCAGGCCGCCGTAGCCGACGGCCTGTTGAGCCTCTACGAGGCGACCTTTGACGCCGGCTGGCTGGATCAGCTCCGCCGGCTCGTGAACGAAATGCTGAGCGCCTTCTGGGACGAGTCGCGCGCCGCGTTCTTCGACACGGCGGCCGACCAGGAACAGCTGGTGGTTCGGCCCCAGGATGTCACCGACAGTGCGATTCCATCCGGCACCTCGATGGCCATCGACGTCATGCGGCGCGCCGGCACCCTGCTGGGCGAGGAAGGGTGGATCCGAACCGCCCGATCGACGCTGGAGCGGCTGGCGCCCACGGCGGCGAAAGCGCCGGAGGCCTTTGGCCGGCTGCTCGCGGCCCTGGATTTCGAGCTCGGCCGGCCGGTTGAGCTGGCCGTCATCGGCCCACCGGCTGACCCACGGACGCGGCGCTTGCTCGACGTGGCACGGGCGCGATATCTCCCGAACCGACTGGTGGCGGCGGCCCCAGACGGCAACGGTCGCGGCATTCCGTTGCTGGCCGACCGTCATGTGCGCAACGGTGTAGCCACGGCCTACCTGTGCGAGGGATTCGTCTGCCAATCGCCAACCACGGATCCGGCGGAGCTCGAGCAGCAGCTGGACCGGTTCAGCGCATCGTAAGCCAGGCCTCGTAATCGGCCGGCGTGTTGATGTTTCGGAACGAGCGCAGCTCGGGATCAATCCGGCGGAGTTCCGCCGCGTCGACGTAGCGCACGTCGGCCCGAGCCAGAAGATCCTGCACGCGGCGCTCGCCGGCCTGGAGCATCCGCTCGATGCCCCCCGCGAGGGACCGATCGTAGACCGCGCAGAGGCCCTCGGGCGCGGTCCCGAGACGTGGTACAACCGCCTCAACGCCAGTGGCCAGACCGCGCAGGAGCGCGCCCAGCCCCGGCTCCACATCCGGGAGATCGCAGGCGACTACCCAGACCAGTGGGTGATGAGCCTGCAGCAGCCCGGCCTGCATACCGGCCAGCGGACCCATGCCCGGATAGCGATCGCCGATCTGCCGCACGCCATCCAGGGGCGGGGTCGTCGTACCGCCGGCGACGATGGTCTCATCGACCACCGGCGACAACCGATGCACCAGGTGCTCGATCAGCGTGCCATTGCCCGCGGGTAGGGCCGCCTTATCGCGACCCATGCGGCGGCTGCGCCCGCCCGCGAGGATGAGCAGGGTGCAGCCGTCCGCCATGGGACGAGCGTAGCGCGGTTACTGGCCGATGGCGCCGCTGATGTTGCAAAACACGTTCTGCACCTGGTTGCCCAGGACGATCAACACCACGATCACGACCACCGCGATCAGCACCAGGATCAGGGCATATTCGACCATGCCCTGGCCGCGCTCGCTGCCGGTCAGACGATCGACGAGCCGAATAAGTCCGGCGATATGCATGGAGGTCATTGTCCCGGGCGCACCTTGCGCGCCCCGTTACAGGACTGTCGCCCCTTTGTAGCCGCGCCGCACCGGGGATCCTCCCGGCAAGAAAGAAGGCCGGCGCGGGGCCGGCCTTCGGTTGGTTTGCGGTGAGTCGCTGCCTACGGTGACGTCGACGCCGACGCCGAGGCCGAGGCTGAGGCGCCGATCGACGGCGCGCTCGAGGCGCTCGGGTTGACGATCGTGGTGTTGACGCCGACCCCAAACCAGTGCGCGAAGGCAAACCCATAGAAGAGGATCGCCAGGATCACGATCAAGGCGATCAGGAAGATCGCCACTACCGCCGCGCTGGAGCCGCCGTCGCCATCGTCGTGCTCGTGTACGACTGCCATGAAACTACCTCCCTGGTACCTTGATGACTTAGTTGATACCGCCGATATCATATCAAGTCGGTGCCCGGGCGTCAATCTCGAGTCGGAATCGACTCGGCTAGCCGTACGGTGACACGCGCCGTATCAGGAGATCCCCTGGGCGGGTCACTCAGAGAAGCCGGGAGTGGCGTGGATATGTGCAAGGCCTGTGCATAAACGCCCGAGGCGGACCGACTCAACGCTTGCGGGCGACATCCCGCGTCGTGGCCTGCGCGATCGGCCGTACCACGAGCTCATCGATATTGACGTGCGGCGGCCGGGTCACTGTCCAGAGAATGCAATCCGCAACGTCGGCGCCGGTCAGCGGCTGCATGCCTTCGTACACCGCGCCCGCACGCTTCGCATCACCCTTGAATCGGACCAGGCTGAACTCAGTCTCCACCATACCGGGTTCGATCTCGGTCACCCGGATCGGCTCGCCCATCAGTTCCAACCGAAGCGTTCTGGTGATGGCGCGCACCGCGTGCTTGCTGGCGGTGTAACCCACCCCGCCGGGATAGACCTCGAAGCCCGCCACGGAACCCAGGTTGACGATGTGCGCCCGCGGGGCGCGGCGCAGCAGCGGAAGCATCGACTTCGTCACCCGGAGCAGACCGAGAACGTTGGTCTCCATCATCTGGACCCAGTCGTCGTCCGAGCCGTCGGCCAGCGGCTGCAGCCCGGCGGCAAGTCCGGCGTTGTTGATCAAGACCTCCACCTGGTGATAGTCCGCCTCGATCGCCCGCGTGAACGCCGCGATGCTTTTCAGGTCCCGGACGTCGAGGGGCAGACCGCGGCCGCCGAGCTCCCCGGCAACCGCCATCAGCCGATCCTGCCGCCGGGCCCCCAAGACGACCCGGAATCCGGCGCCGGCGAGCGCCCGGGCCGTCGCCTCACCGATGCCCGAGCTCGCCCCGGTCACGACCGCGATCCGATCGGTGTCAGGCATTGACCCTAATGCTAGGAGAGCCGCTCCCCCGCGCCGTCAACCTCACGATCTGTCCTTTTTCGGACACGCCGGGTATTCTTTGCGCAGGAGATTTTCGGCAGGAGGCAAGGGGAAGGCATGGCCCTGCGTCGGCATGCGCTTGCGCTCGCGGCTGCGCTCGCCCTGGTGGCGACCTGCGTCGTGCTGGCAGGCATGGTGAGCGTCGATCACACCTGGGTGGCGAGCGCGTCCTTGGCGACCTCGGCACGCCACCACCCGTCACCCACGCCCACGCCGCAACCGACGCCAACGCCGCATCCCACCCCCACGCCCCCGCCCACGCCGCCGCCCACGCCGCCGCCCACGCCGCCGCCGACTCCCGCTCCGATTGCCCCGCCAACAACCGCGCCACCCGCCAACCAGGCCTCAGCCGCGCCACCCACGACCGCGGGCCGCATCGCGCCGGCGGCCGC